>Ga0105251_10002038_pt1 | contig 16395 bp, 11 predicted proteins | sample KBSS64metaG_FD_80424 | JGI IMG/M metagenome (GOLD analysis project Ga0105251, IMG submission 80424) | Switchgrass rhizosphere microbial communities from Kellogg Biological Station, Michigan, USA - KBS S6-4 metaG | ecosystem: Host-associated > Plants > Roots > Rhizosphere > Soil | place...
CGCTGGCTTGTCACCCGGCGCGTCACCGCGATCGGCACGCTGGGGCTGTGGCGTGGCCAACGTCATCCTTTCGCCCCCGGAATCATCAGCACCACCGCAAGACCCGTCGGGACGGCGAAGGACAGCAGCCAGCCCCAGGCGCGGGCTGCGCTGCGGGCATGGAAAGCCATCATGATGATGACGGCGAATATGGCGAAGCTCGCCAGTGTCGCAGCAGTGACGGCCTCTACGCGATCCATGCCGATCCGGGCCAGCAGCAGTGACAGGGCCACGGTGACAAGCGAAGTCAGACAATAGGCCCCCAACGTGCCTGCTATGGTGCGGAAGGCGATTGACCAGCGCCCGCGCGTCTGTTCAGTCAATCGCATCATGGCCGGACCCTCCGCATGATCCGCGCGCGGTTGGCGTTAGCGGTGACGACCAGCGCAGCGGCCATCGTCAGCCATCCGAACCAGACGATCGCTCCATAGGCCCAGCCAAGGCCGCCCCCCGCGACGATGAACGCCAGCGCCAACATCGCTAGGCCCGCGAGGCGCAGGACCCGGCGCTGCCTCGGGAACAGCTTGCGGCCAAGCCAGTCCTGTTGATGGCGCGGTATCACCAGCAACAGCAGGACGAACCCGCCGAGCGACAGCAGAAAGGTCGCCACATGGGTCATGTCGCCGTCTCCGCAAGTTTACAGGCTTTGCGTTCGGGGGCCGCCTGCAGTCTGTGGGTAGCGATCTTCCATGCGGCAAACGCACAGGCAGCGGCCGTCGCCAGCATTGTCAGATCGAAACCGACAAATACCCAATCTTGCGCGATCAGGCTGGGAATGAGGCCCCGCGTGGTGCTCAGTGCGTTCGCCACCGGCACAAGCGTATAAAGCACCCCGCAAGCAGCCAGCGCCTCCACCCACGCACGTTTGGCTGGCCGCGCGACAATCCAGATAAATGCCGTGCCCCAAACGAGGAACAGGCCGTTGATCTCCCAATCGGACCGGTGCGCCATATTCAGCGGAAGCAGCCGGTTGGCGAGGAAGTAGGCCGCGATCCCCATGCACGATCCGGCTATCACGCTAATATTCAACCGCTCGACCAAGCGGAAGCCGAAATGCGGCCTTGCCGGATCAGGCAGTTTCGACCGGCGCTTGACTGTCCATAGGATAAGACCGCTCGCCACCATAATTGTGCCTCCGGCGCCCGACAGGAAATAGAGCCAGCGCAGCACAGGGCCGGAAAAGCGGCCCGCGTGGAGATCGATCATCACGCCACGACTTGCGGTGGCAAGGCCGGATGTCGGGGGCCTCTGCATGGCCTTTCCCGTGCTGCCATCCAGATAAAGAGCATCGGACGTGCCGCCGATCCGGGTAGGAGACGGCCAGAGCTGAATGACCGAAGCGACATCGCCGGGATGCTCGACGATGATACGTCCTGGGGCAACGCCGCCTTGCAGAACCTTCGCGCGCTCGACTACTTCGTCCAGCAACAGCGGAGGGATCATCTCGCCTTTGGAGGCCCTTTCCGGGCCCGGCGGGTAGGCAGTTTGGAAGTAGCTCTCGCGGCTTGGAAACTGGACGCTGATCGCCCACGGCATCAGCGTGAACAACAGCGTGACGAGGCCCGTATAGGTAATCATCAGGTGGAAGGGCAGCGCCAGGACAGCGGTGACGTTGTGCACGTCGAGCCATGAGCGCGCGCCCTTGCCAAATCGCATCATGAAGAAATCCGCGAAAATCTTCTTGTGCGTCACGATGCCGGAGACGATCGCCACGAACATCGCCAGCGCGGCCGCACAGACCAGGATTTCCGCAAGCCAGTAGGGGATGTAGCGAAGCTCGAAATGAAACCGATAGAGGAACCAGCCTCCGCGCGTGTCCCGAACCGCAATCTCGCGACCGCTGGCGGGATCAAGGATCGCCTTGCCGGACATGGCTGCTTCGCCGGTTCCGCTTTTCCAGGTCACCGTCAAGGGGTCGCCGCCCCGATCGGACGGCAGGGTGACGATCCACCTGTCCGCGTCGGGAGCCTTGGCCATGAGCAGGCGCGACGCCCCGCGGAGCGCCGTGTCCGATACTGCTCGTTCTTTCAGCTCGGGGCGCATCCAGCAGGATATCTCCTGCTGGAAGAACGCCACTGTGCCGAAAAGGAAAATGATGAACAGCAACCAGCCCGGCACAAGTCCCGCCCAGGTGTGAAGCCATGCCATCGACTGGCGGAAGGACTTGTTCCCCATGGCCGGCTCAGCCCACTTCGCTGGCGGTGAGGAAAGTTGATAGTTCCTTCACCCTCAGAAACGCGCCTTGAGCGAGACGGTCACATTACGCGGATCACCGTAGAAATTGCTGTTAGCCTGTTGAGCATAGCTCGGAATATAATAGGTCTTGTCAAAGATGTTGTTGACGTTGACGGCAGCGAGAAGGGCCGGCGTGATCTGGTATCCGATCCGCGCATTCCACACCGAATATCCGGGGATGTCGAAGCTGCGATCGTACCCTTTCATCTTGGACTGCGCGGTGACGCCGAGACCCGTGCTGATGCGTTCCAGTTTACCGGGCAGCGTGTAATCCGCCCAGAGGCGAAGCAGATGACGCGGCGTCCATGTGCTGAACCATTCCCCCCGCAGAGCCGGGTCCTCAAGATACTCGGTTTTGTTGTACGTATAGCCCGTCGAAACTTGAAGGCCGGGCAGGATCTCGCCGTTGGCCTCTATTTCCACCCCCTCGCTCCGCACCTTCCCGGACGGGATCGAACAGTACCAGCCATCACAGGCAAAGCCGCCGGCAATGTCGTTCACTGCGCGGTTGCGGTGATCGTAGCGGAACAGCGCAAGTGAAACATTGGCGCGCCCGCCCATCAATTCGCCTTTGACGCCCGCCTCATAATTTGTCCCCTCTACGGGTTTTAGCAGATTGCCGTCGGCATCGCGGGATGTCTGTGGGTCATAGATGGTCGCGTAGCTGGCATAGACGTTCCAGGCTTCGCTGAGCGCATAGACTACGCCCACATAAGGCGTGAACTTTCCGTTCGCCTCGGTTGTAGCTGTGTTCGGTGCGCCATAGACCGATGCGGTGCCGGTTCGGCTAGTATAGCTTTGGTCATACCAGTTGAGCCGTCCTCCCAGTGTGATGGTCAACGCCTCGACCGGCTTCAGCCGCCACGTTCCATAGATGCCATATTGCTCGACGTCATATGCTGACCGCTGCGAGAACTGCGTGGCGATGAGGTCGGCCAAAGTGCGCCTGGGCCGATAGTTGTTGGCGTTGCTGATATCGTCCACAGGCGCCACGCTAAATTGGCGGGCCAGCACATCATCGGTCTTGTGCGAGAGATAGTTCCCGCCGAGAATCAGTTCGCTACCCATTTCGCCGACATCGAACGATCCGCTGACATAGGCGTCGATCCCGTTGCCCTTGGTCTCATAATCGGTTGCGAAGTTCGAGTAAGTTGCGCCGGAGCCCGTCGCACGGGATATGCCGCCGCTGACGAACTGATAGTGGGAACGGTTGCCTTCATCGAAATGGATGCCGGTGATTTTCGCACGCCAGTTGTCGCTAAAGCGATGTTCCAGATCGAGATGGAGCATGGTCTGATCGCTGGTTACCCGGTTCCAATCCGCCCCCAGGTAGGTGGAGCGTGGCAGGCCCAGGTCGCCGCCGTCCGCATAACGCGGCAATCCACGCTCGAACTGACGGCCGTGGGAATGGCGATTGCTGACACCAATGCCCAGCATGGTGTCAGGATCGATGTCGTAGTCTGCGGCGAGGTAGAAAGAGCGGGTCTTGTTCCAGACCATATCCACGAAGGAATCAGCCTGGTCATAATCGGCAATGGCGCGGACACGAAGGCGCCCCTCCTTGTTCACCGGGCCCCCCAAGTCGATCTGGCCGCCGAAATGGTTCCATGAGCCGCCCAGCAGGCTGACATTGACCGTTTGTTCGGCCTGCCCGCGCTTGCGTACAAAATTGACCGCGCCGCCAGGCGCATTAGCGCCCTGCAACAGCCCGGCAGCGCCGCGCAGCACCTCGATCCGATCATAGAAGACCATGGAATCGGCCATGAAACTGCCGGTGGTGTAGAAATTGCGCGCCAGCGGCACTCCGTCATATTGGAGCGCGTTGATCTCAAAGCCGCGCGAATAGACGAATGATCCCACGCCGGGCGAACGCGCCAACGTGATGCCCGGAATGGCTGTGAGCGCCTGAGCCAAAGTGACGATGTTCTGGTCGTCCATGTTCTGACGGGTCAACACTGACACCGACTGAGGAATATCCTTGAGGGCTTGTTCGCTCTTACCAATCGTGACGGCGCGGGGCGCATAGGAACGGCTCGCCTCAGTCGTGGCTGGGCTGAAGGCTGCGCCAAGTGGCTGCATGTTTGCGCCGCCGCCATCGCTTTCCACGCGGACCGGCCCAAGCTGAATTGCGCCGTCCGCCGATTGGGGGGCGGGCTCTAGCGCCACCGCGCTGGGACCAGTAAAGCGAAAGGTAAGTCGGGTGCCGGTGAGCAGGCGCGATAGCGCCTCGGCAGGCGCAAAGGAGCCGGACACACCGGGCGATACGACACCGCGCCCGATCGAGGCCATATAGGCCACCTGAATCCCCGTGACGCGCGAAAACTCGCGCATCGCCTCGACAAGAGGCTGCGAGGGGATATTGAACTCGCGCGTTGCCGACGCCCCCGCCGCCTGTTGCGCCAGCGCTGGTGCGGCACCAAGGCCGGTGAAGGCGGTGCCGATCAGAAGTGCGGTGGACAGCCGCATCGCGCGGGAACGGCAGGGCAACGGAGAACGATACATCAAAAGACTTCCCCCCGGGTTGAGACAAGGCCATAAGCGGCCCGCCGACGAAAGTTGCGTCGCATTAGCAACTGTCCGGCAGCGCTAAGGCGTTTTGAAAACAGCATTGCCTAACCCCTCGCGAAAAATATTATTCAGCCCGCAGGGCGGACGATAGTTATCCCGCCGGGAAGATTGATGATTTCCAGCCTCGCGCTAGCCGCGAGTGCTTCCAAGCCTTCGTCGGGACGCTGGGCGCGAACGATCGCGGTCACGGGCGGAAGCCCATCTACCGCCCCCGTGACGAAGGTCGGTCCCGCGCGATAGCGGGCGATCTCCCGTATCGCTGCGCGCACGGCGACGTCATCGAGCAAGATGTCGCCCTCGCGCCATGCGGCGACGCGCGACGCGGGAATGTCGGCCACCCGCGCGGGCGCGCCGCCCTCGACCCAGGATGCGCGCTGACCGGCACGCAGCGTCATCCACGGCGCGCCTTTGCGCGAGCGGACCCGGATCACGCCATCGGTAACGGCCGCCTCGGCGTTGCCGTTTTCCTCACCAACGACAAAGGCCGTGCCGATATCTTCAACCAAACCGCCGATAGCGGCGACGCGGAAGGGCTTGCGGTCGCCATGCGCGACATCGAACCAGGCGCGGCCGCGCAGCAGCTCAACAAGGCGCTGGTCCCCGTCATAGCGCACCGCGATTGCGCTGCTCGCGTCCAGCACCGCGCGCGTGCCGTCCGGCAAGGTAAGCGACTGCACCGCGACGCCGGTGCGGTGGTCGGCCTGCGCGCGCAGAACCAGCTCCGGCCCCGCAACCATGATCGCCAGGCACGCGGCGATGGCGGCCCCGGCGTAGCCAGCGCGGATACGTATCCGGCGACGGCCGGCGGCTTTCATGGCGGGCAACGGCGCAGCCGGCGCGAGGCGATCCCCAATTGCGCCGAGACTACGCCACAACGCCAGCTCATGCTGAAAGGTGGCCTCATGCACGGGATCTGCGGCCCAGCGGCGATAGGCCGCCAGTTCCGCTTCGCTGATGTCACCGGATGCGAGCCGCATGATCCAGTCGCGTGCGGTCTGCGTCAGCGAAGGATCAGCAGACTTTTCGTGATCGGTCATCGGCGCTCCCGAAGGGGCGAATTGAAGCCTTCACCCGTGACGCTAGGGCGTTTTCAGGCCCGTCTTGCCTAACCCCCGGCGTAAAATAAATCTGCTCAGCCCTCGTTGCGCGCATCGCCCAGGATCGAGAGCGCACGACGGATATGCTTCTCGACCGTGGTCCGCGACACGCCGAGCCGCGTCGCGATTTCGCGCTGGGGCACTTCCTCGATGCGGTTGAGCCAGAAGATGGTGCGAGCCGGTTCGGACAAGTCATCCGCCGCCTTTAGCACGCGCGCCAGCTCGTCGCGCGCGATCATCACCGTGTCGGGCGAGGCACCCGGTTCCGGTCCCCACAAGATCGCTTCGGCTTCCGCCTGAATCTTGCGCCGTCGCGCCTGCTCGCGGCCGTGATCCCATGCGACATTGGCCGCGAGCGCGAACAGGTAAGAGCGCTTGTCCCGGATCGGCGGATCGTCCTCGACCTTCTGGACCCGAAGCCACAGTGTTTGCGCCGCGTCCTCGACCATGCTCCGATCGACAACGCGCGCCAGTATCCGCAGCAGCGAAGGGTGTTCGCTCAACAGCAGGCGTGACAAGGAGGCGGCGTTCGTCGGCATCGCCGCACAGCCTTAGCAGATTGCGAATAGCTCGCAATAAGGACTGCTTTCCGCCAACGGTCTTTCGGTACGTGTCGTTGTCCGAGATTGAGCGAACTGAGGTTCAGGAACCGTGGACTGGAGCTAAGAACCCCGGACTCGGTTCGCATTGTTGGACAGGAATGGTTAGGGGGCTGAGGATGCGTGACGCCCATTTCCGCCAAAGTGGCGTGCAACTCAGTTCACTCATTCCTGAAAATTTCTCGCATCAGTTCGCAATTCTTGGACGTTCCCGGAATGGGCAATCCCCGCATGAAAACTCAGCTTTCCCATGCTGCCAGTTCGCTCATTCTTGGAAAATGACAGCTCGCCGAAAACGGCTCAAGCCATTGCTCCAGTTCGCTCCGGCACCCCGCCACCATCGCCGTTGATCCGTCAGCCTACAATGACAGGCCGAAATCATTGCGGATTCCACCCCGGTTCCTTCAGCCTGCCAAATAGTGCTAAGCCGCCTCCGCTTCGGGTGTGAACGTCTTGAGCGCCTGTGAGATCACCCGCTCTTCCAGAAGCCGAGCCCAGGCTGCCAAGGCATCGCGCCGCGGCTCGAACAGCTCGGATTTGTTGTAGACGCGCATGATCTTGGATCGCGTCGCTGTCGCGACGTGGTTCAGAATGCGATCGGCGACGTGAGGAGGAATGCCGAGGATCTCACACCCATGGGTGTTGAAGGTCGTCCGAAAATCGTGAATCACCCAATGCGGCATGGGCTCGGCTTTCTCATCGCCTGTTCGCTGGACCCGAGCCTTCTGGATGGCGTCGTCTAGCCGCCGGCGCGCCTTGGTAAAGCCGGACACCGCTGTCCCCCCCGTCGTTGTGAAGACGAGCTTGGAGTCCTTGGGTCGTTCCTCGTGTTCAATCGCCTCTTTGATGATTGATCGTGCCAAGGGCGAAAGCGGGATCCGCAGGGCGTTCTTCCTCTTGGTTCGCGCGCCGGGAAGGAGCCACACACCATCGTCGGCCATGTCGTCGCTTCCCAGCGCGAGATCCGCGATCGGCATGGCAGAGACCTCTTCGCGGCGATTTGGCAGAACGATCAGGAGTTGGAAGAGCTGCTGGAAGGGATAGCCAAGCGTGGTGGTTGCCGCCCAGATTTCCGTCAACTCCTCGATCGAATGAAACCGATCGCGCTCGTTCTCCTTCGACGGGCGGCGAACTTTCTCAGCCGGGCTCTTTTCCAAAACACCCTCGTCCACGCACCAGTTGAAAAAGGCTGAGGCATAAGCCAGGTTGCGGTTGGCGGCGATCGGCGCCGTCTTGGCGTGCTTCTTGACGAGATCCTGGATTTCGACCCGCAGGATCGACTTCGGCTCGCGGTTGAGCAAGGTGCGCAGCAGCCCACGCTTTCCGTCGAGAGCACGCTTGGTTTGCTCTCCGCGGCGATGCTGCGAAAGAACTGCCGTGTGATAGTCCTCGATAACTTGGGCCAGCGTTGTACGGTTGAGGGCTGCGATGGCAGCGGTCCGCCGAACCAGGCGCTTTTCCTCGTTGGGATTGTCACCCTGATCGAGTTGGGTCCTGATTGCCCGGGCGGCGGCGCGGGCTTCGGCAATACCCATGCCCGGCCATGTTCCCAGCTTGATCCGCGTGCGCTGTCCGTCTTTGAGGCTTGCCATCAGCGACCAGCTCGCGGTTCGCCCTCCCGCACGGAACCGCAGCCCCGCTTCGCGCTCGTCGCGAAGCTCGATCTGACCTGCTCCGGCCTTTCTCGCCTGCGCGATAGTCGCTTCGATCGTAAGTTTGGTGAGGGTTTCAGCCATGAAGAATACTCGGTTGCTGCCTCAAATTAGGTTCGCTATAGGTTCGCTGGTGAGGCCGACAGCGGACGGAGATTATTAATCGAAGTTGGATGAAGACGGAAGGAGTTTCTGATATTATTCAGTAGCTACAATCGCTTATCAGGATGCTGACGGGCATGGACGGAGCGAGACGGAAATTGACGCAATGTCCTAAAGCTGACTCTTAATCAGCGGGTCCTTGGTTCGAGCCCAAGTGCGTCCACCATTTTTTCAATACTTTCAACCTCTTACTTGCATCTCGATCGAGTGACATCGAAGGTGTTGAGCGCCTAGGTAACGCCCTAGGTAACAAGCCGCCGCGATCATTTTTTGTCTCTGATGATCTCAGGACAGCCTGGAAGCGCCCGCCCCCCCCAATCCGAGGCCTCGGCAGTCCGGCGCACGGCTGCTACTGGGCCTTAGGCGACAGGCAGGTTTCGGGCGGACCCAGCTGAAATAGCGGACCTTCGTTCAGATTGTAGCTGCACCAGAAGACCCAGTTCTGGTCATTCGGAACGGCGTTCGCACTCCCTGACAACGAACATTCGTTCAGATCGTCGTTGGGAGCACATACCTCACTCGTCCTGACGTTCCGGAGCAGCCTTGCCCGACCTGATGATGGATCGCATCATGCAGGCAACGGCCTGCTACGGAGGTCGACCTAGGACGGCATCAGCGCATGCGCGGCAAGCGCGTCGAGTTCCGCCCGGGACTCGGCGTCGGGCGGGAAGATTGTTCTCGTCATGCATCTATTTAGCAGGCGGCGTGCCGCCAGGTTCCTCGCAGGTTGCGCAACCGCGATCGGCCAGCCATTCGCCGGCCGACGCACCGGCCCGGGCAACGATCTTAAGCGGACCTGCGGATAACGCTGCGCGTCTCGCGCGGCTGTGCTAGGACCGCCCGGCGACGGCAGAATCCAAAGCGGCCGCGACAGTCAAGGTTTACACTTTCTCGTTTTGAGTTGACATATTTCCCCGTCGTGCGTTACAGATGCGCGCATGGAAGTTGACACATCCTTGATCCTCAAGCTTTTCGAAGCGGCGCTGGGCGCCGATTACACCAATGTACGCCGAATCGGCGGCCGGCTCGCGCGCGATCTCGCCGGGGTGGGCGATGCCGATACCGCCAAGGCGCTTGAATCCATGCTGCGCAAGCGCGGCGTGCCGCTCCAGGCATCGGGCTATGTCGAGGCGATCCCGCGCGATGCGGGCTCGCGCCTGCCGTTGGTCGAGGAAGCCCAGTGGCCGACCTCGCCCTTGTTTCTTAATACCGATGCCGGCCAGGTCATCGAGCAGTTCGTCGAGGATGCCGACAATATCGCGCTGCTCGCCGAGAACGGCATTTCCGCCCGGCTCGGCATCCTGCTCTACGGTCCGCCGGGCACCGGCAAGTCGCTGCTGGCGGGCCATATCGCCGCGCGGCTCGGCCGCCCCTTCTATGTCGTGCGGCTCGACTCGGTCATCTCCTCTCGGCTCGGCGAGACCTCAAAGAACATCCGCGGCATGTTCGACTTCATCCCGACCAAGCAGGCGGTGCTGTTCCTCGACGAGATGGACGCGATCGCCAAGCTGCGCGACGACCGCCACGAGCTGGGAGAACTCAAGCGCGTCGTGAACACCGTGCTGCAAGGCCTTGATTCTCTGGCCGATGAAGTGATCGTGATCGGTGCGACCAACCATCCGCATCTGCTCGATCCGGCGATCTGGCGGCGCTTCCCCTACAAGGCCGAGCTGCTCGTCCCCGATGCCCAGGTGCGCACGTCGATGTGGAAGCATTTCCTCTATCAGGACGGCGACGACGGCGATGCCAGCACGGTTCTGGCGCGCCTGACCGAAGCGATGACCGGGGCCGACATCGAGAATTTCGCGCATGCCGCCCGGCGCCGCTCGGTCATCGGCCGCCAGGAGCTGAGCCTGCCGCATATCCTGCTTGCCATCGCGTCGAGCGCCAATGGCGTGCCCAAGCTCCCTGACAATCGCCCGCTCACCGCCGACGAGAAGAAACTGCTGGCGCAACTACTGCTCGACAAGCTCGACATGGCCCAGACCGACATAGCGAAGACCCTCGGGGTCAGCCGGCAGATGGTCCACCGCTATCTGAAGGGTGGCGACGATGGCTGACGACCGGCGCCCTTTGCTCAACCCGGTGCTGCGCTTCATCAAGGAGCCGCGTCCGGAATCGATCACCGGCCGCGGCAAGTCGCTCGCCGGCATCAAGACCGACCGGCTCGATCGGCAACGCACCAAGCTGTCGGGCGAGATCCTGGCGATGGCGCGCGGGCTTGCCCAGCAGCCGCGCTTCGGCGACCGCGCGGTAGTTTATGCCTCGATGTTCGAGGATTCGCTGGCCCCCACCTGGACGCCGGGCGACCTGTTTCAGCCCGCTTACGGCGCGCGGCTGGTGGCGCCCTATGCGCAAGGCTATCTGGTCGAGATGGAAGCGCCGGCGATCGCGCGCTTTGCCGCTTTGGTCGCCAATTTCGGGACGGTGCGAGATCAGGTCGACATCTCGCGGGTCGAGACGGTGCGCTTCTTCACCGAGGCCGATGCGCTGTGCGACCGTTCGATCGAGGCGCTGTGGGCACAGGCGCCGCGCCGGGCGACCGGGCGCGCCTTCTTCGTGTCGCTGATGCCGCTCAGGGACCGGGGCGCCGTCGAGCATCTGCTGCAGGCCTTTGCCGGTCTTCGCGAGGGCACGATCCTGCCGCCGTCTCGGCAGCTGGTGCTCGATCTCGCCGATGCCGCCGAGAGTGCGGGCGATACCGCGCTCGCCCGCGCGGTCCGCGCGATCAGCGGCACCGACCGGCTCGGCCGCGCGATGCGCGATTATCGTCTGCACCAGCGCGCGCGCACGACGGTGATCGTTGAAAGCCCCGAAGCCTTGCATCGCCTTGCCGCCTCGGGCGCGGTGATGCGTCTCGACCCGGTCCTGCCCGTCACGGTTGCCGACCCCGGGGAGGGGCGCGAGCCGGACCGCCCCCTCCCCGCCAACCTGTCCGGCCTGCCGATCGTCGGCATCGTCGATGGCGGTCTCAATGCCTCCTCCTATTACCCGGCCGAAGCCTGGCGCGCGCCGCCGCTGGTGCACGGCGCCGCGGCCGAAGTGATGCACGGCAACCGCGTCACCTCGCTCGTCGTTCAGGGCCATGAGTGGAACAACAATCTCGTCCTGCCGCCGCTGCATTGCCGAGTGGGTACGGTGCCGGCGATCGCCAAGCGCGGCCATCCGAGCCCCGACCAGGAAGAGCTGGTCGAATACCTCGACGCGGTGATGACCGCGCACCCCGAGACCAAGGTCTGGAACCTGTCGTTCAACCAGGACCTGGCCTGCGATGCCGACGCGGTCAGCTATCTGGGGCACGCGTTGGCGATGCTGGCGCGCAAGCACGGCGTGCTCCTGGTCAATTCGATCGGCAATGTGCCGGCCGCCTGCGCCAAGCGCCCCGCCGATTGCGAGGCCGCGCTGACAGTCGGCGGGCGCCTGCACGACGAAGAAGGCAAGCCGGGGGCGAGCTGCACCGTCAGCCTCGCCGGGCCGGGCCCGTGCGGCATGCTCAAGCCCGATATCTCGCATTTCTCACATGTCCGGGCGCTGGGCGGTGCGGTGATCTCGGGCTCGAGCTTCGCGACCGCGCTCGCATCCCCGCTCGCCGCGCATACGATGGATCGCCTCCGCGAGCCCGACCCCGATCTGGTCCGCGCGCTGCTCATCCATAATGCCGATGGCGATGGCTTCGATACGGGCAAGGGGTTCGGCACGCCGGATGCCGCCTATCTGCCTTGGGAATGCCGGCCGGGCACGGTCACGCTGCAGTGGAAGGCGTCGCTCAGGGACCGGGCCTCCTATTATTGGGAATTGCCGATCCCGCCGGCTTTGCTCAAGGACGGCCGGCTGCGCGGCAAGGGACGGCTGACCGCGATCCTCAACCCGCACCCGATGGTCGACGAATTCGCCGGCCCCAATTATTTCAGCGCGCGGCTCAACACCGCGGTGCAATATCCCAAGGGCGAAGGCTTTTCGAACCTGCTCGGCTCGATGGATACCGACAAGGTGCCCGAGACGATCGCCCGCGCGGTCGATCATAAATGGTGCACGGTGCGCAACCACGCCAAGGACTTTTCGGCCCGCGGCCACCGGGTCGATGGCGACACGCTGCGGATCTATGCGCGCATCTATACCCGCGACCATTATGTCTATGGCTATACCAGCGCGGACCAGGTGCCGCCGCTCGACGCGGTGTTCGTCCTGTCGCTGAGCGGCATTGACGAGCGCGACGATGTCTACAACCAGCTGCGCGACCAGCTCGGCGCGTTCGTCGAGACCGCCGTCGTCGAATCCGACATCGACATCGACAACTGAGGAGACTGACCATGGCCGACAATGACCGGATGGTGTTTCGCCGGGCGAGCGATCAGAAATGGATCGACAAGCGCAACGGCGCCGAGCGCGGGTTCGTCCACGACACCCAGGCCGCGGCAGCCGCCGCGGCCAAGCAGCATCTGCTCAATTCGGGCGGCGGCGACCTGGCGATCAAGGGACGCGACGGCAAGATCCGCAGCAAGGACACGATCGGCCGCCCCGATCCGCTACCGCCGCGCGACAAGGAACATTGATGGCGCCGGCTGAACGAACCTACGGCTATCGCACACCCGTCGCCGCGCCTGCCATGGACGCCTCGCGCTTCGCGCTGCGCCCGGCGGGAGCGGCGCGTTGAACGGCGCTGACGATCAGGGTGCGGGTGAGTCCGCCACGGCATCGACCGCCGGCGCGGAGGATGCCGGCGTTCAGCCCATGGCGGCCGCGCCTGTTCCGGCCGCGCCAGCGATGGCGGCGCCTGCCCCGCCCGCTGCCCAAGTCGACGAGGGCGCGTCCGGCGCGGGGAGCTGGGCGATTCGCGGCTTCGACTATCAGGTCGATGTGTCAGTCTGGCTCGCGCTCGACCTGATGGTCGCTTCGCGTCTGACTGCCGAGATGACGCTCGAAGCGGTCAGCGAGGAGGACATCGAGACCGACCTAGAGGAGGTCGAGCCCAACACCGTTGCCGATACCGTGCCGATGCACGGCTACCGCCTCATCGTGCAGGCGAAGCGACGGACCGGCGATGCCTGGACCGAGGCGGGGTTCAAGGCCTTGCTCACCCATGGCAAGCGCCGCGCCTCGGCCGCCAAGCGGCTCGAGGATGATCCCACCGCGCGTTATCTGCTCGTGACCAGCGCCGCGCTGAACGGTCCGGTCCGCAAGATCGGCGTCCGGACGGCCGGCCGTTGGCCCGCGGCGGATGCGGTGTCGGCGACGATCGCGGGCGCGGGCACCGATATCGCGGGACGGGTCGCGGTCATCGGATCGCAGGATGACGAGCGGCTCGTCACCGACATCAAGACGCTGTTGCTGGAACGGTTCCGAGTGCCGCGTGCGCACTGGGAAGCTTGCCTCACGGCATTGCGCGCGCAGGCCTGGGGCCGGATGCGCAGCGAGGCAGGCGGGGTCTGGCGGCGCGAGGAGGTCGAGCGGGTGATCGCCGACCATGAAGGCTATCTGGTCGGCGATGGCGAGCGCGACGCCTTTGTCGAGCCGACCAACTGGGGCGACCTCACGCGCGCGCTCGAGACCAATCACGCGATCATGATCATCGGCCAGTCGGGCAGCGGCAAGACGGCGGCGAGCGAGGCCCTGTGGCTCGAGCGCAAGGTCGCGATACCCGATCTTAAGCGCGTGCACATCACGCTCGGCCCCGACGAATTGCGCGCCGACACGACGCAGCCGCCCGTTCTGTACGATATCGAGGATCCCTGGGGACGGTTCCGGTTTGAGCCCAACAGCCGTCCGTGGAACGACAAGCTCGAGCCCGAATTCATCGGCGCGCGGCATGACCGGCTGTTCGTCGCGACCAGCCGGATCGACGTCGCGGAGGCGAGCGGCGCGATCGACAGCATCCAGCGCTGGCGCATGCCGCTCGATGCCGAAAATTACGGCCGCGCCGAACGCCAGCGGCTCTACCGCAATCTGTCGGCGGGCCTGCCTGCCGATCTGAAGGCCTTCGCCCATGAGCATGAAGCGTCGGTGGTCCGGCAGCTGAGCCTGCCGCTCGAGTTGCGCAAATTCTTCGACGCGCTGCCCGGACTCGACCGTGACGACATCGAGAAGAATCCGGCAGCCGCGCTGGCCGGCGCGATCGAGCGGGCGCACAAAAGCTCGATCGAGCGCACGGTCGCCGAGCAGATCGAGGCCCGCGAGGATGTGCGGGCGGCGACGATCCTGTGGGCGCTGATCCGGCCGCATGGCCGGTTGTCGGCCGATGTCCTGCGGACGATCGACGATCCGCTGGTCGATGGCGAGGCCGCGCTCGAAGGCAAGATCGTCCCCTTCGTCAACGCGTTCGTCGCCGCGCGCAATCTGCGCCAGGGGCCGGACGGATCGCTCGGCTATTATCATGGCAAGGTCGAGGCCGGTATCGAGACGGTTCTCAAGCGCCATCCGCAGGTCGTCCGGCGGACATTGCGGCTCCTGATCGACGTGCTGATCGCGCGCGACGCCGAGGCCGGCGGGACCTGGGGCGTCGAGACGGCGGCGGAGATCGTGCAGTTCGCCGACCGCATTCCCGGCGGAGAGCCGAGCGTCAATCGTCCGAGCCAGGACCGGCTCGACGCCTGGGTGGAAACGGCGCTCGCGAGCGAGGGCCGGGATCTCGAAAAGGCGCTCCGGCTTGCCGCGGCGGTCGGCTCGGTGCGCAGCGACCTTGCCGAGATGGCGCGCTGGCTCGAATATCGGCCCGACCAGACCTTCCCGGGGATGATGGACTGGGGCGATCCGGAACGCGATGCGGCGTGGATTGCCCGCATGGGCGCCAACCCGGCGGTGCGTGCGCTGGCCGAGCGGTTCATTCGCACGCTGCTGCCCAACGACAGCACCGGCTTCACCGACGATTTCGCGCAGGCGATCGGCGCGGTCGTCGGCGATGTCACCCCGGCGTTTCTCGATGCCGCCAGGACCAGCGCGCATTATGGCTATTTCCGCAACGACGATGTGATCGCCGCCGGCGCCATTACCGACCTTGCCGGTTTCGAGACGGTGGTCGACGAAGCCGTCGCCGCACTTCAGCCGAGCCAGGCCGACCTCGACCGCGCCGCTGAGATCAACCTGCTCATCATCAACGAAGAGGTGAGCGGTGACTATGCCGAGCATCTCGCCGACAATGACGATGGCGAGACGGCGAAGACCTATCTCGGCGCCTATGTGACGGCGACCCGCGCCGCGCACGGCTTCGCGCCGCTCGCCGGGCATCGCCATGTCGAGACGGTGCGACGATTCTGGTTGCAGGCCCTCCTGCGTGAGCCGGCGCATGCACCGACGATGGACGAGGTCGAGGCCGCTTTTGCGTCGAGCGACGGCGGCAAGGACGAAGCCGATCTGTGGCCGGTGCTCGGACGGCATTGGGACCGGCGCTTCGAAGACCGGCTAATCGCGCGTCTCGTCGCGGGCCATGCCAATCCCGAGGTTCGCGCGGCGGCGTTGGACTGCGCGGTCGATCACGTCGCGGGGCGCTTCCCGGACGTCGTTGCGAAATTGATCGATGCGAATGCGATTGAGCCGCTCGCCAGGCTTGCTTCCGATCTCGGCCACCGCGCCTGTGCGTATGGCGTCGCCGGCACCGCGCGCCGCCCGGTATATGATGCCCTCATCGCGGGCCTGCCCCAACCCTATCGCGCAGTCGCGCTGGCGGAAATCGCGATCCTGGAGGACGGCCCGCCCGTCGTCACGCCGGAGGCCGCTGTTATGCTGCAGGCGATCGAGGCGCCCGAGGCGGACATGCGGGCGCTCCGCGTCCGGCTCGCCAGCCATGGCGACCTCGATGCCACCGAGGACCTGCGCTGGGTTCTCGCCGAAAGCGATGACGACGACGCGGCGCTGGCGGCGATCGACCTTGCCGCGAGAGACGGCCTGACCGACGATCTCGAGCAGGCGCTCGACCATCATTTCGCGCATGTCGCGGCGCGGGCACTGACCGCCTTGGCCGACCCCATGCCCGCCCCCCTGCCGCCGCTGATCATGTCGCGTGCATCGCGCAGCGCGAGCCCGGTCCGCAAGGCGTTGCTGGTCCAGCTC
>Ga0105251_10002039_pt1 | contig 16393 bp, 15 predicted proteins | sample KBSS64metaG_FD_80424 | JGI IMG/M metagenome (GOLD analysis project Ga0105251, IMG submission 80424) | Switchgrass rhizosphere microbial communities from Kellogg Biological Station, Michigan, USA - KBS S6-4 metaG | ecosystem: Host-associated > Plants > Roots > Rhizosphere > Soil | place...
CAATACGGGCACACGACCGTGCTGTACATCATCACTTTCTTCACTTGACTGCTCCTTGTTTCACCACCGGCATGCCGGCTTTTTGCCAGGCGTCGACTCCACCCTGCAAAACGTGGACCTCGGCGTAACCCGCTTCGGACACGGCGCGGCTCGCACGCTGCGATTCTTGACCGGTTTGGCAAACGAGCACGACCGGATTGCTCTTATTCTTTGCGATCTGGCCGATTTTTGCTTGAAGCTCCGTCAATTCGACGTTTCGTGCCTGCGGCAGATGCCCTTTCGCGAATTCGGCAGCCGGCCGCAGATCGACGATCACGGCATTGCGCCGGTTGATGAGCGTGGTGGCTTCGGCAGCGGAAATGCCGCCTCGCCCGCGCCGCGAGATGGCGGGCCAGAGGAGCAGCGCGCCGGAAACGAGCGCGATGACAATGAGTGCGATATTCGTGTAATTGGTGAAAAACGTCACGTCAGGGCCGCCAGAATTTAGTAGGAAAGGAAGAAAGGGGAATTGGGGCAATCGGGGCATTATAAAATAACCGTTTCCCGCGATGGCCTCCGCCGTCCGGCCGATGGCGACGCCCCGCCTGCACGCGCAGGATGACGGGGTGCGATCGGCGCACCCGCTTTTTCAACTGACCGACCGAAATCATGTACAAGCTAGTGCTCATCCGCCACGGCGAATCGACGTGGAACAAGGAAAACCGCTTCACCGGCTGGGTCGACGTCGACCTGACCGAGCAGGGCAACCGGGAGGCGCGTCAGGCCGGCGTGCTGTTGAGGGAAGCTGGCTACACGTTCGATATCGCCTATACCTCGGTGCTCAAGCGCGCGATCCGCACGCTGTGGCACGTGCAGGACGAGATGGACCAGATGTACATCCCGGTCGTGCATTCGTGGCGTCTGAACGAGCGGCACTACGGCGCGCTCGCGGGTCTGAACAAAGCCGAGACGGCCAAGAAGTACGGCGACGATCAGGTGCTCGTATGGCGCCGCAGCTACGACACGCCGCCGCCCGCGCTTGAACCGGGCGACGAGCGCGCGTCGTACAACGATCCGCGCTACGCCAAGGTGCCGCGCGAGCAGTTGCCGCTCACCGAGTGTCTGAAGGACACGGTCGCACGCGTGCTGCCCATCTGGAACGAGTCGATCGCGCCGGCCATCAAGTCGGGCAAGCAGGTCGTCATTTCGGCGCACGGCAACTCGATCCGCGCGCTCGTTAAGTATCTGGACAATATCTCCGATGACGACATCGTCGGGCTGAACATCCCGAACGGCGTGCCGCTCGTCTACGAGCTCGACGAAAACCTGAAGCCCATCAAGCACTACTATCTGGGCGATCCGGAAGCCATCGCGGCTGCGCAGGCCGCTGTCGCCAAGCAGGGCAAGGCGGGCTGAGGCCGTATCGCAGGCCGCGCGATGACTTGGTCGCGCGGTGCGATTCGCATGCGAGGGCGTCGTAAAAAGCGCCCTCGCCGCATATGACGCGCGGCTGACGGCGTGCCGGCGGCATCGACATATTGGCGTTGAAACGTGCGCAACCCTACGCTGCGAGGCGTCAAAGCCTCTGGCATTTAAGTTGCGTTTAAGTCGTCGATCAAGACGAGCGGGTATACTGGCCCGTCACCTTCGTTGCTGCTCATTCGATTCCGACCGCACCCCCTATGCGAAAGAACCTGAAAAATTTCGGCCTGATCGCCGCAGGCGTTGCTGCCGGCGCACTCGCAACATTGCAGATTTCCGCATCAGCACAGCAATCCGCCTCCTCGCCGCTGCCGCTCGAACAATTGCGGCTGTTCGCCGAAGTTTTCGGGCAAATCAAGCACGAGTACGTCGAACCTGTCGACGATAAGAAGCTCCTCACCGCCGCCATCAAGGGCATGGTGTCGAGCCTCGACCCGCACTCGTCGTATCTCGACAAGACCGATTACGAAGAACTGCAGGAGCAGACCAAGGGCCGCTTCGCGGGCCTCGGCATCGAGATTTCTTCGGAAGACGGGCTCATCAAGGTGATCTCGCCGATCGAGGACACGCCCGCGTTCCGCGCCGGCATTCGTCCGGGCGACCTCATCACGCGCATCAACGACAAGCCGGTGCGCGGCATGACGCTGGATAAAGCCGTGAAGCAGATGCGCGGCGAACCGGGCACGAAGGTCACGCTCACGATCTTCCGCAAGAGCGACGACCGCACCTTCCCGCTCACCGTGACGCGCGCCGTGATCCGCGTGCAGTCGGTGAAGATGAAAGTGCCGGAACCGGGCTATGGCTATATCCGCATCACGAGCTTCCAGGAGCGCACGGTGCCGGATCTCGCCGCGAAGCTGCAGGATCTGGCGCGGCAGCAGCCGAATCTGAAGGGGCTCGTGCTCGACCTGCGCAACAACGGCGGCGGCCTGTTGCAAAGCGCGGTCGGCGTCGCGGGCGCATTCCTGCCGGACAACGCGGTGGTCGTGTCGACCAATGGACAAATCGCGGACGCGAAGCAGACCTTCCGCGACACCTACGACAACTACCGCCTGCCCTCCTTCGATTCCGATCCGCTCAAGAGCGTGCCGGAGATCTTCAAGAAGGTGCCGATGGTCGTGCTGACCAACGCCTACTCGGCGTCGGCTTCGGAAATCGTCGCGGGCGCGCTGCAGGATCATCACCGCGCGCTCATCGTGGGCAAGACGACGTTCGGCAAGGGCTCCGTCCAGACGGTTCGCCCGATGACCGCCGACTCCGCGCTGCGCCTGACGACTGCCTACTACTACACGCCGAGCGGCAAGTCGATTCAGAACCAGGGCGTGCGCCCGGACGTTCCGGTCGATCAGTACGCGGACGGCGATCCGGATGACGCGCTCGTCACGCGCGAAGTGGACTACTCGAACCACCTCGCCAACACGCAGGATCCGAACGAGAAGAAGGAGCAGGAACAGCGCGAGGCCGATCGCCTGGAGCAACTGCGCATTCTCGAAGAGCAAAACGACAAGAAGACGCCCGAGCAGCGCCGCAAGGATCGCGAGCGCAAGCCGGTCGAGTTCGGCAGTTCGGACGACTTCATGCTCCAGCAAGGGCTGAACAAGCTCGAAGGCAAGCAGGTCGTGGAGTCGAAGTCGTACAGCGAACGCAAGCTCGCGCAGAACAAGCCGCCGCGTTCGGCATCGGCGCCGGTCGTGGCGCCTCCGGCGCTGCCGGCCACGCCGGGCTCCGCGCCGGCGTCGGGCGCGCAGCCGGCCTCGTCGCCGACCGCGCAGCAATCGAAGTAACTTTCCCGTAGTCCGGCAAAAGGCTTCGCAGCATGACGTTGCGAAGCCTTTTCTCTTTTGCGCGCTTAGAATGCTTCGTTCGAGCAAGCCGATTCTTTCCGCGATGAACGACGATCAACTCCTTCGCTACTCCCGCCATATCCTCGTCGATGAAATCGGCATCGAGGCGCAGGAGCGCTTTCTCGACGCGCACGCGATCATCATCGGCGCAGGCGGCCTCGGCGCGCCCGCGGCGATGTATCTCGCGGCGGCGGGTGTCGGAAAGATCACGCTGGTCGATGCCGATACCGTCGATCTCACGAATCTGCAGCGGCAGATCGTGCACATGACGCGATCGGTCGGCACGCTGAAAGTGGAATCGGCTCGCGAGACATTGAACGCATTGAATCCCGGTGTCGAAGTCATCGCGGTGAGCACGCGCGCGGACGCCGCATGGCTCGATGCCAACGTGCCCGGCAGCTCGGTCGTGCTCGATTGCAGCGACAACTTCGCAACGCGCCACGCGATCAACGCGGCTTGCGTTGCGCATCGCGTGCCGCTCGTGTCGGGCGCGGCGTTGCGTTTCGACGGGCAGATCAGCACCTTCGATTTCCGCTCGCCGGACTCGCCCTGCTACGCGTGCGTGTTTCCGCCGGATCAGCCGTTCGAGGAAGTCGCGTGCTCGACGATGGGCGTGTTCGCGCCGACGGTCGGCATCATCGGTGCGATGCAGGCGGCCGAGGCGCTGCGCGCGATCGGCGGCTTCGGCGAGACGCTTGCGGGCCGGCTGATGATGCTCGACTCGCTGCGCATGGAATGGAACACGATGAAGATCGCGCGACAGCCGGATTGCCCGGTCTGCGCAAACGCGGCGATTCGTGAAGCGGCGCGCTAATTGGGTCACGTCCTAGGCGGCGTTCGGGTCAATCCACTTAAGCTGTCCGATCCTTCAATCGACCGCCCGGCAGCGGGTGCGCCGTCAAAGACCGGATCGTCACTTGAGCATCGTCACTTCATCGGCAAGCACGCAGCGCGGCCTTACACAAAGCGCGTTCGTCCGGCCATCGCTTCCGAAATTCGTCGGACCGGAAGGCATTCTCTATGATTTCAATTACGGGTGCCGCGTGCGGGTGCCGGTCGACGGCTGGCGAGTCCGCATGGTCGACCTGGACACGTTCAGCCTGGTTTTCGACGAGGCCGTCGAAGCCGATTCGATCGTCACGAGCAGGCGTAAATATTTCGTGCGCTTCGAACTGCAGGTGTTCGACGGCGAGCGCCTCGTTTTTCGTCACGCGTACGACGCGCGCGGCCGTCACGTCCTGATTCGTCCGTCCGGCACGGCGCTCGGCGACACGCTCGCGTGGCTGCCTGCCGTGGAAGCCTTCCGGCTGCAGGAGCAGTGCGAAGTTCACGTCGCGCTGCCCGCGCATCTGCAAGCGCTATTCGTGAAGGGCTACCCGGAGATGCGCTTCGTGTCGCCCGAATCCGCCGATTCGCTCGATGAACCGTTCTACGCCACGTACCTTCTCGGCTTCTTCTCGCCGTACACCGATCGCGATCACCAGCCAACCGATCCGCGGATGAGCAGCCTGCAGGATGCGGCCGCGTATCTGCTTGGCGTGCCATGCAAAGAGCGACGGCCGAACATCGTGGTTGCGGATTCGGCGCGGCCTGTCGCTCAGCGCTACGTGTGCATCGCGACGCAATCGACGGCGCAGTGCAAGTACTGGAACAACCCGCGTGGCTGGCCGACACTGATCGACCATCTGAAATCGCGGGGATACCGTGTCCTTTGCATCGATCAGCATCGCGAATACGGCGCCGATGGCGCCCTCAACACGATGCCGGAAGGCTGCGAGGACTTCACCGGCGATCGTCCGCTCGAAGAGCGGGCGGCCCTGCTCAGGCACGCGGATTTTTTTGTGGGACTCAGCAGCGGACTGTCCTGGCTCGCGTGGGCGGCGGGCACGCCCGTGGTGATGATCAGCGGCTTCACCCATCCGCATACCGAGTTCCGCACGCCGTATCGCGTGATCAATTTCCACGCATGCAACAGTTGCTTCAACGACACGACTTGCGACTTCGATGACAGAGACTTTCAGTGGTGTCCGCGCCGCCGCGACAAACCCGGGCGCTTTCAATGCAGTTCGGCGATCTCACCCGAGCAGGTCATCGCTCAGGTGGAACGACTGATCGCCGATCACGGTCTGGCCTAGACCTTCTGGAGCTGCGCGAGCGCGGCCTGCAGCTCCGCAGGCTCGTAAGCCGCGAGCACGTCCGCGACCGGTTTGTCGAACGCCTTCAGATTCGAGCGCAAGATTTCCTGCTTCACGACGAGCAACTGGCTCGGGTGCATCGAGAATTCGGTGAGTCCAAGCCCGAGCAGCAGACGCGTGACGGAGGGGTCTCCCGCCATTTCCCCGCACACCGACACCGGCACGCCCGCGCGCTTCGCCTCGCGCAGCGTGAATGCGATCAGGTTCAGCACCGCCGGATGCAGCGGGTCGTAGAGATGCGCGACGGAGTTGTCCGCGCGATCGATCGCGAGCGTGTACTGGATCAGGTCGTTCGTGCCGATCGACAGAAAATCGAGCCGGCTCAAGAACAGCCTCACCGCGATGGCCGCAGCGGGAATCTCGATCATCGCGCCGACCTGAATCTGCCGGTCATACGCGATGCCTTCCTCGTCCAGCTGACGCTTCGCCTCGCGGATCAGATCGAGCGTCTGGTCGATCTCCTGTGCGTGCGCGAGCATCGGAATCAGGATCTTCGTCGGGCCGAACGCCGACGCGCGCAGGATCGCCCGTAACTGCGTAATGAACATCTGCGGCTCGGACAGGCTCCAGCGGATCGCGCGCAGGCCGAGCGCGGGATTGGGCGCGGTCTCGTAGCCGTCGCCGCCGCTCATCGAATCGAGCGGCTTGTCGGCGCCGACGTCGATCGTGCGGATCGTCACCGGCTTGCCGTTCATCAGTTCGACCGCGCGCTTGTACGCCTCGAACTGCTCCTCTTCCTCCGGCAACTGATCCTTGTGATTCATGAAGAGGAATTCCGTGCGGAACAGGCCCACGCCCATCGCGCCCGCCTCGACCGCGACTTGGGCGTCGTCCGGCAGTTCGATGTTCGCGCACAGCTCGATCTTGGTGCCACAGAGCGTTTGCGTCGGCGAGAACTTGAGGCGTTGCAGCTTGCGCTGCTCCAGCACCTTCTCGCTCTGCCGGTACGAATACTCTTCGAGGACGATCGGCGCCGGATCGACGATGACGATGCCGTGATCTCCATCGACGATGATGAGATCGTTCTGGCGAATCAGCACGCTCGCCTGCTGCACGCCGACGGACGCCGGAATGCCGAGACTGCGCGCGACGATCGCCGTGTGCGACGTGCGGCCGCCGAGATCGGTCACGAAGCCCTTGAACGCCTGCGTCTTGAACTGAAGCATGTCCGCCGGCGCGATATCGTGCGCGACGACGATCATCTCGTTGTGACCGTTGCTCGCGGCCGTATGCACGACGAGCGACGCGGCCGTCGGCGCGCCCGCGAGCGCCTTCAAGAGACGCTCGACCACCTGCTCGACGTCGGCCTTGCGTTCGCGCAGGTATTCATCCTCGATTTCGTCGAAATAGCCGCCGAGAATTTCCAGTTGCTCGGTAAGCGCCCACTCGACGTTGTAGCGGCGGGTGCGGATGAGATCGATGGTTTCCTGCACGAGCATGGCGTCGTTCAGGATCATCGTATGAACGTTGATGAACGCGCTCATTTCGCTGGGCGCGTCGGCGGAAAGATCGTCGCGCAGTGCTTCGAGCTCGGCAAGCACGCCCGCCTGCGCCGCGTGAAAACGAGCGATTTCGGCGTCGATCTGATCGGGTTCGATCAGATAATGATCTACGTCGAGCGCTGCCGGCGCGATCAGGTACGCGCGCCCAATGGCGATGCCGCGCGAGACGGGAATTCCATGCAGCGTGAAGGACACGCGCACCTCCTCTAATTTTGATTGTCGCGGTCTGACGGGAGCCCCCTCGGCGGGCGCAAACCGCGCGTCCATTATAAGTTCGATTGACGCGGTAAGTCCCTGAACACACTGCGGCGTCGGGGCCGGAACGGTTGCGCGAAGTTACGCGAGCGCGTGACGCAGATACGAAAAAGCCGCGTCGATGCGCGGCTCTTCATCGAATCTCCAGGGCGGCGAAGCGCTTACTGCCCTTCCCCGAATTTGTCGGCGATCAGCGCGAGCATTGCCTGCATCGCTTCGGCTTCGTCGGCGCCTTCGGTTTCGATAGTCACCGTGCTGCCGATGCCCGCCGCCAGCATCATCACGCCCATGATGCTCTTCGCGTTGATCCGGCGGCCGTTGCGGCTCATCCAGATTTCGCATTGAAAGTTGCCCGCCAGTTGCGTGAGTTTCGCCGAAGCGCGTGCGTGGAGCCCCAGCTTGTTCACGATTGTTGTTTCTTGTTGCAGCATGATGCTCCGAACGCTAGATAGATGAATTGAGCGGCGTCAGTGGCTGGCGGCCTTCGTGCTGACGAGATCCGCGCTCGCCGAGCATGCCGGATCGGGCGAGCCGGCAGCTTTCGTCGCGAGGGCGCAGGGGTTGAGCGGCGTGGACGAATCCAGTTCCTGAATGCCCTTCGAGCCGCCCTGCAGGATTTTTTCGGTCAGCGTGTCGAGCGGCGTCGCGCGGTAGCACACGGCGCGCACCAGCATCGGCAGATTGCAGCCGGCGAGCACGCGCACGTCGGTATCGTGGAGGCTCGCCGCGATATTCGCAGGCGTCGCGCCGAACACGTCGGTGAGCACGATTGCGCCGTTTTCTTCCTTCAGACGATCGATCTCGGCGCGTGCGAACGCGCGAACTTCGACCGGATCGCAGTCCGGCATCACATCGATGACGCCGATGCGCGCCGGCAGACCGCCGTAGATATGAGCCACGCACTCGCGTAGCGCGGTGGCGAAAGGTGCATGCGCGATGATCAGGATGCCAGCCATGTCAGGATATTGCCCCAGCGACGATTTATCGGCAAAAGTCAGACGATAACGTACAAAGTTCGCTCGAAAGCGCGCGAGCGGCGCGGAACACAACTCCTACGTGGGCGCGGATCAGGCGGAAATCAACCGCTTCCACTTGATGACCTGCAGCCTGCGCCTCGATGCTTAACCGAGCTTTAAGACGCGATTGCGCCCCAAAACCGCAGCCAGCGGGAAGTCAATTGTAACAGTGCCGCCGAGTTGAGTCTGACGCGCTGTCCGCGCTCCGTGCGCCGGCGGACTCAGTCGGCCGCGCGCTCGAGCGCGTCGATGAACATGCCGGCGACGTCGAAGCCGGTCTGATCCATGATCTCGCGGAAGCACGTCGGGCTCGTCACGTTGACTTCGGTCAGGTAGTCGCCGATCGCGTCCAGCCCGGCGAGCAGCAAGCCGCGCGCTTGCAGCACCGGCCCGAGCGTTTCGGCGATTTCACGATCGCGCGCCGACAGCGGCTGCGCGCGGCCAAGACCGCCCGCCGCGAGATTGCCGCGCACTTCGCTGCCCTGCGGAATGCGCGCGAGCGAGTACGGCACGGGCTGGCCGCCGATCACGAGGATGCGCTTGTCGCCGTCCTTGATTTCGGGGATGAACCGTTGCGCCATGACCGTGCGCGCGCCGTCCTCCGACAGCATCTCGACGATGGAACCGAGATTCATGCCGTCCGCCTTCACGCGGAACACGCCCATGCCGCCCATGCCGTCGAGCGGCTTTAGGATCACGTCGCCATGTTCGGCGTGGAAGGCACGCAAACGCGCTGCGTCGCGCGTGACGAGCGTGGGTGTGACGAACTGCGGCCATTCCGCGATGGCGAGCTTCTCCGAATGATCGCGGATCGCCTGCGGTTTGTTGAAGACGCGCGCGCCGTTGCGCTCGGCGATCTCCAGCAGCCATGTGGCGTTGACGTACTCGAGATCGAAGGGCGGATCCTTGCGCATCAGCACGGCATCGAAATGCGTGAGCGGCAGATGCTCCGCCTGCTCGGCCGCATACCAGGGCCAGCGGTCGCTGTTCGCCTCGTCGCCGACGATCGCAATGCGTCGCACACTCGCCTCGACCCGGCTTCCCGTCCACGCGAGATGCTGCGGCTCGCACGCAAAGAGCACGTGGCCACGGCGCGCGGCTTCGGCCATCATCGCGTAGGTCGTGTCCTTGTAGATCTTGAAGCGATCGAGCGGGTCGGCGATAAAGAGGATGTTCATGACAATTCGCTAGTTCGGTGCGCGGCCTGCGAGCTTACCGCAAGCCGCCGTATCACACCTGAATGGCTTCCGGATCGGTCTTCTCGAGCTCGAGCGATGCCGCCAGTAACGCGAGCCGCGCGACGACGCCATACATGTAGAAGCGGTTCGGCGGCGCGGCGCCGGGTTTGGCGTGCGTGTCGGGAAGCGCGGTGTGCTCGAAACCGAGCGGCACGAAATGCATGCCCGGCGCGTTGAGGTTCTGGTCGCGCTCACGCGACTCGTGCACGCGATAGAAACCGCCGACGACATACCGGTCGATCATGTACACCACCGGCTCGGCAACCGCATTCTCCACGCGCTCGAAGGTATGCACGCCTTCCTGCACGATCACGTCGTGGACTTGCAGTCCTTCCTTCGCGTCGTTCATCTTCGTGCGCTCGCGCTTGGTCAATGCGGCGACCTCGCTCGCGTCGTGAACGGTCATCACGCCTTTTCCGTAGGTGCCGGCATCCGCCTTGATCACGACATACGGACGCTCGCTGATCCCGTACTCGCGATACTTCTTCGCAATCTTCTTGAGCACGCCGTCGATGGCCTCGGCGAGCGCTTGCTCGCCGGTGCGCGCTTCGTAATCGACGCCTTCCACGTGCGCGAAATACGGATTCACCATCCACGGATCGATCTCGACGAGCTTCGAAAACTTCTTCGCGACGTCGTCATAGCAGGAGAAATGCGTCGACTTGCGGCGCACGGCCCAGCCGGCGTGCAAGGGCGGCAGCAGATACTGCTCGTGCAGATTCTCCAGCACGGGCGGGATGCCCGCGGAGAGATCGTTGTTGAGCAGGATCGAACAGGGATCGAAGTTCTTCAGGCCAAGACGCCGCGGCGTGCGTTCGAGCGGCTCCAGCACGATCTTCTGGCCATCCGCGAGCGCGATGGTCACCGGACCGTGAATGTTCTCGTCAAGCGTCCCGAAGCGGATATTGAGTCCGGCCTGCCGCATGATCAGCGCGAGGCGCGCGACGTTCTCGAGATAGAACGCGTTGCGCGTGTGGCGCTCGGGAATCACGAGCAGATTCTTCGCGTCCGGGCAGATTTTCTCGATGGACGCCATCGCCGCCTGCACCGCAAGCGGCAGCACTTCCTGCGGCAGATTGTTGAAACCGCCGGGAAATAAATTGGTGTCGACGGGCGCGAGCTTGAACCCCGCGTTGCGCAGATCGACCGAACAGTAAAACGGCGGCGTGTGCTCTTGCCATTCGAGCCGGAACCAACGCTCGATAGCGGGCATGGCCTCGAGGATCTTCCGCTCGAGGTCGAGCAGCGGGCCACTTAACGCCGTAACTAGGTGCGGAACCATTGATCACTCGCGAACTGGGGACGAAAGATTGTAGAGCAATTGCTTTGCCTAACTGGGTATGAACCACCAGTCGACAAGGTCTCCCGGCCATTGACACCCGAGTACGAACGCCCGGTTCGCCCTTTCACACGATCCGTTGCGCGCGAGTGGTTCGACGAAAGCCCGACGAAAACCGTTCAGCGAAAAAAAGCCCGCCGTGAAGGCGGGCGAAGTCGCTGCGCTCGTTCCTTACGTTGCAACCGACGCCCTCCCCGGACGTCCGGTTGCGACGAATCCTTATTCGACGTGCTCGCCGTGCAGCGTGACGTCGAGACCTTCGCGTTCCTGTTCTTCCGTGACACGCAGGCCCATCGTCATGTCGATGACCTTGAGCAGGATGAAGCTGACGACCCCGCTGTAGACCAGCGTGACGAGCACGCCCTTTGCCTGCACGAGCACGCTGCCGTCGAAGCCGCCGATGTCCTTCACGGCGAACACGCCCGTCAGCAACGCCCCGATGATCCCGCCCACGCCGTGCACGCCGAACGCGTCGAGCGAGTCGTCGTAGTTGAACTTGTGCTTGAGCCACGTCGCCGACCAGAAGCAGACCACGCCCGCGACGATGCCGATCACGATCGCGCCCGTCACGCCGACGAAGCCCGACGCCGGCGTCACCGCGACCAGACCCGCGACGGCGCCCGAAATGATGCCGAGCACCGACGGCTTGCCCTTCGTGATCCACTCCGCGAACATCCAGCCGAATGCGGCGAACGCCGTGGCGATCTGCGTCGTGAGCATCGCGAAGCCGGCACGGCCGTCAGCCGCCACCGCCGAACCCGCGTTGAAGCCGAACCAGCCCACCCACAGCATCGACGCGCCGATCAGCGAGAGCACGAGATTGTGCGGAGCCATCACTTCGCGGCCGTAGCCGACGCGCTTGCCGAGCACCAGACAGCACATCAGGCCCGCGATACCGGCGTTGATGTGAACCACCGTGCCGCCCGCGAAGTCGAGCACGCCAGCCGACGCGAGCCAGCCGGTCGGTTCCCAGACCATGTGCGCGACCGGCGAGTAGACGATCAGCGACCACAGCGTCATGAACACGAGCATCGCGGAGAACTTCATGCGGTCGGCGAATGCGCCGGTGATGAGCGCCGGAGTGATGATCGCGAACGTCAGCTGGAACGCGAAGTAGACCGACTCCGGAATGGTCGTGGCGAGGTGGCTCACGGTGAGCGTGGTCGCCTTGTCGCCCTTGATGTAGGCCATGCCGTGCAGGAACACGCGCGAGAAGCCGCCGATGAACGAGCCGCCCGGTGTGAACGCGATGCTGTAGCCGACGACGGTCCAGAGAATCGTCACGAGACAGCAGATCGCGAAGCTCTGCATCGCCGTGGCGAGCACGTTCTTCTTGCGCACCATGCCCGCATAGAAGAGCGCGAGACCCGGAATCGTCATGAAGAGCACGAGGGCGACCGAGGTCAGCATCCAGGCGGTGTCGCCCGAGCTGATCTTGGACGAATCGATCATGACCGGTTCGGTCGGCGCGGCGGGCGCTGCATCCGACGCGCCCGACGCTGCTGCCGCCGCCGATGCGGCTTCCGCCGACGACGCCATCGCCGTGTTGGCGGAGGCCGGTGCACTTGCGGCGGTATCGGACGACGCGGGTGCCGAGGCAGCGGCCGGAGCGGACGCATCCTGGGCGAGAGCGGTGCCGACATTCGCGCCGACCAGCGCGCCCGCCACCAGCAGTGACATCAAAAAGTTACGCATTCTTCTGGTTCCTCTTATCGCCAATTTCTTGTTAGAGCGCGTCGGCGCCGGTCTCGCCGGTGCGGATGCGAACGACCTGTTCAATCGCGGTGACGAAAATCTTTCCGTCGCCGATCTTTCCCGTGCGCGCGGCGCGCTCGACGGCCTCGATCGCCTGATCGACGATGTCGTCCGATACGGCCGCCTCGATCTTCACTTTCGGCAGAAAGTCGACGACGTACTCCGCGCCCCGATAAAGCTCGGTGTGCCCTTTCTGTCGGCCGAAGCCTTTCACCTCGGTCACCGTGATGCCCGAGACGCCGATGGCCGACAACGCTTCGCGCGCTTCGTCCAGCTTGAACGGCTTGATGATTGCGGTAATGAGCTTCATGAGTCCCTCGCTGTGGTGTGCTGATCCTTCGATGCCTTCTAAAGCGGGATGCGCTGGGTGTTACCGCGACGTCTGCCCTGCCGGGGCCGCTCAAAGAAGCGTGCAGAAAAGGTCCGCGCCAGTTATGCAACTCGTATGCCATGCGAGCACTCATGCGGGTTTCGGCGGTTTACGGAAACCTTCGTTCGAAGGGTCGGCCGAACGGCCAACGCGCGCCGCGCATGCTGGCGCCGGGGTAGGTTCGTTGCTAGAGTGGTCTGGAGGTCCCGCAAAAAGGGGCATGGGCGGACAACGCGAGCGCGCGGCAGCGCTAAAATCGCGGCGCCTCGACGGTGCCCCGGGCATGCCGGCGCAGTGAGTCGCGCGCACCAATTTCGAACATTCGAAAAAACGGGGCACTGACCTAACAATGAATGCACTTTTTTTGTGCAAGAAGGGAGAAACGATGAAGCAGCCCAACGACGTTTTCAACGATTTGCAGCAGAAGATGAGCGATCTCTTCAAGAATTCGCCCGCGAAAGACGTCGAAAAAAATATGAAGGCGATGCTCTCGCAGGGGTTCTCGAAGCTGGATCTCGTGACGCGCGAGGAATTCGACACGCAGACGCAGGTGCTGGTGCGCACACGCGCACGTCTGGAGGAACTCGAAAAGCGCGTCGCGCAACTGGAGCAGCGTCTCGCGGGCGCAGGCTCCAGCACCACGCAGGACTGAGCGCCGGTCCTGCCGCATACCTCGGCTAGCGAGCCGTGAGTTTCTAGTTTTTTTGCCGGCGCGGTCGAAGCGCCGTTTCAGGTGAAATCATGTCGCTTGCCGTGGTACGCAGCCGCGCGCCCGCTCCTGGGCGCGCGCCCGAAGTCGTCGTCGAAGTCCATCTCGCCAACGGGTTGCCGTCGTTTTCCATCGTCGGCCTGCCCGATCTCGAAGTCCGTGAAAGCCGGGAGCGCGTGCGCGCCGCGCTTCAGAACTGCGGTTTCGATTTTCCCGTCCGCCGGATCACCGTCAATCTCGCGCCAGCCGATCTGCCGAAGGAAAGCGGCCGCTTCGATCTGCCGATCGCGCTCGGCATTCTTGCAGCGAGCGGTCAGATCCCGGCCGAATCGCTCGAGCATCGCGAGTTCGCCGGTGAACTGTCGCTCACCGGCGCGCTGCGTCCGATGCGCGGCGCATTCGCGATGGTCTGCGGCGCGGCGCGTCACTATGCATCGATCCGCGATCCGGATACGCGCATCCCGGAGATCTACGTGCCGCTCGCAAGCGCGGCGGAGGCGGCGCTCGTGCCGGGCATCGAGGTGTTCGGCGCGGCGGACTTGCCTACGCTCTGTGCGCATCTGAACGGTGTCCCCGATGCGCGGCTCAGGCCGGTGCACGCCGCGCCGCTTGCGCCGATAGCCGAGCCCGCCGCCGATCTCGCCGACGTGATCGGCCATCCCGCCGCGCGGCGCGCGCTCGAAGTGGCCGCCGCGGGCGGACATCATCTGCTGATGGTGGGACCGCCCGGCGCGGGCAAATCGATGCTCGCCGCGCGCTTGCCGGGCCTGCTTCCGCCAATGAACGACGACGAAGCGCTCACCTCCGCGGCGATCCTCTCGGCGAGCTCGCTCGGCTTCACGCCCGGGCAGTGGCGGCGACGGCCGTTTCGCGCGCCGCATCATTCGTCGAGTGCGGCGGCGCTCGTCGGCGGGCGTAATCCGCCGCAGCCGGGCGAGATCACGCTCGCGCATCTCGGCGTCCTGTTTCTCGACGAGTTTCCCGAGTTCGATCGAAAAGTGCTGGAGACCCTGCGCGAACCGCTCGAAGTCGGCCAAATCACGATTTCGCGCGCCGCGCAGCAGGCGGACTTTCCGGCGGCCTGCCAGCTCGTCGCCGCGATGAACCCATGTCCGTGCGGCTGGCGGGGCGACCCGAGCGGACGGTGCCGCTGCTCACCCGATGTCGCCGCACGTTATCTTCGCAAACTGTCCGGGCCACTGATGGACCGCATCGATATTCAAATCGAACTGCCGGCACTATCGCCGGCGGAACTGTCGGCGCGCGACGTGAAACGCGGTGAGCCGAGCGCCACGGTCGCGGCGCGCGTTGCGGCGGCGCGCGACATTCAGGTGCAGCGTCAGGGCAAGATCAACCGCGACCTCGACGGTCGCGAGGCTGACGAAGTCTGCCGCCCCGATTCGACCGGAGAAGCGTTGTTGCGCGCGGCGGGCGAACGCTTTGGCTGGTCGGCGCGCGCGTACTACCGCGTGCTCAAAGTCGTGCGGACGATCGCCGACCTCGCCGGTGCCGATATGCCCAATGCATCGCACGTCGCCGAGGCAGTTCAGTATCGGCGGCTGCCGACGGCTGCCTAACGTCGACGCTGCCAAGCACGGGTCCAAGCCCTGCTACCACGAAAAGTGCTTGTCAAGACTTGACTTATGCACACTGAAGCGATCCGGGACGATCTTTCATCCGATCAAACCCCCGTTTCCAGTCGTTTTTGCAGACCATTGATTTTATTGAATTATTTAACTTGCCACGAACGAAGGCAAACTAACGTAAACCGTATGAACTGGGCTTTTGCGCGCCACCGCACATTCTTTTCCACAATGTTATCCACAGACATTGTGGATAGCGGAAAAAGTCCATATGAATCCGTGAATTAGCGCGTAAACTTACGAGGAAACCTAGCTTGTTTTCGCGAATGCAAGGCGCTCTTAAATCAACGCGTGCAGAATTCGAGGCCTTCCTCTAAAAGAGTTTGAAGGACGTAAAGAATTGTTCTGCCTGCTCTCGGGGCGGCGCTTTGTCCGACACGATCGCCAGTTGATAGACGTGCGCGCCGCGCGCGACGAATCTCGCCTGAATCGTCCGCGACTGGTGTTTCTCGCCGCCTTCGCCTTTCACTTCCATCTCGCTTCCAAGCACGCGCCCGCCGGCGGCGAGTTCGATTTGCGTCGCACGCGCGCCCGGTTGCGCGTTGACGTTGCGCGCGAGCCCCTGCTGAAGGAAATCGAGCGTCGCCCGCTGCAATTGCGGGTCGGCATGCGGCAGCACCACCGTGCCGACGGCGAAGACGGCATCGCCGGCTTCGGCGGTTTGCATGCGCATCGTCATCGACTGGCCGGCAATTTCGATTTGCCGCTCCTCCGAACGCGGCTTCGCGGGCAACGTCACTTCGTAGCCATCGTCGTTGTTCATCACGGTGCGCCAGTCGTACGAGGGCGTGCACGCGAGTAAGGCGCCGCATGCGACAGATGCGCACACCCATTTGGTGGCCGACTTCAGGCTCGGAAGAATGCGCGATGTTGCACGATGCCAGAGAGACGGAAACACGGAGAAAACTCGCTTCATAAGGAACCGCTGCGTGGAAAAGCATCATTATCGCGCTGCAATGCCGGACTTATCGGCGCGTCAGGAATCCATCCCGAAATTGGCGCTAAAATAGCCAGCAGTCTCCGTTCCGGCGGCGGGGTCCGCAAACTGCGGAAATGAGCAACATGA
>Ga0105251_10002043_pt1 | contig 16359 bp, 16 predicted proteins | sample KBSS64metaG_FD_80424 | JGI IMG/M metagenome (GOLD analysis project Ga0105251, IMG submission 80424) | Switchgrass rhizosphere microbial communities from Kellogg Biological Station, Michigan, USA - KBS S6-4 metaG | ecosystem: Host-associated > Plants > Roots > Rhizosphere > Soil | place...
AAAAATTTACGTAATCTCAAGTCGAGGCATTGGGCAGGGAAGTATAATGGCGAACTTGATCGCTGATCGACTTAAAACGATTAGCCCCTTATTTGTTGTGACGGTTGCTGTTCCAACGCTTATATCGGCTGTTTACTTTGGATTAATTGCCTCAGATGTATATATATCTGAGTCGCGATTTGTTGTCAGAAGTCCTGACAAACAGTCTCAATCGCCTCTTGGAGCTTTGTTGCGTGCGCCGGGTGTCGCGGCTGCAGGTGACGAGATTTATGCGGTCCAGGAATATATCGAATCGCGAGATGCACTGAAAGCTCTAGATAAAAATGGGGGGCTTCGTTCAGCCTACTCCCGTAAAAATATTGATCCGTTTAGTCGTTTTGGTGGCATATCGAGCCAATCATTTGAAGATTTGTATCGGTACTATGGCAACCGTATTGACGTCAAGCATGAAGCATCGTCTTCGATCACTACAATGCGCATTCGAGCGTATGCGGCTAAAGATGCCTATGTGATCAACGAGCGCTTGCTTGAACTGTCGGAGGCTCTCGTCAACCGGCTGAGCGATCGAAGCAGAGACGACCTAATTCGTTTCGCATCGAACGAGGTGGCGAACGCGGAGAAGTCAGCGCAGTCTGCAGCCATTGCGTTGTCGCGCTTTCGAAATGCGCAAGGAATTTTGGACCCCGAGCGGCAGGCAACGGTGCAGTTGCAACTTGTGTCGAAATTGCAAGACGAATTAATCTCGACGAAGACACAATTACTACAGCTAAAGGCTTTTACGCCCTCAAATCCACAGATTCCAGTTCTTCAAACCCGTGTGCAAGGTTTAGGTAAAGAAATCGAGAACGAGATTCATAAGATCGCGGGTGATCAGGGATCACTTGCGGGGGCAGCGGTTCAGTTCCAACGCTTGTCTCTTGAAAGTCAGTTTGCCGATAAACAACTGACAAGCGCAATGGCCTCACTTGAGGAGGCTAGGAATGAAGCACGACGTAAACAGGTCTACCTTGAGCGAATCGTTCAACCCAATGTGCCAGATGCTCCTCTGGAGCCACGTCGCTGGCGTAACATTCTTTCAACTTTTGTGATTGGCCTCGTTTGTTGGGGTATTCTAAGTATGCTGCTTGCGGGCGTTCGGGAGCATCAGGATTAGTCTCATGGTTCAAGGTACATCGCTCATTCAGTCTTTCAGGCTGCAGCGGCGGGTAATTTTCGCTCTGCTCATGCGTGAAGTACTAACCCGGTACGGACGCCATAATATCGGATTTTTGTGGCTATTTGTCGAGCCGATGACATTCACGGTGGGCGTCACTGTCATTTGGACGTTTCTGAAAACGGTACATGGTGCTGATCTACCCATCACCGTCTTCGCATTAACTGGATATTCTTGTGTTTTGCTGTGGCGAAATATGCCTGCAAGAACTATCGGCGCCATAGAGCCCAATTTAGCCCTAATGTTTCACCGGAACGTTCGTATATTTGATATCCTGTTTGCGAGATTGCTCTTAGAGGCAGCGGGTGCCACTATGTCATTCGTCATTCTAAGCTTCGTGTTCCTGGGCCTGGAATGGATGTCCCCACCAGAAGATATTTTAAAAATTGCTGGCGGTTGGCTTATGCTGACATGGTTCGGATTTGCTCTCGGCTTGTTGCTTGGCGCAGTCTCCGAACATTCCGAGTTAGTAGACAAGTTTTGGCATCCATTTTCCTACTTTCTATTTCCGTTGTCTGGCGCAGTTTTCTTGGTGGACGCTTTGCCATTAGAAATGCAGAAAGTTGTTGCGTGGATTCCGGTTGTGCATTGTGTTGAAATGGTTCGGGATGGCTACTTTGGATCCCATTTTCATGCGGTCTATAACATGAGCTACGTGGCGGCAGTAAATCTTTTTCTTTCGATCATGGCTCTGTCGCAAATTCGCGTAATCGCGAAAAAGGTCGTTCCGGGATGATTTACCTCGAAAATATGTCCAAGACGTACCCCACGAGGCACGGTGTGCGCCCGATAATCGAAAACGCTAACATGATTATCAGGCCCGGTGAGAAAATTGGCATACTGGGTCGGAATGGCGCGGGTAAGTCTACCATGATACGGCTGATTAGTGGAGCCGAGTTGCCGACGGCCGGGCGCGTCGTGAGGACTATGTCAGTCTCATGGCCGCTAGCCTTTGGCGGCGCCTTTCAAACGTCCCTCACAGGTCTTGATAACTTGCGATTTATTTCGCGAATTTATGGCGTGGATGCAGATGCGGGCATAGGGTTTGTGGAGGATTTTGCTGAGTTAGGAATCTATCTACGCGAACCAGTATCAAAGTACTCAGCGGGTATGTTGGCCCGCCTTGCGTTTGCCATTTCAATGACCGTAGAGTTTGATTGCTTTCTTATAGATGAAGTCATCTCGGTCGGCGATCGAAGATTTCATGATAAATGCCATGTCGAATTGTTTCAGAAGCGTGCAGATCGGGCGATGATTTTTGTCTCGCACGACGCGGGATACATTCGAGAGCATTGCCAGCGTGCGGCAGTGCTCTCTCAAGGAAAGCTAACGGTATTTGAAGATTTAGATGAAGCATATGCGGTTTACGATAGAACGATTAGCTAACCTCTTAGCAAAGTCGGCGGTTAAGTCCGCGTATTGGTTAAGGTATGGGCTATACGACAGCTTCCATAGGCGCGAGGAATTTTCTGATCATCTGAATATTCCGAGATTATACGTTGACGTTTCGACTACGTTCCGAAGCGATGCCGGAACTGGCATTCAGAGGGTGGTCCGATCCCTCATGAATTATTTAATTGAGGGGCATGGCCGCGATTACCAGCTAGTTCCGGTAGTGGCGACCAAGCGCCGCCCATTTATGGCTATTACAATTGCCCAATGGAAAGAAAAAGACCTTAGGGCGCTCCGCATAGCAAAAATCTTACGCGTAAGACCTGGGGATATCTTTTTTTGTCTGGATTTTTCATCTCATTTACTCCCGCTGCATCGAATTCAAATACAAAAAATTAAGTTGGAGAAGGTTCTTTTTAAGGTTCTTGTATACGATCTCCTTCCCATTATTTATCCTCAATTTTTCACCATGCGCAATACTCGCAACTATGAAGCGTGGTTTGATGTTGTCACCCGATACGCTGACGATGTCTTGTGCATTTCAAAAGCGGTCGCGCAAGATTTCAGAAATTATGCCGTACAGCGGAGAGGCCTGTCGTGCCCGATGCCTGTCCACGTTGTCCCAATGGGGGGGGATATCACGAGTAGCAGACCATCGACGGGTGTGTCCTCGCTACAGAATATGACGCTTGAATTTCTTAGAAAGAGACGCGTTATTTTGATGGTTGGCACCGTCGAGCCCAGAAAAGCATACCAGCATGCGCTTAGTGCAATGGAGAAGATCTGGACGGAAGACCCAAATTCAGATCTGTGCCTTGTGATAAGTGGAAAGTTGGGCTGGAAAGTGGAATTTCTTGCGGAGAAAATACGCAAACACCCGGAATACAACGTTCGATTGTTCTGGATGAGTGACGCAAGTGATGAAGTTCTCGATTTGCTCTATAAAAGTTGCTTTGGATTATTAATGACTTCTTACGCCGAGGGCTATGGTCTTCCTGTTTTAGAGGCTTTAAGGCTAGGGAAGCCCACGCTCGTTCGGGATATTCCGGTTTTTCGTGAACTGGGCGATCAATCGGGCATCTCCTATTTCATAGACGACAACCCGGTTGAATTGGCGCGAGATATCATCAGCTGGGTGGATGCTCCGCTTCCGCCGATAACGGGAAAAGAACAATATACTTGGGAGCAGGCGGGAGCGATATTGAAGGTAGCGCTCGGATTTGTTAGAGCATAGATGCCAGTTTGCAGAGCGGAGCGGTGTTGTCCCATCGCAGGTTTCGCGAATCTGTCCGCACGGGCCGAGTTGAAGTTCGGACGCACTGTATTGGGTCTTACAAGGTCGGACGTTGGATTGCTCGGAGCTGGCCTAACGGCCCATCCGATAACGTTCGCAGGTTGACCCTGTCCCGGAAAATGCCTCCAGTGAGAATGAGAGGAATCTGGCAAGATCGAAGCTGAAGCGAGCTGGAGATTTTGCATGAAGTCGAAGTTCACGGGCGAGCAGATCGCGTTCGCGCTGCGCTAGGCGGAGGTCGGCACACCCGTTGCCGAGGTGTGCAGGAAGATGGGCGTCTCGGAGGCGACGTACTACCGCTGGAAGCAGCTGTACGGCGGTATCCATCCGGCGAGACGCGCCTTGTCGTGAGGTAGGGGCCTGCTCTTAAGAACACTCTCGAGAGCACGCTTAGGAGCAGTGAATGCGGCAGATCACGGTGATGACCGGGCCGGAACGGCGGCGGCGTTGGAGCGACGAGGAACGGCTCCAGATTTTGGCAGAAGCCTTTGCGCCTGGGGCCAGCGTTTTGGCTGTGGCGCGGCGGCACGTGACCTGCCCCCCGAAAGTTCCCTCATGCTGATGTAGAGTCTGTCACTGTAAGGAGCAGACGCATGAGGAAGAGCCGTTTCACCGAGGCGCAGATTATCGGGATGATTGAGGTGGTCCCGTCTTCCTGGACAGGTTTGCGGCTAAGTTAAGCTCACCCGGTTGTTGTTCAGTAAGCGCCGATTAAAGGCGGTATTGACGCGGGCCCGTCAGGCTTTTCGGTGTGTCCGCGGCGCCCATTTTTTCGCAAGCGCTTCCAGCCTTGCTTCGATCAGTAGGATATCGGGCTTGGCGTCGGGATCATGGTCGTCGCCGAGGGTTTCCAGCGCCTCTTCATGATATTCATGCTGGGGGTCGCCGAGCGCTTCGAGTTTTTCAGCATAGCCCCATGGCCCGCCACAGTCTTCTGGCGGTCTCATGCCGGTAGCGTCGAGGATGAGCGGATATGTCAGGTGCGGGCTGGCAGGGCTGACGCGCTCGACCTTGACGCTATGTTCCCAGGCGTCGCCAAAGTCGTAGATATATCGGAAGGTCTTGCGCCTCGTGTCCGCCAGGACCTGGGCGAGAGTGGCCTTACGGGCGTCGAGCGGCCCGTCGAAGCCATATTCGGGATCCGGGATGCCGAAGCCGGTCTGCCCGAAGCTCATTTCCCATAGGTGAGAGTCCGGCCACGAGAAGGCGGTCTGGAAGACGGTGTGCAGACGATCGAGCCGGATATTGAGCGGCACCTCCAGGGTCCGGCTGACGGTCGGCCTGACATCGTCCAGCGTAATCTTCATCCGCACCACGGTGCCGTTGCTCACGCAGCCTTCTCCAGATCGTTGGTCATCCTTGATGCCTGCCATTTCCAGGGGAGGAAGTCATCGATCCGATTGATCGGGTGGTTGCCAATGCGCTCAATGACGTCGGTGAACCACGCCTCGGGCTCGATGCCGTTGAGGCGGCATGTGCCGGCCAGGGAGTAACCACGTCAGGCCGCACTCGAAACTGGGTGGGAAGACGCCTGCCGAGATCGCCGACCAACGTGTCTGGGGGCATGCCCCCAGACACGTTGCCATCACCTCAAACAGCCATCATGAAGGAGCCGGACTCTACCTTTGACCGGTAACAATCAGGGGAGCACGTCACTGCCAGAGCACCGGGTAGAAATGCCCTCGGTTCCAGCCAGATGCGCCGGAGCATCAGCGGCCCGATCAGGAACACCCCGGTCAGCACCGCCAGCGGCAAATAGGTGATGATAAGGCCGCCATAGGACAGCGCCAGCAGGAGAAGTCCGCGTCGATGCGGTAGCCGTTCTATCCCGAGCGCGATCAGCGGTAGCCAGACGAGGGCGGCAAATTCCGCCAGCGCCCCTCGCACATGGAAGTTATAGAGATGATAGGGTGCGAGCATGTAGAGAATGGCGCCTAGGAGCGGGTAGGTGCCCCGCGCCGATAGCCAGGCATGCATGGCGATGTCACACTGCTTTCGGTTATGATAGGCTCCATTAAGCGAAAGATTTACAGCTTTTTCTCCGCGTGGTATATAATTCCTTAGAAAAACAGCCAAGAGCACGAAGAGCTGCCGCAAAATTTTTTCAGTTGAGCAGTTTGTGTCTAGGTAACTGATATTACCATCAACAAAGGCAAAATAATTGAAAATAGCACTCTCTGTAGATGCACTATCGCATAAATTAACGGGAATAGGACGTTACTGCAAAGAGCTTGCAGTAGGTCTGCCCATGCATTCAGACATCAGGGAGGTATGCTATTTTATTGATGCGGAGCCGGTGAAACTCAACCAATCAGGGTTTCTTTGCGAAAACCGATATGGGAGTAGGCAATTAAAAAAAGTAATAAAGCGATTTAGAGCGCTTAAAATGAAATCGAGCCTATCCAGTTTTTTAGTCCATAGTCCAAATTATTTTTTGCCAAGTTGGTCAAGGCGTGGCGTCATTACCGCTCATGACTTATCTGTATTTCTATATCCAGATACTCATCCGGTTGAAAGGGTGATTGATTTTGAGAAGAATTTTTTAAATTCGATTAATAAATCAGCCCATATTATCGTTGATAGTGAATCGGTGCGGAAAGAAATAATATCCTTTACAGGAGTTCCTAGCTCGATGGTAACAGCAGTTCCGTTGGGCATAAATAAAGATTATAGGCCGCGAAATTATAACGAGATATATCCGATAATTAAGCGTTTTAATATAGAGCCATTTCAATACGGACTCTGCGTTTCAACTTTGGAGCCTCGAAAAAGAATTCATCTCTTACTCGAAGCTTGGTGTGATTTACCTAGAAAAATTCGAGATAGATTTCCTTTAGTACTGGTCGGCGGTTCAGGCTGGAATAATTTATCTCTTCTAAATCGCATGGAGGGCGCCGCGCGCGATGGTTGGCTGATTAATTTGGGATACGTATCCGAAGTCGAGTTGACGGCATTGTATGCTGGAGCAAGGGTATTTGCATATCCGTCGGTTTACGAAGGGTTTGGGTTGCCTCCCTTAGAGGCGATGTCCAGTGGGGTGCCGACAATTGTGGCTGACATACCATGCCTAGCTGAAGTCACCCGTGGAGCGGCAGAATTAGTTAATCCAGAAGACACTCCAGAGCTAATATATAGCATTGAGCGTGCGCTAGAAGATCAGAAATGGCGCAACCGACAGATTGTATCCGGTCTAAACGTAGCGAAAGATTATACTTGGGAACGATGTGTTAATGAAACAGTGAAGGTGTATGAGAAAGCAAACTTGAACTGAGCCGTCTCATTGTCACGATCTTCGTCGATTTTCGTAATTGGGTGCGCTTCTATCTCGATCAGTGAGCAAATTTATTGCGGGTGGGATCGCGAAGTTGATCTCTAAGTCGTCAGCAAAGACAGAGATTTCGCCACGCATTGCGTGATTGATCGGCGCACTCATCTTAAGCGAGAAGATCGTATCATCTTCTAGTGCCAAAAAGCCATGCGCACAGATGGCCGGTGTCAAAAGCGCTGTGCCATCAGCATCCAAGCAAATCGAATGCACCACCCGCGATTCGACGGTTTCTTCAAGACTGACCCAGAAAAACTGTGCTCGACCTTTTATAACCATCACTAGCTTGGATTGTGCAAAGGGCTCTACCTGATAATGGAGTCCCCGAATGGTGCCAGAATTAGCGGTGTAGACAATATTTTCTTGAGCAATGGAAAAAGGCAGTGGAGCGATCTGATATAGAGAGCAGTTAAACGCTTCGTAGCTAAAGCCACGCTGATCTGAAAAGTATGGTCCGTTTACTAGGCATGCTCCCCCAGGGAGGTTTGTCTGGCGGGTCAATGTGTTGTCAACTCAAATTTCTACGTTCTCAAGAAACCACTCGTATGTGGAGCGTAAGCCCTCCTTGAGGGTGATCTTGGGTGTCCATCCCATCCCCTTCAACTTATCTGCTGCCATAAGCTTCCTTGGCGTGCCATCCGGCTTACTCGTATCGTACGTTAGCTGGCCAGTGAGCCCTACCACCTCCATCACCAAACGTGCAGTATCAGCAATTGATAAATCTGTACCGCTGCCGATATTAATATGCTCATAGTCCTCGTAGTGCTTGAGGACAAATACTGCGGCATCGGCTAGATCATCTACGTGCAGAAATTCTCGTAGTGGGCTCCCGCTTCCCCAAATGTTCAAATCAACCTCTCCACGCAGTTTCGCCGCATGGGCTTTGCGGATTAGGGCAGGAATCACATGTGAAGAATGAAGATCGAAATTATCAAACGGGCCATATAGATTGGTGGGCATCGCGGAAACGAAACGAGCGCCGTACTGCCTCATATATGCTTGGCAAAGTTTGATGCCCGCAATTTTTGCTACCGCATACCACTCATTCGTCGGTTCGAGGGGCCCTGTCAGTAGAGCGCTCTCCACAATGGGTTGAGGAGCCATCTTCGGATATATGCACGAAGAGCCCAAAAAGAGAAGCTTTTCTATTCCAGCATCGAAGCTTGCTTTGATAATATTGTTTTGAATGGCCAGATTATTGTAGAGAAAGTCAACAGGGTAGGTGTCATTCGCCAAAATACCACCGACTTTCGCCGCTGCAACTACGACAATCTGTGGTTTTGAATGCGTGATCCAGTTCGTAACCTGCTGCTGATTAGTGAGATCGCACTCATCTCTGCTGACGGTAACAATTTCGCAGTTCTCCGGTCGAAGACGGCGCGAAATGGCGGATCCCACCATGCCTTTGTGGCCAGCAACCCAAACTCTTTTTCCCTCGAGCACAAACCCTCGCTTGCTATAAGCCATTGCATTCCTGGCGCGTGATGTTGCGATGCGAAATTAAGGAACGTCGATTTCCTTCATAGTGTGCGAGTGCGCTCGAGTGCAATGGCCTTAAATTGATGATCCTATTGACGTTTGAGCTTGGCTCAGTTGTGCCACCGGCCAGAACGAGAGATCCGGCTTTTCATCGGCCGGGGTTAACCCCGGCCGATGAAGCAAATTCGGCAGGCGTCATGAACCCCAGGGATGTGTGAGGTCGGATCTCGTTGAAGTCCGTCCGCCACGCCTCGATCTTGCTCCTGGCGTCGTCCAAAGACAAGAACCAGTGTGTGTTCAGGCATTCATCACGCAGACGGCCGTTGAAGCTTTCGACGAAGGCATTGTCGGTAGGCTTGCCAGGCCTGCTGAAGTCCAGCGTGACGCGGTTGATGTAGGCCCAATGGTCGAGCGCCCGACTGGTAAATTCGGTGCCATAGCACATTGGGAAGCGGTCTGTTGAAGGCCGGATTGCCTTGATGGAGGCAAGGGCGCGTAGCGCCCGCAGACTTCATCAAGGCGGCCATGACCGGCCAGCAGGTCTCTAAAGTGAAGTTGTCGACTCAACCCTTTGGAGACTGACCGATCATGACCAAGCGCAGTTCTACTCCCGCCGACGCCGTGCTGGTAGCCATCGATATGTTCAAGCACCGCCAGGAAGTTCTGCTTGAACGACCGGAGGGCGACCGCCGGCGCCGCATGACAGTGATGGCGACGAAGGCGGACTATGATCGCCTGGCCGACGATCTGACCATCATTGGCAAGCCCGTGATTGTCGGATTCGAAGCGACTGGCAACTATCACCGCACGCTGGCGCATCGATTGCTGTCCGCCGGGTTCGAGTTGCGGCTGATCTCGTCGGTCGCCTTGGCCCGGACGCGCGAAGCGCTGCATAATGGCTGGGACAAGAATGATTCCAAGGACGCACAGGTGATCCTGCACATGCTGAGGATCGGCGCGACCCAGCGCTATGTCGATCCGCTGGCAGCAGGTATCAACGATCTGCAGGAGATGTCGAAGACGCATGAAGCCATATCGAAGGCGAAGACCCAGACCTGGCATCGGATCCTAACCCATTACCTGCCGCTGTATTTCCCGGAGATCGAGCGTTTCGCCGGCAACAGCCGGTCTGACTGGTTCCTGGCGCTGATCGAACGCTTCCCAACGCCGAGCAGCATCATCTCGATCGGCCGCGAAGCCTTCACTGAACAGGCCTGGCCGCTGATCGGTCGCAAGGTCTCCAAAGCCCGGGTGGTCAACGATATTTACGAGACCGCCTCTGCATCGATCGCGCTGCCGATTGACGAGGATTCCACTGCGATCACGATGTTCCGCATGGTCGTCGCTCAGGCTCGTACCCTGATCCAACAACGCAATGAGATTGAGCGGATCGCCCATGACGCGCTAGCCGCGAACCGCGATTATCAGCTCCTGCGGATGATCCCGGGGATCGGCCCGATCAATGCCCTGACGATCCTCGCTGAGGCCGGTGATCTACGTCGCTTCAGCCATCATCGCCAGTTTCTCAAGTTCTGCGGCCTCGATCTCGCCACTTGCTATTCAGGGATGTTTCGTGGGCGCACGAAGCTGTCAAAGTATGGCAATGCCCGGTTGCGGCGCACATTCTGGATGGCGACGCAGGTCGCGATCCGTCAGCGCGACAACAGCTTCCGCGATAAGATGGGGCGCTATGTCGCCGGGCATCCCAACGATCCTGATCGCCGTCGCAAGGCGATGACCGCGCTCACCGCCAAGATGGCGCGCGTCGCGCATGCCGTCATCAAGACGGGAACCGAGTACCGTCCGTTCGTCGAACGGGCGGACACCAGATGGAAGGACCCCTCTCTGCTGTGCCGTGAGGGCGCTACGGCGACCCTGTAGATAATGTTCGGGCCTTCCATCTGGCATTCGTATCTCATCTTAAGGACGGTGAGGACCACGATCCCGATGATCGATGGATCCTGTGTTTGCTATGGCCGAGAGCGCTTTCCTTGACGATGGAAGCCATCTGGATCATAAAATCATCAGCGCCGGTCACACTCGGCGCAACGAGATCTGCTCGCCTGTTCCCGCCGCTGCTTCCCAACATAGGACGTTGTCGCTGACGACGATATGAGGCTTCCCTCGCAGGCCGATCAGCGTCGTCAGTTCGCGGGCAACGCGCCGGAGTTCCAGATCAAGGACCGGCTCTCATTCCAGCGCTTCCTGGGCGTGGGGCTGGAAGGTAGCGTGCCCGATGCCACCACGGTGTGAGTGCCGAAGTAAAATTGACCCATGTGCCGATTGAAAACTGACCCAGTTGGTAAGGTGGTCTCCCTGCGAGGAGGCCCGGATGATTGGAGAAGAGACGGCGATGGAGATCCGGGTGTTGGCCAGGCACGGGAAAGGCGTTCGGGAGATTGCGCGAGAGCTAGGCTGCTCGCGTAATACGGTGCGCCGTTATCTGCGGGAGCCGGCGGCGGCGCGTTATCGATCGCGGCCATCGCGAGCGACCAAGCTGGATGGCTATCATGATTACATTGCCGAGCGGCTGCGATCGGCGCTACCCGATGTAATTCCGGCCAAGGTGTTGCTGAGCGAGATCCGTGAGCGAGGATATGTCGGCGGCTATACGATGGTAAAGGCGTATGTCGCGTCGTTGCGGGCGGTCGTGGTGCCCGAGCCCGTGGTGCGGTTCGAGACGGCACCTGGCGAGCAGATGCAGGTCGACTGGGCGACAATCCGGCGTGGTGAGAACCGGCTCTCGCTGTTCGTTGCAACCTTGGGCTGGAGCCGCGCCGCTTATATCGAGTTTGTTGAGGATGAGCGCGTCGAGACGCTGATCGCGTGCCACGAGCATGCCTTCCTTGCCTTCGGCGGCGTACCGCGGGACGTGCTGTTCGATAATATAAGACGGTCGTGCTCGAACGCGATGCCTATGGCGATGGCAAGCACCGCTTCAATCCGGCGTTCTTTGACTTTGCCAAGCACGCTGGCTCCGGCCGAGGCTATGCAGCCCGTATCGGGCTCAAACAAAGGGCAAGGTTGAGCGGTTCATCCGCTATGTGCGCGGCAGCTTCTGGGTGCCGCTTGCGAGCCGACTTCGCCAGGAAGGGCTTGAGGTCGATCGTGAGATCGCAAATGCGGCAGTCAGCCGCTGGTTACGTGAGGTCGCCAACGCCCGTGTTCACGCGACGACCGGGGCGGTGCCCCACGAGTCGAAACTCTTGCCGCTGCCGTCGCCTTATGGAGGCAAGAGTCCGCGGTCGGTGATCGTCGCGCCGCACCCAATCGTCGGCCTCCAGCACCGCTGTCGATTTATGAGCGCTTCGCGGGAGTTACGGCATGACTGACCTACAGCATGAACGCATCGCCGGCCTGTGCGCCGAGCTGAAACTGGTCGGCGTGCCGCAGATCTATGGGGCGCATGCTCAGGCGGCAGCGGCGAAGAACGCCTCGCTCAGCGACTTCCTGGAAGAGACATTACGCGGTGACCCTCGCCGCTTATGATGCGACCAAGATGACCGCCAGTATCCTGGAATAGTATGAGAAAGAAAATGGCTTAAGCCGCGCAAGCATTTTCCAGCTATGGACCAGGGTAGAAACAGATACGAACATCGACTATCTGAGGAGTCCAAGGCAGTCATCCAAGATGATGCAAAATCTGAAGGAAATTCAACTGTGGGCGAATTGTGCAAATTCTGGGCAGACACGCCAGACTCAATTCCTACTGATTTGATTTCAAACGAGAAACTAGATGCGAACCTTTGCCTTGACATTGCACGATGCGGCCCGAGGAAGCGTGGACTCTCACTGCTTACGATGCGTCAGCCGTTCATATCCGGACGATCAGTGTTCCGGCATTGCGCCCGTTGAAAATGTCGACGAAGGCATCGGGGATGCGCTCGAACCCGTCCCGCACATCATAACGATTGCGCAGCCGCCCTTCAGCTTCCCACCGCCGTATCGATGCAATTGCGGATGCATAATCGTCAGCATAATCCCCAACGACAAAGCCCTGCATCCGGATCCGTCCGTAGACCAGCTTCATCATATCCCTGGGGCCAGCGGCCGGGCTATTTGAATCATAAGCGGCCAGCTGACCGCAAAGCACGATGCGGCCATGGGGCGCCATCCGGTCGACGGCAGCCTGCAACACATCCCCGCCCACATTGTCGAAAAAGATGTTTATGCCGCCGGGACTGGCATCCTCCAAAGCCGCCGAAAGGTCCGCCGAGCGATAGTCGATCGCGACTTCCGCCCCGACCTCTTCTTCCAGCCAACGACATTTGTCCGGGCCGCCGGCCACCGCAATGACCCGGCAGCCCGCGATACGGGCCATCTGGCACACCATCGCCCCCACCGATCCCGCCGCACCGGAAACGAGCACGGTCATGCCGGGCTTTGGCTCCCCCACCGCGAAGAGCCCGAAATAGGCGGTCAGGCTGTTGGGCGAATAAAGCGTCATCGCGTCGACCGGGTCGATGCCCTCCTCTATAGCCTTGACGGGCACGGCCGCCGCATCCGGCCGCAGAACCGCATAGTCCTGCCATGGCGCGACTGCCGTCAACCATTGTCCCACCGCGAAACTCGCGTGACGAGACGCCATCACTTCGACCGCCGCCATGCCCCGGATCGGCTCGCCGATGCCGATCGCGCCGCGATAGCTGCGTCCGGGCGGGTTCAGCCAGTTGCGGATCGTGGGCGCGCAGGAGATGATCTGCGTGTGGATGAGAATTTCTCCTTCCTGCAGCGTGGGCGGATCGAATGCCTCCTCTCGATAGGCGAAGTCGCTGGTCCGCACCGCGCCTTCAGGCCTGTGCGCAAGCACCCAGGAGCGGTTGAGGGTCACCACCTGTCACCGAACCGCCGCCCCACCGCGGCCAGCCGCACGAGCAGCGGCGCAGGGCGAAAGCTTTCGCCATGCACCGCCTCAAGCCGGCGCATGTCCGCGACGATCCTGTCCAGCCCGACCTGATCGGCCCAGAAGAGCGGCCCACCGCGATAGACTGGCCAGTTATAGCCGAGCACGGCCGCTATATCGATGTCGGAGGCGCGCAGCGCGATGCCTTCTTCGAGGATCTTCGCCCCTTCGTTGACGACCGGATAGAGCAGCCGCGCGAGCAGCGCCTCGTCGCCCGATGTGGGGGCATGCGCGACGCCGTGGGCCGCGGCGACCTCCTTGATCAGGCCGTCTGTCACGTCCGAAGGACGCGAACGCCGCTTCTCGTCATAATCATAATAGCCCGCGCCACGTTTCTGGCCCAGCCGACCGGCGGCGACCAGATCGCCCATAACGGTCCGTTCCTTCGCGTTCCGGCCGATGACGTCCAGCCCCACCAGATCCATCATCTGGAAATGGCCCATGGCAAAGCCATAATCGACGAGCGCTCGGTCGATCTCCGCGATTGGCGTGCCTTCCAGCATCATCGCTTCGGCCTGGGCGCCGCGCGGCGCCAGCAGCCGGTTGGCGATGAAGCCGTCGCATGCCCCGCTCAACACCGCCACCTTGCCGATCCGCTTGGCGAGCCGCATCGCCGTGGCGACCACCGGCTTCGACGTTTCGGCGCCTCGCACCACCTCCAGCAAGCGCATGACATTGGCGGGCGAGAAGAAGTGGAGACCCACGACCCATTCGGGCCTGCTGGTCGCCGCCGCGATGCAATTGAGGTCCAGGAAGGAAGTATTGGACGCCAGGATCGCCCCCTGTCTGGCAATCCGGTCGAGCTTGGCGAAAATGTCCGTCTTGACGTCCATGCTCTCATAGACGGCTTCGATGATGAGATCGGCGCCGGCAAGCGCTGCGAGGTCGAGGCTGGGCGAGATCAGGCCCATGCGCTGCTCCACCTGCGCTACTGTCATCCGCCCCTTGGCAGCCGTCGCCTCATAATTGCGGCGGATGGTGGCGATGCCGCGATCCAGCGCTTCCTGGCTGGTCTCCACCAGCGTGACGGGAATACCGGCATTCAGGAAGTTCATCGTGATGCCGCCGCCCATCGTGCCCGCGCCGATGACGCCCACCGACCGGATGTCGATCGCCGATATGTCGGGACCGATGTCAGGAACGCGGGCCGCCTCGCGCTCTGCAAAGAAGACATGGCGCTGGGCGGCGGACTCGGGGCTGGCGACCAGTCGCTCGAACAGGGCGGTTTCCTTCGCCAGCCCATCCTCGAAGGGAAGAGTCACTGCCGCCTCTACAGCCTCGATGATGGCGGCGGGCGCGACGAACCCCTTGAAGCGGCGCGCGTTCGCAGCGGCGAAGGCGGTGAACAGTTCCAGGCGATTTCGAGCGCCCTCGATTGCGTCGACCCGGTCGCGTATGCGGGGCTTCGCGCTGCCGTCCACCACGACGCGGCGCGCGAAGGCCAGCGCCTCGTCGCGCAAGACCGCATCGTCGACTACGGCGTCGACCAGGCCGAGCGAAAGGGCTTCGGCAGCCTTGATCTGTCGCCCCGAAGTGATGATCTCGAGGGCAGCCTCCGCCCCGACGATCCGGGGCACGCGCTGGGTGCCGCCCGCGCCAGGAAGCAGGCCCAGATGGACCTCCGGCAGGCCGACCTTCGCGCTCCGCGCCGCTAACCGATAGTGGCAGGCGAGCGCCAGTTCGAACCCGCCGCCAAGCGCCGTGCCATGAATGGCGGCAATGAGGGGCTTGGGCGCATCGTCCAGCATGGCGCACAGGTCGGGCAAGGATGGCGGCTGCCAGGGCTGGCCGAATTCGGTTATGTCCGCGCCGGCAATGAAGGTTCGTCCCGCGCAGAGCAAGACGATGGCGCCAACCGCCTCATCGTCAAATGCCTTTTCAAGTTCGGCCTGCAATCCCCGGCGGAGGGATGCAGAGAGCGCGTTCACCGGCGGATTGTCGAGCGTGATCAGGGAGACGCCGTTGGTGGCGATGCTGGTTGCGGTCTGCTTCATGTCACGCGTCCTGTCCGGCGGCAGGAGGCGCGCGCCTGCGGGCGACCTCCTCTACGGCGATGGCGGCCATCGCCTTCTTGTCAAGCTTGCCGGTGGCGGTGACGGCCATTGCCTCCACCAGCACCAGATGCTCGGGCCATTTCTTGCGGGACAGGCCCTGCTGCAAGAGATGGTCGAGCAGCGCGGAGAGGTCGATGCTCCCGCCATCCGTCCGCAGCCGGCAGACGGCGCAGGCCTGTTCGCCCAGCTTGCGTTCGGGCACCGCGACCACCGCCACCTCCGCGACGGCGGGATGGCGCAGCAAAGCTGCCTCCACCTCGGCCGGGTCGATGTTGAAGCCGCCCCGAATGATCTGGTCCTTGATGCGGCCGACCACGCGCACGAAGCCCTCCTGATCGCGGACGATCTCGTCGCCGGTCAGGTAGAAGCCGTCGGGCGTCATGCGCTCCTGCCCCGCCCCCATGCCCTGCGCATAGCCCAGGAACAGCGAGGGGCCGCGCACGCCTGCCTGACCCCGGCTGCCGCGTGGCAGGGGATGCAGATCGGCGTCGAACGCCTCCTCCTGCGTGCCGGGAAAGGGGATGCCGTCGAACAGCTGACGGCGTTCCAGCGAATGGGCTGGATTGTTGGAGGCATGGCCCATGCATTCGGACATGCCGAACATGCGCAGCGCCTTGAGGCCGAGCAGCCGGTCGGCGTCCTCGATCAGTTCGGGCGTCATCGCGCTGCCGCCCACAGCCATGGCGCGCAGCGGCAGGC
>Ga0105251_10002044_pt1 | contig 16348 bp, 16 predicted proteins | sample KBSS64metaG_FD_80424 | JGI IMG/M metagenome (GOLD analysis project Ga0105251, IMG submission 80424) | Switchgrass rhizosphere microbial communities from Kellogg Biological Station, Michigan, USA - KBS S6-4 metaG | ecosystem: Host-associated > Plants > Roots > Rhizosphere > Soil | place...
ACAAACTCTCGGTGAATGTGTCGGCGCCGCGCATGATCTCCAAGGGGCAAGTGGGGGTCTTCCATCAACGCTTCAGGGGCCTTCAGCGATGACATTACCGCCGATACTTCAGCAGCCTGCTAGCGACGCTTCAAAGTCTCGCGCAACCCGAAGTTCGCCGAGAAACTCGAAGACATCGTGGGCCTTTGTATGTCTCCGCCCGAGCATGCCCCCGACAACAAGGGTATTGGCACGACTACGCTGTTTTGCCACGCTCAATGTGCCGGACGGCCAGGTCATCGGCCAGTGCCGCAGCACCATACCCACATCAAGTAGCTGAAATTCCTTCGCCAGATCGATCCCCAAACGCCAACGACAGGACGCCGCGTGTGATCGCCGACAACTAGGCCACGCACAAGCAGCCGGCCGTTCAGGAGTGGCTGCGCAGGCGTGCGCGCGTCAACATGCACTTCACGGCGACTTCGGCGTCGTGCCCGAACATGGTCGAGCGGTTCTTCCGCGAGGTTACCGCCGAGCGGTTGTGCTGAGGTTTGTTCACCAGCATGCCCGAACTGTCGCCGCCGTCGATGGGTACGTTGCACATCGCGACATCAACCCCAAGCCGTCCATCTGGACCAGGAGCGCTCGCGATATCCTGCAGAAGGTCACTCGCGCCAACAGCCGCTCAAGTTCCCGTCAGAACGGAACACCGCACTAGCGCTGCGAAGCATGGGTACAACGTGGCGCCCGGTAATAAGGTCGTATCGCAGTGACAGAATGAACCGCATTATCCCGCCTCGCGCCGTTCGGCTTCCAGGCGACTGGCAATCCACGCATCAATCTCGCTTTCAAGCCACGCCACCCTGCCGCCACCAATCTCGACCGGCCGTGGGAATTTCCCTGTTGCCAGATAGCGGTAGACCGTGCTTGCACCGAGACCAACGCGGGTACGCACCTCGCGAAGGCGAATCAGGCGCGCGTTCGCGCCCGCGCGCTCAACAATCTGTTCAGCCATCGCTAGTGTTCCGTCCCAGAAATAACTTTACATAAATTTAGATTGTTCTATGATCGACATCGAACGGTGATGGACAGGAGGCGATCATGGGACGCAAGGGGATCGAGGTTGTGGTGTCAGAACTGGAGCGAGAACAGTTGCTGTCCATGAGTCGCTCGCGTTCGTTGCCTCATTCTCTGGTCCGTCGGGCAAAGATTGTTCTGATGGCCGCTGACGGTCATACGACTAAGGAAATTGCGATGCAGTGCGAAGTGACGCCACCGGCGATCACGCACTGGAAGAAGCGGTTTGTCGCTCAGGGGCTTGCGGGTCTGCATGATGAAGCTCGCCCAGGCCGACCGCGCACACATGACGACGAGGCGGTCGCGGAATTGCTGGCCAGGGTGTTGCACGAGAAGCCGGACGGGGCAACGCCCTGGAGCGTGCGTTCTGCGGCCGCGCAGACAGGGATTTCGAAGAGTTCGGTGGCCCGGTATCTGTCGCTGTTCGGTATACAGCCCCATCGTTCAAAGAGCTTCAAGCTGTCTACCGATTCATTCTTCGTCGAGAAGGTGCGCGATATTGTCGGACTGTACCTGAGCCCGCCCACCAACGCCCTGGTGCTGTGCGTCGACGAGAAGAGCCAGTGTCAGGCGCTGGAGCGCACGCAGCCGATGCTGCCGATGGGGCTGGGCTATCTCGAAGGGGTGACGCATGATTACGTCCGGCATGGCACTACAACCCTGTTCGCTGCGCTCAATGCAGCAACGGGCGAAGTCATTGCTCAATGCAAGCCGCGCCACCGACATCAGGAATTCCTGGCGTTCCTCAGGCATATTGACCAGGCGGTGCCGGCTGATCTCGATGTGCATCTGGTCGTCGACAACTACGCGACACACAAGCATCCGAGGGTCAGGGCGTGGCTCGCAAGGCATAGGCGCTACCACATGCACTTCACGCCGACCTACTCCAGCTGGCTGGATCAGGTTGAACGCTGGTTTGGCCTGGTTACGGAGCAGGCGATCCGTCGCGGGTCATTCAGAAACGTGCGCCAGCTCATCGCCAGCATCGAGCGTTATACCGAGCAGTACAACCAGCACAAGCGTCCGTTCGTATGGACCGCGACAGCCGATTCCATTCTCCAGAAAGTGGCCCGGCTATGCAAAGTTATTTCTGGGACGGAACACCAGGTCCTCCTGACTAGACTCGGATCACCCCAGATGCCACCAATCTAGCTTCTTGCTGACGGCATCGCAAATGCGCTGTGCGGAATAAAATTGCTGGAATCCGGACTGATCGCCCGAAGACGATGTACCCAGAATTCCCTGCGGTTCCCGCACCCAGTGACGACCGGTTAAACCTTGCTCTCACAATGCTGGCAGGGAGCAGGACCTTGCGATTCGTAGGGATGCAACTATCGGGCCTATGCAGATGAAATCCAGCCGCAAGCGAACGCACGGCCTGTGCACCCTGCCGCACCGTTTCGCGCCATCCGAGCGGAGAGCCTACACAACATCAGGCCGCTTTTGCCTTTCTCGCGCAGTACAGCGCCCAGTCGCACATCATCTGTCTGCGTCGCCGGAACATGTCCCCCGACGATACGCGGCCTCGACTTTTGTCATCCACGGCATGAGCGAGCGTCATCTCGGCTATTTCGTTTGGGGACGTCGTACATTCCGCCCCCCCGGTCGCGGAAGATCGAACGAAAGCCATGCACCGTGAGGTCGTTTCGTTTCATGCGCGAAGCACGCCGAGCACTGCCATGTTGGACAGTGATTTGCCTTTCTTCGCGCCCGGAAAGACCAGATCGCTGTCAGCCTCATCAAGCAGCGTGCGCATGAGCGAGAGGGCCGATGCGGACAGTAGAATCCGGTGCGGACGTTCGGCCTTCATCCGTTCTGCGGGAATCGTCCACGTGGCCCCGTCAAGGTCGAATTCGCCGCGCACTGCACCGGTTACCTCATTCGTTCTGCCCGCAGTGGGAATCAGCAGCGCGAGTGCGCGTGCCGGGAGACCGTCCTGAGCCTTCAGGGCCTTCAGGGCCTTCATGGATGCGGATGTTTCGCCGTCGGGCAGCGCAGGTTAACACTGTTGTAGAGCGCCCATAACGAAGACTCCGCTGCCCCGACAGTCCCGCGGAAACGATCGAACCGCCACTGAACACGCATCGGAAAGCCCTCCCCGTAAGCCTTTTCGACGAAATGGGCTGCATGCTCATCCGCTGCAAACGTGGCCGCTGCGTGTACTGCTCGAGCGCCTCGTCAGTCTGACAGGTTCGTCGACGTCGATAGTGTTCGTAATTGCCGCGGCTCGCGCGGACTCACAATCCTTCAGCGCGGGTAAATTGCGGGTAAAAACGCAATTTTTGGACCTCCCAAACTAAAACTATTAAATAAAAACAATTGCTTACTTGTCTTTGTTGTGTTTCTGAACAGTAACTATCATCTGGTTCGTCACGGCGGTTGTCCGTCGGGGAGAACGCCATGAAACTCGCGCATGCGCTACCGTTGAACGCCTTTCGCGTTGAGTTCCGCAAGACGCTCGTCGATCGTATCGAGGTAAGTCTGAGCCTGCGCGGCCATCACCTGCCGAGGATGCGGCGCATCGAGGCTTTCGAACATCTCGATCACGTCCTCTCCGCGCAGCCGCTCCGGGAGCCTGGCGAACGCTGCCCGGATCGTCTCTTCCGGAGATGCTTTTTCCTCGGTGATTCCGTCGGCTTCGTGATCATGCGCCTCGTGCACGTGCGTATTCCGCACGATGGCGGGAAGGATTTCTCTCACCTCATCGGCGGACGTGGCTGCGAGTGTCTTCAGACTCAAGGCGATCTGGCGCAGCAGACCCTGATTCTGCCTTCTCTGAAGCTCTCCCAATTCGTGGACCACGTCCGCGTGATCGAGATGGTCGAGGTCCGCGCCTTCGAGCGCTTCATGAGGCAAGAGGTCTTGCTGAATGGTGGCGTCGAAGGTCCCCTCAGGATGGCTTTCGATGAGCTCGGAGAGATTTTGCGCGACATGCTGCGCGCTCTGCCGTCGCGCGGTGTTGCTGCGTGTCAATTCGGGCGATCGCTCCTCCACCACCTTGTGTGTGTCCAACCGCTTGGAGTCCACCCTGCGAAGCTTGCCGGCTCCATCGACGACCCTCGCCCTAGCGGCGAACGTCACGCTTTTGGGAGCATGCGTCTGCTCCTCGCGACGAAGAAACTCGGTGGTGAGTTTCGTCGGCTGCTCGGCATGCATCAGTTTGCCGAGCGCGTTCTCGGGAAGCGGCTTGCGCTTGAGCACACCGCGAGGCGGCATCGACGATTTCGCAGCAGATGCGGACAACTTCGCGCCGCGCCCCGTCAGGCCCGGCAATGAAAAGTGGAAAGACAGGCCCTTCCTGCCACCTGTCTGGGGAGACTGTGGTGTGCTGGCGTCCCTGGTCGAGGAAGCCTCGGCTGTACTGCCGCGAAAAAAGCGGATGGCGCGCATGGTCGGAGATTCTCTCAATGTAGGCGACGTCTGAAATGCGTCGAACGCCTTCATGGTCCTCGTTGCAAGAACGTAAGGTTTCCGCGCTGGCGAAAAGGGAGCGACGTTCGCAAATATTTGATGCGGGTTGAATAGGAAGGGGCGCAAAGCGATCGGGGCTGGCAGTTGCCATTTCGAGCCCACTGCGCGGCGGGTCGGCATCGCCTCTACTTCGTGAGTCGGCGGCTATCCTCCAACCGCCGAAGCTATCTCAACAAGATATCTCCTGTATCTACCAATTACAGTACAAAACTTGTATTCGCCCGATACAGGAGATATACTGTTCCGACCGTTGCAGACCGCCTCTTTCCTCGCACTACCCGAGGTCGCCCGTGGACTATCCCGTCAAAACCCCTCGCCAGTTGCGGCCGCTTCTTGTCTGCTTCCGCAAGGCCGCCGGACTCACGCAGGCGCGCATGGCCAGCCATTTGGGTGTCACTCAGCAGACCTACGCCCAGTTCGAGGCGAAGCCCGAAGCCGCGAGCATGGATCGGTTATTTCATGTTTTGAAGGTGCTGAAGGTCGATATCGTTCTGAACCAGGCGCTGGCGTCGGCGAATCTCGAAAGCCGCGTCCCCGAACGTCCGCGGACAGCGAAGCCGCCAGTCGCGGCGAAGCAGAGCGTGGCAAAAAAACGAGCGACTACCGGCGCAGCAAAGACGGCTGGCAGCCGGAAACCCGCCGCCACATCCGCGCGCGGTGGCGAGCAAGGCTCATCGAAGCCGGTCACACGGAAGCGAGCGGCGCCAATCGCCGCTGTCATCAGGAAGCGGGAGGACTGGTAACACATGGGCCGCCGCGCACAAGGAAAAAGCCTGACTCTGTGGATGAACGGGTTGCCTGTAGGTACCTGGGAGACCACTCGGGACGGGGAGAAACTCACTTACTTCGAAGATTGGATAGCAGACGAACAGGGGCGCCCCCTATCGCTCTCGCTACCTTTCACGGCCGGTAACCAACCCTACCGGGGCAAGCTCGTTTCGGACTGGTAACCTGCTGCCTGATAGCAGGGCTATCCGCGAGCGCATCGCAACGCGCTACAGAACCGGTGGCACATCACCCTTCGAGTTGCTGGCCGAGTTGGGAAGAGACTGCGTAGGCGCTATCCAGATGCTGCCTCCGGATGAAACCCCGGTGGACCTGGAGAAGATCAGCGGGCGCCCGCCTCGACGAGGCGGAAATCGCGCGGCTACTGCGGGAGGTAACGGCCCCGCCTGCGTTGGGTCAACACGAGCCCATCGACGATCTGCGTCTGTCCATCGCCGGCGCGCAGGAAAAGACCGCCCTTCTATGGCACGGCGACCAGTGGTTTATCCCTGAACGCAGCACGCCGACCACGCATATCCTGAAGCTGCCCCTCGGACTGGTCGGAAACATGCGCGCCGACATGCGCACATCGGTGGAAAACGAGTGGCTGTGCTCGAAAATCGTCGCCGCGTATGGTTTGCCCATCGCCAGATGCGACATTGCAACGTTTGAGGACCAGAAAGTACTCGTGGTCGAGCGATTCGATCGCAGGTATGCGAGCGACGGCTCATGGATCCTGAGGCTTCCCCAGGAGGACATGTGCCAGGCCACCGCAACGCCCGCCGCAGCCAAATATGAATCGGATAGCGGACCCGGCATACAGAAGATCATGGAAGTCCTGGCCGGTTCAGAGCGGTCCGCGATCGATCAACGTAATTTCTTCATGACGCAAATCGTTTTCTGGATGCTTGCAGCCATCGACGGCCACGCGAAAAATTTCAGCATTGCGCACCTGAAGTCCAACCGCTATCAGGCCACTCCAATCTATGACGTTCTCTCCGCGCATCCGATCATTGGAAACGGACCGAACCTGCTTTCCCCGCGCCGGGCGAAACTGGCAATGGCGGTACGTGGTGAGAACGCGCATTACCTGATCAACGATATTCGACGTCGTCACTGGATAGCGCAAGGGTAACGAGTCACGCTGGCGCCGGCCGACGTCGATGAGATGATCACCACCCTGACCGACATGACGGAAGATGTCGTCGCCGAGGTCGAGCCGCTGCTGCCGGCCGCTTTCCCGAAGGACGTGTCAGACAGGATCTTTAATGGACTGCGGCAACACAGCGCGAAGCTCGCGGCACAGTAAGAATCAGCCCGCGGCAATGCCGTCACGCAAATGCTCGCGATAGATACCCGTGAAACCATCACCGGCTCCACGGGTGCCCGCGATCAGAACCGGACGCGCATACCCACCGTAACGGCGGCTTGCTGATTCGAATCGGAAGCGCTCAAGCCGTTAATCACCGCGTGAATGCCGCTGTCGCCGGTGCCGCTCACGTGCTGATACACGCCTTGAAGATAAACGTCCGTCTTCTTCGACAGCGCGTAGGTCGCCTGCAGGCTGGCCTGATTCCACTTCGGACTCACGCCGTCGATCCGGCTGTCCGTATACGTGTACGCGCCGGAGAGGGTCAGGGCCGGCGTCAGGTTGTAGCGCGCATTCAATTCATAGTTGGTGAAGCGCGCGCCGCTGCCGCCGAACGACAGCCCGTTCGACGTACCCGATGCCGATGAACCGATACCCGTGAGGCCCGCAAGTTGCGTTTGCGTGAACAGCAGACCCACCACTGCGGGACCAAACGCATAGTTCGCGCCCAAGCCCCAGGTGCGCTGAGTATTCGCGGTGAACGTCGTATCGTCGCTCACGGCGCCACTGGAGTTGGTGGTTCCGCTGTGATTGAGCTGCAAGTAACCGGCCGCCACGTTCAACGGACCATAGTTGTACGACACGCCGGCACTGTAGGCGCGATTGTCAGCGAATCCGCCCGCTTCATTCGAGAAACCGTACAAGCCGCCGAACTTCAATCCCCCGTAGTTCACGCTCTGGTATTTGACCGAATTGTTGATACGGAAGGAATTGCTCAGGTTGTCGTTGTCGAACGGGTGCGCCGCGTGCGTACCGCCGGACCCCGTGCCGGTCAGCGAGAGCGGCCCGACGTAGTCGACCACGGAATCGTACTGGCGCCCCAGCGTCACCGCGCCGAACTGATTGCTCGACAAACCGACGAACGCCTGACGGCCGAATTGGCGGCTACCCTGGCCCGACTTCCCGTTCGTGATGCTGAAACCGCTCTCCAACGTGAAGATAGCCTTCAGACCGCCGCCCAGATCTTCGGAACCGCGCAGACCCCAACGGCTGCCGTTGACCGCGCCACTTGTCTCCTGATAGTTGCTGTGTCCGCCTTGATTGCTGGTGTAGGTAAGCCCCGCGTCGATCAGCCCATAGAGCGCCACGCTGCTTTGTGCATGGGCGGCGCTGGCAAAGCAACTGAGCGCAGCGACTGTAAAGACTAACTTCTTCATGGAAAATTCTCCGGAACTGTATTGCTGAATGAGTTATACCGATGAGAGGCGCGACGATACTCAAACCTTTGGCATCTCATATCGTCCACTGCCAATTGGACCAGCGAGTTAAGCGCCGACCCGACCCGGATTTAAGCGCACTATTCATCGCGCACCGTGGTCTTTTGACAACGCGCATCATTACTGCCCCTTTCGGTTTTACGGGCGTGAAATCACACATTCACGGTCGACGCATTAGCCTCATCCGCATGCGTGCGACGCAGCGTTTTCACAGGGAGACGTACCTGTCCGAGCGTGTCACTCCTTTTCCGGTTTCGGGCGCGCCGATTTGTTGCGCGTCGATTCGTGACTCGTGAAGGAATCTCGGATGCCCATTCCCGAAAGCGCGAAATCTGTCGAAACCATGCGCAAGCACGCGTAAGGTCACGGGACATGACGAAGCATGCTCGGAAGGGTTCTAGCGACAAGCGACAAGCAACAAGCAACATCAGGTCGCCGGACGATCGAACGAACACAGCGGTCGTCTTGCGGAATTATTCGGATTGGAAGACACGCTTCAAGAGCAATAGCAACATCTGGAAGTCGGTGGGATGAACGGCACATTGACGGTGCCGGTAATTGGCACGACATCGGGATGCCAGTTTGCCTGGCCCGTCGACGCCGGCAATCAGCGTAGCAACGGTAGCTGGGCCGACTGCTCGCACAGAGCAGTCCATGAATGCGAGAAACCTCCGTATGAAAATGGCTGTGGGCGCGCCTTCACCGAAAGCAGTGGACCGGGCATTGAGATTCGCCCGCCACTCCGCGTTTATCTGCTCGCGGTTGCAGTACTCACCGCCCCGCCCTCCGACCATCCGCCACCAAGCGTCTTGTACAGCGTAACGAGGTTGGACAGCTTCGACAGCGTATCGGTCACGAGCTGCTGCTGCGCCGTGTAGAGCGTTCGCTGCGCATCCAGCAGCGTGAGGAAGCTGTCCGTCCCACTCCGGTAGCGGGACTGCGCGATGTCATAGTAGCTTTGGGCCGATGCGACGTATTCGCGATCGGCGCTAACCTGATCGACATACGTCGCGCGGCCGGTCAGCGCATTCGAGACTTCCTTGAACGCGGTTTGAATCGCTTTTTCGTAGTCTGCGACATCGATATCGTTCTGTACTTTGGCGACATCCAGCGACGCCTTGTTGTACCCGTAGTCGAAAATCGGAACCGAGATCGAAGGGGCGAAGGTCCACGCCCCGCTGCCGGCCTTGAATAGCCTTGAAAGGTTGCTACTCGAGGTGCCCGCCTCAGCCGTCAGTTCGATCTTCGGAAAAAACGCAGCCCGTGCGGCTCCGATATTCGCATTCGCGGCCTTCAGCGTGTGCTCCGCCTCGACAATATCGGGACGCCGGGTCAGCAGGTCGGAGGGAACCCCCTCGCCTATATCGGCGAGCAGGCTCTCGTTGTCCATCAAGCTACCGCCTTGCGGCAGATCGTCGGGCAGCGGACAACCGATCTCAGCCACGAGGTTGTTACGGTCTTGAGCAACCGCACGCGTATAAGCGGCCAGATTCGATTGCGCGCTCGCAAGCGAGTTACGGGCTTGCTGTACATCCTGAATCGATGCGCTGCCGATTCGCATCATGTTGACCGTCAGTTCATAGGTCCGACGATCCGCCTCGGCCGTATCGGCCGTGATTTTCAGCAGCGCTTCGTCGGACAGCAATTGCAGGTAATCGGTGGCAACGGTCGCCACCAGACTCAGTTGCGTGCTGGTGCGCGCCGCATCCGTCGACAGATATTGCTCGAGCGCTTGGCGCTTCAGACTGCGCAGGCGGCCGAAAAAATCGACCTCCCATGACGACAAGCCCACGCTTGCGCTACTCGTACTGCTCACCAGTCCCGCAGACCGCTGGCGCTTGAGCGACCCCGACGCGTTGATCGTCGGGGCAAGATTGGCACGCGAAATACGGTACTTCGCCTCGTACTCGGCGACGTTGAGCGCGGCGACCCGCATGTCGCGATTGTTCTCGAGCGCAAGCTGAATCAGCCGCTGCAGACGCTGATCCTTGAAGAAGTCCCGCCAGCCGATGTCGGCGGCGAGGGGTACGTTGTTCACTGTCGCTTTGGTCGTTGTCCCTCCGGTTCCATACGCCGATCCGGTCGGCCACGTCGAGTCGACCGGCGCGGCCGGCCGCTGATATACCGGATCGAGCGAACAGGCACCCAGCGTTGCCGCGCACAGTACCGCCAGTAATTTCACTTTCATAGGTCACCCTTACCTGCTTGAGCATCCTCAGTTGCGTGTCCGTGCTCCCCGAAAAGCTTCCGCACCACGACAAAGAAGACCGGCACCAGGAAAACAGCCAGAACCGTCGCGGTAATCATCCCGCCCGCGACGCCGGTACCAATGGCACGCCGCGCCGCCGACCCTGCCCCCGTGCTGATCACGAGCGGCAGCACGCCGAACACGAATGCAAGCGACGTCATCAGGATTGGCCGCAAACGCAGGTGGGCAGCTTCGAGTATCGCGTCGATCATGCCGCGCCCCTGGGCCTGCAGATCCTTCGCGAACTCCACGATCAGGATCGCGTTCTTGGTCGAAAGCCCGATCGTGGTGAGAAGTCCCACCTTGAAATAAACGTCGTTGGACAAGTCGCGCATATGCGCGCCGAGCAGCGCACCCAGCACGCCGAGCGGCACCACGAGAATCACGGCGATCGGGACCGACCAGCTTTCATAAAGACCAGCAAGACACAGGAACACCACGATCAGCGAAATGGCGTACAGATAGATCGCCTGCGATCCCGATTGAGTCTCCTGAAAGGATTGCCCCGTCCATTCGACGCCAAATCCCGCCGGCAATTGCTTCGCAAGCTTTTCGACCGCGCTCATCGCCTGACCGGTACTCACGCCCGGCGTGGGCTGCGCCGACATCTCCATTGCAAGTGTCCGGTTGTAGCGCTCGATCTGCGGCGGCCCGAAGGTCCATCGGCTGGTCGCGAATGCCGAGAACGGCACCATCGTCGAGTCATAGCTCGTCGTCGTGCTGTTCGATGACGACGTCGAGGAAGAACCCGACGACGAAGACGAAGATGAAGAAGACGAACTCGAACTTGCCTTGACGTACCACTTGCCGATGTCGGCCGGCATCATCCGATAGGGCGCGTCGCCCTGCACATACACCTTCTGAACCCGGCCGGTGTCGATATAGTTGTTGACGTACGATGAACCAAACGCGGTCTGCAACGTGTCGTCCACATCGGAAATCGACAGACCAAGCGCACTCGCCTTTTCCCGATCGATATCGACCTTGAATTGCGGCGTGTCCTCCAGGCCGGAGGAACGCATCATTGCCAGCGACGAATCCTTTCCCGCCAATGCCATAAGCTGGTTACGCGCCTGCAGCAATTTTTCGTGACCCTGGCCGGCGCGATCCTCGATCTCGAAGTCGAGGCCGCTTTGATTGCCGAGCCCCTGAATGGCGGCCGGGTTCATCACGAAGATTTGCGCGTCGCGATTCCTTGCGAAATGCGCGTTCGCACGCTGAATGATCGCCGGAGCCTGTTGATCGGCGCCTCGCCGCTTGCTCCAGTCTTTCAGCGAAACGAACCCGAATGCATTGTTTTGCCCCTGGCCGTTGAAGCTGAAACCATTGACCGTGATCATTTTCTCGACGGCCGGCTCATCGTGCAGAAAATAGTTCTCCACCTCCTCGACCGTCTTGAGGGTTCGCGATGCAGGCGTTCCCGCCGGCGCCGATACCATGACCAGAACGACGCCCTGATCCTCATCGGGCAGATAGGATGACGGCAAGGTCATGAATAGAATGCCGACCGCCCCGCCGATGAGTGCATAGATGATCATGTAGCGCGCCGGTCTGCCGACCATGCGGCCCAGCGCCGAGGTATAGCGCTGATTGCCGGCGCCGAACCACCGGTTGAACCAGCCGAAGAAGCCGCGCCGCTCGTGCTGCTCCACGGCGACAGGCTTGAGCAAGGTCGCGCAGAGAGCCGGAGTGAGTGTCAACGCAAGCACGACGGAAAGCACCATTGACGAGACGATCGTGATCGAGAACTGCCGGTAGATCGCGCCCGTCGAACCCGAGAAGAACGCCATCGGAATGAACACCGCCGTCAGCACCGTCGTCACGCCGAGGAGTGCGCCGGTAATCTGGCTCATCGCCTTGCGAGTCGCCTCTTTCGGTCCGAGCTTTTCCTCGGTCATGATCCGTTCGACGTTTTCGACCACGACGATGGCGTCGTCGACAAGCAGGCCGATCGCGAGCACCATCGCGAACATCGACAGAACGTTGATCGAGAAGCCCACCGCCGACATCACGGCAAACGTACCGAGCAACGCCACCGGCACGACGATCGTCGGAATCAGTGTCGCGCGGATGTTCTGCAGGAACAGGTACATCACGAGAAACACGAGGATCACTGCTTCGAACAGCGTCTTGATCACCTCTTCGATCGAAATCTTGACGAACGGCGTAGTGTCGTACGGGTAGTCGATCGCAACGTCCTTCGACAACTGGGCCTGCAACTCGGTGAGCTTGGCCCGGACCGCCTTCTCCACGTTCATCGAGTTGGCGCCGGTCGCCAGCTTGACCGCGAGCGCGGCAGCGGGCTTACCGTTCAGGCGAGAAGAGGTGTCGTACGAATCTCCGCCCACTTCCACGCGGGCGACGTCTTTCAGCAGGATCTTCGAGCCGTTGCTATTGACCCGCAGCAGGATGTTTTCAAACTGGTCCACCGTGGTCAGCAGGCTCGCCGCGGAAATGGTCGCGTTGATCGCCTGCGCATCGGTCGACGGCGCGCCGCCCAACTGACCCACCGATAGCTGAACGTTCTGATTCGTAATGGCGGTCGTGACATCGGAGGCGGTAAGCCCGAAACTATGCAGCTTCACCGGATTCACCCAGACGCGCATCGCGTGTTGCGCACCGAACAACGTAACGTCGCCCACCCCGTCGATCTGCGTGAGCGGATCCTCGATCTGGGCCGCAATCAGATTGCCAAGGTCGATCGAATTCAGGCTGCCGCCCGGCGACGACAGGGTCACAATCATCAGAAACGCGCTCGATGCCTTGGCGACCTGGACACCCTGGTTCTGCACGGTTTGAGGTAACGTCGATGTTGCCTGACTGACCTTGTTCTGAACCTGAACCTGGGCAATGTCGGGATCGGTGCCGGCCTGGAAAGTCAGCGTGATCGTCGACTGGCCCGACGAACTGCTGGTCGACGACATATACAGCAAATGGTCGATCCCGCTCAGCTTCTGCTCGATGACCTGGGTCACCGTCGCTGCGACCGTCTCGGCCGAAGCGCCGGGATAGGTCGCCGTGATCTGTACCGATGGCGGGGCGATGGTCGGATACTGCTCGATCGGCAACGTCGTCGTGGCCGCCGCGCCGATCAGCATGATGACGATTGCGATCACCCACGCGAGAATCGGCCTGTTAATGAAAAAACTTGCCATGCAGCCTCCGCTTATTGCTTCGCCGCGACGGCCGGAACAGCCGAAGCACCAGCGCTCGCAGAATCAGCTGCGATCTTGACAGACGCTCCGGCATGCACTTTTTGCAGGCCGCTGACGATCACGCGGTCGCCAGCCTTGAGTCCTTGCGTGACGATCCACTGATCGCCATAGGCGGTATTCGCTTGCACGATCACCTGTTTGGCGTTGTTGGCGGCGTCGACCACATACACCGTTGCCTTGCCGTCCGATGCACGCGACACGGCAAGCTGAGGGACGAGAATCGCGTTGTTGTCTTCGCCCTCGTTGAGCTGGGCGCGCACGAACATGCCCGGCAACAACTCCTGGTTCGGGTTGGGAAAAATCATTCGTAACGTGACGGAGCCCGTGGTGGCGTCGACCGAGATACCAGTAAACTGCAGCACGCCGGTCTCGCCGTATTCGGTGCCGTCTTCCATGACGAGCTTCACGGCGGCGCCGCTTTCGCCCATCTTCTGCAATCGGCTGGCTGCGAACTCCTTGCGCAGCCTCAACCATTCCATGCTCGAACGCGAGACGTCGAGATACATCTGGTCGAACGCCTGGATCGTCGTCAATGCCGTGGTCTGATCGGACGTGACGAGCGCCCCTTCGGTCACCGTCGACGCGCCGATGCGCCCGGAAATCGGCGCCTTGATGCGCGTATGTTCCAGATTAACCCGCGCCGACTCGAGCGACGCCCTGTTGGCGATGACGGTGGCCTGATCCTCGTTCACCGCGGCGAGGGCGTCGTCGTAATCCTGCTTGCTGACGGCGTTGATCTTGATGAGCTCGACGTAGCGATCGGCCTTTGTCTTCGCCGATGCGAGCGTGGCCTGCGCGTTTGCCAGCGTGCCCTTCGCCTGGTCATAGGACGCCTGGTACGTGGCGGGATCGATCTGGTAGAGCAGTTGCCCAGCCTTGACGTCCGACCCTTCCGTGAAAAGCCGCTTGAGCACGATTCCACTCACCTGCGGCCGGACATCGGCCACTCTGAGCGCGGAAAGGCGACCCGAGAGTTCGGTGGTCTGCACTATCTTCCGGGGCACCACGGTCATGACGCCGACCCCGGTCGCCTGCTCCGCTCCCCCCATCTGAAATGACGGGTTGCCGGAAGGTCCCTTGCCGCATCCGGCGAGCGCAAACATGACCGCTGTCATCAGGACAGGGAGCAAGCTTGTGTTGGCGCAACCACCGTGGAAGAAGACGGTACACCTTTGCGATAGTACTTTTAACATGGGTTTTCGACGCTTTAAACAGAGTTTTTCACTGGCGCTCGAAACGCGATCTGGAAATCAATCGATGCACTTCGGCAAGCGGCCACCACGGTAACAAAAAGAAGATTACGAAGAATTAGGGGGAATTTCGAAGTGCAAGGTGAACACGGAATACCGATGCGTCACTGCCTGGCCGTTAAGGCCGGTGAAGCACTCTCGCGAAGAACGGGGCGCACCACGTTCGGCTGACCGGAGGGTGGCCGCGGTACGGCACGTCGGCACGTCGGCACCGTTCACGCGCAATGTAGCAACGTCTCGGCCCGCGTAGGTTTCAACTGTTTAGCGCGCCTTTCTGGACCTTACGGCCGGCGCTCATCCGCGCGTGGGTTACGGCGGCGAAGCATCCGTAACATTCACTAATCAAGCGCGCGCGAGCGCGCTCTAACATGAAAAAAGTAATCGGACCGGCGGCATCACGAGCGCGGTTCGCACACTGGTTGTCCGTGGGTTGGTTGGGGGAGAAGCGATGAAAAGAACGAGGCGGCAGGCGCTCGATACGCGAGCGAAAATCATCGACGCCGCAGAGCGTGCATTTTTTCTGCGTGGCGCGGCACGCACATCGCTCGGCGATATTGCAGGGGAAGCCGGCATGACGCGCGACGCGGTATACGGCCACTTCAAGAACAAGGAGGCCGTGTTTCATGCCATGTTCGAGGACGCCGACCTGCCGCTCGATCCGCTCCTGATCGCTCCCAGCCTTGCAGACAGCGATCCTCTCAGCCAGTTGCGCGCCGATCTGCATCGGTGTCTGCGCGATGCGTTACGAAGCGTGCGAGCACGGCGTCTGTACGTCATTGCCTTGACCAAATGCGAAAGCGCGCCGGAAACGGCGCACTTCTGCGAGCGGATGCATATGGCGGGGCTGCGCGGGGAAGCGCGGATCGAAGCCGCCCTGCGCTGTGCGGTAGCGCGCGGCCAGTTGTGTGCGAGTCTCGATACGCACGAGGCCGCCAACTTCATTCACGCTGCGTTGAGCGGCTTTTTCCGCAAGCAGTTGATGATGTCGTCGCCGGCGAAAATCGACGCGGACGTCGATCGGATCGTGGCGACGGCGCTGCGATGTATCGACCATACGTCACCGGTGCCGCGCTGTTCGCAATGAGCCTATGCGAGCGAACCGACGCGCGTGGGCGATTTCGAAAACCCCGGCGTCACCAGCCGCACCTTGATGCGAAGCGTCGCCGTGTCGGATACGCTCGGCTTCTTCCACGACCGCTTCCTGTTCACCGTGGGGCTGCGCCACCAGAACATCCTGGTCAACAACTACGCTTACGCGACTGGGGTCCAGTCATCGGCCTACAACGAGTCCGCGACGACGCCGATCTTCGGCGCGGTCTACAAGATCCAGCCGAATCTGTCGGTCTACGCGAACCGGAGCGAAAGCCTGACCCAGGGCGGCACGGCACCGAGCAGCGCGGCGAACGCGGGCGAAATGCTCGCCCCGTATCGCGCCAAACAGGTCGAAGCGGGAATCAAATACGACGCGACGAACTACGGCGCGGCGCTCGCCGTCTATCAGATCAGGCAGCCGGTCGCCTATACCAGCAGCTCGACGAATACCTATGAAACCGACGGCACGCAACGGCACCGGGGCGTCGAACTGTCCGCTTACGGCGAGCCCGTCAAGGGCGTGCGTGTGATGGGCGGCGTACCGTTTGTCGATGCGCGGCTCGAACGCACCAGCGGCGGCACCCACGACGGCAATCACCCGATCGGCGTGCCCGCCTGGACCGCGAATGCCAACGTCGAATACGACCTGCCGCGGATCAGCGGCC
>Ga0105251_10002045_pt1 | contig 16342 bp, 16 predicted proteins | sample KBSS64metaG_FD_80424 | JGI IMG/M metagenome (GOLD analysis project Ga0105251, IMG submission 80424) | Switchgrass rhizosphere microbial communities from Kellogg Biological Station, Michigan, USA - KBS S6-4 metaG | ecosystem: Host-associated > Plants > Roots > Rhizosphere > Soil | place...
CGGTGGAAAGCGTCTCCATCACCCGGAGCAGTGGCTTTGCGCGGCTCGACAATGCTGCGCGGGATGCGGTGCGCGGCTGGCGTTGGCGGCCGATGGTCCGCGACGGTCAGCCGGTCCGCGTGCGCGGCGTGGTCGAGATTCCATTCGTTCTGCGCAACGCTTTCAGCGGCGCGGGCGGGCATGCTGACGCTGCTTTTGTTTCTCAATAGTGTTTGACTCTGAGAACGCGTCTCAATAACTGGCTCCGGATAAGGGACGAATAAGGGGACCAGCATGCATTATGATCAACGCCGCCGCGCCGCGCCGGCCTTTCTGGCGTTGGGTTGCGTGGGTGCCTTCATCTCGAGTCCCGCTATCGCGCTGGACAGGGCGGATCTGGACAGGGCGGATGATGCGGCCGGCGCCGCCGCCGATCAGCAGGCGGATGCCAGCCAGATCATCGTCAATGGCCGTTACAATCAGGACATCGTCTCTCCCAAGGCGACGGCGCCGCTGATCAACACGCCGCGATCGGTCGCGATCGTCAGCGAAAATGTGATCAAGGACACCGGATCGGCTACGCTGGTGGAAGCGCTGCGCACCGTGCCCGGCATCACCTTCGGCGCGGCCGAAGGCGGCAATCCGATCGGCGACCGGCCTTTCATCCGCGGCTTCGACAGCCAGGGCAGCACCTATGTCGACGGCGTGCGCGATACCTCTGCCCAGTCGCGCGAAGTCTTCGCAGTCGAACAGATTCAGGTCGTGCGCGGCTCCGACAGCTCGCTGGGCGGGCGCGGCAGCGCCGGCGGTTCGCTCAACATCATCACCAAGCTGCCCCGCGATCGCGATTTTGCGAGCATGGACCTGTCCTACGGCACCGCCGATTACAAGCGGATCACGGCCGACATCAATTACAGGCTCAGCGACTCCATCGGTTTCCGCATCGCGGGCATGTGGCACGATCAGGATGTGGCGGGTCGCGATGCCATCTGGCAGAAGCGTTGGGGCGTCGCGCCGTCGCTGACCATCGGCATGGACTCGCCGACCCAACTCACGCTGTCCTGGTATCATCTCGACACCGATGAACTCCCCGACAGCGGCATTCCCTACACTTATGTCTGCTCGACCACCGTTTGCAACGCGCCCACCGGCTTCACCTATTCCGAACCGGCGGTCGGTGATGTCACGCTGGCCAACGGCACGACCGGTCATGTCGATCGCGACACTTATTATGGCCTCAAGAACCGCGACTTCCGCAAGAGCAAGACCGATCAGTTTACGATCCGCGCGAGCCATGATTTCGGCGGCGTGACGCTGCGAAACACCACGCGTTACAGCCATAACGATCAATCCTACATCTATACCCAGCCCGACGACAGCCAGGGCAATGTGTTCAGCACGGGGCAGGTGTGGCGCCGCGCCAACACGCGTTACGGCACGGTGGAAACGCTCACCAACCAGACCGACCTCACCGGGAAGGTCCTGACCGGCGGCATCGAACACAGCTTTGCCATTGGGGCTGAGCTATCGTGGGAAAAGGCGCGGCGCGGCACGTTCAACGTGACGACGCGGCACTATTCGACAGGCACCACCAATGGCCCCTCCTGCAGCGCCGCCCAAGTCGCAACCTATGATTGCACCAGTCTGTTCAACCCGAACCCATCTGATCCCTGGGTCAATTATGTAAACGGCAATTATGCGGCGACCGGCCCGATCATCCGGACGACGCTGGCGCAGGAAACGCAGAACAATGCGAACACTAGGGCGATCTACGCTTTCGATTCGATATCCATCGGCAAGTCGCTGATCGTCAATCTGGGCGCGCGCTATGATGATTACAGTTCGAAAGTGACGCTGCCCGTCATCAACGGCGTTTCGCCGGTCGTGCGCCGCAATGACGGCGTGTTCAACTGGCAGGCCGGCGTGGTATTCAAGCCGACCGCCAACAGCAGCCTTTACGCCTCCTATGCGACCTCTGCCACGCCGCCCAACAGCCTGCTGGGCGAAGGGCAGGACGGCAACAGCCTGGGCACCGTCGCCGCGACCACGACCCCGGCGCAGACCGCCGCCGTCATCGCGGCGCTCCGGGCCGCGGCCGAGGAGACGTTGAAGGTCGAGCGCACCAGATCCTACGAAGTCGGCGCCAAGGCGGACCTGTTTGACTCGCACCTGTCGCTGAACGTCGCGCTGTTCCAGACCGAGACGAAAAATGCCCGCGTCACCGGCTCCGACAACAGCATCCAGTTCATCGGCGAACGTCGGATCAGGGGCGTGGAGCTGGGTTTCAACGGCGAAATTCTGCCCAAGTGGAGCGTCTTTGGCGGCTATACCTATATGGACGCCAGGATCGTCGACGGCGGCTATACCGCGTTGACGGCAGCGGCGGTGGCCGGGCAGGCGGCCAAGACCATCCTCGTCCCATCGGTCAATACCGGCCGCCAGTTCCCGCAGACCGCCAAGCATAGCTTCTCGCTCTGGACCAATGTGGAAGTGCTGCCCAAGCTCAACATCGGTGGCGGCGCCTTCTATATGAGCCGGGTGTTCGGCGGCTATGCCGACAACCGCGCCGCCACGCAGGACGGCGCGGGCGTGGTCACGGTCAGTCCCGCCACCAAAGCCATCGCCCGCTCGGTTCCCAGTTATTGGCGCTTCGATGCGCGAGCGAGCTATGAATTCAGCGACAGGATCAGCCTGAGCGTCAATGTTCAGAATCTGACGGACAAGGTCTATTTCGCCCAGGCCTTTACCAACCATTATGCGACCCTCGCTCCCGGTCGGTCGGCCTTTGCGACGTTGAGCATCAGATATTGATCCGATGACCGATCCGGCCCTGTCATCTCTGGCTGATCTTTCCACGATGAGCGCCGAAGCGCTTGCGGAGCGATTGGCTGAGCCGGGGGCGGATCGCGCTGCGTTGATCCGCGTGGCGGCGGAGGCGGGCGTAGCGCAGGCGCAGCTTGTGCTGGGACAGATGCTGCTGGACGGGGTCGAACTGCCCGCCGATCCGAAGGCTGCTTTTGGCTGGTTCAACCGGGCGGCTGCCCAACATGACATGTTCGCGCTCAACATGGTCGGCCGCTGCTATGAACTCGGCTTGGGCGTAGCGGTGGATACGGAACGCGCAGCGGAATGTTATCGCGTCGCGGCGGAGCAGGGGCTGGCCGAAGCGCAATATAACCTTGCGACGCAGATTGCGCTGCGCGACGAACATGCGACCGCGCTGGAATGGTTTCGCAGGGCGGCGCGCGATCCGGGCCTGATCGGGGCGAAGGCTGCCAACTATATCGGCAGTTTTCACGAAGATGGCTGGGCCGTGGCGCCGGACCGGACGGAGGCCTTGCGCCACTATCGGATCGCGGCGGAAGGCGGCGATTTTCGCGGGGCCTTCAATCTGGCGCGCCTGCTGGCTGAGGAGGGCGCCACGGATGAGGCGCTGGCCTGGCTTGGCACGCTGCGCGAAACGGCGACGCCTGCCTTTATGGAGAAGGCCGCGGATTTTCTCCGCCGATCGACTGATGAACGCTGGCGCGAGGCGGCTCTGGCTGCTTTGCTGGACAAGGAAGTGCCGACATGCTGACCATCATTCCAGACCTGCTCGATGCCGACAGTCTGGCGCGGGTCCGTGCGCTGATCGATGCCGCTGAATGGGTCGACGGCAATGTCACATCCGGCCCCCAGTCCGCGCTCGCCAAGCGGAACCTGCAACTGCCCGAAGAGGCGGCCGAGGCCAAACAGGCCGGGCAGATCGTGCTGGACGCGCTCGGCCGTTCGCCCTTGTTCATCGCTGCCGCGCTACCGCTCAAGGTCTTTCCGCCGCTGTTCAACAGCTATGCGGGGGGGCAGGCGTTCGGCACCCATGTCGACAATGCGGTGCGGATACAGGCGGGCACGGGCTTTCGGGTGCGGTCGGATCTGTCGATCACCATCTTTCTGGAGGCTCCGGAAAGCTATGATGGCGGCGAACTGACGGTCGAAACCAATTTCGGCGTCCAGCGGGTGAAGCTGCCCGCCGGGCATGCGGTGCTCTATCCCTCATCCTCGCTGCATCGGGTGGAGCCGGTGATGAGCGGACGGCGGGTGGCGAGCTTCTTCTGGCTCCAGTCCATGGTGCGAGACGATGCCGCGCGGCAGATGCTGTTCGATCTCGACAGCGCCATCCAGCAACTGGCCGCCGATCTGGGGCATGACAATCGCGAAGTAATCCGATTGACCGGCGTGTATCACAATCTGTTGCGGCGTTGGGCCGACGCCTGAGCGACGGTCGCGGCCGCGATCCGTCTTTCCAGCGAATGCTGGAATCTCAGGAGAGGGCGCGTAACCCGGCCTGAGACCCCAGCTTTCGCGGGGATGGCGGTGACTGGGCAATGACCCAAAGCCGACCCGTGGCAGCGTTACGTCACCCCGTCCGTATCCAGCGCATAGCCCGCGGAGCGCACCGTGCGGATGATATCGTGATAGAGCCCGTCCGCGTTGATCGCCTTGCGCAGGCGGCGGATATGGACGTCCACGGTGCGCAATTCGATATCGCTGTCCTGTCCCCAGACGCTGTCGAGCAGCCGCTCGCGGGAGAACACCCAGCCGGGATGCTCCAGAAAATGCTTGAGCAGGCGGAACTCGGTCGGGCCGAGCGGGATCACCTGACCGCCCCGGCGGACCTTGTGGCCGACCGTGTCCATCTCGACGTCGGAGAAGGTCAGCGTCTCGCCCGCCAGCGCTGGACGCACGCGCCGCAGCACCGCGCCGACCCGCGCCACCAGTTCGCGGGGGGAAAAAGGCTTGGTCACATAATCGTCGGCGCCGGTTTCCAGCCCGCGCACACGATCCTCTTCCTCGCCGCGCGCGGTCAGCATGATGATCGGCACGTTGGCCGTGCCGTTCATGCGCCGCAGGCGGCGGCAGACTTCGATCCCGGACAGGCTTTCCACCATCCAGTCGAGCAGCACGATGTCCGGCACGCTCTCCTGCGCCAGCAACAGCGCTTCCTCGCCGTCCACTGTATGGGCGACCTCGAAATCCTCGCGCTTGAAATGCCAGATGAGAAGCTCGGCCAGCGCCGCGTCATCTTCGACAAGGAGCATCTTGGCTCGCGCCATGCTCAGCCCTCCTGGCTCTGGCCGCCGCGCTCACGCTCCGGCGCGGTCTTGCCGGTGGCGGCATAATAGACCATTTCCGCAACATTGGTGGCGTGGTCGCCGATGCGCTCGATATTCTTGGCGATGAACAGCAGATGGGCGCACTCGCTGATGGTCTTGGGATTTTCGACCATGAAGGTGACGAGCGTGCGGAACATGCTGTTGTAGAAATCGTCGACGACCGTGTCGCGCTCGATCACCGCGAGCGCCAGATCCGCGTCGCGCGCGGCGAAGGCGTTGAGGGCATCATGCACCATCTCGCCCGCGACCTGCCCCATGGAGGGGAGGAGCGACACCGGCTCCAGCGTGCGCTGGTTGGCGGCGATTTCCGGCACGCGCTTGGCGATATTCTTGGCATAGTCGCCGATGCGTTCGACCACGCTGACGATCTTGAGCGCCGCGATGACGTCGCGCAGGTCGTTGGCCATGGGGGCGCGAAGCGCGATGATCTCGATCGCCAGCTTTTCGACTTCCGCCTCGATCGCGTCGATGCGCTTGTCCTCGGCGACGACTTCGGCCGCCAGCACCTTGTCATGGCGTTGCAGCGCCAGCATCGCACGCTCGATCGCCAATTCCGCGCGGCCGCCCATTTCGGCGATCAGGCCGCGCAGCTTGTCCATTTCCTGATCGAACGCCTTGATCGTATGTTCAGCCATATCTGTTCTCCCCCGGATTTTCAGCCGTAGCGTCCGGTGATGTAGTCCTTGGTCCGTTCCTGCCGCGGATTGGTGAATATGTCCGACGTCACGCCATATTCGACCAACTCCCCCAGATGGAAAAAGGCGGTGCGCTGCGACACGCGGGCGGCCTGCTGCATGTTGTGCGTCACGATCACGATGGCGTAGCGGCCGCGCAGTTCGTGGATCAGCTCCTCGATCTTGGCGGTCGCGATCGGGTCGAGCGCGGAACAGGGTTCGTCCATCAGGATCACCTCCGGCTCCACCGCAATGGCGCGGCCGATGCACAGGCGCTGCTGCTGGCCGCCGGAAAGCGCGGTCCCGCTGTCATGCAGCCGGTCCTTCACCTCGTCCCACAGCCCGGCCCGACGCAGCGACTTTTCGACCACCACGTCCAGATCCGCTTTCGCATGGGCCAGGCCGTGGATACGCGGGCCATAGGCGATATTTTCGTAGATCGACTTGGGGAAGGGGTTGGGCTTCTGGAACACCATGCCGACGCGGGCGCGCAACTGCACCACGTCCATCGACGGCGCGTAGATATCCTCGCCGTCCAGCGTGATCGTCCCTTCGACCCGTGCCGATGCCACCGTGTCGTTCATGCGGTTCAATGTCCGCAGGAAGGTCGACTTGCCGCAGCCCGACGGGCCGATAAAGGCGGTGACATTGTCCATGTCGACATCGATCGACACGCCCTTGATCGCCTGTTTCTCACCATAGAAGACCTTGACGTCGCGGGCCGCCATCTTGGTTTCGATGGGAGGCGTCAGCTTTGCTTGTTCTTGGATCATGGCTGTCATCGCGGTTACCACCGCCTTTCAAACTTGTTGCGCAGGTAGATGGCGAGGCCGTTCATCGCGAGCAGGAACACCAGCAGTACGATGATGGCAGCGGAAGTCTTTTCGACGAAGCCCTTGGACACTTCGTCCGACCAGAGGAAGATCTGCACCGGCAGCACGGTCGCCGGATCGACGATCCCGCCCGGCGGCGTGGCGATGAAGGCGCGCATGCCGATCATCAGCAGCGGCGCCGTCTCGCCCAGGGCGCGGGCCATGCCGATGATGGTGCCGGTGAGGATGCCGGGCAGGGCCAGCGGCAGCACATGGTGGAACACCACCTGCACGGGAGAAGCGCCTATGCCGAGCGCGGCGTCCCGAATGCTGGGCGGCACCGACTTGATGGCGTTGCGGCCCGCAATGACGATGACCGGCATGGTCATCAGCGCCAGCGTCATGCCGCCGACCAGTGAGGCCGAGCGCGGCAGATGCAGGACGTTGAGGAAGATCGACAGCCCCAGCAGGCCGAATATGATCGAAGGCACGGCGGCCAGATTGTTGATCGACACCTCAATGATGTCGGTCATCCAGTTCTTGCGCGCATATTCCTCAAGGTAGACCGCCGTGGCGACGCCCACCGGGAAGCTCAGCGCCAGCGTCACCAGCATGGTCAGCAGCGATCCCTTGAACGCGCCCCAGATGCCGACCTGCGTCGGATCTGTGCCGTCGCTGGCGGTCAGGAAGCCCATGTTGAAGCCGGTCGAGAGCAGGCCCGCCCTGTTCAGGCGATCCACCGCCGCTTCGGCTTCCGGCGAGCCTTTGCTCTTGGCGGCAAGGTCGATGGAGGTCTGTGCGGGCAGTTTGATCGTGACGGTTTGCGAGAGGATTTTGGGGTCAGCCTTGATAGCGTCGCGCAGCACGGTCCAGGCGGTGGGCGACACCCACTCCTCGGCATGCGCGCCCAGCGCCTTCTTCACGACTTCGCCCGTTACCATCGGCAGGTTCGCATTGGCGAGCGCCTGATCGGTGATCGTATTGGGGTCGAGCAGCAGCGGGGAGGCGGGGAAGTCCACCTTCACCGCAATCTCGGTCCGGGTGAAGCCGCGCAGGCCGTTGCCCATCATGGTGAAAAGCAGGAAGGCGAGGAACGCGGCGGACAGCAGCACGGCGAACAGCCCTGCGGCCTTGAAGCGGCGCTCGGCGGCATAGCGCCGTGCGATCCGCCTGCGCATCGCCTCCGACGTCCAGTCGGTGGGGTTGCGAACAGCGGTCATTCGTAAGCCTCGCGATATTTCTTCACGACCCGCAGGGCCACGATGTCGAGCAGCAGGGTGACGATGAACAGAACCAGTCCCAGAGCAAAGGCCGCCAGCGTCTTGGCGCTGTCGAATTCCTGGTCGCCGGTCAGCAGTTGGACGATCTGCGTCGTCACCGTCGTCACGCTGGCAAAGGGATTGAGGGTGAGGTTGGCGGCAAGGCCAGCGGCCATCACCACGATCATGGTCTCGCCGATGGCGCGGCTGACGGCCAGCAGGACGCCGCCGACCACGCCGGGCAGCGCCGCGGGGATCAGCACCTTGCGGATCGTCTCGCTGGTGGTGGCGCCCATGGCGAGGCTGCCGTCGCGCATCGACTGCGGCACGGCGGCGATGCTGTCGTCAGCCATGGAGGAGACGAAGGGAATGATCATCACGCCCATGACCAGACCGGCGGACAGCGCGCTTTCCGAAGAGGCGCCATGAATGCCGATCATCACCGCGAAGTCGCGCAGGGCGGGCGCCACGGTCAGCGCCGCGAAATAGCCGTACACCACGGTCGGCACGCCCGCCAGCATCTCCAGCGTCGGCTTCATCCACTTGCGGACGGTCGGGCTGGCATATTGGGTGAGATAGACGGCGCTCATCAGGCCGAGCGGAATGGCGACCGCCATGGCGATGATGGCGCCGATGAAGATCGTGCCCCAGAACAGCGGCACGGCGCCGAAGGCATTGTCATTGCCATAGCCGAGCGCGGCCGACTGAGGACTCCACTTGGTGCCGAACAGAAAGTCGATCGGGCTGACCATGGAGAAGAAGCGGAAGCTCTCCCACAGCAGCGAGGCGACGATGCCGAGCGTTGTGATGATCGCTAGCAGCGAGGCGATCAGCAGCGTCGCCATCACCAGCCGCTCGACCCGCGTGCGCGCCCGGAAATCGGGACGGATGCGGGTGAAGGCATAGGCGCCCCCAGCAAAGGCCATCATCAGCGCGAGCGCCGCGCCGGCCATGCCATAGGTGCCGATGGCGGCGCGATAGGGTTCGACAAGGCCCTGCGAGAGCGGGTTGAACGCCCCCGCCTGGCTACCTGTGGCGATCGCCCGCGCCTCGCCCAATATGGCGGAGCGCGAGAAATCGTCGGCGGGCAGGCTTTGCGCCGCCGGGCTGCTCAGCACCGTTTCCGTGACGAGGCCGGGGGCGACATTCGCCCAGACCGCCAGAAAGATGCCCGCGGGCACCAGCGTCCAGAGCGCGACATACCAGCCATGATAGCCCGGCAGGCTATGCATGGCATCGCGGCGGCCCGATGCCCGCGCAACGCCTTGCAGGCGCAGCGCGCGGGCGCGGGCGCTGACCCAGGCGATCGCGCCCAGGCCAGCTAGCAGCAGCAGGATTGCAGGACCTGTCATGTTTCCTGTCTTACTTGAGCTGCGAACCGTCGAGGACGGGCAGCGACTTGATCGCTTCGGCGCTGGCCTTGCGGACCGCTTCGGGCGCGGCGACCATGCCGCGCTTGGTCAGCGCGCCATTGGGGTCCCAATTGGCCGCGAAGGTGTTGAGATAGGCCTGAAGGCCGGGGATCGCGGTCATGTGCGCCTTCTTCACATAGATGAAGAGCGGACGGGCGCCCGGATAGGTGCCGGTCGACACGGTCTCATAGGTCGCCTCGACGCCGTTGATGCTGACGTCCTTCAGGCTGTCCTTATTCTCTTCCAGATAGCTGAAGCCGAAGACGCCCAGCGCATTGGGGTTGGCGGCCAGTTTCTGGACGATGAGATTGTCGTTTTCGCCCGAGTCCACATATTTGCCGTCTTCGCGGATGCGGGTGCAGGTCGCCTTGAATTCGTCCTCATTCTTCTTCTTGAGCGCTTCCATCGCCGGGTCGGTTTCGCAGCCCTTGGTCAGGATCAGTTCGGCCAGCGAGTCGCGCGTGCCGCTGGTCGACGGCGGGCCGAAGACGCTGATCGGCGTGGCGGGCAGGCTGGAGTCGACGTCCTTCCAGGTCTGGGCCTTGTTCGGACCCTTGCCATAGGGATTGGCGGCCAGTGCCTCATAGACGATCTTCGGCGTCAGCTTGAAACCGGGGCCGTTCTTCGATTCGGCGAAGGCGAGGCCGTCGACGCCGATTTGGATTTCGACGATGTCCTTGACGCCATTCTTCTGGCAGTCCTCGAACTCCTTCTTCTTCATCCGGCGCGAGGCGTCCGCAATGTCGGGATGCTGGGCGCCGACGCCTGCGCAGAACAGCTTCATGCCGCCGCCGGTGCCGGTCGATTCGATGATCGGCGACTTCATGCCGGCATTGCCCTGCACGAACATTTCCGCGATCGCGGTGGCGAAGGGGTAGACGGTCGAGGAGCCGACAGCCCGGATTTGGTCACGGGTGCCGCCGGCGCCGCCGCCGGACTGCTGGCCGCAGCCAGCGAGGGTAAGGGCAGCCGCGGTGGTGGCGGCGAGCAGTGCGATACGCTTCACGGATAATCTCCTTCGTCCAAAGGCCGCGATTCGCCGTCGCTGCCCCCCTGTAGGCACGCGCCGTAGCCGCGGTACGTCGCGCCTTTGTGACAATCGGATTGCACTTTTATGACATTGACGCCGGAACGGCACCCTGTCGTTGTCTTTTTTTATTTAAGCCTTTGCCGAAAGAGCCTTTTCCTCGACGGGCAGGCGCGGCAGCAAAACGGTGATGGTGGTGCCCTTGCCGGGCACGCTGGCAATGTCCAGCCGTCCCCGGTGCCGCTCTATGATATGCTTGCAGATGGCAAGGCCAAGGCCGGTGCCGCCCACCGCCCGGCTACGGCCGGAATCGACGCGATAGAAGCGTTCGGTCAGGCGCGGCAGATGGTCGGGGCCGATGCCTTCGCCCTCGTCGGCCACGCAAAGGCGCATCATGCCGCTGGGCCCATCAGTCAGGCTGACGTGGATCGGCGTCCCTGCACGGCCATATTTGACCGAGTTGCCGATCAGATTGTGCAACAGCTGCGACAGTTGCGCACGGTCGCCCTGCACGGCAGGCAGGGCGGGGGCGATCTCCATCTCCACGTCGCGGCCCCGGTCGCCATGGCTGGTGCGGAACACGCCGACCACTTCGGCCACCAGCCCCGACAGGTCGACGGCGCTTTCGGGCGCGCGATATTTTTCCGCCTCAATGCGGGAGAGCGAAATCAGGTCGTCGATCAGCCGCTGCATGCGCCGCGCCTCGCCGTCCATGATCCTGAGGAAACGCTGCCGGGTTTCGTCATCCTTGCCGAGATCCGGATCGGCCAGCGTCTCGATGAAGCCCAATATCCCGGCCAGCGGCGTGCGCAGTTCATGGCTGGCGTTGGCGACGAAATCGACGCGCATCTTCTCGGCCGCATGGGCGCCGCTATGGTCGGCGAGGTGAACCAGCCGTCGGGCCTGTTCAAGGTGGCCAACCGGGGCGATCCGCATCTGCCAGCGTTGATCGCGGGTGCCCAGGCCCACCAGTTCTATCATCACCGGCTCGGCCATCGGCGTAAGGCTGGCAAGCCGTTCGGCGGCCGCAGGGTGGCGGATGGCGATGCGCGCATCCTCCCCCTCTATATGCGCGCCCAGCAGGCGCTGCGCAGCGCGGTTGGCGCTGATGATCCGCCCGCGCTCGATCAGCATCAGCGGGTCGGAAATGCCCTCCAGCAGACTGCGCGCATCAGGGTGAGCGATGATGTCCGGCATGTCTGGCGTCGCAGGCGCGGCCTCTTCCGCCGATGCATTGCCGCCGGACGCGATGATCAGGATCACCAGCCCGGCCAGCACCGGCAGGATGATGTCCAGCGGACCCGCGCCGATCATCAGGGCGCCGCCTGTGGCGAGCAACAGCATGGCGAGAGATGCGGTGATCTGAGAAGTCGTCAGGCGATTCATGGTTACCATGCTGGATTTTAGGCGCATTTGCTGCAAAGGTTGCCGCAATAGCGTGCAATTTTTACACTTTGGCAAGCGCGATAGCGGATCAGGAAGATATGAGCGAGCCTTTGCCCCCTGAGCAGCAGCCCGAGTCGGAGCTGAACCTTGCTGCGCCTTCGCGCCGTCAGCTGCTGATGGGCGGGGCGGTGGCGGCATCGGCGATCGTGTCGATCCGTCCCGCACTGGCGAATACGGCTGCCTCCGTGCTCAACTGCACCATTCCGGTGCCGGATCAGGGGCGCTCGGGCAATTATATCGCGCCCAATGGACAGGTCGTTCCGGCGGGCACGCAGGGCGCCTTTCCCGGCGCGGGCCAGCCCTTCACCGGGCAACAGGTGAAACAGGCGCTGGGGGGCGGTCGCCTGCCCGGCACCGCCTACGACCAGAATCAGGCCTATCTGAACTATATCCGCCGCCTTCAGTCGGGAACGAGCGGCTTCACCTGCTACGCATCGCTGCAAATGCCCCGCTGAACGAAAGCGCGTCATCCTCCGGAGCCAATGACGGGTTGCCCGCGTTGACAGCGTCGAAGGTCCGACGCTTCCGTCAGACGCAGCAAGGGCGCCTCCATGTTCCAGACACCCCGATGGGTGACGCAAAATTGTTCGGTCGCAATATATCTTTATGAACCGGGCGACGGCGGTCTGGACCGGGTGGCGGTGCTGCTGGCGAACCATCTGCTTGGGCGGGGCATCGGCGTCGAGCTTTGGATGGCGCGAACATGCGGGCCGCTGGCCAGCCTGATCGACCCGCGCCTGACTGTGCGCCGTGTGCCCGCGCCGCGGTGCAAGCGGCGGCTGTCGATGCTGGCGCAATTTCCCGCGCTGGCGGCCATGGTGCGGCGGCACCGGCCCGACATCCTCTATTCGGCGGGCAATCAGAGCAACATGCTATGCGCCATGGCGGCGCTGGGGACCGATACGCAGGCGATATCCCGCATCTCCAACCCGATCGTCCGTCCCGGTCAGCGCGGATTGTCGGCCTGGGCGAGACGCTGCCGTTTTCGCGCCATTTCCCGGACCAGCGCCATGACCATCGTCATGGGGGAGGCGGACAGGCTGACGCTGGCCGAAGACGGGCCATTGGCCGGCCGGCAGGTTACGCTGCTGCCGCGGCCGACGGTGACGCCGGTGATCGAACAGGCGCGGCGCGATCATCTGCGCGCCGGTCCGGCAAGGCCCGACGGTTCGCCGCGCCGTTTCCTGATGGTTGGACGGCTCGCCGGGCAAAAGGATCAGGCGACGGCGCTGGCCGCCCTGGCGCGGCTGGACGCGTTCGACTGGCGGCTGAAGATCGTGGGACAGGGACCGCTTCGCGCCTCGCTGGAAGACCGCTGTGAGCGGCTGGGAATCGCGGGGCGGGTCGAATTTCTGGGCTTCGTCAGCGATCAGCAGCGGCTGGCGGCGTTGATGGCGGAGGCTGACCTGCTGCTCCAGCCGTCGCGATGGGAAGGGCTGGTTGCGACGCTGATCGAGGCTCTGGGATGCGGAACCGGGGTTGTCGCCACCGACTCCACGCCCAATATCCGACCCGTGCTGGCGGCATCGGGGCAGCATCCCCCCGTGCCCGTTGGCGATGCGGCCGCCTTCGCCGCGGCGATCGAATGGGCGCTGGCTCATCCGGTGCCGGCCGACCAACTGGCCGATGCGGTGCAGGATTATGGCGTGGAGCGGGCGCTCGACGCGCATCTGCGCGCCTTTGCCCGGCTGGCGCGGCCCGACGGATGGCGCTGGAGCGGGACGGCGCAAAATGGGTTGATGCGTTAGGCACCTGATTACATCTTTGCCGTAAGGCGGAGCGACGCCCCAAAGATAAAGGCCCGCTTCATGACCATGCCGCATCGCTATTGCCAGGACAGGGAGGACGCGGTTGCGGCCTGCGCGCTGGAAGATATGGTGCTGCTCTATCACCGGCCATCGGGGCAGACTCATATGGTCATCAGCCCGGTCCCGGAAATCTTGGCCGCGCTGGCGGACGGCGCGGCGCTGACGGCGAAAGAGGTGCATGGCGAACTGGCTCGCCTCTATGACCTGGGACCGGCGGAACATGCCGTCCCGCAGATCGAGGCGCATCTGACCGAACTGACCGCGCTGGGACTGGTGCGCGTCGCGTGAAGCATGCGCTGTCCCTGAAGATCGGCCCGGCGACCTTCCGCATTGGCTCCGCCTGGCGGCAGCCGGTGGAGGCCTTGGCGCAACTTTACGCGGCCTACCCGGACCCCGGCAACGCCGTGGCCGATTTCACCGTCCGACTGGAACCGTCGGGCTTTTTGCGGCGCTGGCTTCGCCCCTCCATCTTCATCACCGGCGACCATGGACTGGCCGATGCCGCGCCGATGAGCCTGACCCACGGGCTGCTTGCGGCGGAAATGGGGATGAACCTGCAAATGGCGCTGGGCTGGCGGCGACACCTGCTGCTCCACGCCTCCAGCGTCGAGAAGGATGGGCGGGCTTTGGTCATGACCGGCGAATCCGGGTCGGGCAAGTCCACGCTCGCCGCGCAACTGGGGGAGCGGGGCTGGCGGCTGATGGGCGATGAATTCGCCCTGCTCGATCTTGAGACGGGAAAGATCTTTCCCTTTCCCAGATTGGTTTCGCTCAAGAACGGCGCGATCGACGTACTGGCGGCGGAAGCCCTCCCCGCGCGGATGGGACCGTTGCTCGCCGCGACCGCCAAGGGGAATATCCGCCATCTCGTTCCCCGGCCCGACGCGGTTCAGCGCATGGAGGAGGGTGCGCCCCCGGCCTTGCTCTTGTTCCCGCGCTTCGGCCATGCAGCGGCTATGCGCGGTGTGGGACAGGGCGAGGTCTTCATGCGGCTGACCCAGGCGTCGACCAACTATGTCGCGTTGGGGGAAGCGGGCTTTGCGGCCCTGACCCGCTTCGTGCAAGGCGTGCCTGCCCGCGCCATCGACTTTCCCTCCGGCGAGGAGGCCATCGCCATGGTCGAGCGCCTGTGGGAGGAACTGGCGTGAACGCCTTGTTGCTGGTGCGGGTCTTGCGCGATCCGGACAGCGCGGCGGCGCTGGATCGGGCGGGCTGGAACGCGCTGATTGCCATGGCGCGGGCCGAGCGGCTGATCGGGACGCTGGCGCTGCGCATCGGCGACCGGGCGGTGCCCGATGCGGTGGCGCGGCTGCTGGCGGACGCGCGGCTGGACGCGGAGCGGGAGGTGCGGCAGGCCTTGTGGGAAGCCGATCGCGCCGCCGAAGCGATGGCGCCGCTGGGGCTGCCCGTCGTGCTGCTCAAGGGCACGGCCTATGCGGCGGCGGGCCTCAAGGCCGGGCAAGGCCGTTTCATCGGCGATCTCGACATTCTCGTGCCCCGGAACTCGATGCAGGCGGTGGAGCGCTGCCTGCTCCGCGCCGGGTGGGAATGGGTGAAGCAGGACCCGTATGACGACGCCTATTACCGGCAATGGATGCATGAACTGCCGCCAATGATCCACGCCAGCCGGGACCGGATGATCGACGTGCATCATACCGTCCTGCCGCTGACGGCTCGGCCAAGGCCCGACGCGGCTGCCATGATGGGCGATGCCGTTCCGATTACCAACGAGTTATATGTGCTCTCGCCCGACGATATGGTTTGCCATTCGGTCGCGCATCTGCTGGCGGACGGCGATATGGCGGGCGGGCTGCGCAATTTATGGGATATCCATTGCCTGCTCGACGGCATTGATCCGGTAGCGCTGGATGACCGGGCGGCGCGTCATGGCATCCAGCCGTATGTGCGGCAGGCGCGGCGGCTGGCGAAGGCGCTTTACGGCGAAGGCGCGCGGTTGACCCTCTGGGACCGGATCGTCGTCGCCCGGTTGCTGGCGCGGGACGGCTGGGGACGGGATCGGCGCAAGCTGCTCCGCTTTGCCTTTTATCTGCGCTCGCACTGGCTGCGGATGCCGCCCGGCATGCTGGCGCGACATCTGTTCACCAAATGGCGCAAGGGCCACCGGCCCGCTTAATGAGCCAGTGCGACCCCGATCGCGAGGCCCGCAATGTCGGCGACGGCCAGGAGACGTTCCACGGATGCGCCTGAGCGGGCATCGGAGGAGAGCCCCGACATGATCGCCACCATATAATCCGCCACGGCCGGGGCCTGATCGGGATGGCTGGGGGTCAGAAAATCCTTGATCCGGGCTGCACTCGCGTCTTTCCAGATGCGGGCGCGGATCGCCGCATCCGGGTCGCTGCCGCGTGCGCCCTCCAGCACCAGACAGCCCGCCGCCGAAGGATCGGCAGCATAGATGCGGGCGGCTTCGCGCAAGAGTTGGGTCAGCGCCTGCGCGGGCGGGGCGCCGGTCGTCAGCAGGTCTTCGATCGGCAGGGCGGACGCGGCATAACGCGCCAGCACCTGTTCGAACAGGGACGCCTTGTCCCCAAAGGCAGCGTAGAGGCTTGGCGGATTGATGCCCATGGCCTGCGCCAGCGCGGCGACGCCTACCCCGTCATAGCCATGCTCGTGAAACAGCTTCTGGGCTATATCCAGCGCCGCCTCCTTGTCGAAAGCGCGGGGACGGCCACGGCCTTTCGATTTTTCTTTATCGGTCACTACAAAAATCCTTGAACACATCCATCTGTTGATTTATATAGTGACCATTAC
>Ga0105251_10002047_pt1 | contig 16327 bp, 18 predicted proteins | sample KBSS64metaG_FD_80424 | JGI IMG/M metagenome (GOLD analysis project Ga0105251, IMG submission 80424) | Switchgrass rhizosphere microbial communities from Kellogg Biological Station, Michigan, USA - KBS S6-4 metaG | ecosystem: Host-associated > Plants > Roots > Rhizosphere > Soil | place...
GACGGCGCCGCGATGATCGCTGCTCGCGGCGTTGATGACAGCATCGGCGGCGCGCGCCTCGGCGGTCAGCAAGTCGGTGTCGTCCAGGCTGCCGATCACCGGTTCGATGTTCAGGCGCTTCAGGTCCTCGGCCTGTTCCGTGCGCCGGATAAGACCGCGCACCCGATGACCGTCACGCGCGAGGCCCGCCGCGATCGAACCGCCGATAAACCCGCCCGCGCCAGTGATGAAAATGTTCATGTTTGTGCTCCGTTGAATGTCCGAACTACGATGAGCACAGTATGAGCCGCTTGGACTTTCGCAAAAAGAGCGATAGTCTCAAATGAAACTTGACTCCGAATCAATAATCCACCGTCGACGCCCATCTCACCGTTTGTCACTCCACCCGAACCGACGATGCCTCCGATCGAAACCATCAACGCTCCCGGCCTGCCGATTCCGGCGGGACACTACAGCCACGCGACCCGCGCCGGCAATCTCGTGTGCGTGTCCGGCCAGTTGCCTATCCGTCCAGACGGCACGCATACGGGCGATCTCCCGTTCGAAGAGCAGGCTGAACAGACTCTTTCGAATCTGCGCACCGTGCTCGAAGCGGCAGGCGCGAGTCTCGCAGACTGCATCGAAGTGACCGTGTATCTCGTCGGCGTCGATCATTGGAAAGCGTTCAACGAAATCTACGCGCGCCACTTCGGCGCGTGGAAACCGGCGCGCGCCGTCGTGCCGGTCGGCGCGCTGCACTACGGCTATTTGCTGGAGATCTCGGCGCGGGCCTGGATCGAGCGCGGCTAGCCGCTACGCAAGGTCCAGCGATTTCGTCAGGTCGCCGAGCGGCGCCTGGCCGTTCGCGGCGAAGGCACGATCCCGTGAGGCCACGCCGTCGAGCGGTGCCAGGTCATGCACGCGCGAGATGAAGCGCAAGATCGAGTTCGTGTCGTACACGGTGTGATCGACGTAGCCCTTCTTCGCGAACGGGGAGATCACGAGCGCCGGAATGCGCGAGCCCGGGCCCCAGCGATCGCCCTTCGGCGGCGAGACATGGTCCCACCAGCCGCCGTTCTCGTCGACGGTGACGATCACCACCGTGTTTTCCCACTGCGGCCCGCGCTGGATGTGCTCGATCACGTTCGAGATATGCCGGTCGCCGGAAGCGACATCCGCATAGCCCGCGTGCATGTTGAGATTGCCTTGCGGCTTGTAAAAGGTGACGGCGGGGAGGCGGCCCGCGTCGATGTCGGCGAGCAGCTTGTTCGTCGATGGATCGTCGCCCAGACCCGCGTCGCGCAGATGCTGAGTGCGCGCGGCGGTGCCCGGTGCGTAGTTCGCGAAGTAGTTGAACGGTTGATGGTGATACTGGAAGTCCGGCACCGCGCCGGTGTCCCGGTGCTCGAGCGCGTATTGCCAGGCGCCGCTGTACCACGCCCAGTCGATGTTCCTGTCCGACAGGCGATCGCCGATGGTCGCGTAAGTCTGCGGCGGCAACACGAGCGCGTTCGCCCGGTCCGCGTAACGCGGATCGCCACCTTGCGGGGGCGGCACATTGCTCGGCTGATAGGGCGGGAACATGGTGTTGACCGCATAGCCATCGGCGGTGAGCGCCCCGTCGCGCACGAACTTCGGCGGACCTTCGAGCGCCGATTTCGGCGAATCGGGCGCGAGTTTGAGGCGCGATCCGGTGGGGTCGTCGCCTTCGATCACTGCAAGCAACTTTGCCGCCGGACTGCCTTTCGCGTCCGGATAGAAGGGCGCCTGCGCCGAGATCAGGAAAATATGGTTCAGCCACGAGCCGCCGAATGCCGACATGAAAAAGTTGTCGCAGAGCGTGTATTGCTGCGCGAGCCCCCACAGCTTCAGCGTCTCAGGCGAGTTCTGGTAATGGCCCATCACGAGGCCGCCCGAGTCGCCCCACGCCGCGAACTGATTATTACGACCCGCGTTGATCTGCATCTGGTTCTGATAAAACCGGTGGACCAGATCCCGCGTGATGACCGAATTGGGAAGCGGCGCCCCGTTCGCGTCCATGATCTGGAAGGGCGCGTTGCGCAGACCGGTGATCTGCTGCTCGGAAATCGCAAAGCGCTTGCCGCCGACTTCCTGCGCTTGCGGCACGAGCCCGCCCCAGATTTTCGGGAGCGTGGGCATGGGCGTGAGGCCGTCGCGATCGAGTTGCGTGTACTGCGACGCGGGCACGGCTGAGAGCGGATATTGCACGCCCGGATAATTGCCGTAGAGATTGGTGAAGCTGCGGTTCTCCGCGTAAATCACGACGATGTGCTGAACCTTCGCCGTGAGCGTGCGGTCGAGTGCGACATCGGCTGCGGTTTTAGGCGTGGACGGCTTGTTTTCGAACAGGTTGCACCCGCCGAGCGACAGTCCTGCGAGACCCACGCCAGCCGCAAGCAGCCGCCGCCGCGCGGGGTCCGCCGGCGCGTCGCCGGCTGGCGTATCGATGCTGGAGGGAAGCTCGTTCTGCGGATGGTCCTTCTCATTCATCGCCTGACTCCTCGTGAACATGCCGCACACGTCCCATGACGCGCGCCCGCATTATCGACGCCGAAAGATGACGCGCCCATTACCCGGCGCCCCGGCCTGGCCGCTATGCTGCTCGCGGCTCAACTGAGTGGGCATGATGCCGCATCGCCCCGCAGTGCGAAACCCGGCCAAACGGCATAGGAGAAAAACAGGAACATTGTGCGAATCGGCCTATGTCGTTCGGCCGACTGGAAAGCGCGAAGCAGCGTGACTAACATCAACTGAACACGAGCTTTGCTCCGACGAGTACCAGCGTCGCGGCAAGCACGTGACGCAGCAGCGCTTCGGGCGCCCTCGAGGAGAGCATGCTGCCGATGGCAATGCCCGGAATCGAACCCACGAGGAGCGAGGCGAGCAGGGCCCAGTCGACCGAGCCGAGCATCCAGTGGCCGGCGCCGGCAATCAGCGTGAGCGGCACCGCGTGGGCCACATCGGAGCCGACGATGCGCACCGTCGCGAGACGCGGATACAGCAGAAGCAGCACGGTCACCCCGATCGCGCCCGCGCCCACGGACGTAATCGAAACCAGGACACCGAGAATCGCGCCGGTGAGAACCGTCCAGGCGGCGGTGCGCACGGGGTGCTCGGGCCGGCCACGTCCCTTCTTGTACGCGAAGCGGGCGAGTTGCGGCCGAAAGACCAACGAAATGGCGGTGATGAGTAGCGCCGTACCGAGTATCAGCTGGATGAGCCGCGCGGTGTCGCGCGATTCAATGCCGTGCGCGTGCAGGAAATACAGTGTGATGGCCGCCGCCGGCACGCTGCCCGCGGCGAGACGGCCGGTGATGCGCCAGTCGACCGAACCCTTGATGCCGTGCACGAGCGTACCGGCGGTCTTGGTCGCGGCCGCGTAGAGCAGGTCGGTGCCGACGGCGGTCGCCGGGTGGATGCCGAACAGCAGGACGAGCAGCGGTGTCATTAGCGAACCGCCGCCCACGCCCGTCAGGCCGACGAGAAAGCCCACCGCGAGCCCCGAAGCAGAATAAAGTAAGTCGATATGCGGAAATGACATTGCGCGCGGAGAACCCGTCAGGCGTGGGTGGGTCGAAAAGCCGTCGATGATAGCGGGTAAGCGGCTCACTTGCTGCATGAGAGCGATGCCCGACCGGGCGGTCGCGGCGTGCCGGGAGCTTCGAACGCGTTCCAGAGCGGCTCAGGAAAACCCTTCAGAACACTTTCAGGAAGGCGCAATGAATACACAGGAACAGTCGCAAGAGCAGCAACAGCAACAACAATCGCAGGAGTCGCAGCCACGGCTCACGGATGACGCGTTCATCCCGACCGAGCATGCCAACATGCCGAGCGAACGCCAGTTCGTCCTGAAATCCGGCAACACATTCGCTGTCTACGACGCGAACGGCGACATCCGTGGCGGCGATGACGGCCTTTTCGTCAACGACACGCGGGTGCTTTCGGAGCTCGTGCTGACGTTCGGCGGACGCGCGCCGTCGCTGCTTTCCGGCAGCGTGTCGAGCGACAACGCGGTTTTCACGGCGCATCTGACCAACCGCCCGCTTCCGCCGATAGGCGGGGCCCAAACGCCGGAAGGCGTGATTCACGTCGAGCGCAAGCGTGTGCTGTCCGGGCACGTGCTGCACGAGAGCATCGTGCTCACGAATTACGGCACCGAGCCGTCCACCGTGCCGCTTTCGATCTCCTTCGCGGCGGACTTTCTCGACATGTTCGAGGTGCGCGGCGCGAAACGCGGCAAGCGCGGCGCGTTGCGGCCGCCGATGGTCGAGAACGGTGAGGTCGTGTTGCGCTATATCGGCCTGGACGAAGTGGAGCGCACGGCGCGCATCCAGTTCACGCCCGCGCCGGACGTGCTGTCGCCCACGCGCGCTGACTACGCGTTGCATATTCAGTCGGAGACCGCGATCTCGGTGTATTTGTCAGTGACGGCGGTCACGCATGCGCTTTCGGATGCCAGCGAGGAAAGCAAGCGCAACGCTGCCGAAGCTGCCGAATGCGCGCCGGAGTCGGGCCGCCCGGCGATTCGCGAGGCGCTCGTCGAAGCGCATCGGCGCATGCGCGACAGACGCCGCGCGAGCGCGCGCGTGCGTTCCAGCAATCCGCTTTTCAGTGAATGGATCGACCGTTCGTTCGCCGATCTCGGCCTGCTCACGACCGATCTCGAAACCGGCCCCTATCCCTACGCGGGTATTCCGTGGTTCTCGACGGCGTTCGGCCGTGACGCGATCATCACCTCGCTGCAAATGCTCTGGCTGCAACCCACGCTCGGGCGCGGCGTGCTGCGCTTTCTCGCCGCTCATCAGGCGCGCGAGGACTCGGCGTTCCGCGATGCCGAAATCGGCAAGATCATGCACGAGACACGCAAGAGCGAGATGGCGGCGACCGGCGAGGTGCCCTTCGCGCTTTATTACGGCGGCGTGGACAGCACGCCGCTCTTCATCGTGCTGGCGGGCGCCTATGCCGAGCGCACCGGCGACGGCGCACTGATCGACGAAATATGGCCGGCGCTGCAACTCGCGGCGCAATGGGTCGCGCGCCATTGCGACAAGAATCCGTACGGTCTGCTTGATTATCAGCGCGCATCGGAGAACGGTCTCGCGAATCAAGGCTGGAAGGACAGCCAGGATTCCGTGTTCCACGCGGACGGGAAATTCCCGGTTGGACCGATCTCGCTCGTCGAAGTGCAAGCGTATGCGTCGACGGCCTTTTCAACGATGGCGCGCCTCGCCAGCGAGCGCGGCGAAGACGAAAGTGCGCGTGAGTTCGAACGCCGCGCGCGCCACATTCGCGAGCGCGTCGAGGAGATGTACTGGATGCCGGAGATGGACTTCTACGGCATCGCGCTCGACGGCAAGGGGGAGTTGTGCCGCGTGCTGTCGTCGAATGCGGGGCATCTGCTCGCATTCGATCTCGTCGATCGCAAGCGCGGCGAGGCCGTTGCACGTCAGCTCGAATCGACGCTCTTTCACACCGGCTGGGGCGTGCGCACGCTGGCGGCGGGGCAACCGCGCTTCAATCCGATGTCGTATCACAACGGCTCCGTATGGCCGCACGACACTGCATTGTGCGCACGCGGTCTCGCGCGTTACGGCGACCGCGGTGCGGCGGTGGGCCTGCTGCAAGCGTTGTTCGAGGCCGCCGTCACCTTCGATATGCGTCTGCCTGAGCTGTTCTGCGGATTCACGCGGCAGCGCGGCGAACGGCCGATCGCTTATCCGGTCGCCTGTCTGCCTCAGGCGTGGGCGGCGGGCGCGCCTTTCATGGTGCTGGAGGCGTGCCTTGGCATGACCGTCGATGCCGTCAACGATGAAGTGCGCATCGACCGGCCGGCGTTGCCCGAAGGCATCGACTGGCTGGAAATCGGCGATCTGCGTCTCGGCGACAAGACGGCGACGATCACGTTCCGGCGCGTCGGCGGGCAGGTGATTCCGTCGGTGGAAGGGGACGTGCGCGTGGTTGCGGTGCTCTGATGCGGCAAGCGCACAGCGCCATGATGGCGCTGTGCGCGCGATGACCGGTTAAACCGCCACGCTGCCGACGTAATTCTCCGCGAGCGCGGTAGCGGCCGCGCGCGACGTCGTCACGTGCTCCAGTTCGGCTACCTGCAGACGCTGCTCGAAGGGGGACGTGTCGTCGAGCTTGTGCAGCATGCGAGTCATCCACCACGAGAAATGCTCGGCGCGCCAGACGCGCTTGAGCGCCGTCTCGGTGTAACGCGCAAGCTTCTCGGTACCGCCTTCCTTGTAGAAGTCTTCGAGTGCGGCGTTCAGCACGCGCACGTCCGACACCGCGAGGTTCAGGCCCTTCGCGCCGGTCGGCGGCACGATGTGGGCGGCGTCGCCCGCGAGGAAGAGCTTGCCCGACTGCATCGGCGTGGACACGAAGCTGCGCATCCCGACGATGTTCTTCTGGAAGATCTTGCCTTCGGTGATCTGCCAGCCATCGGCGCTATCGACGCGTGCGTGCAACTCGGCCCAGATGCGGTCGTCGGACCAGGCGTCGACCGTATCTTTCGGATCGCACTGGAAGTACATGCGTTGCACGCCCGGCGAGCGCGTGCTGATGAGCGCGAAGCCCCGGTCGTGCCGTGCATAGATGAGCTCGTCGGAAGAAGGCGGCGCTTCGACCAGAATGCCGAACCAGCCGAACGGATAGATGCGCTGATAGTCCTGCCGGACTGCCTCGGGAATCGACTGGCGCGCGACGCCCTGCGAGCCGTCGCAGCCAATGATGAAGTCGCATTCCAGCTCTTCGTCGCGGCCTTCGTGCTGATACTTGATGCGCGGCTTGCGATCGCTGCCGTCCTGGAAATCGTGCAGCGACACGTTCGACACGTTGAACTTCAGCTCCCCGTTCGCCGCGAGTCGCGCCGCAACCAGATCCTTGATGACTTCGTGCTGCGCATACACCGTGATCGAATGACCGGTCAGCTCCGTCAGCGCAATGCGGCGGCGCTGACCTTCGAACGCGAGTTCGAACCCGTGATGCAGCGCGCCTTCGGCCTGCATGCGCGCGCCGAGACCGGCTTGATTGAGCGTGTCCATCGTGCCTTGTTCGAGCACGCCGGCACGGATCGTCGATTCGATGGCGTCCTGGCTGCGCGCTTCGAGCACGACCGATTCGATGCCGCGCAGATGCAGCAGATGAGAAAGAAGAAGCCCGGCGGGGCCCGCGCCGACGATGCCGACTTGAGTACGCATGTTGTCTCCGTGAGGCAGTGGTGATGTTGTGCGTACAGTGTCGGCAGAGCGGCCTTATGCCGCAACGCGATACGGAGGATAGGGTCTATCTGGTTTCGAGATAAAGGGCCGAAAATGGGCGTAATCCACCAGATTTACGGGTAAATCCCTACGACACGCGGACGGGCAGGAGGGCCGTCCGCATGTCGGTCAATCTCACTCGGCCGACTGCTCCTTCAACTGGTTGCGCCTATATTCGCCCTGCCGCGTGAGCATCCAGCCCGGGTATTCCGAGGGCAACTGGCTGACTTCGTCGAGCGCCGCGAGTTCGTCGTCGTTGAGCCGGACTTTCGTCGCCGCGATGTTGTCGTCGAGCTGTTCGATGCGTTTCGCGCCGATGATCACGCTCGAGACGACCTTCTGATGCAGCAGCCATGCGAGCGCGATTTGCGCGACCGACACGCCCTTGGCCTCGGCCATGCGCCGCATCACGTCGACGCAGTCATACGCGCGCTCGACGTTGACCGGCGGGAAATCGAACTTGGTGCGCCGGCTGCCTTCTTCCTTCGCGCCTTCCCGGGTGTACTTGCCCGAGAGCAGGCCGCCCGCGAGCGGACTCCAGACCATCAGGCCGACGCTCTCGCTTTGCAAGAGCGGCACGATCTCGCGCTCGAGATCACGGCCGGCGATCGTGTAATACGCTTGCAGCGACTCGAAGCGCGCAAGACCCAGCCGCTCCGAGATACCGAGCGCCTTCATGATTTGCCACGCCGCCCAGTTCGACACGCCGATATAGCGCACATGGCCATGCTGCACGAGATTGTCGAGCGCGCGCAGCGTTTCCTCGATCGGCGTCGCCGGATCGAAACCGTGAATCTGGTACAGATCGACGTGATCCAGTTGCAAGCGCTTCAGGCTCGCTTTCACCCCGTCGATGATGTGATAGCGCGACGCGCCGCGCGAGTTCGTCCCCTTCGTCCCGGTCTCGCCGAGGATCTTTGTCGCGACGACTACGTTCTCGCGCGGCACCTTCAGGTTTTTCAGCGCCTGACCGGTGATGATTTCCGACTGGCCGTCGGCATAGACGTCGGCGGTGTCGATGAAATTGATGCCCGCATCGAGTGAGCGGCCGATCAGCTTGTCGGCGTCCGCCTGCTGCAACTGGCCGATGTTGTCCCAGATTCCGCCCGTTCCGCCGCCGAACGTCATCGTGCCCAGGCACAGTTCAGAGACGAAAAGACCGGTATTGCCGAATTTCCTGTAGCGCATGGTTGCTCCCGAATGACTGGAAAGGCGCGGCATCGCCCGAACTGCGCAAGCGATCCGGCCGGCAATGCAGTATCGTCCTGGCGCGCGGCCGGTTCATAGCCTGATCCTGTTCAATCCTTGCCTGTTCCTGCAAACGCTGCGGTCGCTCGCAAGCAATCACGCGCCCGCGCGAGTAAGCTAGCCAGAGTTCTCCCTATCTCGAAATCGTCCTTTCATCATGGCCCTGAACGACACCCCCGGCCTCGCCGGAAAAGACAGTCACGACCAGCCGAAGGAGATGCGCCACGTCGGCGCGGCCGATCCCGGGCTGGATCAGGCGCGGCTCGATCTCGTCGCGTTGCTCGACCGCTTCACCGCCGGTTGCGAAGGCTCCGTCGAAACGCCGGTGCCGGGGCTAGCCCTGCATCGCATCATGAATCCGGGCGGACCGAAGCACGGCATCCAGACGCCCGCGCTCGCGCTGATTGCGCAGGGCAGCAAGCGTCTCATGGTCGGCGACGAAGTCTATATCTACGATCCGATGCACTATCTGGTGTCGTCGGTGGATCTGCCCGTGTGCGGACAGGTGTCGGTGGCGAGCGAGTCGGAGCCGTATCTCGGCATGCGGCTCGAACTCGACGTCGAGGAAATCACGTCGCTGATCCAGGACGAGAATCTGCCGCCCGCGACGCAGGCCGACGCCTCGCGCGGTCTCTATGTGAACCGCCTCGGCAACTCGATGCTCGACGCGGTGCTGCGCCTCCTGCGTCTCGTCGATACGCCTGAAGACGTGCCGATCCTCGCACCGCTCGTGAAGCGCGAGATTCTCTATCGCCTGCTGATGAACGGCTCGGGCGCGCGGCTGCGCCAGATTGCGCTGCAGGACAGTCAGACCCAGCGTATCGCGAAGGCCATCCAGTTGCTGCGCCAGCACTTCGATCAGCCGCTGCGTGTCGAGGACATTGCGCGGGACGTCCACATGAGCGTGTCGTCGCTGCATCACCATTTCAAGGCCGTCACGGCGATGAGCCCGTTGCAATATCAGAAGCAGTTGCGGCTTCAGGAGGCGCGCCGCCTGATGATGCTCGATATCGTCGATGCCGCCACGGCCGCGCATCGCGTGGGCTATGAAAGCGCCTCGCAGTTCAGCCGCGAGTACAGCCGGCTCTTCGGCGCGCCGCCGCTGCGCGACACGCGTCGCTGGCGCGATGCGACCGCCGCCGCGGTCGGCGCCTGAGCGCCGGTTTCGCGGCCCCGCGGCGAAATTTCGATGAATCTCTGGCAAGGCGCGCGCGAATGGTCTTGAATGGATTGCCGACTGGCGATGCGACGGCGCTGCCGCATCGGTTTATTTCATCGTCCGCGGAATAGTGCAGCGCTTCCGAACGTTCTACGGATACTTCTACAAAAAGGGAAAGATGAAATGAAGAAGCGCATCCAGATGTTCGCCGCTGCCGCAACAGTCGTCACCGCGTTCGCTTCGCTTGCTTCATCCGCCTATGCTGCGGTGCCGAAGGAAGCGAACGGCATGTTCGTCGATGAAAACGGCATGACGCTCTACACCTTCGACAAGGACACGAAAGGCGGCGCGAGCGCCTGCACCGGCGGCTGCGCGCAGGCGTGGCCGGCGGCGATGGCGAGCGACGCCGACAAGCCGAGCGGCAAATGGACCATGGAAGCCGCCGACGGCGGAAAGCAGTGGGCCTACGATGGCAAGCGCGTCTATCGCTTCGCGAAAGACACGAAGCCCGGCGACAAGAACGGGGATAACTTCCGCGACGTCTGGCACGTCGTGAAGCCCTGAACGTCGCGTTTCGGGCAACGCACGCGCAACAAACTTGGGAAGCGGCCGGCTCGCGGAATAAATCGGCGAGCCTGCCGGTCTATGAATCAACAGGTAACGATCATGAAACGATCGATCGGAGTGACGGCGCTCCTGATCGTGCTCAGCCTTGCGCTGGGCACGGCGGGTTGCGCGAGCGGTACGCAAAGTGCGCCGAATTCGTCGGGGGCGCCGAGCGGGCCGGCCGGCGGAGGCAGCTACTGATGGCGAACGCCTCTGACGCTTGCGTCACGCGCGCGGGCGCACGGCCTTGAGCTTCGAGAGCGACCTTCTCGCGCATCTGCCCCAGCTGCGCCGCTACGCGCGCGGGCTGACGGGCGATCGCGCGTGGGCGGACGATCTCGTTCAGGACGCGACCGAGCGCGCGCTCAATCGCGCCAAATCGTTTCATGCCGGCACGAATTTGCGCGCATGGTTATTCACGATCATGCGCAACCTGTATATCGATCAGCTGCGCGGCCGACGCGATATTGCAGTGGACGATGAAACCGCGCCCTGGCGGCAGATGGCCGCGCCGCGCGGTGAAGTCGACGGCCTCGTGCTGCGCGACGTGCAGCGCGCGCTCTACTGTCTGCCCGTCGAGCAGCGTGAAGTGATGCTGCTCGTGTGCGTCGAGGAAATGAGTTATCAGGAGGCATCCGTGGTGTTGAACGTGCCGACCGGAACCGTGATGTCGCGCTTGTCGAGAGCGCGGGAGCACATGCGTGTTCTGCTCGGCGAAGAACCCGGCCGCAAGACGTCGCCGTCGTCACTGAAAGTGGTGAGCCGATCATGAGCAGCCAAGACCGTCCACCCGAAGGCGGCGACCGTATGGGACCTCCCAGGCCGGATCGCGATCTGCAGGCGTTGTCCGCCTTCATCGACGAAGAACTCCAGGGCGACGAACGCGACGCCGTGGCGCAGCGCATCGCGGCAGATCCGGCGAGCGAGGCGACCGCCGCCGCATATCGCGCGCAGGACAACGCGTTGCGCGCGCTCTTCGCCGATCAGGGCGAGCCGCAGGTCGTGCGTTTGCGGCCGCCCGCGCGCGAGCGTTATCTGATCGCGGCGTGCTTTCTGGTCGTCGGGGTCGCGTGCGGATTCCTGATGCACATGCTCCTGCCCTCGCTCGGCGAGAGTGCGCGCTTCGCGGAGCGGGCGGATATCGCCTATGCCGTGTACGCGCCCGAGCAGCGGCATGCGGTGGAGGTGGCCGCGTCGCAACAGGATCATCTCGTTACGTGGCTGTCGAAGCGGTTGAATCGCGCGGTGACGATTCCGTCGCTGGCCGAATACGGCTTTCAGCTCGTCGGCGGGCGCCTGTTGCCTGACGAGGAGGGCCCGGCCGCGCAGTTCATGTATCAGAACGCCACCGGCGAGCGGCTCACGCTCTATATGACGACGGCGACGATCAGGCGCAACGACAGCAAGATCAGAAGCCTCAAGGACGGGCAGCGCACGACGTTCTACTGGGCGTGGGATCGCGTCGGCTATGCGCTCTCGGGTCAGATCGGCGAGGCGAAGCTGCAGGCGATTGCGTATGACACATGCAAGGAGCTCGGCGGCGATCCCAAAAACTGGTGAACCGGCGAACGATGCAAAAGGCCGCAGCGATTGTTTTTTTCGCTGCGGCCTTTTTTATGCCTGAAACCGCTTAGTAGTAGCGATGCGGAGGCGGCGCGACATGATGATGGCGCTCCCATTCGTGGCGCTGCCAATAGCGATGGCCGTCCCAGTAGCGGTCACCGTGCCAGCCGACCGTCACGCGATGCGGCGGATTGTGGTGCACCTCGGCGGATGCGACGTTTGCGAGGCCCATGCCCAGCGCGGCAGCAAGGGAAGCGATCAGCAGGCTCTTCTTCGTCTTGTTCATCATGATATTTGCTCCTTGGTCGTTGCTTGCAGTCGAAACCGCGAGTCATGAGGTAGCAGTTTCGTTGTAATTCAGCGCGTCTTGCGCGAGGGCTCAGTCGCGGTAGTAATCGTGATGATGGTGATACCCGCCACCGTCCGGCACGACGATGCAGCCCGAAAGCGCGCTACTCAGCAACACGCCCAACGCTGCAAGGATCGCTAGTTTCTTCATGGCTTTCTCCGTGTGAATCCATGGAGATCAATTTAGCGGTTCGCAAAATGACAAGCCGTGTTCGTTTGTAAGCAAACGTGTAACCTGAAATATTTGCCACGGGCGCCTGTAAAGACGCTGCAGCGCGCGTCTCGCCGTTGCGCGCGAAGGGACGGCGCGCTATCCTGAACTCCGATTCACAATGTCGGAATGGATATGTCTCACATCAGCACGGGCGTCGAGTACGCGCTGCACTGCATGCTCTATCTCGCAGAGCCGCCGCACGGCGTGCGCGAGGCGAGCGTGCGCGATCTCGCGGAATTGCAGGGCGTGCCCGCGGAGTACGTCGCGAAGCTGTTCACGAAGCTGCACAAGGCGGGGCTCGTCGTCGCGACGGAAGGTGCGCGCGGGGGCTTTGCGCTTGCGCGGCCGTCGAAGGAAATCAGCGTGCTCGATGTCGTCGACGCGATCGACGGCGACAAGCCGCTCTTCGACTGCCGGGAGATTCGAGCGCGCTGCGCAGTGTTCGGCGACGACGCGCCGCCCTGGGCGACGAGCGGTGTCTGCGCCGTTCACGCGGTGATGAAAAACGCGGAGAAGCGCATGCGCGAGGCGCTCGCGGCGGACCGGCTAGCGGATCTCGCGGGACGCGTGCATGCCAAGGCGCCGCGCACTTTCGGACCGCAGGTCGTCAAGTGGCTCGACGAGCGCACCAGCCAGCGGCGTGCGGCGAAGGACTAGAGAGCTCAGCGAACGATCTTCGGTTTGATGTTCGGCGTGAGCGAAACGCCGACCACGCGACCATCGCGCACGCCGCAGCGGCTGTCCACGCGCGTCCACTGCGCCTTGCCGCGCGCCTTCGCGAACGCGCGCATCACGATGACCTTGTCGACCGGAATCGGGTCGCCGACACTGAAGATCGGAGTATCGTCGTCGATCTTTGCGGAGAGCACGCGCCGGTCGGGCACGATGAGCGTGTCGTACTTCGGCGCGTTCTCCACCCAGCGGTCGAACGCAGCGACGCATTGCGCGACGGCATCGGGCACGTGGAGCTTCGTCAGATACGAGTAATCCTCGGGCAGGTCCGGCGTTTCCTGCGCCTGGACGAGCTGAAACATCGACGCGGACAGCGCGAGCGCGAGCAATGCGGGAGCAAGAATGGTCTTCATGCGATGGGCGATCAAAAGGGACGACAGAGACGTTCGGCAGAGCGCGGATCGCGTGAACGGCGCTGTGAGTGCGGTGCGCGCGCCTGCGCAGGAATGGCGCGAAGTATACCGTGTGAAGTTTTGTGACGTCGAGCACATCGCGCATGTCGAATGCTGATCGAAAGCCTTGTGCGGCGCGTTGTATCCTTCAGTAGGGACGAACACACGAGGAGGCGCGCGATGAAAGCGGCGCGATGGGCGAAACAGGACGGCACGGGCCTCGAGCATCTCGTTCTGAACGAAGCGGCGGACGCAATCCTGGTCGAGAGCGCGATCGTGGGTGAAGACGAGGCGCATGCCTTCGGCCTCGTCTATCGCATCGAATGCGATGCGCGCTGGCAGGTCACGCGTCTCGCGTTGAAGCTGGCGGGCGGCGCATCGCTCGACCTGCATCGCAGAGAGGGCAACAACGGTGACGCGCATGCGTGGAGCGACGCGAACGGTGAACCACAAGACTCACTTCGCGGCTGCATCGACGTGGACATCACCGCGACGCCGTTCACCAACACACTGCCGATTCGCCGTCTGCAACTGGCGCGCGGCGAGCGCCGCGTGATTCGCGTCGTCTATGTGCGCGTGCCCGAATTGAGCGTGAGCGTGGTGGAGCAGGCGTACACGTGCATCGAGCCGAATCATCGCTACCGTTACGAAGGGCTCGACACGGGCTTCACGGCGGATATCACCGTCGACGAGAACGGCCTCGTGCTCGACTATCCCGGACTCTTCAAGCGCGTCGCGTAATAATGCGGTTCATTGCTTGCCCTGATCCGAGAAACAAATGATGAACGATACGACTTCACCCCGTCTCACGAGCCTGTCCCACGGCGGCGGCTGCGGCTGCAAGATCGCGCCCGGCGTGCTGGCCGACCTGCTCAGGCGCGCCACGCCGCTGCCTGCGTTTCCGAATCTTCTCGTCGGCAACGACACCGCCGACGATGCCGCCGTCTACAAGCTCAACGACGAGCAGGCGATCGTCGCGACGACGGACTTCTTCATGCCGATCGTCGACGATCCGTTCGACTTCGGGCGCATTGCCGCAACCAACGCGCTTTCCGACGTCTACGCGATGGGCGGCAAGCCGATTCTCGCGCTCGCGCTCGTCGGCATGCCGATCAACGTGTTGCCGCACGACGTCATCGCGCAAGTGCTGAAGGGCGGCGAAGCGGTCTGCGCCGAAGCGGGCATTCCGGTCGCGGGCGGTCATTCGATCGATTCCGTCGAGCCGATCTACGGACTGGCCGCGCTCGGCATCGTGCATCCGTCGCGCGTGAAGCGCAACGCGGCCGCGCGCGCGGGCGACGTGCTCGTGCTCGGCAAGCCGCTCGGCGTCGGCGTGCTGTCGGCCGCGCTCAAGAAGGACAAGCTCGATGCGGCCGGCTACAAGGCGATGATCGACGCGACCACCAAGCTCAACCGCCCCGGCGCGGAACTCGCGCAACTCGACGGCGTACATGCGCTCACTGACGTCACCGGCTTCGGCCTGCTCGGTCACACGCTCGAACTCGCACGCGGCGCGCAACTTACGGCGCGGATCCGCTACGCCGACTTGCCGTGGCTACCGCAGGTACGCGAGTTCGTGCGCGCGGGCATCTTCACGGGCGCGTCGGGTCGCAACTGGAGCGCATACGGCAATGACATCGCATTGAACATCGAAGGTGACGAGGCCCGCGCCTTGCTCACCGATCCGCAGACCTCGGGCGGACTGCTCGTGTCGTGCGCGCCGGAAGCCGTGAACGACGTGCTCGCGATCTTCCGCGCGGACGGTTTCAACGATGCGACGGTCATCGGCGAGATGGTGGATGGCGCAGCCCGCGTCGACGTGATCTGAACCAATAAAAACAAGCGCATGAAGGAAGAATCCCCTAAGGCCATTTTCTACGCGCTCGCCGCGAACTTCGGCATCGCCGTCTGCAAGTTCGGGGCGGCGGCCTTTACCGGCTCGGGCGCGATGTTCGCGGAAGCGATCCATTCGACCGCCGATTGCGGCAATCAGTTGCTGCTGCTCCTCGGTCTGAAGCGCGCGCGGGCGCCCGCGAACGCGCTGCATCCGCTGGGCTCGGGGCGCGAGATCTATTTCTATGCGCTGATCGTCGCGCTTTTGCTGTTTTTCGTCGGTGGCGCGTTTTCGGTGTACGAGGGCGCGCATCGGCTGATGCATCATGAGCCCTTGTCGAATCCGATCGTCGCGCTCGTGATTCTGGGCATTTCGGTCGTGCTCGAAGCGTTTTCGCTTGCGGGCGCGATCCGCGAGATTCGCAAGGGTGCGCCGAACAAGACCTTATGGCGATGGTTCCGTGAAACACGGGAATCGGAACTGCTCGTGGTCGCGGGCGAGGATGTCGCGGCGCTGCTCGGTCTCGCCATCGCGTTCGCCGCGGTGCTCATGACGATGCTCACCGGCAATACGGCATACGATGCCGCCGGCTCGATCGGCGTCGGCGTGCTGTTGATGATCATCGCGTTTCTCGTCGCGCGCGAAGTGAAGTCGATGATCGTCGGCGAATCCGCGAGCCCCGAAGTGCGAAAGGCCATCGATGCGCACCTGCGCGCGCGTCCCGAGATCACGCGCATCATCAGCCTCATCACGCTGCAATGGGGCAAGCATGTCGTCGTCGCGGTGCAGGCGGAGATGATCGACTACGCGAGCGGCCGCGCGATGATCGATGCGATCAATATCATCGAAGACGACCTGCAGCGTGTCTTTCCGCAAGTGCGCTGGGTGTTCTTCGAACCCGATATCGCGCGCGATCGCGGCGAGCCGGCGCTGTAAGGTCCGAACGAGGGGGAAGGGCAGGAGCGCCGC
>Ga0105251_10002051_pt1 | contig 16290 bp, 21 predicted proteins | sample KBSS64metaG_FD_80424 | JGI IMG/M metagenome (GOLD analysis project Ga0105251, IMG submission 80424) | Switchgrass rhizosphere microbial communities from Kellogg Biological Station, Michigan, USA - KBS S6-4 metaG | ecosystem: Host-associated > Plants > Roots > Rhizosphere > Soil | place...
TTGGCGGTGTTGATGTTCAGGGTTTCCACATGGGTGCCCTTGTTCTGGCTGCTGTTGTTGTTCTGGATGCTGGTCAGCAGGCCGCCCGGGGGCACCGCGTTCGGCCGCGCCGGCGACAAGCTTGGAATGGCCGCATTGATGGTCTGCTGGGCTTTTTGCGCCGCTGCGGAAGCGTCCACGGTGTTGACACCGATGTCGGTACCGGGCACCTCGGGCATCGCACCGAACTTGGTTTCAATGTCGACGCCGGGGATCTTGTTCAACATCTCGATCAGGCTGTTGATCGACGTGTGAAAGATCGCGACGATGCCGTCCCAAGCGGCCTTGGCCATGCCGCTCCAGCCGCCCATGGACGTGAACCAGTCCGACAGCGCGGTCAGCTGGTCGCTGACCCACTTGAACGCCTCGCTGTTCATCAGCGCGGACGTCCACTCATCCCAGTACACGACCGCCAGAGTGATTACGGCGATCAGCGCCAAAACACCCGCCACGATCAGCAAGACTGGGTTGGCCCACATGGCGGCGTTGACCAGCCAGATCGCGGCCTGCCAGAGCAGCATCCCACCTCGAATGATCCCCATCGTGGTGTACAGCAGCGTCAGGCCAGCCACGTACAACGCAATGACAGCGACCTGCAGCAGGAAGCCGGCCACGGCACGCAGGTTGAGTAGCTGCACCACTTTCCAGACGGTGACCATGGCCAGCCAGGCCATGCGCCCGGCGCCGATCGCAAAGGTCAGCAATGACATGGCGGCAATGAGCGCAAGGATCGTCAACGTGACAATGCCGATTACCCGGGTGATGTTGGGGAACATCTGGGTCCAGCGGGTCATGGAGCCGGCGATGCCGGACAGCTTGGCCATCAGCGGGGTCAGGATCGGGATCAGCGCCTGGCCAAAGGCAATGCGCAGCGCTTCCACAGCCGCGGCGAACTGCTGCCACGGGTCGACCATGGCCTTGGCCATGTTCTCGGCATCCTCGAGGCCGCGCACCTTGCCCAGTTTGTCCATGCCGTTGCGCAAGCGATCGGTGTCTTTGGCCAGGGAGGTGATGACCTGAGCCCCTTCCCCGCCGAACGCCTCCATCAGCTTGGTGGCGGCCGACGCGCTGGTCAGATCGCCCAGTTTCCCCTGCAGCTTTTCCATGATCTGCAGCATGGGCAGCGCTTTGCCGTTGGAGTCGGTGAACTTCATCCCCATTTTTTCGGAAGCGGCGCCGAGGTTTTCGAAGAAGGCCTTATAGCGCCCGCCAGCGTCGCCGCCCTCCATGGTGCTACTGAGCGAGCCGATCACCGCAAACTGCTCGGCGATATCCACGCCGGCGGCGGTGGCGATCGAACCCACTTCCTTGAATGCGTCCTTGAGCTGCGCGCCGTCGGTGCGGAACAACTGCACCGCCAGCGCGGTCTGGCCACCGAGTTTTTCAACCCATTCAGTCTTGCCCATGGCGTCAGCCTGGCCTTTGAACAGGTTGTACATGGTGCCGACGTACTGCCCCATGGTTTCAGCGTCCGTCCTAGTGGCCTTTGCCAGCACGTCAGACGCGTTGGTGAACATCGCCAGCTGGTTACCGGTCAGCCCTTTGATGGCGCCCTCGATGGTGGTCGCCGAGGCGACAAAATCCCGAGCGTTCTCGCCGTAGGCCACCGAAAACTCCAGGGACTTTTGATTGAGCGCCTGCAGCGCGTCTTCGGCCACGCCCAAGGATTTGACCTCACCCAGGGCGCGGTTCATTTCCAGCGCAGGCTGCAGCGATTCGTTGATACCGACGAAAGCGCCCGTCACACCGGCCAAGCCCATGCCCATCGTTTTGATGTTCTTTTCGCTTTGCTCGGTAAGCTCGGAGAAGCCCATTTTCACCTTGCCCAGCGGTGCAGTGACCTTGTCGGTCAGGGCCAGGATGAAATCGAGGCGGGCGCTACGGTCGGCCATGTGTTTCCTATCCGTTCAACGCATGGGCGATGCCGTTGGCTACGGCGAATTCCATGCGCTTCCAGTGTTCGTCTTCCAGCCACTTGGCCGTGCCCATGTTTTCAATGCTGGGCTCGGCACCGGGTAGCCATCGGTTGGTCAGGGCCAGAAGTTGGCCCAGGCCGTCCTCGCTTAGGCGATCAGCGTGCTCGAGGGCTTTTTTACGATGATCTCGACGTCAGGGGCGTACTCCTCGAGCAGCGCACCGGCGATCTGCATGGTCATCACCGGGTTGTCCATAATTTCGCGCAGTTCGGCTTTCTCAGCCGGCAGCACGGTGCTGCTCAGCAAGTTGAAGGACGGCGCGACCTTGTTGTTGGCGGTCATGGCGTTGAAGTACTTGGTCACGTCCTGGGGCGTAAGGGTGAAAGTGAATTCCTTGGTACCGACTTCCAGGGTGATGTCGCGGGATTGGATCTGGCTCATGTTCATGTCCGTTGTAGTGGTTGGTTAAAAGGGGGATTTAGGTCAGCGCAGGCACACCTGGTGCACGTAGTCCTGCAGGCCCAGGATCATTTGCTTGCTGAGGGCAAGCTGATCTCTGAGGGTGAAATAATCCGGTCGAGCGTCTGCTGCGAGTTCGGCGGTGCCTGCATCAGCCACGCCGCTGGCGCCGGTACCGGCGGGCGGGGTGACGCTGCAGGTGGCTTTGATGCGCAGCCGCTGACGGCCATCGGCAACATCAAGGCGCAGAGTGTCGATTTCAGTGCGTGCATCGTTCAGTTCCTGAGTCCGGTTACGGTCGATGGCGTCACGAGAAGCGATCATTTCGCCACTGATTCGAGCCGCCTCCCGCAGGCCATCGACCTCGTATTGGGCGGCGTCTCGCTCTGCCCGTGCGGTGTCGCGCTGTTCTTGCAGGATGTCGAAACCGATGTAAGCCAGCAGGCACACCAGCAGCGGGAACAGGATCTCGCGGAGCATCACAAACCCTCCGCGCACATAGCCGCTTCGGCCCGCCGGCGAGCGTGCAGCCCTGGTACAAACTGCTTGCGGCCCTGGGCATCGGTGACCGATGACCACACCGGTGTTTTGCCATCCGGCGCCCAAGCCAGTGCCTTGCAGCCCTCGGCAATTCGACCGGCATTGATCAGGCCGACAGCGCGACTGGCGCAGGTGCTGGGCACGCCGAAGTTGTGCCCGTGGCTGCTCAGCGCGTCGAATGTCTTCTGCCCGATCGCTGGATTGTTCAGGCAGTCCGCCAAAGCCAACTGGCCCTTCTCGACCACCAGCTGCTCCACCTCGGCGCAGCGAGCTGGCGACCAGTAGTCACCAACCACCAGCGGATACGGGCTGGTGTGACGGGTGATGCCCTTGCACACCGTGGGCAGGCCACGGGCCAGTTGGTCGGGGTAAACGACGTTCTGGCCGTTGCCCTCCCACTTGCCCAGGAACGCGACCAGAGGTGCACTGGCCAGCACGATGACGCCGGTGGCGATCTTGTTGCGCAGGCTCATGGGAACAGGATCCTGAGCAACGCCGGCCCGATCATCTGCGCAACCACGCCCAGGACAGTCAGCACCGCGAGCATGCGGGTCACTTTGGTGCCGATGTCGGACACGGTGGCAGTCAGTTCGCGCTGGCCGTTATTCAGATCCGAGAGCTGGACGGCCATGTGTTCGAACTCGCCCTCCAATCGCGTAACCCGCGTTGGCACTGTTTCATGGCGCTCTTCAAGATCGCTGACACGGTGCTCAAGCACAGCAAAACGGCTCTCCAGACTGGCTTTCGGCGTGGCGCGAGCGTTCATCGGCGCGGTCCTTGTTCGACTAAGGTTTGGCATGGCACGCAGCGGGTCATACCGCCCAGCGCCTGGCGTTTTTCCGGGATCGGTTTATCGCAGTCTTCGCAGTGGGTAAGGCTTGGCCCGCTCGGCAGCGCACGGGCTAACTGGGCGGCGATCGCCTGGTCACGCTGGCGTTGCTCCAGGGCCTGGGCGCGGTCGAACGGGCACACCATCAGCGCAGGCCCTCGATCTCGGCCGCAGCCAGATACGGCACGCCGTTGACGCGGATGAAGTCCGGGCTGGTGACCTCGAAAGGCACCTTGTGCTTGGACTTCTCGCCACCTTTTGGGTCGACGCTGAGCAGGCTGGACACCTTCAACTTGCAGCCGAAAGCTTCGATACGCAGTTCCTCTTCGCCTGCCTTGGCAAAGAACACCGAGTCGAAGGGCTCCAACTGGCGGAAGCTGCCGGCAGAACGTGCGGCCTCGATCAGCAGATTGAAGTTGCTGGTGTCGAACTCGAACTCACCGCTGGCTGCCACGTCGCCGTCGACATGGCCGTTGGGTACGCCACGGGTTTGCGCCACGGCGGTGTTGTCGGTGATATCCAGGGTGCAGCTTTCGACATGGATCTGGAGATCGCCCAAGTTGATGTCGAAGTTTTTACCGCCAATACGGGACATAGGGGGTTACTCCGAATCGTCGTTGGAAAGATCCAGGGCGATGTTCGCCGTGAGGTCTTTCGGGCAGTTGAGCGGCCGGATCTTGATGTAGATCTCAACCTTGGTTTTGCTGGTCCAGGTCAGGACGATATCGCCGTCCTTGGGGGACTCGATTTCTCCCGGGAACACCTCGCCGGCGAAGGTCGTGGACTTGGCCATCTGGCGCAGCGGCTTCATGAACGCGCTGATTGCAGCGGCCATGCTGTTGGGGGTGTTGTTCAGTCGGCGGTCACCGACGCGGCGGATCAACAACGGGCGAACCTGCCGCGCAGCCTTGTCGGCCAAACGCAGGTACTCGACCACCTGGAAGTCACTCGCCGGCGCATCGAGCATGTTGCCGTCGCCCCAGAACACGCCCGGATAGTCCGGATAGGTCTGCGAGACAGAGAAACGGGCCTTATCCAGCTCGGCACGGATCGCGGATGGCAACGGCACCCCTTCCTTGTCGACAGGAACCGGCCCCAAGCCCAACACAGCCCCGGACGCCACACGCATGGGGCTGTCGGCAATACTCACGGCGGCGTTGGCCAGACGACCGGCCAATACGCCCAGGTCATTGCCGTGCAGTTGCGGTACGACGAGAACACGCGGTGCGGCCAGATCGGCTGTGATCGCCTTCTGTTCAACCAGGTATTCCGACCAAGTCTGCTGGATAGTGATGCCGGCACTCGCTGCCATGACGAAGGCGCGACGGCCAAATTCGTTGTTCAGTGCGATCGCGGCGTCATGCATGACCGATAACTGCGCGCCCTGGGCCACCGGTTTGGTGATCACCACCGCTTCTACGGAAAACCCTTGCTGCTGGGCCTTCTCCAGCGCTTCGGACCACTCACCGTCTGCAGCGATCGGAGCGGCCAGGCACGCCCAACGATCGCCACCGTTGAGACGTGCCGCCGTGATCTGGGTTTTCAGATCACTGGCTGGAATACCCAGCGAGCCGTCGAGGTCACTATCGGTATTGAGGGCGAGCAACTGGCCGACGTTTTTGGCGGCGGTGCCGATGAAAAGGAAATAGCGTTCGATCTCAGTCACGGCACCTTGGCCGAGATTGAGGTTGTTAACGCTGACTTTGCCGAGTGCCATGCAGTGCCTCGCTAGCGGGGTGAATTAAGAATTTGTTGGAGCACCTGGTTCAGCAGCAAGCCAGTGTCTCGTTCGGTGCTGACGCCGATGAACTGGCGCTTGGGCAGGGTGATTTCCCAGCTCTGCGCGCCGCTGCTCTCGGCTTTTTCGTCGTCCAAGATGCGGATCAGCAGCCCCGCCTTGGCATAGTTCACATGCTCTTGAATCCAAGCCACGGACGGTCTGGTCAGCGACTTTTTGCCCTCCTGGCGAACCTTAAAACCCAAGCGGCGCAGACGCTTTGCCTGTTTCTCGGTGGCTGCCAACCCGTCCGGAACCTTGTTCCACCGCTTCATCTGGGCGGCGGTTCGGCGTTCACTGACACCGTTGTGTTGCTGCGCCGCGACCCAGCTGGTCAGGGCGTTCTTCCAGCCCAGCACGGCTTCATCGGGGCTTACGCGGGTGACCTGCATCAACTTGGCCAGGCCCGCTTCCATCTTCTTCTTGCCCTTGCCGGTGCCTTTGCGCGCCTCGAACGGGGAACCGTCCAGGTTCTGCTGGTCGCGTACGCGCTTGCGGCTCATCGATCGCACACGTTTCGACACGTTGTTCAGCAAGCGCCGACGCAGTTGCGGCGGCAGGCTGAGCAGGGCCAGTTGCTCGCGCACGCCCAGATAGCCCCGGGCATCGAGCTCGAAGGTGCTACGACCGGCCACGGCTCGACACCTCGCCGTGTTGGGCGATCCACAGGTCAAACGGGATAAATGACCAGGTCGTGCCAAAGGCTTCGATTTCTCCCTCCGGATCCTCGGCCATGTACTGCGGCTCGATGAACTCCAGGGTGATGTCGACGTCTGCCAAGTCGTTGTCGAGCATGGTGATGTCGAACTTCGCCGCCGGCAGTTCGTCGCGGTCCTGGTCGTTGTTCTCGAGCCAGCTACCCACCAACGCCATCAGGCGTCCCGGGTGATCGGCGAAACGCTCCAACGCGATCGTGGCGCTGTAGCGCATGTCACCCATGCGCATGCCGTCGACGTCGGGTTTCCAGATCAGCTCGAGGTTCACCTGGTCGGTCCAGCTGTCCAGCTGCTCGGGCTCGACCAAACGGCGTTCGATCAGATACGTGGTCAGGGCGCGGAGCTTGATCACAGGAGTGCTGCCGTAATGCGGCCACGGCCCTGCAGCGAGCGAACGGCCTGCTGGCTGAACTCGAGGAACGTTTCCTTGCGCTCGGGGGCTTCCTTGCCCAGGTTCTCGGCACTTTCACGACGGATGATCGAGGCAAATTCCGGCAGCAGGCTGGCCTTGGCGCGGTAATACACAGCGCGCTTGTACGTCTCAGCTTGAAAGGTGCGCTCTGGCAGGACGGTGGTGTCTGCAGATTCAACGCGTGACACTCCAGCGTCCTGCCAGCGCGCTTTTAACTTGGCCAGGTCACTGTTGATCTGAGCCATGGCGGTAGTCAGGTTGATGACCAGCACGTCGACCAGGTGCTCCGCCGGCAGGCGGTAGCCCTTCTGAAACTCGGCCACGGAGAGGTCCGGCCAGAAGCCGTCGTTCTCGATCGCTTGTTCCACAAAGGTGGTGGGTTTCCCGGAAAAGCTCATTGCTGGCCGCTCGAATAGGGCGGGGAGCCTGTTTTCAGTGGGACGGTCCATAAATGGGCTGCTCACTTCCACAGGTCCCCGCTGGGGGGGGTAGTCGGTTATTCGGTGACCGGGTTAGCGGCCGCTTGTTTTTCCAAGGCCCTGCGGACCTCTTTGATGCGGGTGTTGTTACCGGCCTGGGCGTACAGTTCGGTCGAGCGTTCCAAGTGCTTAAGCGCGACGTCCCACTGCTTCGCCTCCATGGCGCGCATGCCGATCAACTTGTGGTACTTGCTCGGGATCTGCTCCGTCAGTTGCCATTCGCCGTCAACACGTGGCAACAGATCGGACAGGTACGGCTCAGGGCTGCGCTGGGCGGTGTATTCGGCGTAGGCCCACTCACACACGGCGTCAGCGACAAAGGTCTGGATGTCCCGGCGCTTAAAGCGCTCCGGCATCTGCTGGCCCTGCTCCATGAGGAAGTCCGCCAGTTCCAGGGCGTCATCGAACTGGGCGGTATCGAACAGCCAGACCATGACCTGCACTGCAACGCGATTGGGGAAATTCAGCCCCGACTCGCAGTAGCGCTGAACGTATTCCTGGTATTTGGGCAGCAGCTCTTCCCGCTTGAGCGCCTGGCGTCCAGCTAGACCATTGATGGCACTGATGCGCGCCAGGTCCTGGTCCAACGCCACTTCCTGCAGCAACAGGTGCTTGCGGGCATTGGCCGGGCTGCTCAAGGCGTCAGCCGGGGTGTACGCCATGGCCGCACCCGAAAGGGCTGCAGCTACAGCGGTTACACCCAAGGCCAGTGTGCGGCGCTTGTGCGCCAGGGCCAGGCTCACGCCACGAGCTCCACGTTCTCGGTCAGCGCGATCTTTTCCAACTGCTCGATCACGTAACCTTCGTTGCGGCTGTTGTAGTCCTCGACGCGGGAGCGTTTCGGGTTGTCGACCGTCTGCTTACGCCAGCTGGAATCTTGGAAGTAGATCGACAGGTTGTCCCAACTGGTAACCAGCACGCCGTTGACTGGGAAGAACGGCACACTGAAGCTCGGCAGACCGCCGTAGGTGGCGATCACCTGGGCCTCTTCAATGCGTTCTTTTTCGGTCGGCACGTCGCCTTGTTTGGCGTACAGCTTCGCCTTATCGGCGGCCATCAGGTCGGAACCGATGATCGCGACCAGGTCGCCGGCATCGCGCAGACGCTCGTCCACCATCTGCTTGGTGTCGTGCACCAGGGCATCGAGGTTGGCGTAGTCACCGTTCGGCCCCAGAGTGACCTTGCCGGCAACCTTGCCTTCCTTGAGCACCTGCTGTGGGGCCTGCTCGCGCAGTTGCTGCAGCCAGCCTTTGTTGACGTCCTGCAACATCGGATACAGCGCGATGTCGCTCTGCTCGGCTGCATGCGTTCCGTGGAAGCCGACCATGATGCGGTCCAGGGCGATCTGTTTTTGGACCGCTGCGGAGTATTTCTGGTGGAAGTCCGGAAACTTGGCCCAGGCATCGATCTTCGCGTACGGCAGGCCTACGTCGGATTCGGTGGAAGACAGCTCATACGTGGACTGATCCAGCGCCGACGCATCTTTGGCTTCGCGGTCTTTCGTCTTCGTATTGGTGCGGCCGGTAACTGGGCCGGACACGCCGAGGAACACCTTTTGCCCTTTGATCTCAGTCACCGGAATGACGTTGATCCGTTGCAGGAAGTCCGACTTGGCCGTGATGGCCTCGTTCAGCTCCTGGGCAATCGTCGGCTCGACGCTGAATTGCTTTGTGGCCAGGTCAACGCCGTAGTTTTCAGCGATGGCGAGCTGCAGCTCCGCGTACATTTGGGCGCCGAAGGCGCTCAGGGAATAGGCCATGTCAGAGTACCCGCGGTTTGCGTGTGGTCACTGGACCAGGGTTGCGTGGCAACTGGCGACCGGTTGGAGTGTTCTGCAGCGCAGAGAATTGCTTCTGCAGCGCGTCCAGCTTCGCCAGTACGGACTGGTTACCCTTGCCCTTGCGACGGAATTCGCGTTGTTCCTCGGCGGTGGCGACGATGTCATCCACGGCCGTGCTGACGTCATCGATCAGGTCTTGATCGGGCTCGGGTGCATCTGCGGCGGCAGGCTCAATGACGGCTTGAAGGCCGGCAGCGACAACCAGCAGCTGCGCCACCAGGGCTGTCAAAGCCGTTGCTGTAGCTTCATCCATTGGGGGTTTGCTCTCTGTGTTGGGTGGAGTGGGTTCGGTGGGCAGCACATCCGTGGCGAACCGCTTGAAAAAAGCGGTCAGGGCGTTGATTAATCCGCTCTCGCCGGTATTCGGACTGTCATCCTGCAGGCGGCCAAGTTCGACCGAAGCGGCGTAATACGAGGCGCGGTTATTCTTGTGGGAGAAATAGAGTTCCTGGGTGCCCACACTGGCAGGCTGGTCGGTCACGCCCATGCCGGTCAGGTAGGCTTTGCCTTTGCCTCGGAAATCCGGGGTGATCTCAATGCTGGTGAACAGCTTCTGGCCCTGGTCATTCAGGTAGAGCAGACGGTCGTTAGGCTTCAATTGCGCTTCCAGCGCCACTTCCCCCGGTTCCAGATCCTCGGCTTCTTCCACCAGGCGCACGGCATAAACGGTGCCGTGAGAACCAGGCCATCGCTCGTGATCGCACCAGATCACTGCCGTGTAAAAGGATGGCTTGTAGGTTTCAGCGATATCGCGCAGTTCCTGGGGAAGGATCACTCGGCCATCAACGGTCGCGCCGCTGGTGGCGACACGTTTCCAGAACGAAACAAGGGAACGGGGCATGGGGATAACTGCGCTCAATCGGTGATTTGAGCCGCCAAGATATGGAGCAAAACGCCCCCTAACAAACGGTTCAATTGCGCGTTCCTCCTAGATTCAAGTTCTAGGTAAATCGCAGAATTTAACCCCGCGTTTTCGCTGTTTTCGCCGCATAGACTGCGGCCCATGTACTACTCGACCGAAGTTAAAGAAGCCGCCAAACGCCTGTTTCTACGCCGCTGTAAGGCCAAGGAAATTCAGGCGCAACTCAACCTGCCCAACATCCGGATCGTTTACTACTGGATCCGCCAGGGTGGTTGGGAAGACATGCTGTCGGACGAGGAGCCGCTGACCGCTGTCGGCCGGCGTATCACCTTGCTCCTGGATAAGGTCGGCGGCCTATCGAAGGAGGATCTGAACGAACTGGACCGACTGACCACCGTGCGCGAACGGCTGCTCAAGCAAGCGGCCAAACCGGCGCCGGCGGCAACGCTAGGTGACGACCAGGGTGAACCCGAAGAACCACGCCAGCGCTCGCGTGGCGAACGTTCCAGCCGTGGCGATGGCGGCAGCAAGAAAAAGGAAAAGAAGGCCAAGAACGACATCAGCGGCCTGACCGAAGTCGACTTCCTGGATAAGTTCATCAGTAAGATGTACCGCTATCAGCAGGAGCTGTTCGCGGCCAAGCAAAACCCGCTCACATGCCGGATACGGAATATCCTCAAAAGCCGCCAGGTGGGCCTGACCTACTACTTCGCCGGCGAAGCGTTCATGGACGCGGTATTGAGTGGCGACAACCAGGTGTTCCTGTCCGCCAGCCGATCGCAGTCGGAGATCTTCCGCAGCTACATCATTCAGTTCGCCAAGCAGTGGTTCGATATCGAGCTGACCGGCAATCCGATCGTGCTGAGCAACGGCGCCGAACTGCGCTTTCTCAGCACCAACAGCAGCACCGCCCAGGGCTACCACGGTCACGTCTACGTCGACGAATATTTCTGGATCCGCGACTTCGAAAAACTCAGCACCGTGGCCAGCGCCATGGGCACCCACAAAAAATGGCGCAAGACCTATTTCTCGACGCCCAGCGCGGTGTCGCACCAGGCCTACCCGTTCTGGACCGGCGAAGAATTCCGCAACAGCAAGCGCGGGAAAAAGGCCGGCGGCACCTGGCCGATCGAGGCGGCGTACACCCAAGGTGCGCTGTGTCCGGACGGCCAATGGCGCAAGACCATCACTATTCAGGATGCGATCGACGGCGGCTGCGATCTGTTCGACCTCGAGCAGCTGCAGCTGGAGTACGACGAGGACAAGTTTCAGCAGCTCTTCTACTGCAAGTTCATCGACAGCACACAGAGCGCGTTCGGCCTCAAGGATCTGGAGCGTTGTTACTCCGACCTGTCGTTGTGGGAGGACTACAAGCCCGACGAGGAACGACCGTTCGGCAACAGCCCGGTCTGGCTGGGGTACGACCCGAGCCGGACTCGCGACGACGCGACGTGCGTTGTCATCGCCCCGCCGCTCGAGCCAGGCGCGAAGTTCCGGATCTTGGAAAAGCACAGCTGGCGTGGTCACTCGTTCACCTACCAGGCCGCTCAGGTCAAGAAGCTGACCGAGCGTTTCAACGTCCAGCACATCGGCATCGATGTCACCGGCGTGGGTTACGGCGTTTTCGACCTAGTGCGCGACTTCTACGCCAAAGCGACGCCGATTCATTACAGCCTCGAGGCGAAGAACGCCCTGGTGCTCAAAGCCCAGGACACGATCCAAGGCAGCCGCATCGAGTGGGATGCCGGATGGACCGACATCGCCCAGGCGTTCCTGACCATCAAGCGCGGCACCACCAACAGCGGTCAAGTGACCTACAGCGCTTCGCGCACCGACGCGACCGGCCACGCCGATATCGCGTGGGCGGTCATGCACGCCCTGGCCAACGAACCTTTGAACACCAACAAGCGGCGTCGTAGCCGCTACGTCACGAGTGGAAACAATGCCCAAGCATCGACGCAGAAATCGCCCGGTCAACCAGCAGGCGCAACAGCAGCAGCCCATGCGGGCGTTTACGTTCGGCGAACCCGAGCAGGTGCTGTCGGGCAACATCGGCGAGTACCTGGGGGTGTTCCTCAGCGACGACGGCGAGATCTACAAGCCGCCGGTGTCCCGTCCCGGCCTGGCGAAACTGTTGCGCGCCAACGCGCACCACGGCGCCATTCCGAAGTTCAAGCGCAACCTGCTGTTGCGTGAGCTGATCCCCTCGGCCGGCTGCAGCGCTCGAACAATGGGCTGCGCGGGATTGGATTACATGGTGTTCGGCGAAGCCTTCTTCTATCGCGACACCAACGCCTTCGGCCAAGTCTTGGAGCTGCAGCACCTGGCAGCGATCAACATGCGGATCAAGGTCGACGGTGGCTTCCGGATGCTGCTGCCCGACAACAAGTTCATGGACTTCGACCAGGACGAGATCGAGCACGTCCTCGACTATGACGTGGAACAGAACATTTACGGGGTGCCGGACTACCTGGGTGGCATGCAGGCCCTGCTACTCAACGAAGCCGCGACCTTGTTTCGCCGGCGCTACTACAGCAACGGCGCCCATGCGGGTTACATCTTCTACACCAACGATCCTGATCTGACCGAAGAGGACGAGGACAACCTGCGCGCACAGATCAGCTCCAGCAAGGGCGTGGGCAACTTCCGCTCGATGTTCGTCAACATCCCCAACGGCAAAGAGAACGCCATTCAGATCATCCCCGTGGGCGACTTCCAAGCCAAAGACGAGCTGGAGAAGGTGAAGAACATCACCCGCAATGACGTGATCGCCGCTTGGCGAATGAACCCTGCGCTCGCCGGCATCATCCCAGAGAACAGCGGTGGTTTCGGCGACATCGAAAAGATTGACCGGGTCTACACCAGCAACGAGATCCGGCCGATCTGCCAACTATTCAACCAGGTGAATGACACCTTACGGCCAGACAGGCGAATCAACTGGAGAGAAGAGGAATTACCAGTTGAATCCACTACATCAGGTGTATAGCTAAGAGATTGCCACTACATATTGTGGCAAACTAGTGGCGATTGGCTGCCCTGGGGAGGGACACAATGCGAGTTGAATGCAAATGCGGACACAGAGGACGGATCGCTTCACGGGAGAAGCTATCCACGGAATTCGCGAAGCTGTACTGCCAGTGCCTGGACGCAAAGTGCGGGCACACATGGGTCGCGAATCTAACGTTTTCGCACACGTTGAGCCCGTCGGCTCAGTCATTCGAAAGGATGTTGTTCGACCATTTGCGGGACTTGCCCAGGGCGAAACAGCGGGAGCTGTTCGAGCAACTGGGATCGCAGGCCGTGGCGTGATGCTCAAACCGCCGACTTAAAGTTGTCGGCGATCGATTATATGAAATGGGCTATCAGCGATCGGGAATATCAGCTGCTGGCCGGTTCTTCCGGATGAGTAGCTAAGACCTCGGACATACGGCGTAGATGAACTTGTTCCTGTTCACTCAGCCGGCGGTACAACCGAATGAGCCGACGCTCAATTTTGGTGAGACAAAGCCATTCGAACTCAGTGTTTCCGACACTGCCAAGCTCTTCTTTCGTGCGATCCAACATGCTTACTACTCCATAAAGTGCATTGCTGAATCGACGTTATCGGGGCGGAAACTGGCTTTAGAACGGGGAGGTGACGAATGCCCTACATGCTTTGTTACAAGTTAATTCTGCTGTCGGGCAGCGTCATCGGCCATCGCTTTCAGAAATCTACGTATGGCTTCCTGGTCGCCTGGCGGGATGCTTCGGTACTGGATTACCAAGCGATCTTCGACTTCGGTAAGAGCCTCATTAGGAAGCGTCGTGCGTACTCCAGTGACGATAAAAGCCACGTCAAAACCCAGTTGGGTGGCAGCCAGACTCAGGTAAGACGCTGGGGCATCACTGGCGCCGGATTCGTAGTTCCCTTGGGTACGTTTGGAGACGCCAAGTTTTTCGGCAAGCTGATCTTGGGTCAGACCAGCATGAGTGCGCAGCTGTCGCAGCCGGGCGCCGATCTCTTCAGAAAGAGTCAATATTTTTCCACTCGCATATTTGCATTGGCAGATTTTTGCCACATCCTGCGCTCGTCATCACACGAAAACGCAAGGAATTGCACTATGCCCAACACAAGCATCAGCGAGCAAGCCCGCATAAAAGCGCGTGAAGCCTTGGAGAAGCGCGGTCAGACCGCGAAGAACTTTGCTGAATTGCACAACCTGAATCCCAGCACCGTATACGCGGTGCTGAGTGGACAGAGCCATTGTCGCCGTGGGGAGGCACATCGCGCCGCCGTATTACTCGGCATCAAAGACGGCGTGATCGAACAGTAATGGCGCTGGGCCACAAGGAAAAGCAGAACATGAAAAGCTCAGTTCTAAAGACTCGGCGTCAGGTGGTCAGCGCAATCATCTGTGCCTACCCAGGTGGTCGCGAATGTGCAGCGGCTCGAATCGGTCTGTCACTCAAGAAGTTCGATAACCACGCCTACGAAAACAACAGCAGCCGTCCACTGACAGACGACCAGATCTATCAGCTCGAGCTCGAGGCAGGTACGACGTTTTTACCCGAATACATCGCGGCCATGTACAGCGGCATGTTTGTTCCTGTAGCTGAGCCCGATTCGCTGGACAACGTCGAGATGTACGCCCGATGCGTCCAGGCCGCCGCCAAGAAGGGAACCGTCGACCACCTCATTGCCGAAGCGCTGAAAGACGGGACCATCAACGAAGCCGAGGCTGAAGCCATCCTTCATGCCGACACGCTGCACTTGGCAGCCAGGCACGCCGAGGTTCTGGCGGTCATCCAACTGCACGCGTCTAAAGCGGGGAAATCCAAATGACTCAGTTGCCTGCAGCACAGGAATATCAGGACGTGCTCAAAGCAGCAGCGCTTGCGTTTTTGGAGCGTCACCACTGCGAACACCTGGGCGACGATCAGCAGTTGTTCGACCGCGCTGTGCAGCACCTGGTCAGCGACTACGACGTACTGACACAGACCGCTGAAAAGCAGGTGCATTTGGCCTGCAGCGATATGACCGCAGTCCGCGATCGGCAGCGTCTGGACATCGTCAGCAGCACGTCGACACACACCGTCATCATCGACCCTGCCACCGGTAACGCGTGGGCCGTCCCGGTCAGCCTGATCTACGAACGCATTCTCAACGCACCGGACAACGGTCGTTTCCGCGTAGCCGCACCGTAACGCCCAACCAATAAACCCGCCTGTCCCACCCCCGTGGGTTTGGGTGAGCTGCGCCCGAAATTGAGGTTTGACGATGGAAAACGCCCTGAACATCAACGCAAAGCTGCCGCCGGATCAAGCTCAAGCCCTCTTGGCCAATCTGCGTGAACAGTACCGTCTCAGCCTCAATGACCTTTGGTACGCAGACCAATACCGCCTTATCCCCGAGGGCCTACGCCACGGATCGATTCTCACCAACGATCCAGTGATGGCTGCTCGCAAACACCTGATCGGCGCTCTCTCCGGCGCCCTGACCCAAAGCCTCAAAACAGTGAAAAAACCATGAGAGACGATCTGCGTCACGACGTCCTGCAGCGCATCGAATCGGAGTTCGGCTTGAAGCACCGCGCACCCACGAATTACATGCGCGGTGGCACCTGCCCCAAATGCAACAAAAAGGAGCTGTACACACGCTTCGACAGTCCGTGGCAACTGATTTGCGGTCGTCAGGAAAAGTGTGGCCACACGCTGCATGTGAAAGAGATCTACGACGATCTATTCGAAGACTGGAGTAAGCGAGCGCCGGCAACAGAAAACGCTCCCACAGCGACCGCTCGGGCATACCTCGAGTTTGCCCGCGGGTTTGACCTATCGCTGATCGCTGGATGGTTTACACAGGAAACTTTTTATTCCAGCCATGACCAGGCCGGCAGCGCGACTGTACGTTTCGCGCTGGAAAAAGGTGGTTATTGGGAACGTCTGATCGATCGGCCTGCTCGTTTCGGGAAGATGAAAGCCCGCTTCAAACCAGGTGAAACCTATCGCGGCGTGTGGTGGTGCCCGCCGTGCGTCGACCTGCTCGAGGTCAAAGAGATCTGGATTGTAGAAGGGATCTTTGACGCGATCGCACTGGTGCATAACGGCCTGTCGGCCGTATCGGCAATGTCCTCGAACGCCTTCCCCGAGGAGTCACTGAAAGCGCTGCTGCGCGACCGCACCGACAAGTTGCCGAAGCTCGTATGGGCGTTGGACAACGAACCAGGTGCACACGCCTACACCCGCCGCTGGGTTCGCCAAGCGCGTGAAATGGGCTTCGTCTGCGAGGCAGCACAGGTCCCGCAGCGCGACGGCCGCAAGGTCGACTGGAACGACCTACATCAGCGCTGGGCCTTCATCGATGGAGAGGAAAAGCGATCGGCTCAGATCGCGACAGAGATCAAACAGATCCGCCACCAAGGCGCGCTGCTTATCGCTGAAA
>Ga0105251_10002055_pt1 | contig 16280 bp, 13 predicted proteins | sample KBSS64metaG_FD_80424 | JGI IMG/M metagenome (GOLD analysis project Ga0105251, IMG submission 80424) | Switchgrass rhizosphere microbial communities from Kellogg Biological Station, Michigan, USA - KBS S6-4 metaG | ecosystem: Host-associated > Plants > Roots > Rhizosphere > Soil | place...
GAACAGGCGCGCCTGCACGTCCGGACTCATGCCGACGCCTTCGTCGCTCACCGACAGGCGCAGGCGCTCGGGGCCATGCGGATCGGGATCCGCTTCAGCGCGCAGGGTAAGCCGGCCGCCATTGGGCATTGCCTGGATCGCGTTCAGCGCCAGGTTGAGCAGCACCTGCTGCAGCTCGGTGTAATTGGCATCCAGCGCCAGCTCCGGGTCGGCCACCTCCAGGTGCAGGCTGACCCGGGACGGCAGGGTGCTGCGCAGCAGCAGCTCGATCGCCTCGAACAGGTGCGCGACCGGGATGCGTTCGATGGCATTTCGCGAGCCGCGCACGAACGACAGCATGGATTCGGCCATTTCATGCCCACGCCGGCCGCATTCAGCGATTACATCGGCAAGATGATGCAGCTGCGGGTCCTGGCTGCGGGCCTTGAGCAGCTCCGGCATGATCAGCAGCGGCTGCAGGATGTTGCGCAGGTCGTGGCTGAGGCCGGCGGCCAGCAGCGACAGGCTCTCCAGCCGCTGCGCGCGCATCAGCTCGGCTTCCACCCGCTGGCGGTCGACCGAGCCGCGCGCGTCGCGTACCGCCCGCGCCACGGCCGACGGCAGGCGGGCCGGCTGGTGCTTGATGATGTAGTCGTTGGCGCCCTGGTGCAGTGCGGCCACCGCGTTCTCTTCGCCCAGGGTGCCGGATACGAAGATGAAAGGCACGTCCGCATGCCAGCCGCGCACGATTTCCAGCGCCTGGGTCCCGGCGAAGCCGGGCATGCTCAGCTCTGAAAGCACCACGTCGGGCGCGAAGTGCAGCAGCGCATCACGCAGGCCGGCGGCCGTGTCGACCCGCTCGAAGCTGGCCTGGAGGCCGGCGTTGAGCATCTGCCGGCACATCTGCGCGGCGTCTTCAGGCGAATCTTCCACCAGCAGGATGCGCAGGTGTCCCAACGACGACCCGATCGGCGGCATGGCGTGCTCGGCCTCCCCGGCCGTTCAACAGGTTGCGTGAATATACTCCACACCAACGTGAATACGGGACAGGACCGGACAGCGCTCCCGGACAGCAAAAAGGGCGCGCCCTGCGGCGCGCCCCGGGTATGCAATGTGGCGAGATCAGCGCTTGGCGGCTGCCGGGGCCACCTTCAGGGCGCTGGCGTCGACGCTCTTCACGCCCTTGATCGCCTTGGTCTTCATGACCGCCTTGTCATGCTCGGCCTGGGTGGCCACGGTGCCCGAGAGCGACACCACGCCATTGACGGTCTCCACCTTCACTTCGGTGCCGGGAACGTTCTTGCTGGTCAGCAGGTCGCTCTTCACCTTGGTGGTGATCCAGGTATCGGTCACCGGCTCGGCCGAATCGTTCATGTCGGCGTGGGTCATGGCGCTGTGGTCGGTGGTCTTCGGCGGATCCTTGGCCATGGCCGAGGCGCTGCCCAGGACCATGCCGAGGGCGAGCGAAGCAGCAAGCAGGTTACGGGTAGTGTTGGTCATGTGCGGTGTCTCCTGGTGTGTGCCGCCAGTGTCGGCGGCACGACGTACACGGCACGTCGCCGCAACATCAAATCGCCGTGAACCAGTCAGTTTGATACCAAACAGTTCATGTTTCCGCAGCGCATCAATTGCAATTATTCTTATCCCCGGACCGCGCAAAGGCGACAACATGACGGCGATCATGCAGGTGGGATTGATCGGCTACGGCCTGGCCGGCAGCGTTTTCCACGCGCCGCTGATCCAGCACACGCCCGGGCTCGCCCTGCACAGCATCGTCAGTTCGCAGCGCGAGCGGTTGCTGCGCAGCTTCACCGATGTGCATGTGTACCCCGACGTGGCGCCGCTGCTTGCCGATCCGGCGATCGATGCGGTGGTCATCGCGACCCCGAACGAACAGCATGCACCGCTGGCACTGGCAGCCCTGCAGGCGGGCAAGCATGTACTGGTGGACAAGCCCTTCGCGCTAAGCACCGCAGAGGCGCGTAACGTCGTGGATGCCGCACGCGAGGCCGAACGCGTGGTGAGCGTGTTCCAGAACCGGCGCTTCGATGCCGACTACCTCAGCCTGCGCGGCGTACTCGAATCGGGCCGGCTGGGCCGCATCGCCGAAATCCATTCGCATTTCGACCGGTTCCGTCCGCAGGTCCGCGACCGCTGGCGTGAGAGCGACGCACCCGGCAGCGGCCTATGGATGGATCTGGGCCCACACCTGCTGGACCAGATGCTGCAGCTGTTCGGTTGGCCCGAAGCGATCAGCGCCGACATCGCCGCGCAGCGCGACGGCGCGCGCAGCGATGACTACTTCCACGCGGTACTGCACTACCCGGGGCTGCGCGCGATCGTGCACGCCGGCTCACTGGTGGCCGCCTCGGCCCCGCGTTTTGCCGTGCATGGCATCTTGGGCAGTTACCTCAAGGAAGGCCGCGACGTGCAGGAAGACCAGCTGCGCCAGGGCATCGCCCCCGGTGCCCCGGGTTGGGGACTGGACCCGGTGCATGGACAGCTGCTGCAGGTCGACGACGAAGGCCGGGGGCGGCGAACCAGCGTGGACAATGCATTGGGCGACTACCGGCGCTTCTACGCGGCATTCCGCGACGCGATGCTGGGCCAGGGCGAACCCCCGGTCACCGCCGAACAGGCGCTGCAGCTGATGCGCCTGATCGAGGCGGGCCGCGAAAGTGCGGACACCGGCCGGCGGGTAGACCTGCGGTAACCGGCGTTACCTCATTCCTTCAGCATGGCGTGGCCGCCGAACTGGTTGCGCAGCGCCGACAACATGCGGTCGCTGAAGGAATTCTTTTCGCGCGAGCGCAGCCGTTCCAGCAACGACAGCGTGATCACCGGCGCCGACACATCCAGGTCGATCGCCTCGGCCACCGTCCAGCGGCCTTCGCCGGAATCGGGTACGAACGGTGCAATACCGTCCAGCTGCGGATTGCGCTGCAGCGCATCGGCGCTGAGGTCCAGCAACCACGAACGCACCACGCTGCCGTGCTGCCAGGCCTTGGCGACCTCGCCCAGGTCCAGGTTGAATTCGGTCTTGCGCTGCATCAGCGCGAAGCCTTCGGCGTAGGCCTGCATCATCCCGTACTCGATGCCGTTGTGGACCATCTTGCAGAAGTGCCCTGCCCCGCTCGGCCCCACGTGCGCCCAGCCGCTGTCCTGGGCCGGCGCCAGGGTGCGGAAGATCGCGCCGACCTGCCGTACCGCCTCCGCATCGCCACCGATCATCAGGCTGTAGCCTTCCTGCAGGCCCCACACGCCACCGCTGGTGCCGCAGTCGACATAGCGCACGCCTTCTTCAAGCAGCTGCGTGGAACGCCGCATCGAATCCTTGTAGTACGAGTTGCCGCCGTCGATCACCACATCGCCTTCGGACAGGTGCGGCGACAGCGAGGCCAGGGTCTGGTCGACCACCTCACCCGCCGGAACCATCAGCCACACCACGCGCGGCACCGACAGCTGCGCCAGCGCCTCTGCCACCGTTGCGCTGACCGCGAAGCCGCGTTCGGCCGCGCTGGCGCGTGCGGCCTCACCGGGGTCCACGCCGATCACGCGATGGCCGCCGCGATGCAGCCGCTCGGCCATGTTGGCGCCCATGCGCCCCAGTCCAATCATTGCAATTTCCATGACTCACCTTTGCTCGGGTTGCGAATGTATCGACGCTGCCGCGCACTGCTGGAGCTGCGAATCGACCCAGCGGCGGTACAGCGTGGTATGCAGGTTGTGCAGGCCCAGCTCGAACGCGAACGGCGTGCGCGGATTGCGGTCGAGCAGGCGTGCAATGTGATAGCCCACCGGACGTATACCGCGCGGGTGCACATAAATCACGAAGCCCTGGTAGAACGGATCGTCCAGCAAGGCGTCCAGTTCAGCCAGCAGCGGTTGCTGGCGGGCGGGAACATCCGCACGCAGGACCGGGTCGCGCTCGTAGAGCAGGCGTTCGAAGCGGCGCGGACCGGGCCCGGCGATCCGGCTGGCCAGCGCCCATATCCGCTGGTTGATGCGGTCGTAGTGGGCAAAGCCACCGTGCGCGCGCAGCGCGTCGCCGGCCGCCGCACTGACCTCGACCACGACGAAGTTCTCGGCCTGGTTGTTGATGTCGTCCAGGTACTGGCGGTCGAACACGTGCTCGATGAAACCCGGCGCGCCGACGAAAGCCTGCCGGCCCAGGCGCGACGTGCGCACTGCCTTGCCATCGGCGAAGAACCGGCCGGCATGCCGTCCCAGCAGGATGCTGTCGGTGTCGTGCAGGGTCAGGAAGGTGCCGATCGACAGCTCGCCAGGGCTGAACGCCGCATCGAAGCCGGCATCGCCATACAGCTCGCGCTGGGCCGCCAGCTGCGCCACCTGCCGGCCCACGCCGCATTCGCTGCGCACCTGGCCATCGTAGAACGCCTGCAGGGCGGCGCTGTTGCGCCCAGCCGGCTGGTAGCCGCGGCCCAGGCTGCGGAATCCCTCCCAGCCCTGCGCCCGGGCGCCACCGGCACCGAAGCCGATCCAGCCCAGCTGCAACCCCGAAAAGCGGTAACCGGGATTGTCCTGCAGCCGGGTTGCCGCGCGGCGGGTGGCCTGGCCCAGCTCGAACGCATACGCGCAGACCGTGGCGGGGTCGTCCAGCAGGCTGCGCAGGAAGGGCTCGCGGCGAGCCGCCGGCCACGCGCGCGGCAGCTGTACGCGCAGGTCGCCGCCTGCCTGCGCCTGGCGCAGATCGTCCCGATCGCAGACCGGCCCCCCGTGCACGCGCGGCGCGTCGACATCGGCCTCGCCCAGTTGCCAGCCCAGCCGCTCCAGCAGCGACTGCACACAGTCCCCTGGATCAGCCGCCCGGCCCGGCAGCGGCGCCGCTACCAGCAACGCCAGCGCCGTGGTCGTGGCCGCGCGCAGCACCTGCGCTGCGGTGGAACGCATGGTGGGCACCCGGCCTGCGCTCAATGCAGCGGTGCGGGAACATCTGCAGGCGGCGCCGTGTCAGCGGCGGGGGCACCCGGCGCGGCGATGGCAGGGCCGCCGGTCGGCGGCAACGGCCCGGCAGGCGCCGGCGGGTTCGATGCGGGTTCGGGTACCGGCGGCGGTGGCGGCGCAGGCACCGGCGGCACGGGTACCGGTTCGGGCGCCGCGGTCTTTGCTGCCGGCAGGTACTGCTGCAGGCGTGCGAAGAAGCGCCGGTAGAAGTCGCTGTCCTGCACGGTGCTGCTGGCCACCTTGACCAGCGAATCGTCGTTGCTGCCGAACGGCAGCGACACCGACCCCAGGGCACCCACGCCGACGCTGGCCGAGGTGGGGCTCTTCTTCAACGCATAGCGGTCCTGCACGGCACTGATGAAGACCAGCGCCTCATCGCCCCGGGCCGCACAGGAAATGCGCAGCACCAGCTGTTCATGCGCGTCCTCGCGCGGCTGGAAATTCTTGTTGCCCTCCACCGCGTCGGCATCGGCGCGGGCGATCGCGTAGCCCTGGCTCAGCAGGGTGCGCCGGGCGGCCTCGCAGGCCTGCGCCGGGGTGCCCGGGACGGTGCGCGAATAGGTGTCGCCCGAATCGAACGATTCGCGCAGCAGCGTGCTGTCGGCGGCCTTGCCGCCGCAGGCGGACAGCGTCATGGCCAGCAGTCCGGCCGGAAGTGCGTGGGACAGCCGCATGGGCGCTCCTGCAGGAGGGTGATCGCGCCAGCATAGGCCGGCCGGCGTATGCGCGGGGTCTAAACGCGAAAGGCCGGCGTTTCCGCCGGCCTTTCGTTTCAGGGGTATTCACCCTTGGCGAACGATCAGTCCGCCCAGCGCCCCACCCCGGTCGACTGCGGCAGCACCTGTGCCGACAGCGGGCGGTCCGCCGCCAGCAGGTTCACCGCGTCGGCCAGGATTGCCGCCGATTCGCGCAGCAGCGGGTCCGGGCGCTTTTCGGCCGCCTTCTCACGGGCCGCGTCCTTGACGATGTCGCGCTCGTTGCCGGTCAGGCCATCGTCGTTGCTGTCGTCGGCCAGCGGATCCAGGTCCAGACCCAGTTCCTTGCGGGTTGCCTGGCGCTGCTTGCGCTGGGTTTCCTGGCGCTCACGCTCGGCACGGCGCTCACCTTCGTTGAGCGAGATGTACTTCTTGGCCGCCTCGGTGCGGAACTGCTCCACGTCCTCGTTCCACCACTGGAACTCCTTGTCGGTGGCGATGCGCGCGGCATGGCGGCTTTCCAGCTTGGGCAGCAGCGGACCGAAGTTGCCGTACTGGGTGTGCGGCACTGCGGCGATGCGGGTCCACGGCAGCGCGTTGTCGTAGGTGCTCTCACCGTACTCGCTGGCGTCCACGCTGGCCGGGAAGGCCAGGTCAGGCACCACGCCCTTGTGCTGGGTGCTGCTGCCGCTGACCCGGAAGAACTGTGCGATGGTCAGCTTGACCTGCCCGAAGCGCTGGCTTTCGCCGGTCGGCCAGCGGTCCAGGTCCAGGATGTTCTGCACCGTGCCCTTGCCGAAGGTGGTCTCGCCAATCACCAGGCCGCGACCGTAATCCTGGATCGCACCGGCGAAAATTTCCGACGCCGACGCCGAGCCGCGGTTGATCAGCACCGCCAGCGGGCCGTCCCATGCCACCGCTTCGCTGCGATCGTTGTTGACCGTGACCCGGCCACCGGATTCGCGCACCTGCACCACCGGGCCCTGTTCGATGAACAGACCGGTGAGCTCGACCGCCTCATCCAGCGAGCCGCCACCGTTGTTGCGCAGGTCCAGCACCACGCCGTCCAGCTTGTCGTTCTTGAAGCCGGCCAGCAGCTTGGCCACGTCACGCGTGGCCGACGCATAGTCGCTGGCATTGCGGCGGCGACCCTCGAAGTCCTGGTAGAAGGTCGGCAGCTTGATCACGCCCACCCGGCGCTCCGGCTCGCCATCCTTGGCCGGGATGGTCAGCGTTTCGCCCTTGGCGGCCTGTTCTGCCAAGCGGACCTTCTGCCGGGTCAGCACCAGCATGTGCGGCTTGCCGTCCACGCCTTCCTCGGCCGGGATGAATTCCAGCCGCACCTGGGTGTCCTTCTTGCCGCGGATCTTGGCCACCACGTCATCGATGCGCCAGCCGATCACGTCCTCGACCGGCCCCGACTTGCCCTGGCCCACGCCCACGATGCGGTCGCCCGGCTTCAGCGTGCCGTTGACCGCAGCCGGGCCGCCGGCGATGACCTCACGGATCACCACCATGTCGTCCTGGCGCTGCAGCTGCGCACCGATGCCTTCCAGCGACAGCGACATCGCCTGGTTGAAGTTCTCCGCCGTACGCGGGGTGAAGTAGTCCGTGTGCGGATCGACCGCGCTGGTGTAGGCGTTGAGAAAGAACTGGAACACGTCCTCGCCCTTCAACTCGTTGACCGACTTCTCCAGCTGCGCATAGCGCTTGTCCAGCGTCTTGCGGATGTCCGCGGGCTGCTTGCCGGCCAGCTTCAGGCGCAGCCAGTCGTTCTTCACCGACTTGCGCCACAGGTCATCCAGTTCGGCGCTGCTGGCCGCCCACGGCACGTCCTTGCGGTCGTACTCGAAGCGCTCATCGCTGCTGAAATCGAAATCCTGCCTGAGCAGCTTGCGCGCATAGCCCACCCGCTCGCCCACGCGCTGCTTGTACACCGCAAACACCTGGAACGCCGGCTCCAGCTCACCGTCACGGATCGCCGACGAGATATTCGCCTCGAACGGCGCGAACCGGGTGATGTCGGCCTGGGTGAAGAACTGCTTGCTGCCGTCCAGCGACTCCAGGTAGCGCTTGAACACGTCCTTGGAGGTCGCCGCGTCCAGCGCCCGCGGGCGGTAGGCATAGCGGCTTTCCGAAAGCAGCCCGTAGACCAGCTTGGAGGTCGTCACCTGGTCGGCCGTGGCCGCCGACGGCAAAGCCGGCGAATCGGCATAGGCGGCCAGTGCCAGCGGCGCGCTGAGCGCCAGGGCCATCAGGAATGCGGGGGCTTTGAATTTCATCGACTTGCTCATGGCACCTTGCCAGGGGAGAGACTGCGTGCGGATCAGACCTCACGACAGTGCCGAAAGTTGCGGGGTTTGTCATCCACCGCGTCGGAACGCGGATTTCCAGCCTAAACCGCGCCCCGTATCAAATTGTGAATGACGCGCGGACCCCGCAGAAACCGGGGTTTCCGGACGAAATCGCGCGAAATCCTGAACCATGGGCTGGTCGGGCGTCATTCAGGCCCGGAAGGCGTGCGTGGGCCGGCCAACGGCCGGCGCTGCCGCCGGGGTCAGGCGACGCCTGCACCCTTGGCCTGCACGTCCGCGTGGTACGACGAGCGCACCATCGGGCCGGAGGCCACGTGACTGAAGCCCAGCTCGTAGCCGTAGACCTCAAGTTCCTTGTATTCCTCGGGCGTCCAGTAGCGCAGCACCGGGTGGTGGTGCGCCGTCGGCTGCAGGTACTGGCCGATGGTGATCATGTCCACGTCGTGCGCGCGCAGGTCGCGCATCGTCGCGCGTACCTGGTCCATGTCCTCGCCCAGGCCCAGCATGATCCCCGACTTGGTCGCGATCGACGGATGCTGCGCCTTGAAGTTCTTCAGCAGGGTCAGCGACCACTGGTAATCCGCACCCGGCCGCACATTGCGGTACAGGTCCGGCACCGTCTCGATGTTGTGGTTGAACACGTCCGGCGGGTTGGTGGCCAGGATGTCCAGCGCCCGCTCCATGCGGCCCTTGCCACGGAAGTCCGGGGTCAGCACCTCGATCCGCGTGTTCGGCGACTTGGCCCGGATGGCGCCGATGCAGTCCGCGAAGTGCTGCGCACCGCCGTCGCGCAGGTCGTCGCGATCCACGCTGGTCACCACCACGTACTTCAGGCCCATGTCCGCCACGGTCTGCGCCAGGCTGGCCGGCTCGCCGGCGTCCGGCGGCTTCGGCCGCCCGTGCGCCACGTCGCAGAACGAGCAGCGCCGCGTGCAGACTTCGCCCAGGATCATGAACGTCGCCGTGCCATGGCTGAAGCATTCGTGGATGTTGGGGCAGCTCGCCTCCTCGCAGACGGTCACCAGCCGGTTCTCGCGCAGCTTCGCCTTCAGCGTCTGCACCGCATTGCCCGAGGGAATCCGGACCCGGATCCACGACGGCTTGCGCAGCACCGGTGCATCGGCGAACTGCACCGGCGAGCGGCCGATCTTGTCGCCGCCCAGCTGTTTGACCCCCGCCTGCAACGGCGCGGCGGACGGCGTGTCGCCCTGCACGACCTGCAGGGGAATGATGCGAGCGGTGGTTTCAGTCATGGTCAGTCAGATCGGGCAGGTCCGCGGCAGGCTGGAGGTCCAGGCCGAACTGGCGGGCCAGGTGGCCCAGCAGTACCGGCGTGACGGCCGCCATGCCGGACGGTCCCCCCAAGTCTACCACCGAGGTTACCTGCAGCCCCTGGTAGCCGCAGGGATTGATGCGGTGGAACGGTTCCAGGTCCATCGCCACGTTGAAGGCCAGGCCATGGAACGTGCAGCCCCGGCGCACCCGGATGCCCAGCGCGGCCACCTTGGCCCCGCCCACGTACACCCCCGGCGCCCCGTCCAGCCGTTCAGCCCCGATATTCCATTCGTCCAGCGTATCGATGATCGCCTGTTCGATCCGGCACACGTAATCGCGCACGCCGATGCCCAGCCGTCGCAGCTGCAGCAACGGGTACACCACGATCTGGCCCGGCCCGTGGTAGGTCACCTGCCCGCCGCGGTCCACGTGCAGCACCGGGATATCGCCCGGCGCCAGCACATGCTCGTCCTTGCCGGCCTGGCCCAGGGTGAACACCGGATCGTGCTCCACCACCCACAGCTCGTCCGGCGTATCGTCGCCACGCGCATCGGTGAAACGCTGCATTGCACGCCAGACCGGCGCATACGGCTGCCGGCCCAGCTGGCGGACCACCGCGGGTTGGGCGGGGCGCTGGCCCGGTGCCGCCGTGAGTGCGCAGTCGCTTACAGCGTCCACTTCACTTCCGGGTGGCCACGCAGCGCCTCATGCGCGGTGTCGTACTGCTCGCGGCTGTCGGCCCTGAACACCAGTTTCACCGACACATATTTGCCGTTGGACGAGGTCTTCCAGTTGATGCGCTCCCTGAGCACCTCGATGCCAGCAGCCTGCAGCAGCAGTGGAAGTTCATGCTCCAGACCGATGTTGGCCGCGCCCATGGCACTGAGCTCGAATTGACCGGGGAACTGGAAGCCGTGTTCGGGATTGTCAGACTTGATTTCCATGGCCCGATTATGGGGATGGAAACGACGGAACCCAAGTGTGGCGCGATCGTGCGCACAGCTGCGCCGAATGCAACGTGAAGATCGGCGTTCATGAACAAGACGTTGCAGTGCATGCGCGGCGTTGAGATGGCCTCACGCCCTGACTACGCTGCACCCGCTTAAAAGTGGATAAACATCAGCGGGGGACACCATGCGGTTGAAGCTCTTTGCGTTGCCGGCAGCGCTTGCCGGTGTTCTGGGAATGGCCGTGCCTGCGGCACAGGCGGCCGAACAATGCGGACCGGATGCGATGACCCAGCACCCGCCGCAGATCAACTTCCGCGTCGACAACGATCTGTTCGGCGGCGCCGACCAGGACCAGGGTTACACCAACGGCGCCCAGATCACCCTGGTGTCGCCCAACCTGGTCGATTACACCGACGACCCCTGCCTGCCGCGCCTGGCGCGCTGGGTCAACCGCCACCTCGAACGCCTGGCCCCGGGCGAGTTCGAGCAGCAGAACATGATCTTCAGCTTTGCCCAGCAGATCTACACGCCGAAGGATTTCACCCGCCGCGACGTGATCGAGGACGACCGGCCCTACGCCGGCGTGCTGGTCGGGAGCTTCGGCTACAACGCCCGCCGTGGCGACCGCCTGCAGACCACCCAGCTGACCCTGGGCGTGGTCGGGCCCTGGGCGCTGGGCAAGGAAGTGCAGGACGCCGTGCACGACGCCCTGGGCGACGAGAAGTTCCAGGGCTGGGACAACCAGCTGCACAACGAACCGGTGGTGATGCTGACCCACGAGCGCATGCGGCGCTGGGGCGATGCCGAGGACAACCTGGCCGGCTGGGGCTGGGATGCGATCAGCCACTACGGTGGCGCGGTGGGCAACCTGGCCACCCACCTCAATGCCGGTGGCGAAGTACGCTTCGGCTGGAAGCTGCCGGATGATTTCGGCAGCACGCCGCTGCGCCCGGCCGGCGAGAACACCGCACCGACCCGCGGCGGCAAGCCTACCGGGTGGTCGTTCCACCTGTTTGCCACCACCGATGCGGCATGGGTGATCCGGGACATCACCCTGGACGGCAACACCTTCCGCAACAGCCACAGCGTGGACAAGCGCAACTGGGTCGCGCAGGGCGGCTACGGCCTGGCGGTGATGTACAACCGCTGGAAGTTCGCCCTCGCCCGCTACCACAGCACCCGCGAATTCGACCTGCAGGACCAGTCCCCGATCTACGGGTCCTTCACCATCAGCCGGTCGCTGTAAGCGACCGGCGGTAGGTAACGAAGAGAACGGCAGGAGCCGTTCTCAACGTCGCGCAGCGACGGCCCGCAGGGTGACCTCCAGGGATGGAGGGAATACCGTTGGTCGGCACACCGAAAAGAAAAGACCGGCCATGGCCGGTCTTTTTTTGCATTTTCCGGACGAACCAGGAACCGTTATTCCGATTCCCACCACATCCAGAAGCTGTCCCACAGCCGCTTGAAGAACCCGGCCTCTTCCACGGCGGCCACTGCCACCAGCGGGGCCTGCGCCACCACCTTGCCATCCAGGGTGACCTTCAGCGTGCCGACGGCCTGGCCGGCGGTGAACGGTGCTTCCAGGGTCTTGGGCACATCGATGCTGGGCTTGAGATCGTTGTAGCGGCCACGCGGCACGCTCACCAGCAGCGGCTGGGCCACGCCCAGCTGCAGCGTGTCGGCCTTGCCCTTCCACACCTTGTGCTCGGCCACGGCCTTGCCCGGCTCGTACATGCGGTGCGTTTCGTAGAAGCGGAAGCCCCAGTTGAGCAGCGCCAGGCTGTCATCGGCACGCTGCTTCTCCGAGCTGCCGCCCAGCACCACCGCGATCAGGCGCTGGTCGCCGCGCTGCGCCGAGCTCATCAGGCAGTAGCCGGCTTCGGAGGTGTGGCCGGTCTTGATGCCGTCCACGCTCTGGTCGCGCCACAGCAGCAGGTTGCGGTTGGGCTGGGTGATGCTGCCCACGGTGAATTCCTTCACCTTGTTGTAGGCATAGGTTTCCGGATAGTCGCGCACGAACGCACGGCCCAGCAGCGCCAGGTCGTAGGCGGTGGTGTGGTGGCCTTCGGCGCTCAGCCCGTGGGCGTTGACGAAGTGCGAATCCTTCATGCCGATCTTGGCGGCGTAGTTGTTCATCAGCGAAGCAAACGCTTCTTCGCTGCCGGCCACGTGTTCGGCCAGGGCGATCGCGGCGTCGTTGCCGGACTGGATCGCCATGCCCTTTTCCATGTCTTCCAGACGCGCGGTCTGGTTGACCGGGAAGCCGCTGTAGCTGCCGTCGGTGCCTGCGCCGCCTTCGCGCCAGGCGCGCTCGCTCATCATCACCTGGTCGTCGGTGCGGACCTTGCCGTTCTTCACTTCGGCGGCCACCACGTACGACGTCATCACCTTGGTGATGCTTGCCGGTGCCAGCTGTTCATGGATGTTCTCGCCTGCCAGCACCTGGCCGGTGGCGTAGTCCATCAGGATCCAGGCCTTGGCCACGCTGGGCTTGGGCGCCGGCGGGATTGCCACGGAGGCGGGCGCGGCGGCCGCAGGCGCGGGTGCCGGGGCCGGCGTGGGCAGAGGGGTCTGGGCGGAGACCATGCCCACGAACAGGGTCGTGGCCAGGGCAGCAGCGGCAAAGCGGAATTTCATCGGACAGCAAGCTCCAGGAAGGCGCCAAGGGGATTACAGGGGACGGCCATTGTAGGGCCATGGGGTGGCCGCACGCGCAGGCGCGGGCGGCCCGGCCGCATTCACTCTCTTACGATCTGGGGCGACCCGAATCCCAGACCTGCAATGCGGCCGGCAAGTTCCGACGCGCTGGCAGGGTCGGTGGCCGGCACGCGCAGGCGCCAGAGGGTGCGCCCGCCGCTGACGATGTCGCTGATGCTGGCCCCGACGATGCCGGCCGAGGACAGCTGGCCCAGCGCGCGGGTGGCGTTTTCACGGCTGGCGAAACTGGCCACCTGCAGCAGCACCTTGTCGACCTGCTGCTGCAGGGTCGGGCCCGGTGCGGGAACCGGCGCAAGCGCCGGGCGCGCAGCCACCGGTACCGGCCGCGCAGCCGCCACCACCGGCGTGGTCGGCGGCAGCGTACTCACCGAGACCGGGGCGGTATCCAGCGCGGCTGCCTGGGTGGCGGCGGGCTGCGGGCTGCCGGCCGGGCGCGGCGACGGCGGTGGCAATGCGCCGACCAGCCGGTCCATGTCGCTGTCGCGCCGGCCCGGGGAAGCGGCTGCGGCGACTGCAGGCGTTGCGGCGGCGGCGGCACGACGCTCACGACGCGACGGCTTGTCGGCCAGCAGGTTGTCATCGCCCGGCTGCAGCGCGCGCACTTCCACATTGCCGGTGCCGCGCTGGGTGATGCCCAGCCGCACCGCGGCGGCATAGCTGAGGTCGACCACGCGGCCATCGTGGAACGGTCCACGGTCGTTGACCCGCACGATCACCGATTCGCCGTTGTCCAGGTTGGTCACCCGCGCGAAGCTGGGCAGCGGCAGGGTCTTGTGCGCGGCGGTGAAGGCGTACATGTCGTACACCTCGCGGTTGGACGTGAGCCGGCCGTGGAACTTGGCGCCGTAGTAGGACGCGGTGCCCTTTTCAGCGTAGCCACGGGTGTTGTCCATGACCTGGTATTGCTTGCCCAGCACCGCATACGGTGATTTGTTGCCGACCGGCGAGCGCGGCAGGTCGACCACCTCCGGCTCGGGAATGCAGGCGACATTCGGGATGTAGCTGGGGGTGCTGTCATTGACGCCGGGTTTGTACAGCCCGCCGGCACGGTAATCGCCGCGCGTGCTGGGATCCTCGGTCGCCGCCTTGTAGGGCGAACCCTCCGGGCAATGCGCCGGGCGGTTGCCCTTGCCCGTGCCCTGCACCAGCGTGCCGCCCGGCCTGGTCCCGCCCGCACTGGCAGTGGGCGGCTTCTTGGGTGCACTGCTGCAGGCGGCCAGCGCCAGGATCAGCAGGCCGGGAACCAGCCATCTGCAGCGTGCGGATGCGTTCATGCCGGCGGCAACTCCTGTCCGGCGATGGCCTGGGACAGCTGGTACACGGCCATCGCATACATTTTGGAAAGGTTGTATCGCGTGATCGCGTAATAGTTCTGGAAGCCCAGCCAGTACTGCTTGCCGGTGCTGCCTTCCAGGGTGACCGGCGTGGCGGTCAATCCGGCGGCGACCGGCACACCCGGCTGGTAACCGCGCTGGGCCAGCTGCGGCAGGGTCCAGGTCGGGGTCCAGTCGGTGGGATCGAACGGATCGCGGCCGGCGGCCAGCGTTGCCGGTACCGCGACCGGACCGCCGCGCACCCAGCCGCCCTTCCTGACGAAGTAGTTGGCGATCGACGAGAACACGTCGTCGTAGCTGTTGAACAGGTCGCGCCGGCCGTCGCCGTTGCCATCGACGGCGAAATCCAGGTAGCTGGACGGCATGAACTGGCCCATGCCCATGGCGCCGGCGTAGCTGCCCTTGATCGCCAGGATGTCCAGCTTCTCGTCGCGGGCCAATGCAAACAGCCGCGCCAGCTCATCGCGGAAATACAGCTCGCGGCGCACTTCGCGTTCCAGCTTGGCCGGATCGCCGCTGCGCGGATAGTTGAAGGCCAGCGTGTACAGCGCATCGAGCACGCGGTAACTGCCGGTGTTGGCGCCGTAGCTGGTTTCCACGCCGATGATCGCCACGATCACTTCGGCCGGCACGCCAGTGCGTTCCTGCACGCGCATCAGTTCGTCGCGGTGCTGGGCCAGGAATTTCCTGCCGCCGTCGATCCGCGCCTGGCTGATGAACATCGGCCGGTATTCGTTCCACGGTTTGACCCGCTCGGCCGGGCGCGACATCGCGGCGATGATCGGGTCGCGCACCTGGGCCTGGGCCAGCGTGGCCTCGATCTGGGCGGCGGGAATGCGGTAACGGGCGGCGGTGTCGCGCACGAAGTTGGCGCGCGCCACCTCGAACGGCACCGGGGTGAGATCGACCGGAGGCGCCGCGGCCGCAGCCGCTTCCGGTGCCGCCTCGGCAGGGCCGCTGTGGGCGACGCCGGGCTTGTTGGGCGCACCCGACGCCTGCGGTGGCGGTGACGGGGAGTGCGGCTGGGTCGCGCAGGCAACCAAACCGAGCGTAAGCATGCAGGCCAAAGTGCGTCGGATCATCGCCGCAGGTTAGCAGGTCAAAGATGAAATAAAACCCCTAACACCATGAATCCCAACGATTTGCCAGCCCAGCGGCAGTTTCGTTAAGAACGTGTGCAGGCCAACGCCTCTTTTCAGTTGACCCCGCTCGGTCACCGTCAGGCCAGGAGCCCCCTTTCTGTTAAAGGGGGCGCGCCGACAGGCGCGGGGTATAGGTGGAATGCTTGGACCTTGGCCAACGGAGATGGCTAAGGTCCGCCGGTTGCGTCCCCATCCCCATGGACGCAACCGGCTTACCGACCTGGTCGATACCAGTGCGACGCGCTACTCCCCAGCGCAACGCCGCACCCCCTGTACCCGTTAGGTCAACTACGTCCCGCAGTGCCTGGCGCGTCGCTTGGGACGACGCGCAGCTGCTTGCGGGCCGCCATTGTGCAGGCCGTTTACGACAAGTCCATTGATCGTGATCAAGCGCATTCATAACTGTGCGCACCATCTCACTTTGCTGCCGACTTGTTGACGCCTTCTGCACCATTGATGCCGGTTTCGGCATATTCGCAACGATCCAAACGCCCTACTGCGCAAAACCCCGGCATGGGTTCGCCAGAATCCCGCCGCGTCAGCTGTAGCCGCCGTGCACCGGGTTGTGGCTGCGTGCGGCCATCACCAGGCCGAACCCGGCCAGCAGCGACACCGCCGAGGTGCCGCCGTAGCTGATCAGCGGCATCGGCACGCCCACCACGGGCAGCAGGCCGGAGATCATGCCGCCGTTGACCAGCACGTACACGAAGAACGCCAGCCCGGTGGCGCCGGCGAGCAGCCGCGAGTAGGAGTCGCGCGACTGCGAGGCGATCCACAGGCAGCGCCCGATCACCACCAGGTACAGGGCCAGCACCACGGCCACGCCGATCCAGCCGAATTCCTCACTCAGCACGGAGAAGGCGAAGTCGGTGGTCTGCTCGGGAATGAAGTTCAGATGCGACTGCGA
>Ga0105251_10002058_pt1 | contig 16260 bp, 18 predicted proteins | sample KBSS64metaG_FD_80424 | JGI IMG/M metagenome (GOLD analysis project Ga0105251, IMG submission 80424) | Switchgrass rhizosphere microbial communities from Kellogg Biological Station, Michigan, USA - KBS S6-4 metaG | ecosystem: Host-associated > Plants > Roots > Rhizosphere > Soil | place...
CGCAAGGCGCGTTCAACGCGAGCGGCGTGTTCGCGGCGATGATCGTGCTCGCAGTCGTGGCGCTCGCGGCGGATTATCTGCTGACCGCGCTCGAGCAGCGTCTGCTGAAGTGGCGGCCCACGGAAAATTGACGCGCCCGACAGGAAAAAACCCCACGTGTGGGGTTTTTTCATTCCTGGCGTTCAGCGAAGGCCGACTTGCTTGGCGCGCTGCACGTTGCACGCCGCGTGTTCCGTGAATACGACGCGGTTCTGATTGTTGTAATAGACCGACCACCGGTCGGTGCCATGCTTCTGGAAGGCATATTCGGTGCACGGCGAATACCAAGGCCCCCAGTTTCCGTCGGGCGGCCCGAGACTGTCTTCGACGTCCGCGCGCGTCATGCCGATCTTCACGCGGCTCATGTATTGCTGCGGATCGGGATCCTTGCTGAGGACGGAACATCCGTTCAGGCCGATCACGATCAGGACCAGCCCCACTGCGCCACACGCCTTCGATTTGAGCATCGCTTCAGTCCTCGCAAAAGGTCTGAAGCTACCGACATCGCTCTGGCGGAACAATCGACTTAATCTGAAAGTGCGGGCGAGCGTCGCCGCGCCAGTTCCGCCACGCCGATGCACGCCGCCAGCCACGCGCCGCCCGACGCGAAACCGCCGATCACATCGCCGGGAAAGTGCACGCCGATCACGACGCGGCTCGTGCCGATCGCGAGCACGATGAAGCACGCCAGCGCGACGATGAGCGGATCGCGGCGCGTGGGCGCAAGGCGTAGCAGCACGTACGCGCACATGCCGTAGCAGACGATCGATCCGAACGTGTGGCCGCTCGGGAACGCGAAGCTTTCGGGCAGCGGCACCGTGGAGCCGGTGGGGCGGCCGCGGCGCATCATCGCCTTGAGCGCATGGTTGAGCAGGCCGCCCGCGCTCGTAACCGCGGCGAAATACACGGCGAGACCGAAGCGGCGAGTGAAAATCAGCGCCACGCACATGAGCGCGCACAGCAGCGTGAGAAACCAGGGATCGCCGAGATGCGTGAGACTGGCGAACCATCGCGCGGCGAGTGCGGGCGTGCCGTCGCGCACGGCGTCGAGCACACGCTGATCCGCCGATGAAAACGCCGTGCCGTGCGCAATGCGCATTGCAATGGCGACGAACACCGCCGCGCCCAGTGCGGCCGTCACGGACGCCGCGACCGCGACGGTGGTGCCCGACGCCCGCCTGTCCCGCGCGGCATAGGCCGAGGCGCAGGCCGCGATGGAAGGAACGACGAAGAGCACGATCGCGATGATCGCGACCGCATGGCGTTGCGCGAGCGCCGTGTAATCCATGATGTCCTGTTTCTCCCGAATTGCCCGGCGCTCGTGCGGATTCAGGACGCGGCTGCGCTCCCCTCCGCCTCGAACGGCCTTTCCCACCCGAACGCCTGCACGCGCGCGACGGGTTGGTCGACGACAAGCACGCCGCAGATTCCGCCGGGCATCGGCAGCGTGAGGCCGCGCCAGTCGGGCGGCGAGGCGTCGTCGTGCATTGTGCCGTGTGCCGCGCGCAGTCTGCCGATCCGCGCCGCTTCGCCCCACATGAGCTGTCTGGCGTCCGTGTCGTGGGCGCCGGTCGTCTCGACGGTCAGGCCGAGCCCTATTCTCGTCGATGCCACCGCGATCACGATCCAGATGCCCGAGTACGCGACATCGACATGAATCGTGCCCTCGACGAGCGGGTGCGTGACGACGATGCGTTCGCCGGGTTCGTCCTCCACGCCCACCTGGTCGGGCTCGCAGTGCAGCATGTGCGAGAGGACGAGACGCAGCGTCGCGCGCGCGACGCCGAAGCGCCGCCCGAGCGCCGAATTCGGATGCAGGCGCGCGCGTTTGCGCTCGGCCGGACTGAGCCAGTTCCCAATATTCGACGCCGACGCAAAGCGGAATTCGCTCGGCACCAGCCATAGACAGACCTCGCCGGGCGCCGGCGGTTCGTGGGCCTGCACGCGCGACTTGGCGAGATCGTAATAGCGCCACGGAACTTCCGCGGCGTGAAGCTGGGAGATTCGGTCGGTGGAGGGCATGCGCGCCAGCGGAGACCGCGGCGCGCAAAACGCGCCGGAACGCTCCGCATTCAGGAACGAAACTTACATTTTCGGCGCCTGAAGCTTATGGGACGCTTAGGTGACGGATATCACCGCGGCTGGGGTGCACGCGGAATATTGTCAGACGCAGGCTCCGAATGGTAAGGAGCGTCGCACGAAACGCCTATCCGCCGTGAGGATGAAGCGACGATGTGCCGCTAGTCGAAACGGCCTAGCTCGAGCGTGCGCCGCCGCGGAGCGCGCATGACTGTCCGCTACGCATCCGGCGTCGTGTGTGAATCAGGCTTCGGCTTGCGCTTGAACCACTTCACGAGACCACCGCCCAGTGCGACGACCGCCAGCGCGATGACCTTGAAGAACTTCGCGGCGAACGCAGCGATCAGCGCGAAGAGGCCCAATTTCTTCATCGCAACACCGCCTATCAGCGCCGCGAGGCCGTATTCCGCCAGCTTGTCGGTCTTCGCGTCGAAGTCGGCATAACGCTTGCCGCTGTTGAAATCGAGGCCCGCGAGCAATGCCTGCACGGCGCGCTTGTCCTTGTCGATCGTGGTCTTGTCGGTGATCAGATCCAGACTTATGTAACCTTCGCGCCCGAGCGCGTACGTGTTGTAGTTGATCGTCTGCGGCGCGCCGGCGGGCTCGTCTTTCGAGCGCGACGCCATCGACCAGATCAGGTGGCGCTTCGCGGCGTCATAATGCGGGCGTTCCACCCATCCGATGATTTCGACCGGAGCAATACCTCGCTCCTCACGGTCCGCATTCGCCGCCTCGGTGCCTTCCTTCAGGGACTTGTAGAGATCGTCGACGTTCCAGTCCCTAGCCTCGTCGTCCCTGATATAGCCCGAGGCGATGTAATCGACATCGACGATCCATTCGTCATCGTTGGTCGGCACGACCAGACCAATGCGATCCGGGTCCTCGCTGTTGCCGTTCGCTTTCATCAGCCGGTCGGCCTGGGCCTTGGGGATGAACACCTCGCCGTTCCCGATCCTGAGTTTGGCCTGGTCTCTCAGAGGAATGTCGGCAGGTCCTACGATTGCCGCAGCCTGCGCCGCCTTCCACGCCATTTCCAGTTCGCGTTTATTGCTGGCCGAACTATCCGCGTGCGCGGATGCGACCGTCCACTGCAATGCGATTCCAAGGAGCATGCTTGCTCCGAACGACTTCATGCGTTGAATTTTTGCGTCCATATATTTATAACGATTGCAGTCCTCAATCTTTCTCGTGTGCAACGGCGCTGCGCGGATCTGTCGGCATGGACGCGCGTACACGGCGGGGCGTTCGCCACGCCATGTGGGTACGCATGGCAGTCGTTCGCAGATAGCGGGAGGCGTTCCCTCTTGAGGTAGCTTCGCTGGCGCAGGCATTCTGATGCCGGGCTCAGGCAATAAAAATCAGCACATTCCGAGTCGAAGGCATGGAGGACCTGACTCGGATACCGCTCGCGTCGCGGTGCGGCTTGCGAGCCGAGCGCGCGCACGCACGCACGAAGAGAATTGGCTTGCCGCATAAGCGTCGGCATGGCGTATTGCGGCGGGTCGCCGCGCGCTCCCACGCCACGCTTTATGACACCCGCGACCTCATCCGTTCGTTGTAGACTCCCCTACCCTCTTCCGGACACACCGGCAAGGCCCCATCCTGCGCGACACCCTGTCGCATCGGTTTGATCTGAAACAATTTTCCAAACATTCGCGCCATCGCGAAAAATCGCGCGTGGCATGATCTTGACGCGGCGCAAAGCCGTGCAGTGGCGTTCTTCCCGGGACGCTTCGATCATAGAAACCAGCGAATGCAATGAATGAAAATACCCAACGTTTAGCAGTGCCATTGTTATCGGGGTTGATAGCCAGTCTCTGTCTTTCGGGATGCAAGCTGGAGGTGTTGGACTCGAAAGGCGTGATTGGCGCAGCGGAATCTTCGCTGATCGCCACCGCGACTTACGCCATGCTTCTGGTCGTAGTCCCGGTGATTCTGCTCACCCTGTTCGTCGCATGGCGCTATCGGGCGTCCAACAAGAACGCCACCTACGCGCCGAAGTGGGCGCACTCCACGGCCATCGAAGTCGTCGTCTGGATCATCCCCGCGATCATCATCCTGTATCTCGGCATCCTGACGTGGAAGACCTCGCACGAGCTGGATCCTTATAAGCCGCTCGAATCGAACGTCAAGCCGATCAACGTCGAAGTCGTGGCGCTGGACTGGAAGTGGCTGTTCATCTATCCGGATCTGGGCGTCGCGTCGGTGAACCAGCTCGCGTTTCCGGTGGGCACGCCGGTGAACTTCCGCATCACGTCGGATTCGGTGATGAACTCGTTCTTCATCCCGCAACTCGGCAGCCAGATCTACGCCATGGCGGGCATGCAGACGCGTCTGCATCTGCTGGCCGATCACGCGGGCGATTATGCGGGGATCTCGGCGAACTACAGCGGCAAGGGCTTCTCCGACATGAAGTTCCGCGCGCTGGCGATGTCCAACGCCGACTTCGACGCGTGGCTCAAGCAAGTCAAGAGCGCGCCCGAGGCGTTGAGCATGGACGTCTACGCCGGCGTCGCACGCCCGAGCGAGAAGGTTGCGGTACGCTACTTCTCGACCGTTGATCCGAAGCTTTTCAAAAACATCGTCGCCAAATACAACAATGGCCGCTTCGATGTGAATGGCGAAAATTGTGTAACAAAGGGGTAAGCCATGTTCGGCAAATTAACGCTTGAGGCGATCCCGTACCACGAGCCCATCATCATGGGGGCGACCGTCTTCATGGCGATCCTCGCACTCGGTACCGTCGCCCTTATCACCAAACTCGGAAAGTGGGGCTGGCTCTGGCGCGAGTATCTGACTTCGGTCGATCACAAGCGCATCGGCGTCATGTATCTGATCGTCGCCGGGCTGATGCTCGTACGCGGTTTCGCCGACGCCGTCATGATGCGCATTCAGCAGGCCATTGCACTCGATGCACCGGGCTATCTGCCGCCGCATCACTACGACCAGATCTTCTCGGCGCACGGCACCATCATGATCTTCTTCATGGCCATGGCGCTGCTGGTCGCGTTCTTCAACCTCGTCGTGCCCCTGCAGATCGGCGCGCGCGACGTGGCCTTCCCGTTCATCAACTCGCTCTCGTTCTGGATGACGGCCGTGGCCGCCATCCTGATCAACCTGTCGCTTTTCATCGGTGAGTTCTCGTCGACGGGCTGGCTCGCGTATCCGCCGCTTTCCGAGACGCAGTTCAGTCCGGGCGTCGGGGTCGACTACTACATCTGGGCGTTGCAGTTGTCCGGCGTCGGCACGCTGCTGACCGGAGTGAACTTCTTCGTCACGATCGTGAAGATGCGCGCGCCCGGCATGACGTGGATGAAGCTGCCCGTCTTCACCTGGACGGCCTTCTGCTCCAACGTGCTGATCATGGCGACGTTCCCGATCCTGACCGTGGCGCTCGCGCTGCTGGCGCTGGACCGCTACATGGGCATGCACTTCTTCTCGAACGACGGCGGCGGCAATCCGATGGTCTACCTGAACCTGATCTGGGCCTGGGGTCACCCTGAGGTCTACATCCTGGTTCTGCCCGCTTTCGGCATCTACTCCGAAGTGGTCGCCACTTTCTCGAAGAAGCCGCTCTTCGGCTACAAGACGATGGTCTGGGCGACGTGCTGCATCATGGTGCTGTCGTTCCTCGTGTGGCTGCACCACTTCTTCACGATGGGCTCGGGCGCGAACGTCAATGCCTTCTTCGGCATCATGACGATGATCATCTCCATCCCGACCGGCGTGAAGATTTTCAACTGGCTCTTCACGATGTACCGCGGCCGCGTGCAGTTCACCACGCCGGTGCTGTGGACCATCGGCTTCGTCATCACCTTCACGCTCGGCGGCATGACCGGCGTGATGCTGGCCATTCCCGGCGCGGACTTCGTGCTGCACAACTCGCTGTTCCTGATCGCGCACTTCCATAACGCGATCATCGGCGGCGTGGTGTTCGGTTACTTCGCAGGCGTGCAGTACTGGTGGCCGAAGGTGTTCGGCTTCAAGCTCGACGAAAAGCTCGGCCGCAACGCGTTCATCTGCTGGTTCGTGGGCTTCTTCGTCGCGTTCGTGCCGATCTACATCCTCGGCTTCATGGGCGCGACGCGCCGGCTGAATCACTACGACAACCCGGCATGGCAGCCGTTCTTCATCGTCGCCGCTATCGGTGTCGGGATCATCGCGCTGGGCGTCGTGTTCCAGGTCTTGCAGATCGTGGTGAGCATCATCCGCCGCAATCAGCCTGCCTATCGCGACATCACCGGCGATCCGTGGAACGGCCGCACGCTCGAGTGGACGATCAGCTCGCCGCCGCCCGTCTACAACTTCGCCAATATCCCGGCTGTGCGCGCACTCGACGATTTCGCCGATGCCAAGGAACATGGCCGCGTCGACACGCGTCCGTACCGCGACATCCACATGCCGTCGAACACGAGCGCGGGTCTCGCAATCGGTCTCTTCGCCCTCGCATTCGGCTTTGCCGCGATCTGGCACATCTGGTGGCTGGCGGTCGTGGGTCTCGTTGGCGTCGTCGCGACGGCGATCGGCTATAGCTTCCGTGAGAACGCGGGCTTCATCATCCCGGCTGCGACCGTGAAGTCGACCGAAGAGCGCAATCGCCCGCCGAAGTCGCCTGTGAAGGCCGGCGCGGAGCGCGAACTCGAACTGGAGGCAATGTAATGTCGCAATCGACACTTTCCGCGCAGCACGCGCACGGCCATGAGCACGAGCACCAGTCGCATTCGGTGTTCGGCTTCTGGGCCTACCTTATGACCGACTGCGTGCTGTTCGCGTCACTCTTCGCGGCCTTCGCAATGTTCGCGATGCAGACAGCAGGCGGCCCGACGGGCAAGGATCTTTTCAACCTCACGGACGTCGCGTACGAAACGGCGCTGCTTCTCACGAGCAGCCTGACCTTCGGTCTCGCGATGATCTCGGCGACTCGCAGAAAGTCGGGCGCAGCGCTCGCGTGGCTCTTCGTCACGTTCGTACTGGGCGCGGGCTTCCTGTGGCTGGAAGTGCACGAGTTCGCGCATCTGATCGCTGAAGGCGCGGGTCCGCAACGCAGCGCGTTCTGGTCGTCGTTCTTCACGCTGGTCGGCACGCACGGCTTGCACGTCACCATCGGCCTGATCTGGCTGGTCGTGCTGGCGGTGCAGATCGCGAGCAATCCGGAGATGAACGAGCGCGAGTTGCGTCGTCTCGCCTGCCTGAGCCTCTTCTGGCACTTCCTCGACATCGTCTGGATTTGCGTGTTTTCCTTCGTCTATCTCGGGAGCGTCGTCTGATGGCACATGCTCATACCAACTCGAGCGATGTCCCGCACGTCACCGTGCGCGGGTATCTCATCGGCTTCGTGCTGGCCGTGGTGCTGACCGTGGCGTCGTTCTGGGCCGCAACGTCGGGCGCATTCAAGGGCGAGAGCGGCATCGTCGCGCTCGCGGTGCTGGCCGCGGTGCAGGTCATCGTGCATGTGGTGTTCTTCCTGCACGTGAACGCGTCGAAGGGACAGCGCTGGCATGCGATGTCGTTTGCTTACACCATTCTCATGTCGTTCATCCTGATCGTCGGCACTGTCTGGGTGATGCATAACGTGCATATGTTGATGATGGCGCGATAAGCCTCTCGGACTCACCGAGCGAATCGAAAGGCGGGCCCGCTTGCGGGTCCGCTTTTTTTTCGTTTGCGATCCGGCCGTCATCCTGCACGAATTCAGCATCCGGTGAAGAATCTTGACAATCTTCCCGACGAGGCCGATTATTTGTCCATAATTTGAATCTATGATCCACATTATGGACAAGGAGACGCGATGACCGCGCCAAAACCCACGGCGGACGCCATGACGCCGTATCAACTGCCCTTCCCGAAAGAAGCTCAAAAGGAAATCGTCGTCCCCTGCGCGATTCCCGCCGACGAGCGCGAATGGGTCCCGCAAGCGGAAAACGTCTGGTTCCGTCCGCTGTGCCTGAACGTATCGACCGGCTACTGGATGAACCTCCTGCGCGTGCGCAAATCCGGCGTGCTGTCGCGCCACCGTCACCCGCAAGCCGTTCACGGCATGGTGCTGAAAGGCCGCTGGCGCTATCTCGAGCATGACTGGGAAGCGACCGAAGGCAGCTACGTCTTCGAGCCGCCCGGCGAAACGCACACGCTCTACGTGCCGGAAGACGTGGAAGAGATGATCACCTACTTCCAGGTGAACGGCGTGATGTTCTATTGCGACCCGTACGGCAACTACACCGGTTACGAAGACGTGTTCACCAAAGTCGACATGTGCCGCAAGCACTATGAGTCGGTTGGTCTCGGCGCGGATTTCGTCGACCAGTTCATTCGCTAATTTCCCGAACCACCTCTCGCAGACTCAAAAGAGCATCCGGAGGAGACAACAATGCTGGAAAAATCACCGCGCCTGAAGCGCATTCAGGTCGTCGCGATCGCCTTTCTGATGCTCGCGGGCATCGTGAATTATCTCGATCGCAGCACGCTTTCGATTGCCAATCACTCGGTTACGCAGGAGCTCGGCCTCTCTGCCTCGCAGATGGGCTTGCTGCTCTCCGCGTTCTCGTTCGCCTATGCATTCTCGCAGTTGCCCATCGGCGTGATGCTCGACCGCTTCGGCGCGCGCATCATGCTCGGCCTCGGCATGTTCGTGTGGTCGGTCGCGCAGTTGTTCGGCGGCCTCGTGACGAACCTGCATCAATTCCTCGCGGCGCGCATTGCGCTCGGTATCGGCGAGGCGCCGCAGTTTCCGGCGGGCGCTAAGGTGGTGTCGGAATGGTTTGCGCAACGCGAACGCGGCAAACCGACGGGGATCTTCGTCACGTCATCGACGATCGGCCCCGCGCTCGCGCCGCCGATCCTTACCGTGCTGCTGCTGTCGTTCGGCTGGCGCAACATGTTCGTCATCATGGGCGCGCTCGGCATCGCGGTGTCTATCGGCTGGTACATCGTCTATCGCAATCGCCGCGACGTGAAGCTCGACTCGGACGAACTCGCGCATCTGACCGAAGGCGAGCCGACGCAGCGCAAGGAACGCAACATGACGTTCGCGGAATGGCGCGGCCTCTTCGGAAAGGCGACCACGTGGGGCATGATTTTCGGCTTCATGGGCGTGATCTACATGGTGTGGCTCTATCTGACGTGGCTGCCCGCATACCTCGAACATGAGCGTCATCTGACGATCGCGAAGACGGGCTGGATCGTGACGATTCCGTATCTCGCGGGCACGCTCGGCATGCTGTCGTCGGGCTTCATCGCCGATGGACTGATGGCGCGCGGCGTCGCCCCGATCCGCAGCCGCAAGTGGCCGATCTGCTCGGGTCTCATCGGCGGTGCGCTCTTCACAGTGCCGGCCGCGTTCACGCCGAACCTCACGCTCGCGATCGTCTATCTCTCGGCTGCGATGTTCTTCGTCAACATGGCGAGCGGCGCGGCCTGGGCGCTCGTTTCCGTCGCGGCGCCGCGCCACATGGTCGCGTCGCTCGGCAGCATCCAGAACTTCGGCGGCTATTTCGGCGGCTCGTTCGCGCCGTTCATCACCGGTCTCGTGGTCGACAAGACGCACTCGTTCGTGAACGCGTTCCTGATCAGCGCGGGCGTCGCGTTCGCCGCCGCGCTCGTCTACATGTTCGTCGTGCGTTCGCCGATCGAAGATACCGAGCAGCAGGCCGAACCCATTCCCGCCGTCTGACCTTCACGATATGACTTTTCAATCTGATCTCTTCAAGGGCAAGACCGTCGTCGTGACCGGCGGCACCCAGGGCATCGGCGCGGGCATCGCGCAACAGTTCGCGGCGCTCGGCGCGCGCGTGGTTGCAGCCGGTCTCGCGCCGACCGATGCCCAGCGCGACGCGTTGGGCAACGGCATCGAAGTGGCCGCGCTCGATGTCGCCGATGCCGCCAGCACCGCCGCGCTCTTCGCCACGCTCGACACGCTCGACGTGCTCGTCAATTGCGCCGGCATGATCCGTCGCGGCGACGAGCACGATATCGAAACGTTCGAGCGCGTGATCGCCGTGAACCTCAACGGCACGATGCGCATGTGCTCGGCCGCGCGCCCGCTGCTCGCGAAGACCCGTGGCGCTATCGTCAACACGGCGTCGATGCTGACGTTCTTCGGCGGCGGCCTCGTGCCCGCGTACAGCGCGAGCAAGGGCGGCGTCGCGCAACTGACGAAGTCGCTCGCGATCGCCTACGCCGCCGACGGCATCCGCGTGAACGCGGTCGCGCCCGGCTGGATCGCGACACCGCTCACCCAGGCGCTCCAGGACGACGACGGCCGCGCGCAAGCGATCCTCGAACGCACGCCGATGAAGCGCTGGGGCTTGCCCGAAGACGTCGCGCGGGTGACGGCGTTTCTCGCGTCGCCGGGGGCGTCGTTCATGACGGGCGCGGTCGTTCCCGTCGACGGCGGCTATCTCGTGGCATGATTCGCGGATCATGCCATCAGACACCACTTCCCTCGACGCCGCCAGGGCAACCGGCACCGCCGCCTTTTCGAAGTTCATGGCGGTGCTGCAACTCATCGCCGATGCCGACGAGCCGCCGACCATCGCGCGTCTGACGGCCGCGAGCGGCTATCCCCGCCCGACGGTGTATCGCATCGTCGGCGCGTTGCTTGCCGAAGGGCTGGTCGTCGAGAACGCGCGCGCCGGATGCTACGCGCTCGGCCCGCGTCTGATGTCGCTCGCAAGCCGAAGCTGGGAGCGCTCGGATCTGCGCATCGCCGCCGCCGACGCATTGCAGACCCTGCGCGACGCGACGCAGGAAACCGTGCATCTGGCGGTGCGCAGCGGCTCGGAGATGGTGTACGTCGAGAAGCTCGAAAGCCCGCACGCGGTGCGCATGGCTTCGCGCATCGGCACGCGCGTGACGCTTTATTCGAGTTCCGTCGGCAAGGCGTATCTGTCGACACAATCGCCCGCTGAACGCGACGCGCTCCTGCAAGGCATCGCGTTCGCGCGCTTCACCCCGAACACGATCGTCGAGCGCCAGGCACTCGACGCCGAACTCGACGCGACCCGAATGCGCGGCTACGCCGAAGACCGCGAAGAAAACGAAGCACAGATTTTCTGCTACGGCAGTGCGATCGTCGGTGCGAACGGCGCGACGCTCGGCTGCGTGAGCGTCAGCATTCCGCTGTTCAGAAAGAGCGCGACCCCGCTCGAAACCTACATCGCGCCGCTGAAAGAAGCATGCCGCGCGATCGCGGAGCGCATGAGCCCCGGCACGCGCTAACGAGACGTCGTGCCGCGCGTGCGTTGCGCGGCCGCCGCGCGATTCGCGATGAGCGACGGCAGACGCGGCAGCGTATGCGGCCAGTGCGTCGCTTCATGCGCGAGGCGCGCCGCCAGACTTCTGAAGCTCAACTGATCGGCGGCAAGCCGCACGATGACCTTGCGCGCGATCTTCCACACATCGACATTCGGCGCGACCTCCTGCGCGACGCGCTCGATCCTTTCCGCCGCTCTCGAGAGCAACACCGCCCGCGATGCAATGCGCCCGTGCGCCGCGCTGAACATGTGCTCGGCAGGCGCCTGGCCGATCGCGGCAAACAGATGCGCGACGCCGGCGCTGCGCCTTGCATGCGGCGAGGCGAAACGCTCCGCCTCACGCCGATACGTCGCCTCGACGCGCACTTCGTGAGTCGTCGCGTTCGCCTCGGGCCGGCCGTGCTCGAGATGGGCGCGGGCGGCCGCCTTGTGATCGCCTGCCATGAGCGCATGCGACACGCCGACGAGAAAATCGCGTTCGTGGGCGGCGAAGATCGTCATCGGGTTATCGGCTTCGAGAACGATCTGGCCGCGCGTGTCGGGCTCGACGCTCACGCGCGCGCCCACCGCATCCAGCCCCGCGTGATACAGCCCGACGCCTAACGCCATGTCGAAGAAGGCTTCGATGAGCGTCGCGAGGGCATCGGCCTGATCGAGCCCACATGATGCGAGCGCATCCGCATCCGACAGCGCCGCCGTTTCGATCGCGCGCGTGGTCAGCACCACATCGTTGCAATAGTCCCAGAGCACTTCGGGCACGGCGAGGCGATTGTCGTCGCGCAGGCGGAAGCGCAAGTAGCTCTGATCGGCCGCGCGCTGACGCAGGTCGATCATGGCATCGACGCTCTCTCGCGCGCGGCTCACCCACTCCACCGGACGCAGGTCGCGCGCCTTCGCCGAGCGCCGCTGCGCGAAACGCGCCGCCGCGAGCGCCAAATCCAGATCGTCTTCGAGTTCGCCATAAGCGTCCGCGCGCAATAGCGTGACGCGCACGGGCAACGCGCCGATGCGCGCGACGTGCGTCTGCTCCGCGACACCCGAGCGCAAAGGCATGTCGCAGAGCGCCGTGAGTTCGAAAGCGAGCGTGGCGGGAAACGCCGCTTTGCAAGCCGCGCGAAAGCGGGCTGCATCGTAGGGCGTGAACAGTCCATCGAGCTCGGAAAGCGCGACGCGCACCGCCGTTTCAGCGAGCGCGGGATGACGCGCGAGCGCGCCCGATGCGTTTTCCAGCACGCGCGAAAGCTGCGAGAGCGCGGGCACACCGGCGCCGAGCGGCGCGGCGCGCGCGCCATGCGACGCGAAGAAGCGCGCGACGCGCGTCATTGCGGCGCCGTCATCGGTCAGATGCGTCTGCTGGCTTTCGTGGACGAACGCCCGGCCAAGGCGCCAGAGCGTCGCGAGTCGTCGGACGAACAAATTGAGGGCTCGCTGAAAGTGAGTTGAAACCGCTGGAAGAGGGCAATACCGTCGTGCCTGGCATCCGGATTGCTCAATGTGTAACACGATTCGTTTGCACCTGCACGACGATCGGTATTTGATTCGACATCCTTTTTATTCTTTTGGCTCATGAACGTTGCTAACGATTCATTGCAACGCGCGCTGAGTGCGCAAAGCGGCGTGCGCAGCTTCGTCGTCGCGCACGATGATCGCATCGTGTTCGAGCATTATCGGCGGGACGTTGCGCCCGAATGCCTGCAAGACATCAATTCCGTCACGAAGACTGTCGTGGGACTCGCGGTCGGCGCGGCGCTGCATGAAGGCGTGTTGCCGCCGCTCGACACGCCCGTCTGCCGCATTTTGCCGTCGATGCGCGAGCCTGCCTTCGATCCCCTTGTCCAGCGCGTCACGTTGCGGCATCTGCTGACGATGACATCGGGCTTCGAGTGCGACCCGAGCGTCATCGACGATTGCGTGCTCGGTCCCTGCGACCGGTTTCGCCCCGGCGACAGTCGTCTGCGCTTCATTCTGTCGCGGCCGATCGCCCGGCCCGGCGCGCGCTTCGCCTATGACTCGCATGCGGTCCAGTTGCTATCGCTCGTGATCGAATCGGTGACAGGGCGCACGCTCGCACGCTATGCGCGCGATACGCTGTTCGCGCCGCTCGGCATCGCGGCGAGCGAATGGATCAGCGACGAGGAAGGCCACACGTTCGGCGGCCGCGGGCTCATGCTGCGCACGTCGGACATGATCAGGCTCGGCCTCCTGATGATGCATCGCGGCGCATGGCGCGGCACGCGGCTCGTCGACGAGACGTTCATCGACGAAGCCATGTCCGTGCAAAGCGACGGCGGCCCGCCGATGAACGACGCGCAATATGGCTACCTCTGCTGGATCGCTCCGCGTTACGTCTTCGCGGCTGGACACGGCGACCAGTTCATATTCGTCGCGCCCCGCGAGCGGATCGTCGCGGCCACGACCTGCGATAGTCACGACGCGCCAACGGGCGTGCGCGACCTGTTCGTCCGTCATGTGCTGGACGCGGCCCGATGACCGAAGCGGCCGGCGTTTCGATTTCCGCGCCAATCCGTTTCGGGCGCAAATGCCGCGGTTGAGCATTATCGGCTCAAGGACGTGCCGGTAAGCATCGAAGAGCCGCAACATCCGGATTTGACGCGGCACTAAACTAAGCCCGGACGCGCCGACAAATAGAACGCCCCTGCATGCCACACAGGGGCGTTTTGCTTTTTCGAGCGCGATAACAGTCGGCGCCAGTGTATCTTTTTGTTGATACACAATTCAGATCAATCTGATTACGGTATCTTATTAATAGGCATAGCCAGACGTATCCATTCAACACCAAGGCAACGTCGAGTGCCCGTCAAGAAAACTCATAACGATCAACCGAGAGGCGTCATGCAACACCCTTCCGAGCCGCCGATGGCGAAAGCGATGTTCATCCTTGGACAGATCGGCGCGATCATCTGCCATGAACGCGGGCCGTGCCCGCAAACAGCCGTGCTGACGAAGATGGCCTCGCGTCCCGCTGAGGGCTTTTCGATCGCCGTCGCGAGAATGAACGAAATGTGCCTCCCGCGACGGGGACATCGCCGCGCGCTGCTGCAATGGAAGCACAAGGAGATCCGCCGTCTGGGCAAGATGCTGCCCGATCCGCTGCCGACTGCCGCATCCGCGCATACGCAGATGCCGTTCTGGGCCGGTTATTGCCAGTACTGGGAAGACATGCTGAAAGATCACATCCAGGGGGATATGGACGAGCTCCCGCCGAAGCGCGTCGACATTCAGCGCACGCGCACCGATGCGTGATCGCCTTCGCCTTCCCGCATCGAGAAATAGTCGCGCAGCACCGCAATCATGCCGTCGAGCTCCGTCGGCTTGACGAAGTAGCCGTTGAAGCCGGTTTGCTGCGCGCGCGTCAGATCCTCCATATCCGTTCGGCTCGTATGCGCGATCAGCAGCATCGAGAGATCGATCGCGCGGATCGCCTCGGCCGCTTCCCAGCCATCGCCGAGCGGCATCATCAGATCGAGCAGCACGACGCCCGGCCGCCATTTGCGCGCGAGCGACACCGCGTCGAGGCCCGTGTGCACCGCGCGTACCGTGAAATCGGCGTCTTCGAGGGCAAGACAGATCGCGCGCGTCGCCTCCAGATCGTCATCGGCAATGAGCACGCGCGGCTCTTCGTGGTGCGTCGCGCGAGGCGGGATGCGCCACAGCGCTCGCGAAGGAACACGGTCTTGTCGTTGCATGTTTGGGCCTCGGAATAAACGAGGATGACAGCAACGATCGTTCCCTCGCAGCTTTCCTGAAGTCATCGTCAGGCGGCGTGCGGCTCGCCAACGTTACACTTCGGGAATTCCCGGTGGCTGTCGCGGCGCGCCGATGCACGGGCGCCGTGCAGGATCTTCATCGCCGTGCATGAGTGTCGACGATGGTGCACATCCCCAAACGAGAGGCTAAACGATGTTCGTCGTGTATTGGCTCGGCGGCAACCCTGATACCGAAGGTGCGGCATGCTTCAAAAGGTTCGATGCAAACGCGCTCGCCGACGCGCTGCGCTACGCGGAAGCCCTGCGCAAGCGCCAGGCCGATGGCGAAGACATCAGCTTCGTCACGTTATGCAGTGAAAACCCGCATGCGGTCGGCAAGCCGGGCGTCGCCGATCCGCCCGCCGACTACGACTGGAAAAAACGCCGCCGTTAATTTTGGGCGGTGGCCGCTGAGATCGCCTTCCCGGGCGAAAAGGAGAACGTCAGCGGAATGAACAGGAACGCGAAGATCGCGCACGGGGCGAAAACGTCGAGATACGCGAGGATCGTCGCCTGCGTGCGCTCGCGGATCATCGCGGTGGCGAGCGACATGCAGCGACGACTCGCGCTCATTCGCAGCTAACTTTGCGCGCCGATCATCCGGTCTGAGCGATACACACCGGAGAGTCATCATGTACAAGCACATTCTCGTCGCGGTCGGCACGAGCCTCAGCGAAAGCGCCCTCACCACCGCCATCACGCGCGCCCGCGACTGCAATGCGCGGCTCACGGCACTGCATATCGTAGATCAGATGCCGTGGTGGGCGATCGTCACCGCCGACAGCAATCCCGGCGACACGCTCCACGTGATCGACGACCACGCGCGGGCCGTGACACGCTATGCGGCGCGACTGATCGACAGCGCGGGCATCGACGGCATCGCGCGCAGCGTCACGCAGCCGCTCGACGGCACGAGTGTTGGCGAGCTGATCGCGAACGAGGCCAAAGCGGCGGGCGCGGACCTCATCGTGCTCGGCGGCGAAGCGGACACCGGCTGGCGCCACGGCGAAGCACGTCTGCGCGACGTGGTCTGCTCACACGCACGCTGCGACGTGCTGATCGCGGCGCACGCGCCGGCGCCGGTGCGCGCGGAGCAGGAAGCGGAATCGATCGGCACGCGCCTC
>Ga0105251_10002060_pt1 | contig 16242 bp, 12 predicted proteins | sample KBSS64metaG_FD_80424 | JGI IMG/M metagenome (GOLD analysis project Ga0105251, IMG submission 80424) | Switchgrass rhizosphere microbial communities from Kellogg Biological Station, Michigan, USA - KBS S6-4 metaG | ecosystem: Host-associated > Plants > Roots > Rhizosphere > Soil | place...
ACCAATTGTGATGCAGCACATATCACGCAGCCGCAGAAAGAAACCATGCAAATCTGCATCGAGCGCGGCCTGCTTTCGGCGGGGCTTGAGGCTCGCGACATTGGGTACATTAACGCCCATGGCACCGCAACCGATCGTGGTGATATTGCGGAAAGTCACGCTACGGCGGCAATTTTTGGTGCCAATACGCCCATCTCTTCACTGAAAAGTTATTTGGGCCATACGCTCGGTGCATGTGGTGCGCTGGAAGCGTGGATGAGTATCGAGATGATGCGTGAAGGTTGGTTTGCCGAAACACTGAACTTGACCGAGCCAGATGAGGCCTGTGGCGAGCTCGATTACATCATGGGTGAAGCGCGCAAAATCGACACTGAATTTGTGCAGAGCAATAATTTTGCCTTTGGTGGAATTAACACGTCACTGGTGATGCGCCGTTGGTAGTCAGCGGTTATCACCTGGCATTTGCCGATGCGGCGTGTTTAGCGGGCGCTACACGCTGGCTGTCACCTGAATTGCTGGAAGACGCACCTGTGGGGTTACGCCGCGCAGAATGGTTGGCTGCCCGAATTTTGCTGGCGATGCTGCTCAATGACGGCCCGTTACCTAAATTAGAGCGGGGCGCTCACGGCAAACCGTTTCATCCTGCACTGCCTGCTTTCAATATCAGTAACACAGGTTCATCTGTTGCGGTGCTGGTGGGTGAAGGGGATGTGGGTTGCGATATTGAGTTCATTCGCCCGCGTGCGCGTTTTATGGCGATTGCCCTGCATAGTTTTGGCGTGCCACTTTGCGAATGGCTGGAATCGTTACCTGAAGATGAAAAAATGGCGGCGTTCTGGCGCTTGTGGACGGCGCACGAGGCGGTGCTCAAACAGCGTGGAGGAACGGTCTGGCAAATGAATCAGCTCAATTTACCGCTGGAGTCACTTTGCCCACCAGACCGATATCTTCATCATGTTTGCGTCGAAAACCGGCTGATCGCGTGTTGCGGCGAACAGCCTTTTCCCGAGAGTTTTTCTCCTGAGCTAATTATTGTTTAAGCGCCCAGATGTGATAAACCCCATCAATTAACTCTGCTCCTTCCAGTTCTTTCTCAAAACCGGGGAATTTCTCGCCCCATTGCGCGATGCTGCGAATGTATTTCAGCCACGGCCCGTCTGCGTCACCAAAACTCTCGCCTGGCATCACAATTGGAATGCCCGGAGGGTAAGGAATCACGCCGACGGCAGAAATACGGTTCGGTAATTGGTCGATAGGTAAATGGTCTGCTTTGCCAGCCATATGTTGTTGGAAGGCAATGCGCGGGCGTTTTGCCGGAACGGGAATATTGCCAAATGCCTCTGCCTGCAGTTTGTCCATCTGGCTGGTTTTCATGTAGTTAAACATCTCGTCGCACAGATCTTTTAGCCCCATACCCGCGTAGCGCGCGGCGTCGGCACTAATAAGATCGGGCAAGCAGCGTTTGAGCTGCGTGTTGTTGTCGTAGTCATCTTTAAACTCCAGCAACACGTTAATCAGCGTGCCCCATTTGCCTTTTGTTACGCCGATTGAGAACAGGCACAGGACCATAAAATCGGTGGTACGCGAGGGTACGATGCCACGCTCGCCAAGGTAGGCGGTCACCATCGCGGCAGGAATACCTGACTCAAGTAAGTTGCCATCATCGCCCATCCCGGGAGCAAGGATCCCGGCTTTGATCGGATCAAGTAGACACCACTCATCTTCCAGTTGCTCAAAACCGTGCCATTTATCGCCAGGCTTCAGTGTCCAACAGGCGGGATCGGTGGTGAGTTGCTCACGTGAGGCTTGAACAAACGGCACTTCAGCACCGGATGCATCGGTAATGGTTGGTGCATTCCACGGCGTGAAAAACCACTCACCTTTTTTGGCAAACGCAGCATGCACTTTCGCCAGTGCAAGACGGAAATCCACTGCCTCAACGATCACTTCCTGGGTCAGCGCTTCACCCTGGCCGCCATCCATCATCGCAGCACCAATTTCATTGGAAGCGATAATCGCATACAGCGGCGAAGTGGTGGCTTGCAGCATATATGACTCGTTAAACCGCGAATGCTCGACGGGCTTTTTGCCGTTGCGAATATGGATGTATGAGGCTTGCGACAGTGCTGCCAATAGTTTGTGTGTTGAGTGAGTAGCAAAAACCGTTGGCCCATTGCGGTCGAAATCTTTCGGATCTCCACGCATGGCAAAGCGACCTTTGTACATCGGATTGAAGCGGGCGTAGGCGTACCATGCTTCGTCGAAGTGAATCTGGTCAACGCTTTGCGCCAGCAATTCCTGCGCCGCTTCGGCGTGATAACACATACCGTCATAAGTACAGTTAGTCACCACGGCGTAAACGGGTTTATCGCTCACTACTTCATGCTTGAGTGGGTTGGCATCAATGGCTGCACGAATGCTTTCAGGCGTGAACTGGCGCTTAGGAATCGGCCCGATAATGCCAAAACGGTTGCGCGTCGGCACAAAATAGACCGGCAGCGCCCCCGTCATGACTAACCCTTGTTCGATGGACTTATGGCAGTTGCGGTCGCATAGCGCAATCTCCAGCTCGCCAACTACCGCCTGCATAATGGCGCGGTTAGAACCGGAGGTGCCATTCAACACCGAATAGCTTTGATGTGCCCCAAACACCTCGGCTGCGTAAGTTTCTGAGGCTTTAATTGGCCCGCTGTGGTCAAGCAGCGAACCCATGGCTGCGCGTTCAATACCAGTATCTGTACGGAACAAGTTCTCACCGAAGAAATCGAGAAACTCTCGACCCACCGCCGATTTAGTAAAAGCCACGCCACCCTGATGACCTGGAGCCGCCCACGAGTATTCCGGGTTTTCCAATGTGTAATTAAACAGTGCGCGGGTGAAAGGTGGGAGCAGTTGTTCGTAATAGCGCTGGATCAGCGAACGTGCACGAGCGGCAATAAACTCGGCAGTATCTTCGTGCATCCAGACGAATTCGTTCACCAGCCGCATGGAATCGAGCGTTAATGTATCGACGCAAGAGTGCTCGGCCATTAATAGCACCGGCACACTCTTATTGCGGCGGCGAATAGTTTGCAACAGTGCGAAAGCCTGGCTGTGGGATTCGTCATCATTGCCGCCGGAAGTCCAGTCAACAAAGATGCAGCACAGTGAGGCATCGGAGGTGACCGTTGCGATACCATCTTCAAATGTTGCCGCTGAAATCACGGCAAAGTTATTTTCTTCAAGCGCCTCAATCAGCTCTGCCACTGCGCGCCCGTTGGCGGTGTTAACGTCCTGAATACTGCTATCGACCACCAGAATTTTACGTTTTTGATGCGTGCCTAAATCAAGCATAGCGATCTCCAGTTAGTCGTTAACCACAGGTTTATCCAGCGGGTAGGGGTTTTTATGACGACGGTTGTAGTTAACGGTGTACATCGCAGTTATCACCATGATGGCAACAAACGACCACATCACTTCGGTCGCGCCAGTGCCAACGACGGCCCAAATACAGTAAATGAAAGCAATCAGTGTGATGAACAGGAACGGCAAACGTTGGTTGCCCAAATGCCCCTGACCGACCAGCATTAAAGCCGCGCAGGTGTAGATATACGGCACAAGCGTAAAGATGACTGACACAGATGAAACCACCGCGAACTGTGAGGTAGCGTCAGGCGAGATACTGGCAAGCTGGAAGATGGTCATCAGAACGCCAACAATCAGCAAACCCGCGACCGGAGTCTGATCTTTATTCACTTTGGCAAAAATAGGTGGGAACAGACCATCATCGGCGGCGGCTTTGGCGGTTTGCCCGGCGAGTAGCGTCCAGCCGCCAAGGCTTCCTAAACACCCGGCTGCGGCACAGAATGAAACAATAGCCCCGGCAGTTGGCCCCATCGCCATGCGTGCGGCATCTCCAAATGGCGACGCAGAAAGTCTCAGCTCGGCGTTAGGGATCATGCCCATAATGGCGGTGCTGGAAAGTACGTAACAAACAGCGGCAATCAATACCCCGCCAATGGTGGCGATGGGCACGTTGCGTTTGGGATTTTTCACTACCGCTGCGGCAACTGAGGCGCTCTCAACACCGATAAATGACCACAGCGTGACGCTTAAAGTACTCTGAATCGCGCCAAAAGTGCCTTTGCCGCTGACGTTCCAGGCTTCCATGTAGGTGTCGCTTTTAAACCAGAACCAGCCTAAGACGGCGACGGCGACTATCGGAATCAGTGCCAGAATAGTGGCGACCGCCTGCACGCGGGGGATCATTTTCGGGCCAACAATATTGAGTCCGACAAACAGCCACAAAATTGCAATACAGGTAACGGTAAGCGGCCAGGGCTGGTTGAGCATCGGGAAGAAATAGCTGAGATAACCGACGCCAATCACCACCATCGCGACGTTACCTATCCAACAAGCAAGCCAGTAAAGCAGATTGGTTTGATAGCCGAGGAAGGGGCCAAAGGCGCGGCGAGCATAAGCGTAAGAACCTCCGGGACTGTCATCAAGTGATGACATTTTGGCGTACACCATCGACAAAGACAGTGCGCCGATAATTGTCACCATCCAGCCAAAAATGGCAATCCCGCCTGTTGCTGCAAGGTTTGCCGGGAGCAGGAAAACCCCGGAACCCATGATATTGCCTGCCACCATTAACATCACCGGGACCAACCCGACTTTTTGCGCTTCACTAGCCATAGAACCTCTCCTGAAAGAGTTGAGTTTTCTGAAAGTTAGCCTGCGTGCTAAAACGCGATCGTCATTCTTTTAGGTATTTTAGAGAGGCAAAACCCTTGTGAGGACGCCTTTAAAGGAAAGCAGTGACAGCTTTATAGGATTTTTTAGGCAACTGATTATTTCGCATAAACAGTAATAGTCGGATTTATAGGGTGGTTATTGGATGAGTTTAGACCATTTTTATCAGTAATCAGAACGGGGCAATAATTCGCCCCGTTTTGACTTACTTTGATGAGTGCATACTACGTTAGTGAATTATAAGGTTAGAGCAGTTTCCACTGTGACCATTCGCCAGTGAATTGCGGGTCGCCTGGCTCGTTGTCCTGAGTCCAGTAGTTAGCAACATAATCGTGGCCTTTATGGCTGACTTTATCGCCGGTGTTGTAAATTTTTGATGCGACCCATTCAGCATATTTACCCGCTGGTTCTGGAGTCGGCTCTGGTTCTGGCGTTGGTTCTGGTTCAGGTTCAGGTTCAGGTGTTGGTTCTGGAGTCGGTTCAGGTGTTGGCTCTGGAGTCGGTTCCGGAGTTGGTTCTGGCATCGGCTCAGGATCAACCGCAGTTTCACCAAATACCGATAGCACAAACTGCTTGGTTACCGAGGTTGCACCATGGCTATCCGTCACGACCAGCGTAAAGTTAAAATCAGCTTTACTGACAACGGTCGGCGCGGTGAAGGTGATGGTTGACGTCGTGCTGCTGCTTAGCGCAATACCTGCCGGGGCAACCCACTTATAGGTCAGTGCGTCATTGTCGGCATCGCTTGATGCGGCACCACTCAAGCGAACACGCGAACCGCTGACAACCTGGAGCTGGATATCCGCAACCGGTGCATTATTGGTTTCAGGCTGTTCATCATCAGGCACGGAACCGGCGATATTAATCCCTTCAAAGTAGAAAGGTTTCATATCGACAACCTGGTTGACGATTGGGCAGCCCAAACCTTCGCGAGCAGCATTGACCAGAACGCCATTATCCTGGTCGATAGTCCAGGTAAACAGCGCTCCCAGACCTTTTTCAATCACATATTCACCTTTCGCTTTAACACTGCGCGGTGTGTCGATGGACATATAAAGCTTGGTGTTTTTGTTATACAGGTAATCGGCGTTAGCAATTTTATCAGTATACACATCAAACCCGTTGCGACCTTTTTGGTTTTCCAAATCCAGGTACAGGTTAATCAGGTCATACCATTCGCTGGATCCACTTTCGAATGTGCCAGTGGTGGTCGCATTCTCAACGGGAGTATAGGAGCCTGCCAGCGGGGAGAAACTGTCAATTTTGGCATTCTGACCATTGCGGGAATATGCTGCGTAACCCACGTTGATACGCTCAGCCGGGAAGCCTTTCGCCAATAAATAGTTAACGATGGTATCAATACCCCAGCCGCCTTCTACCAGTGCATGCAGGTTTGTATGGTGAGACAGTTCAGCCGCCCACGGGGTGCCGAAGAAGTCATAAGTCATCACGTTAATGCTATACAAGCCATTTTTGAGCAGGGTCGGAACATCGGATTTTTCAAGAATAGCAACGACTGCAGAGCTGGCGATACTGATTTTCACATCTGAGCGGTTAATCGCTTTCAGCTGTTTATTGATTTCTGCCAGCAGCAACGCATAGTTCGCACCGTCCGTATCGTCATAAGCGTTGTTATTGCCCGCATTACCCGGATATTCCCAGTCAATATCCACTTCAGAGAACATCGGGAAACGTGTAAACAAACTGGCGACACTTTTCGCAAACGTGGTACGGCTTGCGGCAGTTTTGGCCATATTGTGGAAACCGCTACTCATGGTCCAGCCGCCGATACTCATCGACAGTGCCAGGTTATGACCCTGAGCTTTGGCTTTGGCTTGCAAATCGCGCAGGCCGCCAACGATACCTTTAACATTTGCCTGGGTTGCTGTATCCAGGGAAAGCTCGGCCCAGCCTGGATCGTTAAGGCCGCAGTTTTCGCTGCTCTGGAAATCACCCCACGGATCAAGGAATGTGGCCTGGTCATTTTTCTTATTCAGGGTGCTGGCAGCACGCGCGATGGTGTCAGCTTTCTCACCTGTAGTGTCACCTACAATGCCCAGGAAACCGAAGATGATTTTGTCATAGGCGGTTGGACTGACATTGGCTAAATCAAAACCACGGCCGCGATCTTCAGGGGAGGCGCTGGCAGATTGCAGACGACCATCATATTGTGACCAGTCGGTGTAATAGCCAAAAACTTTAGGTTTGTTGGTCGTATTATATTTATTATATACCGGCTTGGTAACGCGAGCTGAGGTATAACTGTATTTCACCGTTTCTGTTGCCGGGTTAAAACCATCCGCATCATAAGATGACTGGGTTAGCGCATCTTTCTGAATCAATTTACTAGTAGCCATAATATTATCCTGATTAACAATTAATTGGGTAACAGCGGCTTGCTGTTGGCTAAAATAATTGGTGAAAATAGCTATCAAGGCAAATAACACTCAAGCATTCATTTTTATTTATAACACCAGGCACACAAAAGAGATTTATTGATTAAATAATTCCGGGAAATGATAAATATATTAGAAACACAAATAGCATTTATTTTATTTTGCTATTGATGATTAACTTTAAGTTATTCATATGGTTATCTATTTAGCACATTTCAAGTAAAGCTCAATAGCTATTTGAGTTTTACTTGAAATGGTCCGTTAATTTATAAATCCATCACATTGCATGCAAAATCAGAAATAATACATAGGCTGGCTGTGGTGAAAAATAGAAAACCGGATACGCTTTAACCCAAAGATGAATCGTTTTTTATCTGTGATATTGAACACATCCCCTGGAGTGGTGAAAATGATGACTGTCTATTTAATTAACAATGAATTTATCTTTAACGAAGAAACGAAAGAATTAAAAAAACTGCGTAGCAATATTACTATCAAACTGACCTTCATGCGTGCACGGTGTCTGGCGTATATCATTCAGCATGCAGCCGATGAAGTTATTGATAAAGTGGCGATAGCACAGGCGTTGTGGGGGGAACGGAGCAAGTTCACCAGCGATGCAAGCCTGACTCAAACGTTATATTTGATTAGGCGCGACTTGAAAACGTTGGGCATCGATGAGTTCTTTATTACAGTACCTAAATCAGGTATCAGAGTGAGTTCTAGTATACATATTGAAGTGGTAGAAAATAAGAAAAAAAAGTATCTCCTGAATCGCTGGGTTTTTGCGGGAGTATTTATCGGCACACTACTCATTATTGCCAGTGCATTCTTAATCTAAGTTCTTTTTACACAATAGAAATATCAATTTATATTTCTTATCGCTATTTCGTTATCTGGAGGGGGTTATCATGTCTGTTAATCCGGTTATCAATGAGGTTTTAGAGAAAGAAGGTAATTATGTCAACCACCCAAACGATCCTGGAGGTGCGACACGCTGGGGTATTACCGAAAAAACAGCACGAGATTTTGGTTATAGCGGCGATATGAAGGATTTCTCTCGTGAGGATGCTTACACGATTCTGGAAAAAAATTATTGGTATCTGCCTGGTTTTAATAAAATAGACAAGTTATCGCCTGCTCTGGCACTTGAGCTGTGCGATACGGGAACAAATATGGGCCCGACGGTGGGTATCAAATGGTTACAGCGCTGGCTAAATGCCTATAACAACATGGGGGCGTACTACGCCGATATTGTTGTTGACGGCACTATCGGGCCAGCAACGCTCAATGCTCTCTGTGCTTTTTTACAAAAACGAGGGAAAGAGGGGGAAAGTGTGATGCTTATTTCGCTGAATTGCTCCCAAGGGCAACGCTATCTGGAATTGTCTGAAAAAAAAGTAACCAATGAATCTTTTATTTATGGATGGGTAAAAGAACGCGTAAATGTAGCTGCGCCTTAAGAATCATCTTATCTCTAACGTTAGCGATGCTAATTAATTTTTGAGCGGTATGAAATTAGATAATTGGCTGTTTATTGATCTCCTGATGGGCGGTTGCCAATCAGATGAGATGCTATCTATTAGCATTGCTATTATTGGTTTTGATAACTAACTCTACGCATAAAGAGAAATATTTCTCTTTATTTAAGTTGGAAATTTCCAGAAAATAAACACTCATTCATTATATATGGAGTCATCAATGGCATATGATAAATCAATTGAGTTTGATTATAATTTGATCAAGGTTATGAATGAAGTCATAATTTCCGGAAGTTTGTCGCGGGCCGCGACGAATTTAAATATTTCAGTTTCCGCGGTGAGTTTATTGATTGGTAAATTAAAACTGCACCTCGGGGACGATCTGTTTTATCGCACGACTCAGGGTTTAAAACCGACCCCTATGGCGCTCGAAATACACGACTCATTTGTCAAGGCGATGACAATTATCGAAGATGTGATGCATAGCAACAAAGCGGGGAATCGCAATGATTCACCACTGCGTATCATCTGTTCTGACGTGACAGAAGAGTACTATTTTAATGAATTGGTGCAGTTAAACAAGGAGCCCGTTGGCCAGTTTGAGTTTGCTAATCATGTGATGTTTAGCGATGAAGATCTCACGCAATATTTGCTGCAATCAAAAATAGATATTGTGGTCGGACAAACGTGTTTAGATGATGAGCGAGTGGTAGCTCTCAAAATTGATTCGGAAGATGATTTTGTGATTGTTTGTGGTGAGAACAGTTTGCTTGCAAACCAGAAAGAACTCACGCTGACACATTATTATTCCTTTCCCCATGCGGTCTATAATTGCCGCCTTACCCAGAAAAACAAAGAGACTTTTAGCCAGGTCCTAAGTGAAGATGCGCCCTTTCCCGGGTTGGTCAAAAAGCTTTATAGTTCGTCGTCTATTGATTGCGTTATTAATGCCATCGAAAACAGCGATATGTTAGCCATGTTTCCGCGTAAAATTGCGGAACATTTTATCAAGAAGCGTGGGCGACGCATTGTTATTGCTGAACTACCCTCGGGTTTAAATGCTAGAAAGACCGATTTGTATATCAATTATTTATCCTCGAATGTTAAAAAAAATAAAATCAAGCATATTATTTCCTGTTTAGAAAAAATGAACTGTAATAAGAAGTTTTACTCTGAAAGTTAGAGTCGCTTAAAAGGGGGTATCTCATCACGCCAGTTATCCCCTGATAATAACCTCATCGGTATTAAATGTTTTTTTGTTAATAGTTAAATATTAATTTTGAGTCGCAATGATTCTTTTTTATTGAACCTGAAAGTTAACTGAGTGTTATCGTTTTTATGCCAGGGTTGTACTCGTGGTGTTGCTATTTGTTTTGGAATCCTTCAGTTAATTTTTCTGGCGACAGTTTCTCTATTTTCGCGATAAGTGAAAGGTTGCTTGAGTGAGAAATAGAGAGAGCTTTTATTTTCTTATCGATTAAGGTGAAGTTATGCGTAAAATCAAGCCGGTGTTTATGCTTAATATGATTACGTTGGGGTGTTTAATGGTTAATATCAATGTGGCATTAGCTGCTGATACCACCGAACCCTATGTCATAAAAGAAAGTGATATCGTTAAAAAAGAAACCTCACTCACACAAGATCCACTGATGCAGGAGGTTAAAGCCTCTATTCGTACTCTGGATAATGACTCCGTCGAAAAAATAGCCCCAGGGCTTGCGTCAAACCCCGCCAACGTTAAGCGTGTTGAAAGTATTATGAATAGCGAGAAGTGGGATTATATTTTTCCACTACGCGACCCACAATACAGCTACACCAATTTCATAAAAGCGATCGGTAAATTCCCAGCAGTGTGCGGTACTTATACCGATGGACGTGATTCGGATGCTATTTGCCGTAAAGTGCTGGCGACGATGTTTGCCCATTTTGCCCAGGAAACGGGTGGCCACGAAGACTGGCGGCCTGAGGCCGTTTGGCGACAGGGGCTAGTGTACCTGCGTGAAATGGGCTGGGTTGAAGGGCAGAAGGGTGGCTATAACGGAGAATGTAACCCGGATGTCTGGCAAGGGCAGACGTGGCCATGCGGTAAAGATAAAGACGGTGATTTCGTCAGTTACTTTGGCCGTGGTGCAAAACAACTTTCGTATAACTACAACTACGGTCCGTTCTCTGACGCTATGTTCGGTACGGTCCGCACGCTGTTGGATAAACCTGAGATGGTGGCTGACACCTGGCTAAACCTTGCCAGTGCAGTCTTCTTCTTTGTGACGCCTCAGGCACCAAAACCGAGCATGCTGCACGTTATCGACGGCACCTGGAAACCTAACGAGCACGACAAACAAAACGGCCTGGTCCCAGGTTTTGGGGTGACTATCCAAATCATTAATGGTGGTGTTGAATGTGGTGGTCCAACGGAGATTGCCCAAGGTGAAAACCGCATCTCTTACTACAAGAGCGAAGCGGAATACCTGAAGGTGCCAATCGCCGCTGATGAAGTGCTGGGTTGTAAAAACATGAAGCAGTTTGATGAAGGAGGTTCCGGTGCTTTGCCTCAGTACTGGGAACAGGATTGGGGATGGAATCCTGACACGCCATCTGGCCAGACCTACTCTTGCCAGTTAGTCGGCTACCAGACGCCATTCTCCGCATTCAAAGAGGGTGACTATAAACGCTGTGTACAGCACTTCTTTAACGTGAAAATTGTTGATGACAACGGTAAAGAAGAACCGGTAACTCCACCAGAACCAGCTCACCCTGATGAACCGACACAACCAACCGACACGGATGTTGCACCTGTCGCGAAGTTAGTCGGGCCAATCGGTGAAGTTGAAAGCCAGGCGAATGTGACGCTAAATGCAACGGATTCAAGCGATGCGAACGGCGATAAACTCACCTACAGCTGGTTGTTACCCAATGGCTCAACCCTTGGCACCACAGATCAGGATTCACTGAATTTTGTGGCACCTGTGGTAACGAAAAAGCAGAATTATGAATTTACGTTAACCGTTTCCGATGGCAAGAAAAGCAGTGTGGCAAGTTATACCCTGACAGTCATACCAAAAGTTCAACCGCTGCCGGATGATGGCACAACAACCACTTGTGCTAATAACTGGAACGCTTCCAAAATTTATTATGGTGGTGAGCAGGTTAACTGGAAAGGTAAGACATATCTCGCGAATTACTGGACACAGAATAATGAGCCAGGGAACCCTGAGTTTACTGGGGAATGGTCACAGTGGAAAGAACTGAAGGCTTGTAAATAACAGAAGTAATTTGTTGTTGATTGAACAGAGAAAATTAAATGGGCACTCATTGAGTGCCCATTTTTTGTCTGAACGATATTCTACAATATGAATAATAAATAACATATTGTTTCAATAACTATTTTTTTACTGTAGCGGTGTAGTTCTCAACAAATGCCGTGATTTTCTTACTGATTATGGTCAGGATTGGCCCGCAAAAAACACCGCCTAAACCAGCGACGATTAATACTCTGTCATCAGAAGCATTTCTGGACAAGACCATAATACTTAATATTAAACCGCTAAAAATGGATGCCACCATTTGCTGCAAGTATTCACTAAATGTCGATCGCTTATGCTTTTTCTGGGCGATCATTGTTCTCTTAACAAGACCACCCCAGGCTGCCATTCCAACAATGGAAAATAATAATGCAGGTTCTATGAAAATAATATCGCGGGCATGTGCTGCACTGATCATAAATTACTCTCTTAAATTAAAGTTAAATTTGGCGGAAGATTTAATGCGGTTAAAATATCAGCAGGGCAGCAGCGGGGGTAATCATCAGCGATAACATATTATCATTTTCGGGCTCGTAGACTGTGTGGTGTAATAATTTAGAAAAGTGAAATGAAATTTATCAATATCATCACATTAATAGTGTGGGAGTTTTTTTGATAATCAAAGAGGATGTTTAATGCGATGAGCAGGGAAATCAATCACTAAGTGATATACGACAACTGTTGGCTACGTTTAGACTACTATCAAAGACTAACTGGAGAATTCCCAATGAGTGAAAGAATGTCGGTGATACAAGGTGATATCACCCGCGTTGAAGTTGACGTGATAGTGAATGCCGCAAACCCATCCTTGATGGGAGGCGGTGGTGTTGATGGGGCTATTCATCATGCTGCAGGGCCTGCTTTATTGGCAGCCTGTGAAGTGATTCGTCGCCAGCAGGGTGACTGCGCGCCAGGACATGCCGTCATTACCGAGGCGGGAAATATTCCGGTTAAGGCCGTGATTCACGCAGTTGGCCCGGTATGGCAGGGCGGTGAAAAACATGAAGCTGAATTACTTGAACAGACCTACCGCAATAGCCTCGACTTAGCGGCAGCTAATAGCTATCGCACTATTGCGTTCCCGGCGATTAGCACCGGTGCGTATGGTTATCCGAAAGAGCTGGCAGCGAAAATAGCCGTTGATACCGTCTACCGTTATATCGGCCTGCGCCCGTTACCCGAACAGGTGGTTTTTGTCTGCTTTGACGACGAAAACACCCATATTTATGAGCAACTACTTGCCCAACTCTAAAGTGAATAATCCTCATACCACACGTCTGGGTCGAGCGATTGCCCCGGCTACCGCTGGGCATCCTGGGCTTAGCGGGATTCATCCGCTTGCGGATAGCCTTGATGCGTTTGCCGCGCGCTATCTGCTGTGTGGGATGGCGGAGAAAACCCTCGATGTGCAGTACTACATCTGGCAGGACGATATGTCCGGGCGGCTGATGTTTAGTGCATTACTGGCGGCTGCAGATCGCGGAGTGAAAGTCAGACTGCTGCTTGACGATAACAACACCAACGGCCTTGATGATACGTTAGCGCTTCTGAACGCCCATCCTCAGATAGAAGTTCGTCTTTTTAATCCCTTTTCATTTCGCCTGTTTCGCGCCATTGGTTATTTGACTGACTTTGCCAGGCTTAACCGTCGTATGCACAACAAATCATTCACTGTTGACGGTGAAACCACGATTATCGGTGGGCGAAACGTGGGGGATGCGTACTTTGGTGTGGGTAAACAACCGCTGTTTTCAGACTTAGATGTGCTGGCCGTAGGCCCGGTTGTCGAGGATGTTAGCCAGGATTTTGAGCGCTACTGGAACAGCCAGTGTGTCTCGACACTGGAAAAGGTGCTGGATGTCGATAGCGATGCCTTACAGCAGCGTGTACAACTTCCTGACGACTGGCGTGATGACCCGACGGCGCGTCGCTATCTTGATCGCCTGACAACCAGCCAGTTTGCGACCAATCTGGTCGCCCGCACGCTGGAAATGTATTGGGCGAAAACGCGCTTACTCAGCGACGACCCGCGTAAGGGGCAGGGCAGAGCCCGCAACCACACGTTACTGCCGCAACGCCTGATGAATGTGATTGGTATGCCTGAGCGTGAGATAGACATTATTTCAGCCTATTTTGTGCCCACTCGCGCGGGTATTGCGCAAATCTTGGGGCTTGTGCGTAAAGGGGTAAAAATAGCAATCCTGACTAACTCACTGGCCGCCAACGATGTGGCGGTAGTTCATGCTGGTTATGCGCGTTGGCGCAAAAAACTGATGCGCCACGGGGTCGAGCTTTATGAGTTAAAGCCCGAACAAGATGTCCTGCGCAGACCACATGACCGTGGCTTAACAGGGAATTCAGGTTCCAGCCTGCATGCCAAAACGTTTAGTGTGGATAAACAAAAGGTGTTTATCGGCTCATTTAATTTTGACCCACGTTCCGCAATGCTCAATACCGAGATGGGTTTTGTGATTGAAAGTGAGGCGCTGGCACAGGATATTCACCAGCGTTTTACCCAAAGCCAGAAAGAGAATGCCTGGGCGCTGCGTCTGGATAAGTGGGGGCGAGTGAATTGGGTGGAACATAGTGAAGGCAAAGAGATTGTCTGGAAGAAAGAACCGCACACCCGCTTTTGGCAGCGGGTGTTAGTGAGATTGGTTTATCGATTGCCTATTGAGTGGCTTCTATAAAACTCTTCATACTTCAAGCCGCAGCTGTGTTGGCTGCACTCACAAACCCCAGTCACTTACTTAAGTAAGTGACTGGGGATTATACGGCCCATCCATGGGCCTTTCCCTTTTGGGGACGCTGCAAGCAGCGTTCAAAAGGCTAAAGCCTTTTGTGCTGCAACTCGAATTATTTTGAGTTTATTCTTTGTTTGTTGATCGGGTTAACTCGTCACCTTAACCGCCACATTCTGCGGCTTGCCGGAGAACAGGAAACGCAGCAATGGAATGCGCAGGTGGATTTCATACAGTATCACCGCGATACCAACCACGAAAATCAATCCGGTGATAAAGCCCAGCGCATTTGAAGCGATATGAGGTGTGATGTACGCGCCAAAGAACAGCGTCAACGGATGGTGAACGAGGTAAATAAACAGTGAGGCATTCACGAAATAGGTGACACGCTTTGAATGGAAATTCAACAGCTTATGGCCAAGTGAGAACACTACATTCACCATCCACAAACCCAGCACCATGGTAATGACACTCTCAGTTTCATACATCCAGGCGTCACCGCTACCGTAACGTTGGTTAAGCAAATAGGCGCAAAATGCCACTGCCGCTCCTACCGCACACCATGGCGACGGTGTGGTAAATAGCGATTTTAACTGTGGACGTACAAACACCATAGCTCCAAGCATGAAGAATGGTAGATAAAACAGCGTTTGCATCACTACGAAGTTAAATAACCCATCACTTAATATCGGTGAGTAAATAATAAAAATAGTACGGCGAATAACGCCGTATAGAATACCGAACCCCAGGAAGGCGACTGAGAGCTTTCCTAAAGTAATAGAAGATGGAATATTTTCAGACTTTTCAGCAATCCGTGCTTTCATCTGCTGAAACAAAAATAAACATACGGTTGTAAGTACCACCATCACTAACAAGAACCACAAATGAGAAACCAGCTCCCAAACTAGGGTGTTGTATTTTTCATAGGGTGTCAGGCCGGGCCAATTTTTTGCTTTGTCATTAACGTGTTGCAGCATTAAAAATTGCGGCAGTGTGAGCAATGGTATCGCGGTGAGCATCGGGATGCCGACCCGCTCCACACGCACCTTCCACCAGCGTTTAAGCGGGTAGCGCAAAAAAAGCATGTAGGAGAAATATCCCGAAATGACAAAAAACACCTGCATACGAAATGCGTGAATAAAATCATTAAACAGGGTTAATCCCCACGATGCTTCGGTGCTGTTGACGTGCCAGTGGTGGCTTGAATAGATGAGCGAGATATGGAACGGGATGCCTAAGAGCATTAACCAGGCCCGGATAGAATCCAGGAAAAACTCGCGTTGTTGTGGTGCTTTACTCATAATACTCCAAACATTATCGGACGAATCGCCTTATCCTTAAGAACATATCCCAATAGGCTTAAAGTCCCGAACGGTATCAATTCCGTGGCAACCCTACACTAACCATGACATCCTGTCTCCAGGATGGATGCTGAAAGCGTAAGCAGTTGTCTTTTTTTGCTTAAAGGCTGAGCCGGCGCGCTGAACAATGCGGGTATTTGGTTGTCGGAAAGCAGAAGTTTCCATTAAAATGGATTGGATTGATTTAAGCACACAAAGGGGGATGTGCTGGTTAATATGAAACATAA
>Ga0105251_10002061_pt1 | contig 16240 bp, 18 predicted proteins | sample KBSS64metaG_FD_80424 | JGI IMG/M metagenome (GOLD analysis project Ga0105251, IMG submission 80424) | Switchgrass rhizosphere microbial communities from Kellogg Biological Station, Michigan, USA - KBS S6-4 metaG | ecosystem: Host-associated > Plants > Roots > Rhizosphere > Soil | place...
GGACGTCATCGACAGCGGCGTGGGGCTCGAGCAGGACAATCTGCACAAGGTGTTCGATCTCTTCAGCCAGGCGGACAACCAGCATGCCAGTCATCAGCGCGAAGGCCTGGGCATTGGCCTGTCGTTGGTGCGGCAACTGGTGGAAGCCCACGGCGGTTCGGTAGATGTACAGTCCGAAGGCGTTGGTCGTGGCTGTACCTTCACCCTCCGGTTGCCGCTCTCTCGGCCCTCACAACAGCCGGACAAACAGCCGACAGTCGCCGAACAGGGGCGTCTGGTTGGCCAGAAAGTGCTGCTGGTGGAAGACTCCAAGGACGTCTTGGAAGTCCTGCAAATGTTGCTGGAAATGGAAGACGCCCATGTCGAAGCCTTCAGCGATCCCGTGCAAGCCCTGAAAGCGGCGAAGGACAACAACTACGACGTGATCATCTCGGACATCGGCATGCCGGTCATGGATGGCCATCAGTTCATCCGGGCCATCCGCCAGATTTCCCACCTGAAACACACGCCTGCCATTGCCCTCTCGGGCTATGCCACCCGCGAGGAACAGAAAAAAACCAGGCAATCAGGGTTTAATTATCATGTAGGTAAACCGGTATCCCATGACGACTTCATCGACATCATTGACGAGGCTTGCAATACGCGGCCTTATTGAGTGAAGCATTCATTCACGAGACTCGATCCAGCCCGCCCAAAGCCACTAGTCGGCCAATAGGTATTGCTCGTCCAGAGCGTGTTGACGCACCACCCTGCCAAGCGTTGAATTTTCTTGTAGCTCATACAGGGAGGACACCACATGGCAAAAATAAAAATCCTGGCGGGGGATTTCCTTGAAGGTTCTGCAGAACTTGAACCTGGGTTCATCACCATTCAAACGGCCGTCTATCCATGGCCAGGCCTGAAGATCACCACGTGCGAAATACTCGAGGTCACGGTTGTCAATGAATCTTCTTATCGGGACGTATCGAGCGCTGTCGGCTTGGGGCTGGTCGGCGCATTGGCTCTCGGACCGATCGGAGCTGTCGCCGGCGTGATACTGGCAGACGATGAAATCGAGCTGACCTTTTCGATGCAGCTGAGGGATGGACGGTCGCTGCTTTGCGCGACCGATAAGCGCACCTACCTAGACATTGAAGCCGCAATCGGCAAGCAGGCGATGACGAAGCACTTCAAATAACCTTGCGGGTGCAGACGCCGTATTCTTGAGCCCAGCGAGCAAATGTCCAGGCGAACAGGAAACCTGTGGTGAGGGGGTTTATCCCCTCACCACATGAATCCCTAGCGAATGCCCGCCCCTGCCAGGGACTCAGGCGACCACTGTGCCTTGGACAGCGCACTGATGTAGTGGATGCCGCCATACGGGCCAACCACGCCGTTGATGTTGTAGGAACCGCCGACCAGGTCGTAGATCATGTACGGCGTGGCGTCCGGAACCTGCTTGTCATAACTCTGGCTCAGGAAGGCGAAAGACCCACGGTAGAGCTGCCCACGGGAATCGTACTGATCAGAGGCCAGAGCGACCCAGCTGTCTTCATCCAGATAGAAGCGGCGTTTCTGGTACACGTGACGTGCGCCGGACTTCAGGTTGCCCTCCACCACCCAGACGCGGTGTTTCTCCCAGCGCACCATATCCGGTGCCAGGTGGTTGGAGGTCGTCAGCGACTTCGGATCCTGGGCGTAGGTCAGTTTGTAGGTGTTATAGGGCACGATCATTTCCTGCTTGCCCACCAACTTCCAGTCATAGCGATCCAGCGCGCCGTTGAACACGAACACGTCGTCGTAGGTGCCGGTGCCGGCCGTACCTGGGTTAGGCGTGTCGTAGGCCAGGCTTGGGGCCAGCTTCACCCGGCGCTGGCCAGGCAGGTACTGCCAGGCGCGGCGCGGCATTTCGATGGCGTTGGTCGCGTCCTTGAGCATGATGGCTTCACCGGCGCGCCGCGCCGGGCCGGTGTAATACAGTTTCATCTGGTAGTACACGTCGGAGCTGGTGATCGGCTGCGACATGTTCTCGTAGATCGGGTAGTTGATGAACGCTTGAGCGGTGGTCGCCAGGCTGGCCACACCCGCCGAATCGACGTTCCAGGAGTCGTACTTGGCATTGATATTGACGCCCTGGTAACGCAGCAGGAAGTTCCACATGGCCTCGGCGCCCGATTGCGGAATCGGGAACGGCACGCCCGGCAAGACGTTGTCGATGGCCAACCCGCCTTCAAGGGACTTGGCCCCGGACGCGTTCTTCACACTGTTGTCCAGGACTGCCTGCGGCAGTACTACAGTGCGGTGGGTCGGATAAACATCGACGCGGTAGCTGGGAAATCGCTCGATCAACTTCGCCGTGGTGGCCGTGAGCATGCCCTGGTACTGGGCGAGGTTCTTGCCGTCGATCACCAGCACCGGCTTTTCACTGGCAAAGGGGTCCGGACGAAACGTGTCGCCCGCCTTGAAGCTGGCCGGTGCGGTGGTCAGGCCGCCGCTATAGGCCGGAATGGAGCCATCGGCACTACCGGCCTTTTCGGCCCCCACCAGCGTCAGGCTGGAGCCCAGCCTGGCCACCTGTTCAGGGGACACTGCAGCGTGTACCGCTGTTGTGAAAACCATTGCCAGGGAAGTCGCCATCAAACTTTTCACGAACATCATTGCGTAGATCTCCTGCCCGGCATCCGGGCAATGCGAATGTTTAGAAAGTTTTGTTCAAGGTCAGGCCACAGCCAACTGACTTCGCCGCAGGCACGCACTACAAACGCTATGTTCATGCATTGACTTGTCTCCGTTTATTTTTGTTTTTATCCAAACAACATCAAATACTTCGATGACGCATTTTCCCGCCGAAACTATTGTTAATCGCCCTTATTGAACTCAACCTTTGTAGCGAACACACGCCTGGCGTTGCTGGCCAAGTTTTTCAATACCCAGCGTAACAATGTCGTTTTCTTCAAGGAAAACCGGTGTGGGCTTGATACCCATCCCAACGCCTGGCGGCGTACCCGTGGTGATAATGTCGCCAGGGTAAAGTCGCATGAACTGGCTGATATACGCGACGATGCTGGGTACATCAAAAATCATCGTCGCGGTGTTGCCTGTTTGCCGGCGAACGCCGTTCACATCCAGCCACATGGATAAGTTCTGTACGTCGCCTATCTCATCCCGGGTAATGAACCATGGGCCAATCGGGCCAAAGCTGTCACAACTCTTTCCTTTATCCCAGGTACCTCCACGCTCCAATTGATAGGCTCTTTCCGAAACATCATTAACCAGGACGTAGCCCGCTACATACGCCAATGCATCCTTTTTTTCGAGGTAGGCGCCTTCGCTGCCAATAACAATGCCGAGTTCCACTTCCCAATCGGTTTTTTTACTATCGGGCGGAAGGATGATTTCATCATGGGGCCCCGTGACACAGGAATTGGCTTTCATGAACACTATCGGTTCCGAGGGAATCGGCAGATTGGCCTCCTGTGCATGATCCCGGTAATTCAAGCCGATCGCGAGGAACTTGCCGGTTACCCGCAGTGGCGTCCCCAACCTTGGACTCCCCTCCACGGCCGGGAGAGTCGATGGATCGATATCCTGTAGATGCGCCAGGGATGATGGCGTGAATGTACTTGCGTCGATGTCGCTGAGAATACCGCTCAGGTCTCTGATGATGTCCTGGCTATCGAGCAGGCCAGGCTTCTCCTTGCCCTTTTCTCCGAATCTTACCAGTCGCATAGTGTTGTCCAGATGTTGAAGTGGGGTGTCGTACTCAACGGCAAGTTCGCACGGTTTAAAGGACGGCTCCCCCATTGGGACTGATGACCTGCCCCACGAAATAGTGATCGCCTGCAAGGAACGTCGCCACGGAGGCATATTCATCGGTTGTCCCGAACCTGCCCGCCGGTATGACTTGCCAGAACCTGCGCCGGCCTTCCTCGCCGATGGAGTCGAGATACTCTTCAAAGAAGGGAGTTGACACCCCGCCCGGTGCCAAGGCATTGACCAGGATGTTGCCGCCGGCAACTTCCGCCGCGACCGATTTGGTGAAGGCAATGACGGCGCCCTTTGACGCGCTGTAGTGAGGACTGTGCGCGCTGATTGCCGACATCCCGGCGATCGAGGCAAGGTTCACGATGCGACCATAGCGTTGCTCCTGCATCAGCTTGAGCGCTTCGCGCGTGCAATAGAACATGCCGTGCACATTGACATCCCAGTACCGATGCCACTCCTCGTCGGTAATTTCACTGGTGAAACCCAGTGATTGCCTCGGTTGCGCAGTGGTGATGTAGGCATAGTGCTTGTTGCGTCGTACCGCATCAGCGGCCCCGGTGGGCGCCAGCGCCGCGTTATTCACCAGAATGTGCAACGTGCCAAAACGCTGGACGATGTCGGCGAACATGGCGACCACCTGGCTACTCGAGGAGATGTCGCAGTGCAGGGCCAAACAGTTGGCACCCGCCGCTTCAACAGCCTTGCGGGTTTCCTCCAGGGCTGGGATGTCGATATCGCAGATGACAACATCCGCACCGGCCCGCGCGAAATGCCGGGCAATGGTTCCCCCCAGGCCTCGGCCCGCGCCGGTAATTAATACGACACGGCCTGCAAAGTTGCGCGTGCTTGCCTGCGCCATTTCAAATGGCGCGTGTTCAAGTTGCTCGTCCAATTGCATAAATGACTCCGGTATCTGGATGACGTGGGACAAGTATCTGCAGAAAACCAAATCCGCTTTTGACGATTTGGGGTAATAATTTTACATTTTGGGGTTGGCGGGTGTTTCAGCGCTCAAACATGGGCCCATAGAGGGACAACCTGGGCTTGGCCAATACACGGCGCAACATCGGCTCAAAGAAGCTCAAGGGTAAGGTTTCACCTTCGGGATCGAAGGCGGGACTGTCGTACAGTTCGATAAATTCTGCCGTGCGCGCATAGTTCGACTGTTCCTTGAACATGTCGCGCATGTTGCGATCCATTCCAATGCGGTGAAAGAAGTTATAACCCTGGAAAATTCCATGGTTCTGGATCATCCAGTGATTTTCTTCGCTGACAAAAGGTTTGAGGATGGCCGCCGCCACTTCGGAATGATTGTAGGTGCCCAACGTATCACCGATATCATGCAGTAACGCACACACCACATACTCTTCATCGCGACCATCACGATAGGCGCGCGTAGCCGTTTGCAGGCAGTGACCCAGGCGATCAATCGGAAAGCCGGAAAAATCACCCGACAGCAAATTCATGTGCGCGATGATTCGATCAGGCAAAGCGCTGGCAAAGTTTTTAAATTCTGCAGATATGATATCCCAGTCGTCCTGGGTGCTTTGATCCATCCGGGTAAACAATGCAGTTGCACTCATTTAACGCTTCTCACAGGATGAGTTTCAGTTAAAGCGACATTCATGGATTAAGTTAGAGTCGTCACTGGGTCCAGGACGACGTCTTGCCCATCAGATCGCCCGGCGCATAAGGCTATAGCTCTGAGCGGTAGGTCCTGCATCAGGCATATTTGCCAGGAACAAGGCCAGCGACACCACGTCTTCCGGGGTCTTGAACCACTCTCCCGGGGGAATCGCCGCATCACGGGTCATCTCGGTCTGTACAGGCCCCGGAATCAGTTCGTTGACGCTGATGTTGTATTCCAGCAACTCCACCGCGAGCGACTGGGTGAGCATCCACATGCCGCTCTTGGAGCAGGAGTAGGCCGAAAAACCGGGGGTGGCACGGTGGCGCTGGCCAGAACCGATCATGATGATTTTCCCGGCACCGCGCCGGCGCAGGTAAGGGATGGCGGCATGAGCGGTGTGGTAGGCGCCGGTCAGGTTGATGTCGATGGTCTTGCGCCACTGCGCCGGGTCACTGTCCTCAATCCGTCGTTGCTCGATGGCGATGCCGGCGTTGGCGACCACGATATCGACGCCGCCGAACTCATCGCTGGCGCGCTGGTACAGGGCGGCGACTGCGGCGTAGTCACCCACGTCGACTGTCTGGGCGACAGCCTGGCCGTCTGCTTCGATGATCATGCGCACAGTCTCGGCTATTTCCGCCGTGCTGCGGGCACTGCAAACCACCGCGGCGCCAGCCTGCGCATAAGCCAGGGCAATGGCGCGACCAATGCCACGGCCAGCGCCGGTGATGACGGCGACTTTACCCTTGAGCGGTTTTGAATGGATGTGATTCATCGTCTGCATTTCCTTACGGGATGTGAGAAGTGTTTTTTCAACGCGATTGATGGCAACTTGAGGATTCATGGCGGCGCAGGTCGTGGAGGTAATGGGACCTTGCGAAAGCAAACGCCAGTGCTGAGCCAATCGAGACCAACGGGACCCATTGCAATGCGCCGAGCAGGCCGATCCTGTCGGCGAGCAGCCCGGTCAGGTAAGGGCCTGGCGCGGCACCCAACAGGTTGCCGGCCAGCGCCAGGGTAGCGATGGCGGTTCCGTGAAGAGAGACGTGCACCAGATCGGTGACGATGGCGCCCGCTGAGCCATAAGTGCCAGCCGCAAAGAAAACGCCCGCGATGATCACCGCGAACTGTCCGGTGCCGGGTGGCAAGCGCATGCTGATCATCAGCAGCAGGCAGGAGCCCAGGCAGTAGAAAATGGCGGGCAACGTTTTGTTTTTGTCCGACTTGCGCCCCACCCAGTCAGTGAACACGCCGCACAGCCCCATGCCGAGCCCGCTGGCGATCAGTAACACTGCCGCCGCCAGTGCCGACTTGTCGGCGGGTAAATCGTAGTAGCGGTTCAGGTAACTGGGCATCCAGGCAATGATGGTGTACGCGGTGAAGAGCTGAAGACCACTGCCAACATAGGTGAACACCAGCGTCGGCGCGCCAAACAACGTCTTGAGAAGTGAGCGCAATCGAATTTTTTCAACACATTTGCCTTCGACCGGCGACTCGGCCAACTGAAGGGGCCTGTGCCGCGCCAAGCGTGCGTCAGTTACGGTGAACGCAAAGAACAGGATCAATAGAAACCCGAGCGCCGCCATGGCAATCAACGCGGCGCGCCAGCCAAAGTGATTCGCTATCACGCCGCTTGAGGCCAGGCCCAGTACCGAGCCAAACATGCCGGCGGAGGTAAAGGCCCCGGTCAGCGTGGCACGCATGGAAGACGGGAATACACTCAAGATGATCGCAAGCCCCACGCTGCCGTAGCCGGCCTCGCCAATACCGACAAACAGTCGGGCCAGCAGCAACTGGTTATAGTGCTCTGCCAGTCCACAGGCCAAGGTGCTCAGGCTCCAGAACAGCGCCATGATCACCACACTTTTAATCCGCCCCCAGCGGTCTGCCATCAACGCGGCCGGTACAGCCAGCAAGCCCACCCAAGGCCGACGATGCCGCTGAGCAGGCCAAGTTGGGCATCGCTCAAGGCCCACTCGGCCTTCAGTTGTGGAAAGACTGCATTGAGTGCCTGTCGCGACATGTAATCGGACAGCATCAATGCGTAGATAACGATAAATACCAGCCAGCAATAGGCTCGCGGGCGTGAAATCCCACGCGCAGGATTCGCCGCAACCGATATGGAAAACTTCTCTGCCTGCATATCGCCCCCATTATTTTTATCCACGCAACTCAAGGGAATTGCGCACGGCTGCATCGGTACAACCGGGCAGGAAGGCGCTGGTGCCTTACTGCCCGTGCTCACGCTGAGGCGAACTATCGACCGTGGGCCGAGGGGACGATCGGGCCCGCAGTGCGGTTGGGCAGCATGCCGTTTGCAGCGAGCGTTTCGTCTGCATCCTTGTACCAGGTGCCGATGCGGTAGATTTGGCGCGCCTCTTTGCCGGTCGCAATCTCGCGGCCCAGCTCTTTAGCCACACGCACGGTTTGCTTGACCTGGTCCACTGAGCCGAAGCGCTGGCCATGTTGACCAATGATGGTGTCTTCGTTGCCGCAGCGCGGGTGCAAACCCATGGCCAATGCCATCATGTTGAACGGCAGCACATTCGTGAGCAGAGACTCGGCGGTCAATGTGCAAGCTTGCGGTACACGCTGCACGAAGTTCATGAAGTTGAACGGATTGGGCCCTTCAAATCCTCCGCCTACCCCGATCCAGGTCAAATTCAAAGGACCGGTGTAGAGGCCTTTGCGGACCAGGCGCTGCAAGGTTTCCAACGCGTGGATACCCGTTAGCTGAAAGTGCGGCTGAATCCCGGAGGCCTGCAGGCGGCGCAGGTGCTCTGCCACCCAGGCCGGCCCTGCGGGCACTGTCATTTCGCTATAGGCTGCGCCGAGTAGCGGATTGCCCAGCGAAGTGCCCTCGATGTATTCGGGATAGAGCAACTCCATGATGTTCATCTGCGTGGTGTTGATCGCTACCGTCACCTGGTCGGGTTTCGGATCAAGGTCTGCCAGCATGTGGCGCGTGTCATCGGACAGCCACTTGGCAGCCTGGCCATCGTTTTCCGGGGCGAATGAAATCGAACCGCCGACCTGGATGATCATGTCCGGCACAGCCTCGCGCACACCGGCGATCAGCTCATTGAATTTGGACAGGCGTTTCGATCCCTTGCCATCCAGTTCCCGCACATGCAGGTGCAGCACAGTGGCGCCTGCTTCGTAACACTCGACTGCCTTTTCGATGTGTTCTGCCATGGTGACAGGGATATCTTCCGGGAAATCCTCAGGCATCCACTCGGGACCGTACGGGGCGACGGTAATAACTACTTTTTCCTGGTTTTCCGGGTGCAGCGAATCGTCTAGAAATTGCATTTTCTATCTCACTGTCAGCTAGTTGGATCGGATTGGAAAAAAGCTGTGTCTGCCCGTTCAGTACGGCCGGTCACCGATGATCGTGGCGCGGTCCATCTGGCGATGGCACGGCGGGTAATCCATCACGGCGTAATGCTGGGTGCAGCGGTTGTCCCAGATGGCCATGCTGTTTTTCTTCCAGCGCCAGCGCACTTGATATTCAGGGATGTACGCCTGGCTGATCAGGTATTGCAGCAGGTCACCACCGGCCTGGTTGCAGTCCTGTCCGTAACGCACACGTTCCTTGGTGTGGTAATTCACGAAGTGCGTCGCAAAGGCATTGACGAACAGCACCTTTTCGCCGGTTTCAGGGTGAATGCGCACCACTGGATGCTCTGCATCCGGAAACTGGGCCTTCAGCGCATGGCGTTTTTCACGCTCCATCGCCGCGCCGAAACTCGACTGGATGCTATGACTGGCAATCAGGTCGCCGATCTGCGCCTTGACCTGATCCGGCAGGTTGTCATAGGCCAACACCATATTCGCCCACATCGTGTCACCGCCGACTGGCGGGCACTCCACGCAGCGCAGTACGGCCCCCATGGGCGGTGCCTGGCGCCAGGTCGCATCGGTATGCCAAGTGTTCTCGTAGCGATCGAGCGGGACGTCCGGGCGCTTGTAGATTTGCACCAGGCCGGGCGCCTCGGGGTCGGTCGGCGCTACCGGGTGGTCCTCCAGATCGCCAAAGCGGCGTGCAAAGCTCGCATGCTCAGCCCGGGTAATGTCCTGATCACGCAAAAACAGCACCCGATGTTTGATCAACGCTTCGCGGATAAGCCCGAACACTTCATCGTCGTGGATGGCGTCGGCGACATTGACATCGATCAGCTCGGCACCGATGGAACAGGTCAGTTGTTCAACTCGCATGGCGACCTCCTCAGATCACAAAAATCGAGGAGCCTGTGGTTTTGCGCGCTTCCAGATCGCGATGGGCCTGCACCGCGTCCTGCAGCGCGTAACGCTGGTTGATCGGGATATTGATGCGACCGGCTGCAACATGACCGAAGATTTCCGCAGCGAGTGCGGCCTTTTCCACCGGGTCGACGATGTAATCAGCCAGCGCCGGGCGGGTCAGGAAAGGCGAACCCTTGGTGGCAAGGACTTGTGGATCAAAGCCCGAGACCGGGCCGGAGGCGAAGCCCAGGCAAACGACCAGACCGCGCCGCTTGACCGAATTCAAAGAGGCGTCGAAGGTGTCTTTCCCCACGCTGTCGATCACCACGTTGACGCCAACGCCATCGGTCAATTCACGGACCCGCGCAGCCACGTCTTCGTGGCTGTAGTTGATCGTATGGTCACAGCCATGGGCCCGCGCAATCTCGGCCTTGGCTTCGCTCGATACGGTGCCGATAACCGTCACACCGAGGAGCTTGGCCCACTGCGACACGATCAGTCCAACACCGCCAGCCGCCGCATGCATGAGGATGGTGTCGCCCGCTTTGAAGTCATGGATGCGACGCATCAGATAGGACGACGTCAGCCCGCGCATGGTCATCCCCGCCGCTGTTTCGCACGAAATGGAATCGGGCAGCTTGATCAAGGGCGCCGCGGGTATCAGGCGCTCAGTGCTATAGGCGCCCAATGTGTTAAGGAAGCCGGTGTAGGTGACACGATCGCCGACCGCAACATTACTCACCCCTTCGCCAACGGCCTGGACTACGCCTGCGCCTTCCACGCCCATGCCGGCGGGAAGCGGCATCGGGTACAACCCGGAACGGAAATACGTATCGGCAAAATTCAGGCCCACCGCTTCATGACGCAATCGAACTTGCCCTGGACCCGGATCGCCAACCTCCATTTCTTCCCAGCGCAAAACATCCGGACCACCTGTTTCATTCATACGAATAACGTGTGCCACATTGATTCTCCTCGAATACGAAATGCCGAATGTTTGCGCTCAATATCAGTGTGCTTAGCGCCACTCGTAGAAAAAGTATCCGCGAATGGCCTGTGTTGGACTTGACATTTCGGGGTATTTTTTTTACATCTCGAGGCAAAAATGGAGTTCCAATGCCGAGTTTGCTTAGAAGTTCAAGCCTGACGAATTTTATCGACGTTGCGATCTCCGTCGGACTCGACCCCTATCGACAGTTGCGCAAGGCAGGCATCACCGATGCGGCGTTGATGGACCCAAGCATCATGATCCCGGCGAAATCGGTCATGCACTTGCTGGAAGACTCTGCGTATGCGGCGAAGATCGAAGACTTTGGCCTGCGCATGGGCCAAACCCGCCAGCTGGAGAACCTCGGTCCGCTGGCCATTGCCCTGCGCGAGGAGCAGACGCTGCGCAAAGCCTGGCAATCGCTAACACGCCGTCTCGGGCTCACCAACGAATCAATGGACTTGAGCATTGAAGAAGCCAACGGCGTGGCGATTTTCAGGCAGGAACTCACGGACAATATGGGGGGATCGGTAAGACAAGCCACCGAGCTCGTCACGTGCGTGATTTTCCGAACGTTGAAACAACTGCTTGGCCCCACCTGGAAGCCTCGCAGTGTCTGTTTCACGCACCAGGCGCCAGTCAATCTGGCGATGCACCGGCATGTGTTTGGACCATCGGTTCGGTTCAATCACGAATTCGACGGCATCGTATTGGCCACCACCGATCTGGATGCAGCGATCCAGTCGTATGACCCATTGATTGCGCGCCATGCCCGGGAATTCCTCGACGCCAAACTGGCCCAGTCCGACGTGACGATGCCTGACAAGGTGCGCAAACTGGTCTTCGCGCTATTGCCGACGGGCGAGTGCGTAGCCGAAAAACTGGCCCAGCAGCTTGGCGTGGACCGCAAGACCCTGTATCGCCACCTCGCCCATCACAATCAAACCTACTCATCCATTGTCGATGACGTTCGGGTCGATCTGGTAAACCGCTATGTCGTGAACCGCGAGCGACCGCTTTCAGAAGTCGCCATTCTTCTGGGCTTTTCTTCCCTGAGTGCCTTTTCCAGATGGTTCTCGGGTCGCTTTGGTTGCAGTGTGACGACATGGCGTCGGGAGAAGCAAAAAGCGTAGCCAACGAAAAAGGGCCTACCGCGAAAACGGTAGGCCCTTGATATTCATGGTGCCCGAAGCCGGAATCGAATAACACCTATTTTGACCCATTTTTTGGCCTCGAAATCACTCTAATCAATGTGGAGAAAAGGCTCAGTGGCCGCTGGACACCTTATCGGCTTTTCCAAAGCAAGCCCCCCTCCCTGATCTACATCCCTCCATCAGCCGGGTAAAAATCAGTTTAGACCTAAGGTAAGAAGCCTTTGAATGTTCGACGCCCCGAAGTAGGTACGTCGATGAACCGTACTGCCACTTCGTTGCCTCTGGCAGGTCTATGGCTCGATGCTGAAAACTTTGCGTTAAACCAAACCGACTCAACTCCTCAGTGAGGGGCAGAAATCGGCCAAAAACAGTCCTCCTCTTTTCTCGCCAGACAAAGGTTGAGACTGCAGATCCGATTGTTTCCCACCATTACCGTACAACCTGCAAGCGGCCTTATGCGCTCATTTCGGAGCGCTCTCCAAGAGGTAACCTTCGACACTTTCCATGGAAAGGGCTTCAAGCAGCACCTGCTCCAGGATGACAAAAAAACATTTGATGTGAGCCTGTTTCAATGCCTGCGGCCGGGTCACCAGATAGACCTCCATATCTGGAAGTTGGAGATCCGGGAACAACCCGATCAGATCCTTCGCCAGAATACGGGGCAGCACCGCCACGCCCATACCTCGCCTCACCGATTCGAGCTGAACCGCGAACGAGCTCACGGTGATCTGCGTGCGGTCCAACCCCGCGGCCTTTGCCACCCGCATTTGCGGCAACATGTCCAGCGGAGGAAGCAAGCCAATATTGACCGCAGTGGCCGGAGTCAGCCCTGGAAACCGCTTCAGATAACCTGCATCGGCGAAGACACCGTAAGCGAGCCTGCCTATGGAGCGATAAATCAGCGACGGTTCGCCCAGATGAGTCGTGCGTACAGCAATGTCTGCGACGCCGCGGACGATCTTGTGAAAGTCGGCTGTTACCAGCAACTCCACCGAGCATCGCGGATGCAGAGTGGTGAAGCGACTCGCGGCCTCCAGCACGCAAGACGAGAACCCCTCTCCTGCACTGACCACGACACTGCCAGACAGCTCTGTGTGTAACTCGGACATGCCCGTAACGGTTTGACGCCTCAAGCCCGCTTCTGCAGCCAGGGCAACGTCCACGAGGGATTGGCCTCGCGGGGTCAACCTGCATCCTTCAACTCCCCGCTCGACGAGTGGCTCGCCAAGTGCGCCTTCAAGTTGGGTCAGCCGTCGCGCCACAGTAGACGCAGCGACCCCCAGCAATTGTCCGGCCTGAAGAAAGCTGCCACGTCGCGAGACTGCCAACAGCAGGCGAAGATCGTCCCAATTTGCTTGCAAAGCCATGCTTCATATCTTCCCTGATCCGCAAATTTGCAAATCCATTATGCAGCAGTCGCTGTTTTTCGGCAGAGGCGTCAACGGTATATCTACACCCCCTCGAAAAGAATGGAATGGACTGTATGACTACTGGCCCCAACGGCTATGCGGAACGCGCCGCCAGCGCCTTTAATCGCCGAGATCTGGAGTCGATGCTTGCGCTGGTTTCCGAAGACTTCGTCTACTTCGATGGTATGGGGATACAAACCGGTCGCGAAACCATGCACAAGCGAGAGCGCGCATTAATCGAAGCGTTCCCCGATGCCAAGGTGACCTTGAGCCCTTTTATCGTCACTGACGATCGTTTGGCACTGACCGCCCTCCTGACCGGCACCTTCACTGCACCATTAGTGCTGTCGGACCGGGTGATTCCACCCCATGGACGCCACATTGCCGCGTACTACGCCGCACACTTCACCTTCAGAGACGGGTTGGCCATACGTGAAGAGGCCTTCTTCGACAGTGCGGTGTTGATGCCGTTAGCCGATCAGAGTGAGGGTTGACACATGCATAACACATTCGTCACTGGCGCGACCGGCTTGTTGGGCAACAACCTGGTGCGCGAATTGGTCGCTCGTGGCTGCGTGGTCAAAGCCCTGGTCCGTTCAAGAGCCAAAGGTGAACAACAGTTCAAGCATTTGCCGGGTGTGGAACTTGTGGTGGGTGACATGGCCGATGTCGACGCGTTCGCAGTGTCGCTGCAAGGCTGCGATACGGTGTTCCACACCGCAGCGTTCTTTCGCGACAACTACAAGGGCGGCAGCCACTGGGAAGAACTCGAAAAGATTAATGTGTCCGGTACACGGAACCTGCTTGGTCAGGCCTACCGCGCTGGTATACGACGGTTCATCCATACGTCTTCCATTGCCGTGCTCGACGGCGCTCCCGGCACGTCAATTGATGAAACCTGTCTGCGGGCCGACGCCGATGCGGATGACTATTACCGCAGCAAGATCCTCGCCGACCGTATCGTCCTGTCGTTCCTGGAAGTCCATCCCGAGATGCATGCCTGCATGGTCCTGCCTGGCTGGATGTGGGGTCCTGCCGACATTGGCCCGACCTCCTCGGGACAGTTGGTCAACGATGTCGTACGCGGTAAATTGCCCGGACTGATCCCTGGTAGTTTCTCCGTTGTCGATGCCCGCGATGTGGCATTGGCGCAGATTGCCGCCGCCAGACATGGACGGCGAGGCGAGTGCTATCTCGCGGCGGGTCGGCATATGACCATGCGAGAGCTGGTGCCCGTTCTTGGGCGTATCGCAGGCGTCAAGACACCCGTTCGACAACTGCCGCTGCCCTTTCTGTACACCTTGGCAGTTGTGCAAGAGATCTACGCGCGTATTACCGGCAAGCCCATTCTGCTGAGCATGGCCACGTTGCGCCTGTTGGTACGAGAAAAGGACCGCACCTGTTTCAACCACGGCAAGAGTGAACGAGAGCTTGACCTAAGTTTCCGGGCGCTGGAGCAAACAATCACCGACACCGTGGCGTGGTACCGTGATCACGGTTGGTTTGATACACACCAGGACAAGGACGTAAACAGACAGTGAGCAGAAAAATAATCCTGATGCGTCACGGCCAGCCAAAGCTGGACGCAACCGACAAAATGTCAGCGCTCGATATGAAAGACTGGATCGAACAATACGACCGATCCGAAATTACCGACCAACCCGTCCCGGATGCCAGCAAGCAACTCGCCGCAATCGCCACGGTGATTGTCTCGAGCAACGCGCCTCGTGCGCTGACTTCCGTCCAGGCTCTGGGCCTGAAGCCCGCCTTCGTCGACGCGCTATTCCGTGAAGCGCCACTGCCTTATGGTCACTGGAAACTGCCACGGCTATCGCCGTTTACCTGGGCATTTATCCTTCGAGTCTTATGGTTGTGTGGTTACTCACGCAGAGTCGAATCCGTCGGCATTGCGAGGATGCGTGCCCGCACGGCAGCTCAACGACTTCAGTCCCTTGCCAGCGAAGGACCGGTTCTGCTGCTCGGTCATGGCTTTATGAATCGAATGATCGCCAGACAACTGGAGGCAGATGGATGGACTCGCCAAAAACGTAACGGCAGCCAATATTGGAGTGCGACGGTGTATCAAAATGGCGGTGTTTAAGAGGTGAGAGTTTCTGCTTTATAGAGATCGGTGCCCTCCCTCCTTCAAAACTGACCAGGCTGAAATTTGTATGGTTGCAATGGCATGCGAATGTAGTGGTACTTGGCCTGCGAAAAGCTGAAACAGGAGGGGCTCTTCATTTTAAGGAAGGTGAATCTCCTCATAATCGGTTCAAATCACTCGTTTCGTTCCACTGGGACGTCCGCAAACGGCCACCCCTTACTCTGAGTCTGCTAAAGGTCGACCGCAGCGCTCCGCGTAGGTAGACGCGACATTTAATTATGACGTCTAGGCGGGTGAATTCGGGGAATCGGCCTTTGAATTCAAGGGCCAAACCACAACGGTTGCCCGCATTCCTGCGCCCTTCCCCGATAAATTGGCCCAAGAATTGGCCAGCCATCTCAGCCGCCCTGCCGGCGAAATCCCATCTCAAGATCACACCCCAATGATGCAGCAGTGCAAACGGAAACAGGCCTATTTGACTGGCCAGCGGGTTACCGACACTCGATTGTTGGATGAGCGAGACGTTCGCGAAGGTCAGATATGGGTGCTGCAGGGCAATACAAACGCAAAGCGGCGAATTGAAATCACTGGCGAGCTAAGGGTTTTGATTGATCGAATCATGTCCCGGAAGTCAGAACACAAGGTCCGCTCGACGCGGTTGATCGTTAGAGGATGGCGCACCAATGTCGGTAGCGGTGCTACGGGGGAGATTTGACTTGGCCAGGGAAGGGGCCGGGGTCGAAAAGTCCGCGTTACAAATGCGCGACTTGCACGCTAAAGCCGGTACGGACAAAGCCGAATCAAGCCGCGATATTTTGCAGGCTAGGGATCAACTTGGGCATACGACCGTCGTAATGACGAGTCTCGCCAACCAAGTGAATTGCGGACCAATCCAATAATTGCGGACCAGAAATGAACAAGGGCTTGCTTAGCTTCCGCTCGCAAACCCTTGAAATATATGGTGCC
>Ga0105251_10002068_pt1 | contig 16207 bp, 14 predicted proteins | sample KBSS64metaG_FD_80424 | JGI IMG/M metagenome (GOLD analysis project Ga0105251, IMG submission 80424) | Switchgrass rhizosphere microbial communities from Kellogg Biological Station, Michigan, USA - KBS S6-4 metaG | ecosystem: Host-associated > Plants > Roots > Rhizosphere > Soil | place...
ACGCTGGTTGGTGTCGCTCTGCAGGAACTGGTCGAGCAGATAGCCGTTGGCCCCATGGACCTCGACGCCGTCGAAGCCGGCACGTTTGGCGTTCTCGGCGCCATGCCGATAGGCGGCGACGATACCGGGGATCTCGGCGGTTTCCAGCGCCCGCGGGGTGACATAGTCACGCTTGGGGCGCAGCAGGCTGACGTGACCCTGGGCGGCGATGGCGCTTGGCGCCACCGGGAGTTCGCCGTCGAGGTAACGGGGATCGGAGATGCGGCCCACATGCCAGAGTTGCAGCACGATGCGGCCACCGGCCTTGTGCACGGCAGTGGTCACCCGTTGCCAGCCAGCCACCTGCGCGTCGGACCAGATGCCGGGGGTGTCGGGGTAGCCCACGCCCATGGGGTCCACCGAGGTGGCCTCGGTGATGATCAGACCGGCGGATGCGCGTTGTACGTAGTACTCGACCATCAGGTCGCCCGGGACCCGGCCCGGTTCGGCGCGGCAGCGAGTGAGGGGCGCCATGATGACGCGGTTGGGCAGTTCCAGGGCGCCGATCTTGATCGGCTCGAACAGCTGAGTCATGGCTAGCTCTCTTGATTAGCTGGCGGTCGCCAGGCCGCTCTTGCGGGCCTGGCTGGCGGTCAGCAGGGTGGCGATGAGGGCCAGCAGGGCGAGCCCGCTGGCGGCAAGGGGTACCGCGGTAAGACCCAGGCCGTGGTCGATCACCAGGCCGCCGACCCAGGCGCCGAGGGCATTGCCCACGTTGAAGGCGCCGATGTTGAGGGTCGAGACCAGATTTGGCGCGTCCTTGCCGAAGGTGACCACGTTGATCTGCAGGGCCGGCACGGCGGCGAAGGCGGCCGCGGCCCAGAGGAAGAGAGTGATTTCCGCCGGCAGGAAAGCGTGGCCGGTCCAGCGCAGCGCGGCGGAGGTCAGCGCCAGGGCGACGAAGATGCCTACCAGGCTGGTAGCCAGGCGCCAGTCGGCCAGGCGGCCGCCGATGAAGTTGCCCAGGGTCAGGCCCAGGCCGATCAGCAGCAGGGTGCCAGTGACGCCGCGCGGCGAGACACCGGTGACTTCCTGCAGCAGCGGCGCCACATAGGTGAAGAGGGCGAACATGGAGGCGGCGAAGAACACCGTCATCGACAGCGCCAGCCAGAAGCCCAGGCCGCGCAGGGCGAGCAGCTCCCGGCGCAGGTCTGCGCGCGGCTGGTTGCGGTCGGCCGGCAGTACCCGCCAGAGCCCGATCAGGGCGACCACGCCGATCATTACCACCGCCCAGAAGGTCGAGCGCCAGCCGGCCGCCTGGCCCAGGGCGGTACCCAGGGGCACGCCCAGCACATTGGCCAGGGTCAGGCCGGTGAACATCAGGGCCACCGCCGAGGCGCGGCGATTCTCCGGGACCAGGCTCGCGGCGACGACCGCGCCGATACCGAAGAAGGCGCCATGGCAGAGGGCGGTAACCACCCGCGCCAGCATGAGCATGTTGTAGCCGCTGGCCACCGCGCAGAGCAGGTTGCCGACGATGAAGATGCCCATCAGGGCGAGCAGGGCGCGCTTGCGCGGCCAGTGGGCCGTGGCCAAGGCCATGAAGGGCGCGCCGACGGCCACGCCCAGGGCATAGCCGGTGACCAGCCAGCCGGCGCTGGGGATGGACACGCCGAGATCGGCGGCGACGTTGGGCAGCAGGCCCATGATGACGAATTCGGTGGTACCGATGGCGAAAGCGCTCAGCGCCAGCACGATGAGAGAAGCGGGCATCAGGATTCCTTGCAGACTAAAGTTCGCGAGCGAGACGTTGCACAAAGGCCTGGATGGCGGCCTCGTCGCGTTGATAGAACACCCATTGGCCGATGCGCCGCGTGGTGACCAGGCCGGCCCGGGTCAGTACCGCCAGGTGCGCTGAGACCGTCGACTGCGACAGCCCGGCACGGGCCTCGATCTGCCCGGCGCAGACGCCCGTGCCCAGGTCATGGTCCTGGTGCGGGAAGTACCGCCGGGGATCGCGCAGCCAGTCGAGGATCTGGCGACGCAGAGGATTGGCCAGGGCTTTGAGGATCTCGTCCATCACGGTCGCATCGTCATATTGGGTTGTAGCGAACCTTAGATCGTGAAAAATCGATATGCAAGCTATCCATCTTCGATTCTGCCTATCGTATGTTTAGAGGCTCACTATCGCGATAAGTGTCCAGGGGCGCCGCTTCGTTCAGTTGCGATTCAGATCACGCGGCTAGAATTGCCGGGTGCGGCCCCATTCGCCGCAATGGATCTTCAAGGAGTAAAGACATGGCGCTGCCCACCCGTATCCTTCTCGCCAGCCTGGCCCTGGCCACCCTGGCTGGATGCGCTTCCCCCAATCCCTACGAAAATCAGGGTCAGGCCAGCGGTGGCACCTCCAACACCGCCAAGTACGGTGGCCTGGGCGCTCTCGCCGGCGCCGTCGCCGGTGCTGCCATCGATCACAATCATCGGGGCAAGGGTGCGTTGATCGGCGCCGCGGCCGTGGGCGCAGCGGCAGCGGGCTATGGCTATTACGCCGACCGCCAGGAAGCCGAATTGCGCCGGCAGATGGAAAACACCGGCGTCGAGGTGCAGCGCCAGGGCGATGACATCAAGCTGATCATGCCCGGCAACATCACCTTCGCCACCGATTCGGCCGACATCGCCAACAGCTTCTACAAGCCGCTGAACGACCTGGCCAATTCCTTCAAGCAGTTCGATCAGAACAGCATCGAGATCGTCGGCTATACCGACAGCACCGGCAGCCGCGCCCATAACGTCGAGTTGTCCCAGCGCCGGGCGCAGAACGTCGCCGGCTACCTGACCGCCCAGGGCGTACCTGCGGCGCGGCTGAGCACCCGCGGCGCCGGTCCCGATGCGCCCATCGCCAGTAACGCCACCGCCGACGGCCGGGCGCAGAATCGTCGCGTCGAGGTCAATCTGCGTCCCCTGCCCGGAGCGACCGGCACCCCCGCCCAGTAATGACCGCTCGTCGCCCGTGAACCGCAGTTTCCACGCCCTCGTGAAGGGCGGCGGAAACTGCTTTTCCATTTTGCGCTCTGATAGACGTCGCAAAGGCCTCCTCCTGTCAAATGGCAGGCGGCAGGCGCCTGTCCGGCTGCTACGCTAGTAGGGTTGGAGCGACACATCGCATAACGGACACGAAGGGAAGGGGTAGCCAGCCGCATATGGCTGCTGCACGGCGGCAGAAGCCGCGGGGAGAAAAGGCTTGATGGAGTGCCCGTTACCGCAGTCAGAGCAAGGCCCGGTGTTGCTGGTGGTGGACGACCGCCAGGAGAACCTGTTCGCCATGCAGGCCGTGCTGGAGGTCGGAAATTGGCGAGTGATCACCGCTGCCTCGGGTGAGCGTGCCCTGCAATACCTGCTGGACGAGACCGTAGACCTGGTCCTGCTCGACGTCCAGATGCCGATCATGGACGGCTTCGAGGTGGCGCGCATCATGCGCAGCAACCTGCGTACCCGCTTCACCCCGATCATCTTCGTTTCCGCCGAGGCCCACTCCTACGAATCGGTGCTGCGTGGCTATGCCACCGGCGCGGTCGACTATCTGCTCAAGCCCGTCGATCCCAATATCCTCCGCCACAAGGTGCGCTCGCTGCTCGATCACGAGCGCAATCGTCGCGAGTTGCTGCAGGCCACCCAGCAGCTGGAGCTGGCCAAGTCCTTCAGCGACTCGCTGCTCGACAATGCCGCCGAGGGCATCCTCACCGTCAACGAGCAGGGCCGGGTGACCTTCGCCAACGCCGCCATCGCCCGCATGTTGCGCTGCAGCGTCAGTGACCTGGTGCATGCCAACTTCCTCGACTTCCTCGAAGGGGGCAGCGGTCTCGACGACTGGCAGACCTCGCCCTTCATGGAACACTACGACCGCCGCGAGACCTATCGCCTGCACGACGCCCGCCTGCGCACCAATCGCGGCGACAGCCTGCCGGTGGCGCTGTCCTGCGCACCGCTGCCGCGCATGCAGCGGGCCATGGTCATCATCGCCCTGGACATGTCGCGCATGCGCGAGTTGCAGGACCAGCTCGAATCCCAGGCCGTCACCGATGCCCTGACCGGGCTGCTCAATCGCCGCGGCTTCAACCAGACCCTGGAAGCGGCGCTGGCGCGCAGCGGCCGCAACGGCAAGCGCATGGCCGTGCTCTACATCGATCTCGACGGTTTCAAGCGCATCAATGATTCGCTCGGCCACGAGGCCGGGGATCGGGTGCTGTGCATCGTCGCCGAGCAGCTCAAGAGCTGCATGCGGCCCTACGACATCCTGGCCCGCATGGGCGGCGACGAATTCACCGCGCTGCTCGATTCCCTCGAACATCCCGAGGATGCCGCCCGCGTCGCCGAGAAGCTCCTGGAGCTGCTGGCCACGGTGCATCGCATCGACGGCATGGAGGTCAGCCTGGGCGCCAGCATCGGCATCGCCAGCTATCCCGATTGCGGCCATACCGTGGACGGCCTGCTGAGATCCGCCGACATCGCCATGTACGAGGCCAAGCGTGGCGGGCGCCAGCAGTATCGCTTCTTCTCGCCGGAAATGAATGGCCGTGCCCGTTCCCGGCTGATGCTCGAAGAAAGCGTGCGCAATGCCATCGACAACAAGGATTTCGTGCTTGCCTACCAGCCGCAGGTCTATCTGCGCGATGGTCGCCTGCGCGGCTTCGAGGCGCTGCTGCGCTGGGAGCACACGGTGGCCGGCAAGGTCTCGCCCAGTGTCTTCATCCCGCTGCTGGAAGAGACCCGGCTGATCAACCGCATCGGCGACTGGATCTTCCGCGAAGGCGCCACCAAGCTGCAGTCCCTGCAGGAGATCTACGGCGACGAACTGTTGCTGAGCATCAACCTTAGCCCCGTGCAGTTCGGCATGCCGCAATTGGCGGAAAGCCTGCGCCAGATCATCGAGACCCATGGGCTGAAGCCCAGGCAGCTGGAAATCGAGGTGACCGAGTCGGCGCTGATGCACGACATCGACTACACGCGGGCGCAGCTGTCGCAACTGCGCGCCCTCGGTGTGCGCATCGCGGTGGACGACTTCGGCACCGGCTATTCCTCGCTGGCGTACCTGCGCCACTTCGAGCTGGATACCCTCAAGATCGATCAGCTGTTCATCGCCAACATGCTCGATTCCTCGCGCGATGCCGCCATCGTCAGCACCATCCTCGAGCTGGGCCGCAACCTGGATCTGGAAGTCATCGCCGAAGGCGTGGAGACCCTGGAGCAGCGTGACTGGCTGATCGAGCACGGCTGCGAGATCATGCAGGGCTTCCTGGTTTCCCGACCGCTGAGCGCCGAGGTGACCGGACGCTTCCCCCAGCAGGTGGACTGGGCCGCCAAGCGGCCCGAGCCAACGCTCTAGGCGCCCTGAGGGCCTGCGCCAGCAGCGAGCAGCCGCCGTCCATCGGCGCAGGCCGCGGACCAGGCGGCGTGCCAGAGCTGGCGGGACTTCCCGGGCCGGCACCTGGCCAGCCAAACCACGCACGCCACTGAACGAACACCCGTCCGTGCCTTCTTATGCAAGGGCCACAGGCACGGAGTAGGAAGCATGCGGGGCGCCGTCTTTCCATGGCGGGAAAACAACAGGTTCGAATTGCTGGTGGACGGCGGTCGGTTCTTTCCGGCCATGCTCGAATCCATCGCTGGCGCCAGTCGCCAGATCGATGTCGAACTCTATCTGGTGGAAACCGGCAGCTGCTCCGAGCAACTGCTCGTGGCCCTGACCGAGGCGGCCCGCCGCGGCGTCGCGGTACGCTGCCTGTTCGATGGCTTCGGTACCCTGCGGATGGATGCCGGCTTGCGCCGTCAGCTGGAGGAAGCCGGCGCCGAGCTGCGCGTCTTCAATCCCGTGCGCTTCGGCCACGGCCTGCACAACCTGCACCGCGATCATCGCAAGATCTTCATCATCGACGGCGCAGAAGCCTTCGTCGGTGGTAGCGGCGCGACCGACGACTTCTGGGATCCGGCCAAGAGCGACTGCAACTGGCACGAGGTGATGGTGCGCATCCAGGGGCCGCTGGTGGAAGACTGGCTGGCCCTGTTCGAGCGCCAATGGGAAGCGGTCGGTCGCCGCCGCGCCTGGAAGCCGCGTCCGCGGCGCGGACGCGAGCGTCCACCGCCACCACCCGCTGCCCAGGAAGGGCAGGGCCGGGTGGCCTATGCCGACGCCCGCCAGCACCGAGACATCCTCCAGGCGCTGATTCGGGCCCTGGTGGGCGGCCAGCAACGCATCTGGTTCGCCACTCCCTATTTCCTGCCGACCTGGCGCGTGCGCTGGGCGCTCAGGCGCGCGGCGCGCCGCGGCGTCGACGTGCGCCTGCTGCTCACCGGTCGACACACCGATAATCCGCCGGTGCGTTTCGCCGGGCAACGCTACTATCGCAGCCTGTTGCGCGCCGGTGTACGCATCTACGAATACCAGCCGAGATTCATCCACGCCAAGATGGTGCTGGTGGACAACTGGGTCAGTGTCGGCTCCTGCAACTTCGATCACTGGAATCTGAGGTTCAACCTGGAGGCCAATGTCGAAGCGGTGGATCGCGGCCTGAGTCAGGCGGTGGCGGCCAGCTTCGTCAAGGATTTCGCCCAGAGCCGCGAGATCACCCTGGAATTCTGGCGCAGTCGCCCCTGGTGGAGACGGGCGCGCGAATGGCTGTGGGGTTCGCTGGATCGCCTGGTGATCGGTGTACTGGGTCGCGGTTAGCAGCCCCGGTTGTCAGGTGCGGGTAACATAACCGATCCGGCGCTGTTGGCCGGACCCATCGTCCCGCGGACGAGGCCAGACGAGTAACGCCTTAGTGCAGACTTTAGATAAACACCGCTTCATCGGTCTGGAGTGGCTCAGGTTCCTGATGGGTTTCTATGTGGTCGTCTACCACACCATCCATTTCTATCCCGAGCGCAAGACCATCCCCCTGCTGGACGAGATCACCAGCATGGGCTTCTTCGCCACCAGCACCTTCTTCGTGCTCTCCGGCTTTCTGCTCGCCCATGTCTATTGCGGTCGCGGCAGCCTGCGCGAGCCGGCGCGCAGTTTCTGGATCAAGCGTTTCGCCAATCTCTATCCGATCCACATCTTCGCCCTGCTGCTGGCGATGGCGGTGGTGACCTGGATCGGCAGTCTGGGTATCCCGCCGGGCGCCGCCACGGCCAGTATCCGCTTCGTGGTGTTCGACACCAACGAACCCCTGGCGCGAACCAACCCCGAGCTGTTCCAGCACTTCATGAGCAACGCGGAGCTCGCCTTCAACGCCGTGCTGCAGCTGTTCATGCTGCAGGCGTGGAATCCCTATTACCTGACCTTCAACGCGCCCCTCTGGTCGATCTCGGCGCTGTTCTTCTTCTATCTGACCTTTCCCAAGCTGGCCCCGCGACTGATGACCAGCGAGCGTCCCTGGCAGCTGTTGCTGCTGGTCTGGGTGCTCTATCTGATTCCGCCGCTGCTGGTGATCGCCAACCAGAACTATGGCATGCCCTTCACCGGCCTTCTGCAGCGGGTGCCCCTGTTCCGCTTGCCGGAATTCCTTGCCGGCATCCTGCTGTATGCCGTCTTTCGTCGCCAGCACGCGCGGGGCTGGGCGCCGTCGGAACGGCAGCGGCTGTTGCTGGCGAGCTACCTGATCCTGAGTTTCGCCCTGGGTACGGCACTCTTCACCCATGGGCCCAAGTTCTGGTACTTCCTGTTCCATAACGGCCTGTTCCTGCCGTCGCAACTGATCCTGGTCTATCTGGCCGCGCTGGCCCAGGAGCCGGCCAGCGAGCGCATCCGCCACTGGTCGCCGCGACTCGGCGGCGCTTCGCTGTCGATGTTCGCCCTGCATGTGCCCCTGTCGGGAATCTACATGACCCTGGAGCAGCTGATCGGCGGCGATCTCAAGGCCTGTCTGAGCGGCAATCGCGAGGTCTGCATCGCCGCCGCCGGGGCCTATACCAACTCCATCGAATGGTACTGGCTGTTCCTGCTGGCAGTGGTGGTGCTCTGCGTGCTGTTCCAGGAGCGGCTGGTGGTGCCGACTCGCAAGCGCATTCTCAAGGTGCTGCTGCCGCGCCTGGCGCCGCAGCAGCCGCCCCAGGCTAGCGGCGGAAGCCTTCGGCCATGACGAAGAAGCGCGCATTCAGCGCCGCCAGCGGCTCGCGCAGCTGCTCCAGCTGATCGGCCGCACCGAACACCTCGAAGCGTTCCAGGGTGGCGATGGCCTGGGCCTGCTCCAGCAGGTCACCGACGTTGTCCAGGTGGGCCAGTAGCGCCTGGGCATCGCGATAGCCTTCGCGGCAGCGCGCCGTGGTACCGTCGTAGCAGAAGCCATAGTAGAGGCAGCCGGGTTCGTTCCGGGTGCGCTGCAGCATGGCCTCGCCCAGGCGCTTGAAGGCCTCGAGCTGATCGGGCTGGACGGCGAAGACGGGGGCCAGGCTGCAGACGGAATCGCTGGGAAGAGTGGGCATGGAAACTCCTGGGTCAGGGGTGGTCTCCATGCGACCCCTGCCGAGGGGACGGCGCTCCCGTCAACTGACGGACGTCAGCCGCCGACCTGGGCGATCCAGTCGTTTAGGTTGTAGTAGTTGGTTACCCGCGCCACCTTGCCGTCGCGGATCTCGAAGAAGGCCCCCACCGGCAGGCGATAGGTCTGGCCGTTGGCCGGCGGCAGGCCTTCATCGCTGGCCAGGTATTCGCCATGGATGACGAATTCGGCGGCGGCGCGGCGCCCGCTGGGTTCGGCCATGACGACCAAATCGGTCAGGCGTTCGCGATAGCAGCGATTCATGTGTGCCATGAAGGCCGCGAAGGCGGCCTTGCCCACCTGACGCTCGCCCTGGTTGATGTCGTGGACCACATCATCGGTGAGCAACTCCAGAAAGATGTCCATATCGCCGGCATTGAAGGCGGCGTAGTAGGCGTCGATGAGGTCGGTCGTGGTCATGGCGGTTCCTGTCGTGAACGAAAAAATGGCCTTGTCTGCACATGGTAGGGTGCCGCTACGCGGCCGACATAGCCATTCACGTCTCCTGCTTAACCAGAAGAGTCCATGGACATCCAACTTCTCCACGGCGCTGCCATCACCCCGCTGATTCCCGAACTCGCCACCCTGCGCATCGCGGTCTTTCGCGAATTTCCCTATCTCTACGACGGCACCCTGGCCGACGAGTCCCGCTATCTGCAGACCTACGCCCAGTCGCCGGACAGCCTCTGCGTGCTGGTCAGCGACGCCGGCCGCGTAGTGGGCGCTGCCACCGCCTTGCCGCTGGCGGACGAGACCGCGGAATTCCAGCAGCCCTTCCTCGCCAGTGGCTGGCCAGTGGAGCGGATTTACTACTTTGGTGAGTCCCTGCTACTGCCGACCTACCGCGGCCGGGGACTTGGCCGGCGCTTCTTTGCCGAACGCGAGGCCCGGGCGCGGCAGCTGGGGCGCTTCGCCTGGTGTGCCTTTTGCGCCGTGCAGCGCCCGGACGACCATCCTCGGCGACCGCCGCACTACAGACCGCCACACCGCCTCTGGCAGCGTCAGGGCTTCACCGAACAGCCGACGCTGACCACCCAGTACCGGTGGCAGGATCTCGACGAAACAGTCGAGTCGCCCAAGCCCATGACCTTCTGGCTAAAGGAGTTGCCATGATCCGCCTCGCCGCCTGTCAATACGCCATCGAGCTGCTGGAGTCCTGGGACGCCTACGCTGCGCACCTGACCGACCTCTGCGAGGAGGCCGCAGCCGCAGGCAGTCAGCTGCTGCTATTGCCTGAATACGCCGGCCTGGTGCTCAGCGGCCAGCTGCCTCCCGACGAGCGCAGCGACCTGCAGGGCTCCATTGCCGGCATCCAGCCCCTGATCTCGGTCTGGCGCGACCTCTGCGAAGGTCTGGCGCGCCGGCTGCAGCTCTATCTGCAACCCGGCTCGCTGCCAGTCCTCGACGACGACGGCCGGTATCGCAACCGGGCCTGGCTGTTCGGCCCCGAGGGCTGCCTGGGCCATCAGGACAAGCTGATGATGACCCGCTTCGAGCGGGAGGAGTGGCACATCGTCGGCGGCCGCGAAGGCCTGCGGACATTCGATACGGCCCTTGGGCGTCTCGGCATCCTGATCTGCTACGACAGCGAATTCCCGCTGCTGGCCCGCCACCTGGCCGAAGCGGGTGCGGACCTGATCCTGGTACCGAGTTGTACCGATACCGTCGCCGGCTTCCACCGGGTTAGGGTCGGTGCCCAGGCCCGGGCGCTGGAAAACCAGGTCGCCGTGTTGCAGTCGCCGACGGTGGGTTTGGCACCCTGGTCGCCGGCGCTGGACGAAAATGTCGGTCGGGCCGGGCTCTTCGTCCCGCCGGATCGTGGCCTGCCCGCGAACGGCGTGATCGCCCAGAGCGCAGAACTCTGTCCGGACGTCAGCCAGTGGCTCTATGCCGACCTCGATCTGGACGAGGTGCGACGGGTGCGGACCCATGGCCAGGTGTTCATCCGCCATGACTGGCTGGAGCAGTGGCAAGTACTGGAACCCAGGCGCTGAATGAAAAAAGCCCAGCACTGAGCTGGGCTTTTTCGTGGGACGGAATCTAGATCTCGACGGCGAGGCTGTCGGCGATCTTCTTCTGCCACACCTGCGGGCCGGTGATGTGCACCGACTCGCCACGGGTGTCGACGGCCACGGTCACCGGCATGTCCTTCACCTCGAACTCATAGATGGCTTCCATCCCCAGTTCCGGGAAGGCCAGCACCTGGGAGCCCTTGATGGCCTGGGCCACCAGGTAGGCGGCACCGCCGACGGCCATCAGGTACACCGCCTTGTGGTCCTTGATCGCCTCGATGGCGATGGGGCCGCGCTCGGACTTGCCGATCATGCCCAGCAGGCCGGTCTGGTCGAGGATCTGGCGGGTGAACTTGTCCATGCGGGTCGCCGTGGTGGGACCGGCCGGGCCGACCACCTCGTCGCCCACCGGATCGACCGGGCCGACGTAGTAGATGAAGCGACCCTTGAGGTCCACCGGCAGCGACTCGCCCTTGTTGAGCATGTCGACCATGCGCTTGTGGGCCGCATCGCGTCCGGTGAGCATCTTGCCGTTGAGCAGCACGGTCTCGCCCGGCTGCCAGCTCTGCACCTCTTCCGGGGTCAGGGTGTCGAGGTCGACGCGACGGGCGCTCGGACCGGCTTCCCAGACGATTTCCGGATAGGCGTCCAGCGGCGGCGCTTCCAGACTGGCGGGACCGGAGCCGTCCAGCACGAAGTGGGCGTGACGGGTGGCGGCGCAGTTGGGGATCATGCACACCGGCAGGGAGGCGGCGTGGGTCGGGTAGTCCTTGATCTTGACGTCCAGCACCGTGGTCAGGCCGCCCAGGCCCTGGGCGCCGATGCCCAGCTGGTTGACCTTGTCGAAGATCTCCAGGCGCAGCTCTTCCAGGCGATTCTGCGGACCGCGGGCCTTCAGCTCATGGATGTCGATCTCGTCCATCAGCGATTCCTTGGCCAGTACCGCGGCCTTCTCGGCGGTGCCGCCGATGCCGATGCCCAGCATGCCCGGCGGGCACCAGCCGGCGCCCATGGTCGGCACGGTCTTGAGCACCCAGTCGACGATGGAGTCGGACGGGTTGAGCATGGCCATCTTGGACTTGTTCTCGGAGCCGCCGCCCTTGGCCGCGACATCGATCTCCACGGTGTTGCCGGGGACGATCTGGTAGTGGATCACCGCCGGGGTGTTGTCCTTGGTGTTCTTGCGGGCACCGGCCGGGTCGGCCAGGATCGAGGCGCGCAGGACGTTTTCCGGCAGGTTGTAGGCGCGACGGACACCCTCGTTGATCATCTCGTCCAGGCTCAGGGTGGCGCCGTCCCAGCGCACGTCCATGCCGACCTTGGCGAAGACGGTGACGATGCCGGTGTCCTGGCAGATCGGCCGATGGCCGGTGGCGCACATCCGCGAGTTGATCAGGATCTGGGCGATGGAATCGCGCGCGGCGGCGGATTCTTCGCGCAGATAGGCCTCGTGCATGGCCTGGATGAAGTCGACGGGGTGGTAATAGGAGATGAACTGCAGGGCGTCGGCAACGCTCTGGATCAGGTCATCCTGCTTGATCACGGTCATGTACGCGCTCCTCTTGGCGGTTTCTTGCGTCTCGGCCACGGGCGGTGGCGAGACGGGCGCGCAATTCGGGTCGCACGGACCGGGCCGCGAAGGAGCCCGATCGGAGGGGTGGCCTGACACACTGAGAAAGGCCCACCCGGCCCACCCGGCCAGGGCGGCCGACCCGAGAGCGGCGCGGCAGTATAGCCTTTAAGCGGCCGGACGGCACGCCACCTGGGTCGACGGTGGGCGATCAGCGCCTAGCGGCGGTCCAGGGCCGCCGGATTGACCAGATCGGTCGGCTGCTTGCCTTCGAGGGCAGCGATCAGGTTGTCCACCGCGCGTTCGGCCATGGCATAGCGGGTCTCGTGGGTGGCCGAACCTATGTGCGGCAGGGTGACCACATTGGGCAGTTCGAACAGTGGCGAGGCCTCCAGCGGTTCACGGGTATAGACGTCCAGACCCGCGCCGCGGATCTGGCCCTGGCGCAGCGCCTCGATCAGCGCCGGCTCGTCGATGACCGGGCCGCGCGCCAGGTTGATCAGGATGGCGCTGGACTTCATCAGCTCCAGTTCGCGTGCGCCGATGAGGCCCTCGGTAGCGGCCGACAGCGGTACCACCAGGCAGACGAAGTCGGCTTCCCCGAGCAGGTCGTCCAGCTCGCGGCGCTGGGCACCCATCTGCTCTTCCAGTTCGGGCTTGGCGCTGTTGGCGGTATAGAGAATCGGCATGTCGAAGCCGAAGTGGCCGCGCCTGGCGATGGCCGCGCCGATACGACCGGCGCCGACGATGCCCAGCGTACGGCCATGGATGTCGGTGCCGAAGTGTTCTTCGCCGATGCCCTTGCGCCAGTGTCCGGCCTTGACGAAGGCATCCAGCTCCGGCACCCGCCGGGCGGCGCTCACCAGCAGGGTGAAACCGAGGTCGGCGGTGGTGTCGGTGAGCACGTCCGGGGTGTTGGTGAGCAGGATGCCGCGCTCGGTCAGGTAGTCCACGTCATAGCTGTCGTAGCCGACCGAGACGCTGGCGATGGCTTCCAGGGTGGTGGCCATTTCCAGCTCCTTCTCGCCCAGCTTGCGACTGGCGCCGATCAGGCCCTGGGCCTTGGCTGCGGCAGCGGCGAAGAGATCGAGGTTGGCACTGAAGGGGATCACCTCGACGGTGAAGTGTTCGCGCAGGCGTTCCACCAGCTGTTCGGGCAGGCGGTTGAAGACCACTACGTGCTTCTTGCTCATCGATACCTCGGCGTGTGGAAAAAGGGGTCAGGCCAGGCCGGCTGCCGCGAAACGCGGCAACGCGGGATGCTGCTCCAGCAGGGCGGCGAGACCCTCGCGGGTGGGCTCCTGATTGAAGTCCAGGCCCAGGGCCTCGCGGTGGATGCCGGTGGCGGCCAGCCACAGACAGTCGATGTCCGCCGCCACCGCGCCGGGCACGTCGGTCACCAGGGAATCCCCGACGAACAGCAGGCGCTGGGCACCGCGGGTGGCCAGTTCCTCGGCTGCGCAGCGGAAGGCATAGGGATCGGGCTTGCCGTACCAGGTGACCTCGCCACCCAGGGCGGCAAAGCGATCGGCCAGCTTGCCGGCCGCATAGAAGGGTAGACCCCCGGACACCACGTTGCGATCCGGATTGGCGCAGAGAAAGGGCTTGTCCAGGGCGGCGGCCAGGGGCGCGAAGCGGGCTTCCAGCTCGTCCTCGGGGAAGCTGCCGACGCCGAGGATGATGGCCGCCTGGTCGATATCCTCGACGAAGCGCGCGCGGATCTCCGCGGGCCAGCCGGCCTGGCCGGTGCCAGGACCGGAGAGGTAGATACCGCCTGCGCGGAATTTCGGATCCTGCTGAAAGGCGTCGATGGCCAACTGACCCGAGGTGGTGATGCCGGCAAAGAGTTCGCGCGACACGCCCAACTTGCCCAGTTCTTCGACCATGCCGTCCGCATCGCGGGAGGCATTGCTGAGAAACCACACCGGCTTGCCCTCGGCGGCACGACGCTCCAGCCAGGCGCGGGCGCCGGGAAAGGTCTCGTAGCCGTCGATCAGCACGCCCCAGAGGTCGAGGATGAAGCCGTCGTAGGCGGCCAGCGCCTCGTCCAGTTGATCGAGGCGGAGCAGGGTGGGAGCGGTCATGCGGCGGATCCGATGGCGAAAAGGGAAACGACAAGCCTAACCCGTTTTGCCGAGCGGCTGCCGAAAACACAGACACCGGCCTGAGCCGGTGTCTGTTTGGTGCCTGTTGGCAGTGCTTAGCGCGTGGGCGCCTTGCCGGCCTTGGCGACTTCCAGGGCCTGGGTGTCGACGCGGCCGTAGATGTCTTCGAAGCGGACGATGTCGTCTTCGCCCAGGTAGCCACCGGACTGCACTTCGATCAGCTCCAGCGGTACCTTGCCGGGGTTGGCCAGGCGGTGCACGGAGGTCATCGGCAGGTAGGTGGACTGGTTCTCGGTCAGCAGGAAGACCTTGTCGTCACAGGTGACCTCGGCGGTACCGGAGACCACGATCCAGTGCTCGGCACGGTGGTGGTGCATCTGCAGCGACAGCTGAGCGCCCGGCTTGACGGTGATGCGCTTGACCTGGAAGCGCTGGCCCATGTCGATGGAGTCGTAGGAACCCCAGGGACGGAAGACTTCCTGGTGTGCCTTGACCTCGTTGCGGTTCTGCTTCTCGAGGGCGTTGACCAGCTTCTTGACGTCCTGGACCTTGTCCTTGTGGGCGATCATGACCGCGTCCTTGGTTTCCACCACGACCACGTTTTCCAGACCGACCAGGGTCACCAGCTTGCCGTTGCCGTGCACCAGGCAGTTGCGGCTGTCATGCAGGACGACGTCGCCCTTGATGACGTTGCCGTTGTTGTCCTTGGCATGGACGTCCCACAGCGCGGACCAGGAACCGACATCGTTCCAGCCGGCGCTCATGGGCACCACGCAGGCGCGGGTGGTCTTTTCCATCACGGCGTAGTCGATGGAATTGTCCGGGCAGACGGCGAAGGTGGCGGCGTCGATGCTGATGTTGATGCCGTCGATGCTGCTGCGCTCCAGCGCCAGCAGGCAGGTGTCGTAGATATCGGTGTCGTGCTTCTTCAGCTCTTCCAGGAAACGGCTGGCGCGGAACAGGAAGATGCCGCTGTTCCAGCAGTAGTCGCCAGAAGCCACGTATTCGGTGGCGGTGACGGCATCGGGCTTCTCGACGAAGCGCTCGACGCGGGATACGCCCTGGGGCAGGCCGTCGTTGGAGCCGGTCTTGATGTAGCCGTAACCGGTCTCGGGCGCGGTGGCCGGAATGCCGAACAGCACCATCTCGCCACGCTCGGCGGCGGCGGCGGCCTGTTGCAGGGCGGCCTTGAATTCGGCTTCGTCCTCGATCACGTGATCGGCGGGCAGCACCAGCATCAGGTCGTCCTTGCCGTCAGCGACCAGTTGCATGGCAGCGATGGCCACGGCCGGCGCGGTGTTGCGACCGAAGGGCTCCATGATCAGCGCCTGCGGCTTGCACTCGACGGCCTTGAGCTGCTCTTCCACCAGGTAACGGTGTTCGGCGTTGCAGACGATGATGGGACAATCGATGCTGCCCTCGCAGCCCAGGCGATTGATGGTCTCCTGGAACATGGTCTGTTCGCTGGTCAGGGCCAGGAACTGCTTGGGGTAAAGCTTGCGCGAGAGGGGCCAGAGTCGCGAGCCGCTACCACCGGACAGGATGACGGGAATCATGGGCGTTACTCCTTCAGCGTCTGCTGATTTGTGGCCGCTGTCCCTGAGGTCGGGACGAAGCGTCCATGCTTCGAAAGATCAACCGGCCGAAAGGTCGACCGGTACAAATTGAACGTGCGGACTGATTGCCATTGGCCAGCATGACCCGGGGCAAGGACCAGACAAAGACAGAATCAAACGAAAGTGGTTCTCAGCGAATTTTCCTTTTTTCGGAAAGGCAGCGGTTTTGAGAGGTCCGGCAACTTTTCGCGCCTGGAACGTCTCCGCCACGGGGCTGAAACCTTTTTTATTGGAGGGAGATGACAGTCTTTCATGGATGGCGGGCACCGAATGTGACCCTCTAGCCAGTTCGATGGCCCAGCGTGCGGGCAATTTTGCCATCCGTCGATTCGCTCGGCTAATTCGGCGGTGTATCGCGCAGAAACACCAGCTTGTCTGCCGAGGAACGCTCGGTCGAGTAGCGATA
>Ga0105251_10002075_pt1 | contig 16169 bp, 15 predicted proteins | sample KBSS64metaG_FD_80424 | JGI IMG/M metagenome (GOLD analysis project Ga0105251, IMG submission 80424) | Switchgrass rhizosphere microbial communities from Kellogg Biological Station, Michigan, USA - KBS S6-4 metaG | ecosystem: Host-associated > Plants > Roots > Rhizosphere > Soil | place...
CGAGAAGGGCACCTTGCGCTTGATCGCCTGCACGTCGGGATAGCGCGCGGCGTTGTCTCCGGCGAGCTTGCCTTCGTCGGCGGCGTCGTGGAGCCAGGGGCGCACGCCGTCGCAATCTCCCGCGATGAAGATGGAGCTCGTGCCGCATCGCATCGTGGTTTCGTCGAATAGCGGCACGCCTTTGTCATTCAGTTCGATGCCCGCGTTTTCGAGCGCGAGCGGCTTGAGATTCGGCTTACGGCCCGTCGCGGCGAGCACCAGATCGACGCGCTCGACATGTTCCTCTCCGTCGGGCGACGTGAAGCGCAGCGTCGGCACGCCGTCTTCGAGCGACATCTTGTCGAACTTCGCGTCGGGATCGAAATAGAACTCGTCGGCGAGCGCGGCGGCGAGCGCATCGCGCACGGGCTTGTCGGTGAGCGCCGCGACGCCGCCGCCCTTGCCGAACATGAAGATGTCGACATCGAGGCGGGCGAGCGCCTGTCCCAGTTCCAGCGCGATCGGTCCCGCGCCGAACACCGCGATGCGTTTCGGCAGCGTACGCAGCTCGAAGAGATCGTCGCTCGTGATGAGCCTGTCTCCGAACACCTTCAACTCGTCGGGCACGCTCGGCGCCGCGCCCGTCGCGATGACGATGCTTTTTGCTTCGACGCGTACGCGGTCGCCGACGACGAGCCGTGTCGGCGCTTCGAAGCGGGCCCCGCCGCGCAGCAGGATGCCGTCGGGCAGCGCGTCGACTTCCTCGAGCACGCTCTTGACGAAGTCATCGCGCTCGCGCCGCACGTAGTCGAGCACGTGCGCGTAGTCCGGTTCGAGCGCGTGCGTGCCTTCGATGCCGCGGGCGGCCAGCGAATGGGCATCGTGCAAACCATTGGCCGCCGCGAGCAGCAGCTTCGACGGCATGCAGCCGACGCGCGCGCAGGTCGTGCCCAGCTCGCCGCTTTCGATCAGCACCGCGTTCACGCCCGCGAGCCGCGCCGCGCGCAACGCGGCCATGCCCGCCGTGCCCGCGCCGATCACGGCGACGTCCACCTTGATGTCCTTCATTCCGCTCCCGTTTTTATGTCGATGCGATATCAGCCGTTATCCGCGAATCCCGGATAAAGCGTCATGCCGCCGTCGACGAAAAGCGTCGTGCCGACGACATAATCGCTGTCGTCGGACGCGAGCCAGACCGCCGCGCGGCCGATATCCTCCACGTCGCCGACGCGTCCGTACGGAATCAGCGTCAGGAGCTTGTCGAGTTTCTCGGGTGTATCCCACGCGTCCTGGTTGATCGGCGTGCGTATTGCGCCCGGCGCGATGCCGTTCACGCGGATGCGTTGCGGCGCGACTTCCTGCGCGATCGTTTTCATCATCATCTGGATGCCGCCTTTGGACGCAGCGTAGTTCACATGTCCCGCCCACGGAATGACCTCGTGAACGGAACTCATGCAGATGATCTTGCCGAGCGCCTTCGATACGTCGCGCATGCCGCGCCGCTCGAACGTGCGCACGGCGCGCTGCGCGGTGAGGAACTGGCCGGTGAGATTCGTCTGAATCACCGTGTTCCAGTCGGCGAGCGTGAGCGCGGAGAACTTCGCGTCCTTCTGCAGCCCGGAATTCGCCACGACGATATCGACGGTGCCGAAGCGCTTCACGACGGCCTCGAACATCGCGTCGATCTGGGATTCGTCGGACACGTCCGCGCCGACGGCGAACGCTTCGCCGCCTTTTGCCGTGATTGCGGCGGCGAGTTCTTCAGCGGGTTCCGCGTGGGAGTGATAGTTGATGGCGACGTGCGCGCCCGCATCGGCGAGCGCCGTGGCGACGCCCGCGCCGATGCCCGAGCTCGCGCCGGTCACGAGCGCAATCTGGCCTGCGAGGGGTTTGTGCATGTGCGTTTTCAGTGATGGACGGTCCTTCGTGAGGAGCAAGACGTGCGCCCAAGGACTGCGACGCTTCAGCCGTTCACCAATCCCTGATACACCTCCGCATAGGCGAGGGCCGCCGCCTCCCAGCTGAAGTTCTGGCCCATCGCGCGCTTGACGACGGCCTTCCAGTCCGTGCGGCGCGCCTTCAATGCGAACGCGCGCCGGATCGCGCCGACGATGCCCGCGCGATCGAAGGTATCGAACACGAAGCCGGTCGCGAGGTCGTCGGCGAGATTTTCGAGCGAACTGTCGACGACCGTATCGGCGAGCCCGCCCACGCGGTGCACGAGCGGCAGTGAGCCGTACGCGAGCGCGTAGAGCTGCGTGAGGCCGCACGGCTCGAAGCGCGACGGCACCATCACCACGTCGCTGCCGGCGATGATCGAATGCGACAGCGTCTCGTCGAAACCGAGCTCGATCGCGACCGCGCCGGGATGCGCCGCCGCCGCGTTCTTCATGCCGGTTTCGAGCGCCGGATCGCCGGTGCCGAGCACGGCGAGCTGACCGCCGCGCTGCACGATGTCCGGCACGGCCGAAAGCAGCAGATCCAGCCCTTTCTGCTCGGTCAGCCGGCTGACGACGCCGAAGAGCAGGGCGTCGTCGTCGCGCGCGAGTCCCATGCGCTCCTGCAGCGCTGCCTTGCACTTCGATTTGGCCGAAGGCTTCGACGCGGTGTACTTCGACGCGATGGACTCATCGACCGACGGGCTCCAGATCGAATAATCGACGCCGTTCAGGATGCCGGCGATGTCGTGCGTGCGGGTCTGCAGCAAGCCGTGCAGCCCGGCGCCGTGCGCCTGCGTCTGAATTTCGCGCGCATAGGTCGGGCTGACCGTCGTGATGCGGTCGGCGTAATAAAGACCCGCCTTCAGGAACGAGACGTGGCCGTAGAACTCCACGCCGTCCACCGCATAAAAGTCGCCGGGCAATTGCAGCGCCCCGAACCCGGACGCCGGGAAGGTGCCCTGATACGCGAGGTTGTGCACGGTCATCACGCTCGCGACCCTGGCCGCGCCGCCGCGCTCGAATGCGCGCAGATACGCGGGGGCGAGCCCCGCGTGCCAGTCGTGCGCGTGGACGATATGCGGCTTCCACGCCGGATCGGCGCCCGTCGCGATGCGCGCCGCCGTCCAGCCGAGCAGCGCGAAGCGGCGGTCGTTGTCGGCATAGGAGCGATGCGCGGCATCGAGATACGGATTGCCCGGGCGGTCGTAGAACTGATCCGCGCGCACGACGTAGACCACCACGCCATGCGGCTGAAGCACGCCGCGCTCGAGCCGCACGTTGCCCGCGCCGAACGCGGCGCCCAGATCGGCGACGGGCTGAAGATCGTCGAGGCCTGCGAGCACGGCGGGAAAGCCCGGCAGCACGACCCGCGCATGCGTGCCCAGTTGCGACTGCGCGGGCGGCAGCCCGCCGACGACGTCGGCGAGGCCGCCGGTTTTCAACAGCGGAAACATTTCTGCTGCGGCATGCAGCACGCATACGGTCATCGGCGCTCCTGTCGGATGGATTCGTGTTGTCGTGTTGATCCGGCGCGCCGGCGTCTAACCTTGCGCGAGCCGCGCCAGCGCATCGCGCGTGATGAGCGTGACGCCCGATTCCGTCCGGAAAAAGCGCGCGGCGTCGTCGTCCGGGTCCTCGCCGACCACGAGACCCTCCGGCACCGTGCAGCCGCGATCGATCACGACGCGCTGCAACCTGCAACTCGGCCCGACGGTCACCTGAGGCAACAACACTGCCTCATTGATGTTACAGAACGAGTGCACCCGCACCGCCGACGAAAACACCGACTTCGACACTTGCGAGCCGGAGATCACACAGCCGCCGCACACGAGGAGATTGGTGATCGCGCCTTGCTGGCCGTTGAGGTCGCGCACGAACTTGCCGGGCGGCAGCTGTTCCTGATTCGTCCAGATCGGCCACTTGCGGTCATACAAATCGAGTTCCGGAATCGTCGACGCGAGGTCGAGGTTCGCGGACCAGTACGCGTCGACGGTGCCGACATCGCGCCAGTAGGCGGGCGCTTCCGGATCGCTGCTCGACGTCACGCACGACATGCCGAACGGATGCGCGATCGCCTTGCCCGTCGTCACGACCCGCGGAATGATGTCCTTGCCGAAGTCGTGATCCGTATTCGATGTCTCGATGTTCTCCTGCAGCATGTCGTAGAGATATTTCGCGCTGAACACGTAGATGCCCATGCTCGCAAGCGCGATATCCGGCTTGCCGGGCATCGCGGGCGGATCGGCGGGTTTTTCGAGGAAAGCCGTGACGCGGCGGTTCTCGTCGACGTGCATCACGCCGAACGCGACCGCGTCCATGCGCGGCACCTCGATGCAGCCGACCGTGCAGTCGGCGCCGCTCTCCACATGGTCGAGCACCATGCGCGTGTAGTCCATCTTGTAGATGTGGTCGCCCGCCAGCACGATCACGAATTCCGGCCCGATCGAACGGACGATGTCGAGATTCTGATAGACGGCGTCCGCGGTGCCGCGATACCAGCTCGAATCGACGCGTTGCTGCGCCGGCCAGATATCGATGAACTCGTTGAACTCGCCGCGCAGGAAACCCCAGCCGCGCTGGAGATGCCGGATGAGCGAATGGGCCTTGTATTGCGTGACCACGGCGATGCGGCGGATGCCGGAGTTGAGACAGTTGGACAGCGCGAAGTCGATGATGCGGTATTTGCCGCCGAAGTGGACGGCGGGTTTCACGCGTTTGTCGGTGAGCGGTCCGAGGCGGGTGCCACGCCCGCCGGCGAGAACGATTGCGAGGGTCGACTTCTGCAAATCGGTGCGATTCTTAGACAGCGTCTCCATGCCAGCCTCCTGATTTGACCTGCGACTATTGATGTTGCCGTGTGTTCGTCCTCGTATGCTTTCGCTGTTTGTATCGTGAAGCATTATCCGGCGCGCATTCGAGTCCGTGTGCTGAAGTCGCCGTTTTTTTCTCGAATATGAATCGCAGATGCGGCCGGTGGATCGAGCAAGCGGCGTGCCGAGTGGAGCGTTGCGTCCACGCGACCTGATGGGCATCCGAGTCGACCGGATGGCTTGATAAAACGTGTCGGGACAATTTATATCGAGACCGCCATGCCGCAGTGCGTCGAGGCACGGCACAATATGAAGGTTGCGATGCCCGCGCACGCCCGAGCCGGCGTCCCCGGGTGTTCCATCTCTAGCTACCGTTGCGCTGCGCTGCACGAGCGCCGGCGCGACAAACGTTTGACCTGACCGGACACGATCAATCGGGAAATCAGAAGATGAACAACGTCCTGAGCATTCAGTCGCACGTGGTGTTCGGCCACGCGGGCAACAGCGCGGCGGTTTTTCCAATGCGGCGTCTGGGCGTCAATGTCTGGCCGCTCAACACCGTGCAGTTCTCCAATCACACGCAGTACGGCCGCTGGACCGGTAGCGCATTCGACGCCGACGAGTTGCAGAACTTGATCGAGGGCATCGGCGCGATCGGCGTGCTCGCGCGCTGCAACGCGGTGCTGTCCGGCTATCTCGGTGCGCCGGAGCAGGCTCGCGCGGTCGTCGAAATCGTGAAGATGGTGAAGGCGGTGAATCCGCGCGCGCTCTATTTCTGCGATCCCGTCATGGGGCAGACGGGCGGCTGCACGGTGGCTCCCGGCATCGAGGATTTCCTCGTCACGACGATGCCCGAAATCGCCGACGCGATCATGCCCAATCACATCGAGCTGGAAAAGCTCGTCGGGCGCAGCATCGAGACGGTGGAAGAAGCCGTCGATGCGTGCCGCGAAGTGATCGGCCGCGGCCCGCGCATCGTGCTGGTGAAGCATCTGCTCGATCGCAACAGCCGCGCCGACACCTTCAACATGCTTGCCGTCGCGCCGGGCGAAGCGTGGTTCGCGCAGCGCCCGCTCTATCCGTTCGCGCGGCAGCCGGTGGGCGTCGGCGATCTCACGAGTGCGGTGTTCGTCGCGCGCACGCTTCTGGGCGATTCGCTGCGCACCGCGCTGGAGCACACGCTCGCGGCGGTGAATGCCGTCGTCAAGTCGACTTACGATGCGGGGCGTTACGAGTTGGAAATCGTCGCTTCGCAGGACGAGATCGCGAAGCCGACCGACCGTTTCCCCGCCATCCGCGTGGTGGGCACGGAGACCATCAGGGGCCGCTAGCTTGCCTCGCCGTTGGCCTCCATCAGGCCGAAACGCCAGGACAGGCGCCGCGTCGCAGCGAGAAGGGCGCCTGCCAGCGGGCCGTCAGCGGCGCTATCGAAGCCGCCCGACGAGCCGATCAACGCAATGACGAGACACACACTGCCGGTGTGATCGAACACCGGAGCAGCCAGCGTGTGGATGCCGGGCACCGGCGCGCCGAGCGCCGTGTCGAGGCCGCGCGCCCTGATGTCGTCGAGCCGTGCGCGATATGCGGTATCCAGAATCGCATCCGGCGCCGCACCCGCGAGGCGGATGTGGTCCTGCTCCATCAGGGACACGAGCATGTCCGCCGGCAGATGCGCGGCGCAGACGCGGCCGATCGCCGTGTTGACGAGCGACATCGCCGTGCCGACGCGCAAGCTCACATGCTGCGGACGCGCCGATTCCTCCAGCCGGATCACGGTCGGGCCGAGCGGTCCGAGCGCGGCGGCGGCGACCGTCATCGACGTGTTCGCGGCGAGCCTGACGATCTCGCTTTCCGCATCGCGAATCGGCGAAAGGCGTTGCAGCGCGATGAGCCCGAGCTCGCGGCTCAATTGGCCCGCGTGGAAGAGCCCCGCGTCGTCGCGTGCGAGCAGGCCAACCTTGACGAGACTCACCAGATGCGCGAACGCCTTCGCGGGCGGCATGCCGGCCGCCGCGGCCAGATCGCGCAGCGAGAGCGGCCGGCCCGCCGCGACCAGTGCGCGCAACAGATCGCCGGTGGCGTCGAGCGCGTTGATGCCGCGCTGCGGCCTGGTGTCTTCTTCGAGCATGGTCATGAAAGCAATCCGGTGATATCGCGTGCCGCGTCCTTCAGCGCTTGCGCGAGCGGGCCGTCCCAGCCGACGTCGCACAGGCCGGTCGGGCCGATCGCCGTCAGCGCGAGTTGCAACCGGTGCGCGCCGTCGAACACCGGCACGCTCATGCTGCTGACGCCCGGACTCGGCGCATCGACGCTACGTTCGATGCCGCGTGCCCGAATCTCGCGGATGCGCTCGTTCATCTGCGGCGCATCGGTTTGCGCCTGATGCGCGAGCATCGCGTCGACGCGGGCGTCATCGTCGAACGCGCGGAATACGCGTCCCGTCGACGTCGCCGAAAGCGACATGACCGTGCCGACATGCAAGTTGACGTGCAGCGGATAGCCGCCGCGCTCGTAACGGACGATGGTCGGCCCTTGCGGCCCCGCGACGCTGACCGCGACGCTCATGCCGGTCGCGAGCGCGAGCGCCGGAACGCGTGACGCGGCCGCACGATACGCCGGCTGATGTTCTAGATTCAATAGACCGAGTCGCAGCGAAAGCGGGCCAGGCTCGTAATTGCCGGTCAGCGCGTCGCGCTTGACGAGGCCGAGCCGCGTGAGGCTCACGAGATACGTATGCGCCTGCGCGCTCGACAGTCCGGCGGCATCGGCCATTGCGCTCAATGCGAGCGGCTCGCGCCGGGCTGCGAGCGCTTCGAGCAGACGCGCGCCGACTTCGACGCTCTGGATGCCGCGCTGCTTTTTCTCTTCGCCGGATTCGGCGTCAGGCGTGGCATGGGTGGAACGAGCCAAGAGGACTCCGCGATCGATAGAAGTGAACGAATGGCAGATGTTAGCCGAGCAGGAATCCTCGGATGAAGCGATTCGGTATTTACCCGGAATTTGCAAATAGCAAGCATACTTGCTGTTGACAAAAATAATCGTCACGCCGATCATCCACCCATCCCCACGAGAATGGAATCGAGACACGACCATGGCAAAAGCATTCGCATCGCAAGCCGATCTGGAAGAGAAGAAGATCACCTTCACGCAGCTTTCCGAGAACGCGTACGCCTACACGGCCGAGGGCGATCCGAACTCGGGCGTGATTATCGGTGACGACGGCGTCCTGATCGTCGATACGACCGCCACGCCCGCGATGGCGCAGGACCTCATCGCGAAGATCCGCGGCGTCACCGACAAGCCGATCAAATACGTCGTGCTGTCGCATTACCACGCGGTGCGCGTGCTCGGTGCGTCGGCGTATTTCGCGGAAGGCGCGCAACAGGTCATCGCGAGCCGCGGCACGTATGAAATGATCGTCGAGCGCGGCGAGCAGGACATGAAATCGGAAATCGAGCGCTTCCCGCGTCTGTTTGCCGGTGTCGAGACGGTGCCCGGCCTCACGTGGCCGACGCTCGTCTTCGACACCGAAATCACCTTGTTCCTCGGCAAGCTCGAAGTGAAGATCGCGCATCTCGGCTCGGGCCACACGAAGGGCGACACGGTCGTCTGGCTGCCGTCGCAGAAGGTGCTGTTTTCGGGCGACCTCGTCGAGTACGACGCCGCCTGCTATTGCGGCGACGCGCAACTCGAGGAATGGCCCGCGACGCTCGAAGCGCTGCGCGCGCTGAAGGCGGAGAAGCTCGTGCCGGGCCGCGGTCCCGCGCTCTTGTCGCCGGCAGAGGTCGACAAGGGCCTCGACTACACGAAGGATTTCGTGACGACGCTGCTGCAGGCGGGCCGGGAAGCCGTTGTCGAAAAGCTCGATCTGAAGGGCTCGATGGCGCATACCCGCAAGGCGATGGACCCGAAGTTCGGCCACGTCTTCATCTACGAGCACTGCCTGCCGTTCGACGTGTCGCGCGCCTATGACGAGGCGAGCGGCATCAAGCATCCGCGCATCTGGACGGCCCAGCGCGACAAGGACATGTGGGCCGCTCTCCAGGACTGACGTTCATCTCTCGCGGCGCGCACTGACACGCGCCGCGCTTTCTTCTCTTCAGGCAAAAAGGCGCGCCAAAGACGCCGGCCTTCCCACGCCCATCTGGAGCGAGACATGTCGAAGTCGATCAGCACGGCGGCGCTCAGCCCGAGCGCCGCCGCGGAAACGCACGCCCTGTCGGACGATGCGCTCTTTCGCAAAATTGCGTGGCGCATCATTCCGTTCCTGTTCCTGTGCTACGTCGTGTCGTTTCTGGACCGCATCAATATCGGCTTCGCGCAGTTGCAGATGAAGCAAGATCTCGGATTCTCAGATGCGATGTACGGCCTCGGGGCCGCCGTGTTCTATGTCGGCTATGTGCTCTTCGAGGTGCCGAGCAATCTGCTGCTCGCGAGGTTCGGCGCGCGCCGCACGTTCACGCGGATCATGCTGCTGTGGGGCGCGGCGTCGGTCGGCATGATGTTCGTTTCGACGCCCGGGCATTTCTATCTGCTGCGCTTTCTCCTCGGCGTGTTCGAGGCGGGCTTCTTTCCGGGCATCGTGCTCTATCTGACGTACTGGTTTCCAGCGAAACGGCGCGCCGGCGTGATGTCGGTGTTCTTCGCGGGCGTCGCGGTGGCGGGCGTGTTCGGCGGACTGGTATCCGGCTGGATCATGCGCGACATGGCAGGCGTCATGGGCCTGCACGGCTGGCAATGGATGTTTGCGATCGAAGGCGCGCCGGCGGTGCTGCTCGGCCTCATCGCGTTGCGGCTGCTGGTGGACACTCCGCGCGATGCGCGCTGGCTCACGTCCGCCGAACGGGAGCGCCTGGCCGCGCTGTGCCCGGAAACGAACGCCCGCACCGATGCGCACGACCGCCGCGGTCTGCTCGACGCGCTGCGCAACCCGCGCCTCTATCTCTTTGCGTTCATCTACTTTTCGCTGACCTGCGCATCGCTGACGCTGAGTTTCTGGATGCCGCTGATGATCCGCGATTTCGGCATCACCGATGTCATGTCCGTGAGCCTCTACACCGTCGTGCCGAACGCGATCGGCGCAGTGGGGCTGATTTTGATTGCGCGCCATTCGGATCGCGTTGCGGAACGACGCAAGCACTTTGCGTGCTGCACGTTCGGCGGCGGCATCGCACTCGCGGCGCTCACGCTGCATTTCCCGAGCTTTCCGCTGATGCTCGCGATTCTCTCGCTAGCCGCGACATTGATCTTCGCGGCGTTGCCGATCTTCTGGGCCGTGCCCGCGAGCCATCTGCCGGGCAGGAGCGCGGCGGCAGGCATCGCGGTCATCAGCAGTATCGGCATCACGAGCGGCATCGTGAGTCCGTGGGTGATCGGCCAGATCCGCACCGCGACAGGCAGCATGGATCTCGCCGTGCAGCTCCTTTCGCTATTGCTCTTCGCAAGCGGCGCCGCCCTGATGGTGGGGCTGCGCCGCGATCCTTCCGCGAAAGAAAGCGATCACTGAGGCACGGCGGCGGCCATCGCCTTGAAGTTTTCGGGCGTGGCGAAAGCGAGATATTCGGCCTGCATTTCGGGCGTGAGAAATTCGAGCATCGTCGAGTTTTCGATCCAGAACTCGATCACGTGGAAAAAGTTGTCGCCGCGCGTGCAGCGCACCGCGCGCCAGCCTTCACGGTCGCCGATCGCGATGACGTCCTCGGCGCTCAGCTTCGTCGCGATCGCCATGTGGAACGCGCTGTACTGCGGGCGCTTCAACGTATCGGCGCCGTAGCTGACGCTTTCCTCATGGCCGCCGCCCGGCGTGATCACCTTGTCGCTCGGATAGATCTCGATGATGCTGCCGCGATCGTCGCCCGCGACCGCCATCCAGGCATCGGGAAAAGGCGAGAAGGGCGCGGCGAAGCCGTCCCACAGTTCGGCAAGCACATGCGCGACGTGCTTCGGATCGTTGGCGGGAATGGATGCATGGAAGATCATCGCGATGGACTCCGATGGAGGTGACGAGGACTGCGCGGCGATACTTTCATGTCGCGCGCCGGGATGTCAATTCGCAGTGCTACGGTGAGCCGGGATTCTTCCAGAGTCTATTGATATGAGTGTTTTCAAACGCGTCAGGACTCAGCGCTTATCCGACAAACGCTGATAGAAAAGCAGGTCGAGTTCCGGCGCCTTGCCGGTCAACGCGGTCAAGAGCGCGTGCGCCTGTCCGCGATGGTGCGTCTGATGATTGAACCAGTGCGCGAGCGCGGGCATGAGCGGCTGCGTCATCAGCTCGGGCGTCGATACGCGTTTATAGCTGATAGTGCCGGACAGCGCTTGCGGCATGAGACCGGTCACGTATTCGACGATGCGCGCGTCTTCTTCGCGGCGCGCCGCTTCGAGCGCCGGGAAGGTATCGAAGAGAATCGCATCCAGCGTTCCGGCGCCGCGCCTTCGCCCGTGAAGCGATGCATCCACACGCGGTCCGTCACGAGCAGGTGATTGAGCGTGCCATGCACGGACTTGAAAAACGCGCCACGGTCTGCGCGATAGTCGGCGTCCGACAGGGCGCGCGCCGCGTCGTAGACGCGGGCATTGGCCCACGCGTTGTAGCGCGCGAACATGTCGAAATGTGCTTTGAGCGGGTCTTGCATGGCGAGGACCTCAGTCGTGGCAGTGACGTTCGTGTTTTCGCACGATATTAAGTCACTACCACAGACAGCGGTTCACTACGCCGACGCAAACGCTGCGATATCCGCCGTCAGCCGCGCCGCATCGCTCAGAAAAATGCCATGCGGCGCGCCTTCGTAGACGACGAGCCGCGCGTTCGGAATCAGGCGCGCCGTGCGTTGCGAAGTCAGTTCGAGAGGATTCGACACATCGCGGTCGCCCTGCACGATGAGCGTCGGCACGTCGATGTCGCGCAGCTCGTTGCGGAAATCGCCGCGACTCACCGTTTCGTTGCACGCGAAAAGCGCGTGATGCGACGTGCGCAACGCCATCTCGCGGATCCAGTCGATCATCGCCTGCGACGCGCCCGGCCCGGCGAACGGCCGCGCGTTGTCGGCGAGCCACCGCGGATAGTCGCTCGCCAGGTCCTGCCGAAAGGCGTCGACGCAGGCACAATCGATGCCATCCGGGTTGTCCGGCGTCTTCATCAGCATCGGCAAGGTCGATGCGATCAACGCAAGCCGCGCGACGCGCGCGCTGCCGTGACGCGTCAGATAGCGCACCGCTTCCGCGCCGCCCATCGAATACCCGACGAGCGTGACGCGCGAAAGATCGAGCGCGTCGATGACGGCGGCGAGATCGTCCGCGAGCGTGTCGTAGTCGTAGCCGCCACCCGGATCGCTCGAACGACCGTGGCCGCGCCTGTCGTAGGCGATGCAGCGAAAGCCCTGGCGCACGAGCGGCAGCATCTGATACGCCCACATGTCGCCCGGCAGCGAATAGCTGGGGACGAACACGATGGTCCCGCCGTTGCCGGGCGCGCCTTCGGGCCGCCAGTCGCGATAGAAGAGCTCGACACCGCTCTCGGTCGCGATGTAGCCGGGGCGGGCGGTTTCGCCGTGGACTCGATGTTTTGCGGGCATCTTCATCTCCTTGTCGATGATCAGTGTGATTGCATCGTCGCAGGAGGCAATGAGCCGGGCAATTACGTCCAAGGTAATAGGCCGCGTGCAAAAAAACGCCGCCTCGAGAGGCGGCGAGAGCGCGTCCGCTTGTGGGCTCGATGATCGAGAGCGGACGCTTGAGGAGACAGGGCGACTGGACTCAGTATGGCAAAGCCGGGCGTCGGGCACAATCGCCGGCGCGAATTACTGCGTTTCACGATGGATAACGCCGAATCGTTCGATATGCGAATGAATCCATCGAACCATTGCATTTTTCGGATTTTGCTTGTGTATATGAGAGATCTCAAGCGGTGCGGTTCATATAAACTCGGCAGGCATCTTTCAAACGTTTATTGCTGCACCCGTTCATGTACTTCGATTCATCCGCATGGCTGCATGATTCGCACGCAGATGCCGTCCCACCCGATGCGAAGCGCGCGTTGTCCATCGCGCTCGATCTTCGTCGCTCGGGCGATTGATCCGCACTGGAGCGCTTCTGTGTCGGAGCCTTGCAGCGGTTTGCGCAAGACTTCGAACTTCGCTGGCAACTGAGCCATTGCCTCTGGATACGTCATGACGCCGTGTCGGCGGAAGCCGTCATGCGCGAGGCGGCGCTGCATCATCCCGGCGATGGCCGCGTGACCGGCGCAAAATTGCGATGTATCTCAATGAACAGGCGCGTTACGAAGAGGCCGAAGCATGTATCGCCTGGCGCTTTCGCAGACGCCGCAAGCGAACTGGCTCGCTGTCGATCTCGCCGACCTCGAACGCAGGCACGGCGACTGGCGCGCTGGATGGGTGCGCTTCGAACGCCGCCTGTCCGAACACGGCGAGAACGGTGTCGTCGCGCGCATGGAGCGCATTGCGCCGCGCTGGCGCGGACAGCCGCTCGACGGCAAGCGTGTCGTGGTCTATAGCGAACTCGGCCTCGGCGATGACATCCAGTTCGTGCGCTATTTTCCGCGGTTCGCGGAAGGCGTGCGGAGAAACGGCGGTGAAGCGCTATTGGCGGTGCGCTCGGCGCTGCATCCGCTCATCCGGCGGTTCGCGCCGGATTGCGTCGCCCTCGAAGCGCACGATTTCGAGCGGATCGATTACACCGTGGGCTTGATGAGCATGCCGCTCGGCATCGGCTTGTTGCCGGATCAGGTCGATGGCCGCGCCTATCTCGACGCGGCACCGGAACGCATCGACATGTGGCGTCGGATGCTCGCGTCAGACGGCACGAATGCGCTGCGTGTCGGCCTCGTGTCGGCAGGCAGTCCGACGCATCGGCGCGATGTCCAGCGCAGCATTCCCGTGGATGCCCTCGCGCCACCGTGGCGCTTGCCGGATGTCGCGTTCTATCCGGTTGCTCCGGGCCGCGAAGGCGATATCGCGGCGATGCGCTCGGCCGGCGCGCACATCCTTGCGCTTCCCGACTATCAAGAGCATTTTCACGATTCGGCCGCGTTCGTCAACGCACTGGGCGATGATCGACCGGGTATCGCATTGGTGTTGGGGCAATGAGGAGACGCAGCCATGGTACGACTCGGTGCGGCTCATTCGCCAGCGCGTGCCGGGCGACTGGGCACCCGTGGTCGAGCGCGTCGCGGCGGCGCTGTCGGCGCGGCTCATCGGACGAGCCGCGCCGGAAGATCAGCAGGCGTCCGCGCTCGTCAGCCTCGGATAGCCGGGCTGGCTGGAATCGATCGTCGTCACGCACGCGCCGTTGCCGATATCGAGCGTGCTGTCGACATCGCGCTTCGATCCGTCCTTCATCTGCACGCTGTAGCGGTAGACCTTCGCGGTCTGTTCGGGAGTCTTCTGGAACAGGCTCGTCAGATCGAAGCTCAGTCCCGCGCCGCCGCCCACGCCATTCCAGCCATTCCCGCCGATGCCGCCGGCGCCCACGCCGAGCGTTGGCCCGGAAGACGCCCCCGCGTCCGTCGACACGGTCGTCAGATATTGCTTGCCGACGATGCGTCCCGTCGCGAGCGTGCTGTCCGCCGGCAGCGGCGCCGATGCGCCCGGTCCGGTCGCGCACGCCGCGAGCGTGGCGAATGCGACGGCCGCGAAGCACGTACGCGCCACGCGTTGAATTCCTTTTCGATCCAGTTTCATTCCAGCCTCTTGCGTGCGCCTGCACGCGTTTGATGGGCCCTCGAAGCGAGCGCGCGAGTCTCACGGGGAAACGCACACTCACGCCGGCGTGGTCGAAACGTCGCGCAAAAAAACGCCGCCCGGCAGAGGGCGGCGCTCATCGGCGGTTCGCTTCGGGGCCAGCAGGCCGGTGCGCGTCGCGAGGGACGCGAATGCGCGGCCGGAATGTTGAACGAATGCCCGCCGCGATTGAACCAGACTCCTCTGATTCATCGCGCGGCGAATTGCCTTGCGTGTTCAGTCCTTCAACAGATACGCGACGATCCCGTCGCATACGCGGCCGAACATTTGCGTGCCGGTGACGGTCGTGCAGCCGCGCGCGCGGGCGGCTTCGATGAAAGGCGTGAGCGGCGGCTTCGTCACCACGTCGCCGACGAAGGCGGTCGGAGGCAGGCGCGAGACGTCGATCGGCAGCGGATCGCCGGGACGCATGCCCGCCGGCGACGCGTTCACGATGAGGTCGTAGCTTTCGGCGGGCGCATCGTCGGCGACGCTCACCGCGCCCCGGCCCAGTGCGGCGAGACGCGAGGCGAGGGCGCCGGTGCGCCCGGCATCGAAATCGCGGATCGCGAGCGACGCCACGCCTGCATCCACGAGCGCATGGCCGATCGCCGAGCCCGCACCGCCCGCGCCGATCAGCAGCGCGCGCTTTTCCTTCGGCTCGCAACCCGCGTCTCTCAACGCGGCGACCATGCCGATGCCGTCCGATGCGCCGCCGTGCCAGGTGCCGTCGGCGTCGCGCTTGAGCATGTTGACCGCGCCGAGAAATGCGCCTTCGTCGGTCAGCGACTTGCAATATGCCGTCGCGCTGAACTTGTGCGGCACGGTGATGATGACGCCGTCGCAGTTCTGCAAGCGCGCGATGCCCGCGAAGAACGCGTCGAGATCGTCCGGCGCGACATGTGCCGGAATCACGATCGCGTCGCGCCCTGCCGCGCGCAGCGCCGCTGTCACGCCGGAAGGCGAGCGCACCTGCGCGATGGGATCGCCGACGATGAAATAGACGCGCGTCGCGCCGCTCAAGCCCGCATCGAGCGATGCGGAAAAAGAAGTGTCCTGCGCCATGCTTCGATTGCCTCCTGAATCGTTGATCAGTCTGTTCCTGAATCCTAATTGAAAATGGAATAGCATTCAACAAGTTCATCGAGTTCTCAAGGCAACTAACGGTCGAAGAACAGCGCCACCACCGGACTGGACAGGGCGGAGCATTGCGAAAAAGCGCTTCGCAGCAGCAGAAGCGGTACGTGAGCGCTAGCCAGATACGCGACGACGCCGCTCGTTCAGCCGCGTCTCATAGCACGTTCGGCTCATGTCCGCCCGAATTTACGCCAGCCGCCGCGAGCGCCTCGTGCAGCGTGTCGAACACGTTCGATGCGCCGAGCACCCGCGTCAGACCGTGCCGGTCCATGTCGTTGCGCAGGAAGCGGTTCACGCGCCCGAAGATCACCGCGACGCCGCGCGCCCTCAGCGTCTCGATCAGCTCGCCGATCGTGCGGGCCGCCGAGTAGTCGAGATCGGTGATCGCGCCGGCATCGACGACGAGATGACGCAATCCGTCGGATGCCGTATCGACGAGCTTCGTCACTTCCGACGCGAAAAAATGATCGTTCGCGTAGAACAGATCCGCGCCGAAGCGGTAGACGATCAGTTGAGGCGTGGTCATCGCGCCGGGTTTCGTCGGCATGAACTGCCAGGGTTTGCCG
>Ga0105251_10002088_pt1 | contig 16143 bp, 16 predicted proteins | sample KBSS64metaG_FD_80424 | JGI IMG/M metagenome (GOLD analysis project Ga0105251, IMG submission 80424) | Switchgrass rhizosphere microbial communities from Kellogg Biological Station, Michigan, USA - KBS S6-4 metaG | ecosystem: Host-associated > Plants > Roots > Rhizosphere > Soil | place...
CCACCGCCTTCTGCGCCTGCTCGTCGAGCTGCGCATTGCCGCTGCCGGTCACCAATTGCACCTGGCCCGGCTTGCCGTCGGTACCCACCACCACCCTCAGCGTGGTGGTGCCACCGACGCCCTGGCAGGCCAGCTCGATCGGGTACACCGGGGGCGGGGTCTTCACCGCCGCCACCTCGGTCGGCGCCGCCACCGGCGCGGCCGGTTCCGGGGAGCCGCCGCACCCGACCAGCGCGACCAACACCGCACCGAAGACGCTGGCGCGGACTGCCACGCGGTGCGTGGCCGGTTCGATATGCATGCTCATGCTTGTCACTCCGTCAGGCTCGAGGCCTTGGCTGCACAGATGAAGTCGTTTTCGCTCAGCCCGCCCACGTCGTGGGTCGAGAAGCGCACCACGGCACGGTCGTAATGCACGCCCAGGTCCGGGTGGTGGTCTTCCGCATGGGCGACCCAGGCCAGGGCGTTCACGAACGCCATGGTGTGGTAGTAGTCCTTGAAGCGGAACGTGCGGGTCAGGGCCTGGCCCTGTTCGGCCAGCTCCCAGCCGGGAATCTGCGGCAGCAGCTCGGCTACCCGGGCTTCGCCCAGCTTGTGGTCGCTGCCCTTGCGGGGCACGCAGCGGGCCTGCGCCAGCGGAATCAGGTCGGCCATGGAATCCTCCACCTCGTGTATGCCTGAACAATGCGCCGGACAGTGTATAAACCGAATGAGCGCATAACATGTAAGCCGCTAGAATAGCCGCATGATCCAGATCTCCGACACTGCCCAGACCTATTTCCGCAAGCTCATCGAGCGCGAAGCCGTGCCCGGCATGGGCGTGCGCCTCAGCGCCGTGGACGCTGGCACCCCGCGCGCCGACGCCCGGCTGGAGTTCGCCGAACCGGCCGACCTGCTCGGCGACGAGTGGGCGGTGGACTGCGACGGCTTCACCCTGTACGTCGCTGCCACCAGCGTGGCGTGGATGGACGGTGCCGACATCGACATCGTCACCAACGCGACCGGCGGCCAGCAGCTCACCATCAAGGCGCCGAAGATCAAGGGCGAAGCGCCGGCCGATTCGGCCTCGCTGGTCGAGCGCGTGCACTGGGTGGTGGAAAACGAAGTGAACCCGCAGCTCGCCTCGCATGGCGGCAAGGTCGCGGTGCAGGAAGTCTCCGCCGACGGCGTGGTGCTGCTGCGCTTCGGCGGTGGCTGCCAGGGCTGCGGCATGGCCGACGTCACCCTCAAACAGGGCATCGAAAAGACGCTGATGGGCCGGGTACCCGGCATCACTGCGGTGCGCGACGCGACCGACCATGACAGCGGGCACGCGCCGTACATTCCCCGTGGCACGGCCGCCTGACCGTCCTGCGTGACACTGCGCCGGGCTGACGAGATCCTCAACGCGCTGCTGGCTCGGCAGCCGGACAAACGCATCGTCGAGAAAACCACCGGCCTGCCCTACGGGTGGGGCCTGTGGTTGCGTGCGATGACCCCGCTGCCACGACCGTTCCGCTCCTCGGAGGTCATCGCCGAGCTGATCCAGCGCCCGCTGCCCGGTTCGCCCGGTCGGCTGCCGGCACTGGGCACCGTGCAGGCGATGCGGCGGCTGCTGTGGCAGACCTGGGACCCCGCGCCGCGCGACCAGCGCTGGATGCGCTGGACCTCCGGGCTGGTCAGCCTGCTGCTGCATGTGATGTTCGCGCTGTTGCTGCTGTGGGTGGCGCTGATCCGGCCGCCGGTGCAACCGGAGCAGGGCGGCGACGGCGGGCGCATCCAGGTCGAATTCCTGGGCAGCGGCACGCCGCAGGACAGCGGCGGCGGTGAGCCTGCCGTTGCCAGCAGTGGCGCTGCGGCCGCTGCAGCGAGCGCGCAGGCGGCGGCCTCGCCTGCGCAGCAGAGGCCGAACGCCAGCGCCGCGACCGCTCCGCAACCGACCCCGCCTGCGCCGGCGGCGGAACCCACGCCGCAGCCTGCCGCGACCGCGGAGCCGACGGAGCCGACGCCTGCCCCCACGCCGGTGGAGCAGCCGGTGCAGGCGACCGACGTGGCCGAGGCCAGCACCGATTTCGTAGTGCCGCCGACCAGCATCCCACGCACCGAAGTGCGGGTGATTCCGCGCGAAGCACCCGAGGTCCAGGTACGCGAGCGCACCGTGGACGTGGTCGAAGCGCCCACCCCACGTGCGGTGACGCCTGCCATCCGCCCGCTCGAACCGCAGGTGCGCACGCCCGATGTCGCGGTCCGTGAGCGGGAAGTGACCACCGTCAATGCGCCCGCGCCACCGGTGCCCACGCCCGGTCCGCAGGTGTCGGTCACGCTGCCGCAGCGTGAGCTGCAGGTGCGCGAACGTGAGATCGCGCCTGCGCCGTCGGTGTCGGTCCCGGTAGCTACCGTGCCGCAGCGGGACATCACCGTGCCCGGGCGCAGCCCCGAGGTCAGCGTGCGTGAACGAACCGTGCCGAATGCCGCGCCGCGTCCCGCGCAGGCGACGACCACACCGGCGACCGCCCCCACCACGCCCTCGGCGACGCCGGGCAGCAACCCCACTCCGTCCAGCCAGGCAGCACCGAATCGCAGCACCGCCGCACGTCCGGCGGCGTCCAGTGCGCCCGCCGCACGTCCCGCGCCGACGCCCGGCGACTGGTCCACGCCGAAGAAGGGCGACGACTGGGGTGCCGCCGACCGCAACCGCGATGGCGATCGAAGCGGCGCGCAGGCCAGCCAGGGCACCGGCCGTACCGGCGATGGCCTGTTCAACGCCGACGGCAGCGTGCGCGTACCCGGCCAGCAGGGCAGCGGCGACGACGCGCGGGGCGCGCCCGGCGGCGAGAACGACGGCTGGAGCCGTGAGCGCATCGCGCAGTCGGGCACCTGGCTCAAGCGCCCGCCCTACGACTACACGCCGACGTCCTTCGACAAGTACTGGGCGCCGAACGAATCGCTGCTGGCCGAATGGGTGCGCAAGGGCATCAAGGCCGTGGAAATCCCGATCCCGGGCACCAGCTCGAAGATTTCCTGCGTGGTCTCGATCCTGCAGTTCGGCGGCGGCTGCGGCCTGACCGACCCGAACATGCAGGACCAGCCGGCCGAGGCGAGACCACCGCCGGACATCCCGTTCAAGAAAGAACTACAGGACGACAACGGCAGCCGGTGATGGCAGCGCCATCAACGGCGCTAGCGCCCGCCGTCAGCCGTCTTCATCCTTCACCGCCACGAACGCCCAGAACGGCACGTCCTGGCCGGCCCACGCCTGGCTGGCTTCATCCAGCACGTCCAGCAAGGTGTCGAAGTCCTTCGGGGCGTCGGCGCGCAGTCCATCGGCATCGCTGAAGAACAGCGCATAGCCGTTGGCCTTCAGCCACGCCAGGTCGCGCAGGCTGTCCGACAGTGCATCCCAGTTGCCGCCAAAGCCGCTCGGGAAATCCAGCTGCGATGCGATGCGAATGAGCAGGGTGCGCTTGTCGTGGCAGCCGCCCAGGTCGATGGTGGCCACGCGCAGCCCGGCGTCGCGCATCGCGGCCGACAGTGGCCCGATGTCGTCGTTGCCGATCGCGTACACGCCGGCGTTGTTGATGTCGTCAAGGCCCAGTTCGAATGCGTCGTGGTTCATTGCCAGCTCCCGGCAGGTGGGACCTCGAAACTGCGGAAGCTTTCGTAATGGTCGTCGGTATAGAACCAACCGGTCGGCGGCGTGCCGCCGGTCACGATGCGGCGTGCGCCACGGTTACCGGCGCCGGGGGTGTCCACGGTGTACTCGCGGTAATAGCCGCGCGGCCGGTCCGGAAGGCGCTGCTCGCGGTTGCTGAAGACGCTGCCGTCCTGGCGATGCGGGTAGGGACCGCCGCGCTGGATCAACGCAATGGTGTGGCGTGCTTCGGGTGGCAGGAAGCCGGGCAGGGCGTCGCCTTTGCGCTGGGCGGCAGTGCCCGGGTTGGCCGGGGCGCCGTCGGGGGGCGCAGTGCCGGGATCGGGCTGGGTCAGCGACGGGGCGAACTGCGGCGGCGGGGCACGCTGGGAGAGTTTGATCGCGGCCAGGCCGCCGACCAGCACGATGATGGCGAGGAGCAGGAGCAGGGGTTTGCGCATGGGGGTACTTTACTGCCGGGCAGAGCCCGGCACTACAGGTATGTTGCAGAGCCCGGCACTACACGGGATGCACATTCTCTTACGTGGGGGCTTGGTAACCTCGAGGGCCATCCCCATCATCGACTTCGCAACGCCCGGTATTCGCCGGGCGAGTGAGCTACCAGGAGATTTACATGGCCTACACCCTCCCCAAGCTGTCCTACGCCTACGACGCGCTTGAGCCGCATATCGATGCGGCCACGATGGAAATCCACCATACCAAGCACCACCAGACCTACATCAACAACGTCAACGCTGCGCTGGAAGGCACCGAGTACGCGGACCTGCCGGTTGAAGAGCTGGTGAAGAAGACCAAGTCGCTGCCGGAGAACCTGCAGGGCGTGGTGCGCAACAACGGTGGCGGCCACGCCAACCACACCCTGTTCTGGACGGTGATGGCGCCCAACGCCGGTGGCAACCCGGTCGGCGACGTCGCCAAGGCCATCGACGCCCAGCTGGGCGGTTTCGAGAAGTTCAAGGAAGCCTTCACCAAGGCTGCGCTGACCCGCTTCGGCAGCGGCTGGGCCTGGCTGAGCGTCACCCCGGACAAGAAGGTCGTGGTTGAAAGCAGCGCCAACCAGGACAGCCCGCTGATGGACGGCAACACCCCGATCCTGGCGCTGGACGTGTGGGAACACGCGTACTACCTGAAGTACCAGAACCGTCGCCCGGAATACATCGGCGCGTTCTTCAACGTCGTCGACTGGAACGAAGTCGAGCGCCGTTACCAGGAAGCCATCGCCTGACCCGCATGGCGGTCTGAGAAGCAGAAAGGCCAGGCGGAAACGCCTGGCCTTTTCATTTGCCGGTACGGGATTTCAAGGTGCCGGGGCGGCGTCCTGCAGCCGCAGGGTGGCGATGATGCCCAACCGCATGCTGCCGCCTTCGGCGCCTTCGGCGGCGGGCAGCATCACCGGCTGCAGGCCCTGGCTGGCGAACTGCGAGACCTGGAACAGCACGTCCAGGCCATGGCCGCCGGCAATGCCGGCCAGCGAGGGCGGGTCCACCCGTTCGCCGGGGTTCTTGCGGGTGGGCTGGAAACCGGGCGAACTGCGCACCAGTTCTTCGGTGCTGGCCGAAAAATCGCCGGCGATCAGCGAGGGCAGGCCATCGGAGGTCGCGCCGATCCAGGTCATCAGGTCGCTGCTCTGGTGCTGGCGCACGCGCGCTTCGTCCGGCTCCGGGCGCAACCGCGCCACGTAGACATTGATCAGGGCTTCCTGCAGCTTCACCCGCAGCATGCCGGCCGCGCTGAACTGCCCCGGCGGGTGCAGCAGGGTGACCCCGTCTTCGGCGACCGGCAGCCGGCTGAGCATGGCGCTGCCGTGGCGCAGGCGCTGGCTGGGCGGGTCGGCGGTGACGAAATCGCAGCTGTAGCGCAGCCGCGTGGCCAGCCAGCAGGCCGGATTACGGCCCTGCGACTGCTGTACACGCTGCACCGCGATCACATCCGGTTGCAGCCCCTCCAGGACCTGCAGCAGCTGGTCGCGACGCTGTTCCCACTGGGTGTCGTCGCCGACCGGCAGTTCCAGCGTGGCGATCTTCAGCAGGCGCGGCGCAGGCTCGCTCTGCCGGGCATCGGCCGACAGGGCGGGGGAGGTCAACAACAGGAGCAGGATCCAGCCGTGCCAGCGTCCTGCGACAAGCGTGGGGAGGGGGCGCATAACGATAAGTTTACACTTGGGCCGTCGACGTGCCGTGACTTCCATCAAATGTCACGACCCGGCGCAGCGTGCGTGGCCGGAGCCCTTCCGGTAACCTTGCGCCCTTTGATTCCGCAGGACAGCCCCTTCGCATGAGTACAACCGCAGCCGCAGCCGCCAGCGCTGGCAAGGGCAAGATGCCGCGCCAGATTCCGTACATCATCGGCAATGAGGCCTGCGAGCGGTTCAGCTTCTATGGAATGCGCAACATCCTGGTGCAGTTCCTGATCACCTCGCTGCTGCTGCAGGAGATCACCGCCGATGGCCGGGCCGGCGAGGCCAAGGACATCATGCACAGCTTCATGATCGGCGTGTACTTCTTCCCGCTGCTCGGTGGCTGGCTGGCCGACAAGTTCTTCGGCAAGTACCACACCATCCTGTGGTTCAGCCTAATCTACTGTGCCGGCCACGCCTGCCTGGCGGTGTTCGAGAACAGCCGCGAAGGCTTCTTCCTGGGCCTGGGCCTGATCGCGCTGGGCGCGGGCGGGATCAAGCCGCTGGTGGCGTCATTCATGGGCGACCAGTTCGACCAGAGCAACAAGCATCTGGCCAAGCTCGTGTTCGACGCGTTCTACTGGATCATCAACTTCGGCTCGCTGTTCGCCTCGCTGCTCATTCCGCTGGCGCTGAAGAACCTTGGCCCGCAGTGGGCGTTCGGCATCCCGGGCATCCTGATGTTCGTGGCCACCTTCGTGTTCTGGCTGGGCCGCAAGCGCTACGTCCTGGTGCCGCTGCCGCCCAAGGACCCGCATTCGTTCGGCCACGTGGTGCGCACCGCGCTGTCGGCACAGGTGCAGGGCAAGGGACGTCCGGGCCGTACCCTGGCGATCCTGGGCGCGGTGCTGGCGGTCGCCTCGATGGGGCTGGTCGGCAGCCTGGGCATCGTGATCTGCCTGTGCATCGCGCTGGTGCTGGTGCTGGCCGGCGTGGGTGGCGGTACCTGGATCCAGCTCGACCGCGCCCGCGCCGTGCACCCGGCCGAGGCCGTGGAAGGCGTGCGTTCGGTGCTGCGCGTGCTGGTGATCTTCGCGCTGACCACGCCGTTCTTCTCGCTGTTCGACCAGAAGGCATCGACCTGGGTCCTGCAGGGTCAGCAGATGGCCATGCCGTCGTGGTTCACCGCCTCGCAGATGCAGGCGCTGAACCCGCTGCTGGTGATGATCCTGATTCCGTTCAACAATTTGGTGCTGTACCCGGCGCTGCGCCGTTTCGGCTTCGAACCGACCGCGCTGCGCCGCATGACCGCCGGCATTGCCTTCAGCGGCCTGGCCTGGATCGTGGTCGGCGGCATCCAGGTGCTGATGGATGGCGGCAACGTGATGTCGATCTTCTGGCAGATGCTGCCGTACGCGCTGCTGACCTTCGGCGAGGTGCTGGTTTCGGCCACCGGGCTCGAGTTCGCCTACAGCCAGGCGCCGCAGGCGATGAAGGGCGTGGTGATGAGTTTCTGGAACCTCACCACCACCATCGGCAACCTGTGGGTGCTGCTGTCCAACGCGGCGGTACGCAATGAAACGGTGACCCACAAGATCGCCAGCACCGGGTTGAGCGAGGCTGCGTTCCTGATGTTCTTCTTCGCCGGGTTCGCGTTCGTCGCGGCGTTGGCCTTTGGTTGGTATGCAAGGCGCTATCGTATGGTCGACAACTACCGCGCTGCCTGAGTACTGCCATGACCCCCGTGAACCTGCTGCTGATCGCCATCACCGCCCTTGTTTCGTGGATGGCGTTCAACAACCGCGCTCTGCATGATCGGCTGATCCTGTGGCCGCCGGCGGTGGACCGCAACCGCCAGTACGACCGACTGGCGACCTACGGGTTCATCCACGCCGACTGGATGCACCTGATCTTCAACATGTTCACGCTGTTCTTCTTCGGCGGCCAGATCGAAACCGTGATGGTCGCCCTGACCGGCAGCTATCTCACTTACCCGGCGTTCTACCTGGCCGCGCTGGTGGTGTCGATCCTGCCCAGTTACCTGAAGAACCAGAAGAACCCGAATTACCGGAGCCTGGGGGCATCCGGTGCGGTGTCGGCGGTGCTGTTCGCCTTCATCCTGCTGAGTCCGTGGACGAAGATCTTCGTACTGTTCATCCCGGCCCCGGCGATCCTGTATGCCGTCTTCTATGTCGGCTACAGCATCTGGATGGAGCGCCGTGGCGGGGACAACATCAACCACAACGCGCACCTGGCCGGTGCTGCGTTCGGCGTGATTTTCATGCTGGCGATGCGCCCGGAAATCTTCGGGCACTTCCTGACCGAGCTGGGCAACCCGCGCTTCGGGTAAGCGGGCAGGTCACCCCCGTGGGGGCGACCTGTGGTGCCTTACGCAGCGAACCGCTGGTCGACGCCGTAGGCGCTGAGCAGGCGGGTGTAGACCTCCTGGTCGATCAGGTCGAATTCCGAGCCCTGGGTCTGGCCGTTCAGGGCCAGCTGGAACAGGCCTTCCAGCAGCGAGCTGTCGGCGTCGCCGGGCTGGGTGAAACCGGGTGCGTTGTCCATGTAGCGCTCCTTGGGACACGGTTGGGCCAATCAGGTGTCGCAAAAGCCGTGCCAGCTTTGGCGGCCTGTCCGGTATCCATATCGGCTTGAGGTGGGCGGACTTTAGCCCTGCGCCGCAAAAGCAGGGTGCTGGCGGCCGGTTCAGCCCCGGGCGCGTGGCGCCGCGTCGTCCAGATCGGCCACCCACTGTCAGGGGGTGCGACGGGAAGTGACCAAATGCGTCGACTGTTGCCCCTGTTCAGGCTTCACGCGATCATGGCGGCGCGCTGCGCACTATCGCGACAGACGCCGCAGGAGACACCGCCCATGGCTTCGGTCACCCCGCCCGGATTGGCATACGAGGTGGAACACGACCTGCAAAGGCACCGGTTCCAGGCCCGCATCCAAGGGTATCTGGCCCTGTTGGATTACCAGATCAAGCGCAGGCAGATGGTCATCACCCACACGGAAGTGCCCGAGCCGATCGCTGGCCGCGGCATCGCCGGTGAGCTGACCAAGGTCGCACTGCGGTACGCGCGCGAGCAGAAACTGAAGGTGGTGCCGGCGTGCGGGTACGCCGAGCACTTTTTCGAGAAACACACCGAATACGACGACCTGCTGGCGCCCTGAACACAGGCGCTTTTCACGGACGAAGGATCATCATGCTGGGTTTCAACAAGGGGATTGCAATGAACATCGCAGTAAACCGTCGCGCGCTGCGTACCGGCGCGCTGGCGTTGGCCGTGGGCCTGGTGCTGCTGGCCGGCTGCAAGCGCGAGCAGGCCGACACCGCCGCCGCGACTGCCGACGGCGCCACCGCCACGCAACCGGACACCACCGCGCCGCAGCCGGCCGCCGACGCGCCGCTGGAGCTGCGCGATGTGATCGAAAACACGCCGCAGGCGGTGGTTGGCATCAGTTACCCGCAGGACGTGAACCGCTATCCTGGCCTGGCCAAGGCGCTGTCGGACTACGCCACGGCCGCGCGCGGGGAACTGCAGCAGGCTGTGGATGGGCTGGGCAACGACAAGCCGACGATGCCCTATGAGCTGTCGCTGAGCTTCGAGAAGGTGCTGGAAACCCCGCAGCTGGTGGTGATCAGCGCCGAGGGCAGCCGCTACACCGGTGGTGCCCACGGCGAGCCGCTGGTGGCGCGCTTTGTGTGGCTGCCCGGACAGCAGCAGATGTTGACCGCCGACAAGCTGATCCCCGATGCCAAGGGCTGGGACGCGGTCAGCAATTACGTGGCCGACCAGCTGCGCGAACGCGTGGCGACCCGGCTCAGCGGCGACGACATGGAGCCGGGCCAGTTGCAGGAAGCGCTGCGCAACGCCAGCCGGATGATCGCCGACGGCACCGGCGCCAGCGCCGACAACTTCAGCCAGTTCCAGCCGATGACCAATGCAGACGGCCTGATCAACGCCGTGCGTTTCGTGTTCCCGCCCTACCAGGTGGGGCCGTACTCGGACGGTACCCAGAGCGTGGATGTGCCGGCGGCGGTACTCGCTCCGCACGTGGCGCCGGCCTACGCCGGCCTGTTCGCCAAGGGCTGACGGGAGCCGCAGAATGGACGTGGGGCTGCAACGGCGGGTGATCGAGTTGCTGCAGGAAGCGGACGTGACCGTGGACGGTGAGCGTCCGCACGACATCCAGGTCCACGATCCACGGTTCTACCCCCGCGTCATCGCCCAGGGCTCGCTGGGCCTGGGCGAGAGCTACATGGACGGGCAGTGGGATGCCCGTTCGCTGGATGGCTTCCTGCTGCACCTGATGCAGGCCCATCTGGACGAGAGCGTGCACGGCTGGCGCGAGCTGGCCGATGGCCTGAAGGCACGACTGTTCAACCTGCAGTCCGGGGGCGGCAACCTGGAAGTCGGGCGCCGCCACTACGACCTGGGCAACGACCTGTACCACGCAATGCTGGGCAAGCGCCTGGTCTACAGCTGCGGGTACTGGGCGAACGCCACCGACCTGGACGCCGCACAGGAAGCCAAGCTCGACCTGATCTGCCGCAAGCTCGGGCTGAAGCCGGGCCAGCGCGTGCTCGACATCGGCTGCGGCTGGGGCGAGGCCCTGAAGTTCGCGGCCGAGCGGTATGGCGTGTCCGGGGTGGGCATCACCATCTCGCAGGAGCAGGCGGAGTTCGCGCGCGAGCTGTGTACCGGCTTGCCGATCGAGATCCGGCTGCAGGATTACCACGATGTCGAGGAGCGTTTCGACGCGATCCTCTCGGTGGGCATGTTCGAGCACGTGGGCGACAAGAACTACCGCGCGTACTTCGAGATGGCGCGGCGCTGCCTGGAACCGGAGGGATTGTTCCTGCTGCACAGCATCGGCAGCAACCTGTCGCGGCACCGTACCGATCCGTGGATCGCGCGCTACATCTTCCCCAATTCGATGCTGCCCTCGGCGGCGCAGATAACGGCGGGGTACGAGGGCCTGTTCGTGCTCGAGGACTGGCACAGCTTCGGCCCCGATTACGACCGGACGCTGCAGGCGTGGCGGGCCAACGTGGAAGCGGCATGGCCGCGACTGGACCCGCAGCGCTACGACGAACGCTTCAAGCGCATGTGGCGGTTCTACCTGGCCGGTTCGATGGCCAGTTTCCGCTGCCGGCATGCGCAGCTGTGGCAGCTGGTGCTGTCGCCCAACGGCGTGCCGGGCGGGTACGTCGCGCCGCGCTGATCGCAAAAAAAACCGCCCGGCAGTGCCGGGCGGTTTCGGTGGCACGGACGGTCAACCGATTACGGCTGGGTCAGGCCACGCTTTTCCAGCAGCGGACCGATCTCCGGCGCATGCCCGGCGAAGTCCTGGAACAGCTGCATCGCATCCACGCTGCCGCCCCTGGACAGCAGGGTCTGGCGGAAATGGTCGCCGTTCTTGCGGCTCAGGCCACCGTTCTCGCGGAACCACTTCTGGGTGTTGGCGTCCAGCACTTCCGACCAGATGTAGGCGTAGTAACCGGCCGAGTAGCCGCCCATGATGTGGCTGAAGTACGGGGTGCGGTAACGCGGCGGCACGGGCGCGAAGTAGATGCCGTCCTTCTCCAGCGCGGCGCGCTCGAAGGCCAGCACGTCCTTGGCGGCTGGGACCTGGTCCGGGCCGAGCTGGTGCCAGCGCTGGTCGAGCATGGCGGCGCCCAGGTATTCGGTGGTGGCGAAGCCCTGGTTGAACTTGGCCGCCGCGATCACCTTGTCCAGCAGGGCCTGCGGCATCGCCGCGCTGCTCTGGTAGTGCTTGGCGTAGTTCTTCAGGATCAGCGGGTTGTCGGCCCACATCTCGTTGACCTGCGAGGGGAACTCGACGAAGTCGCGCGGCACCGAGGTGCCCGAGAAGTACGGGTACTTCACGTTCGAGAACATGCCGTGCAGGGCGTGGCCGAATTCGTGGAAGGTGGTGGTCACCTCATCCCAGGTCAGCAGGGTCGGCTGGCCGGCCGGCGGCTTGGGGATGTTGAGGTGGTTGGCCACCACCGGCTTGAAGCCGGTCAGGCCGGACTGCTGCACGTAGGCGTTCATCCACGCACCGCCACGCTTGGACGCGCGGGCATACGGGTCGAAGATGAAGATCGCCAGCTGGCTGCCATCGGCGTCGAACACGTCGTACACGGTGACGTCGTCGTGGTAGACCGGCAGGTCGGTGCGCTGCTTGAAGGTCAGGCCGAATTCCTGGTTGGCGGCGAAGAACACGCCGTTCTCCAGCACGTTCTTCAATTCGAAGTACGGCTTGAGCTGGGATTCGTCGAAGTTGTACTTGGCCTGGCGCACCTTCTCGCTGTAGAAGGCCCAATCCCACGCTTCCAGCTGGAACGTCGGCTTGCCGGCGGCTTTCTGTTCCTTGTCGATCATCGCCTGCAGGTCGGCGGCTTCGCGCTTGGCATTGGCGACCGCAGCCGGGGCCAGCTGGCCGAGCATGGCGTTGACCGCCTCGGGGGTCTTGGCGGTCTGGTTGGTGAGGTTGTAGGCGGCGAAGTTGGGGAAGCCCATCATCTTGGCCTTGTCCGCGCGCAGCTGCATGATGCGCGAGACGATCGCCGTGTTGTCGAACTCACCGCCGCGGCTGCCGCGGGTGATCGAGGCCTCGTAGATCTTCCTGCGCAGGTCGCGGTTGGTCAGGTTGGTCAGCGGCGGCTGGCCGGTGGTGTTGAGCAGGGCGATGACGTACTTGCCGTCGAGCTTGCGTGCCTTGGCGGCTTCGGCGGCAGCGGCGATCTGTTCGGCCGACAGGCCGTCCAGCTGCTTCACGTCGTCCACGACCACGGCCGAGGCGTTCACTTCGTTCTGCACGTTCTGGCTGAACTTGGTGCCCAGGTTGGCCAGCTCGGCGTTCATCTCCTTCAGCTTGGCCTTGTCGGCTTCGCTCAGCTTGGCACCGGCGCGCACGTAGCTTTCGTAGTACTTCTCGACCAGGCGGACGCCTTCAGCGTCCAGGCCCAGCGAGGCGCGGCTGTCATACAGCGACTGGATGCGGGCGAACAGCTTGCCATTCAGTGCGATCGCGTCGCTGTGCGCGGCGAATTTCGCCGAGTAGTCGGCCTGCAGCTTCTTGCGGGTGTCGTTGGTATCGGCACCGACCAGCGAGAAGAACACGGTGGTGGCGCGGTCCAGGGTATCGCCGCTCTTTTCCAGCGCGATGATGGTGTTGTCGAAGGTCGGCTTGGCCTTGTTGTTGGCGATGGCCTCCACTTCCTTCAGCTGCTGGGCCATGCCGGCGTCGAAGGCGGGCGCGAAGTCGCTGTCCTTGATCTTGTCGAACTGCGGGTAGTGCAGCGGCAGCGGGCTGTCGGCGAAGAACGGATTGGCCTGCTGGGCGGCGTTGGCTGCCGGGGCGGCGGCAACGGCGGAATAGGCGGGCAGGGCAAGGCCGAGGGTCACGGCGACGGCAAGGGCAAGACGGGTGGTCAAGGGAAAATCTCCGGTCAGACAAGTGCCCGAGGTTAACCCGGGGTGATGGGGAAGGGCTTGTGTCGAAAGGCATGTGTGGAGCGGTACTACAATGGGCGGAACCCCCGGTTGGAGCACACGCATGACCACCGCATTCGATTTCTCGTTCGTGGACCTGGACGGCCAGCCGCAGGCGCTGGAGCAGTACCGGGGCAAGGCGCTGCTGCTGGTCAACGTGGCCAGCAAGTGCGGTTTCACCCCGCAGTACGAGGGGCTGGAGACGGTCTGGAAGGAGTACCGGGAGCGCGGCCTGGTGGTCATCGGGTTTCCGTGCGACCAGTTCGGTCACCAGGAACCCGGCAACGCGGATGAGATCCGCAACTTCTGCTCGCTGACCTATGAGGTGGACTTCCCGCTGTCGGAGAAGATCGAGGTCAACGGTGACGGCGCCCACCCGCTGTGGAAGTGGCTCAAGGCGGAGAAGGCGGGCCTGCTCGGGCTGAGCGCGATCAAATGGAACTTCAGCAAGTTCCTGGTCGGGCGCGACGGCCGCGTGCGCGAACGTTACGCGCCGACCGACAAACCGGAAAACCTGCGCGGCGATATCGAGGCAGCGCTGGGGTGACCGTGGGACACGCATGGCGTGTCGCTACGCGGCCGCGGAGGGACACGCTGCGCGTGTCCCACGCACTCCATCCGACGCCCGTTATTTTTCGACGAATGCGCGCTCGAACACGTAATGCCCCGGCGTGCCGATGCGCGGCGAGGTCTGGAAACCACGGCTGTCGAGCACGTGGCGCAGGTCGGCCAGCATCTGCGGGCTGCCGCAGATCATCGCGCGGTCGTTTTCCGGACTGAGCTCCGGCAGGCCCAGGGTGCGCTGCATTTCGCCGCTTTCCATCAGCGAGGTGAGGCGCCCCTGGTTCGGGAACGGCTCGCGCGTCACGGCCGGGTAGTACAGCAGCTTGTCGCCGATCATCTCGCCCAGGAACTCGTGCTCGCGCAGTTCCTTCTCGAACAGCTCGCGGTAGGCCAGGTCCTTTTCGTAGCGCACGCCATGGGTCAGGATGACCTTGTCGAAGCGCTCGTAGGTTTCCGGGTCCTTGATCACCGACAGCCACGGCGCCAGGCCGGTGCCGGTGCCCAGCAGGTACAGGTGCCTGCCCGGGTGCAGGTCGCTGATCAGCAGGGTGCCGGTGGGCTTCTTTCCGACCAGCACCTTGTCGCCCGGCTTGATGTGCTGCAGGCGCGAGGTCAACGGGCCGTCCTGCACCTTGATGCTGAAGAACTCCAGGTTCTCTTCCCAGTTGGCGCTGGCGATGGAATACGCGCGCAGCAGCGGGCGCGCCTCGGTTTCCAGCCCGATCATGACGAACTGGCCATTCTCGAAGCGGAAACCGCTGTCGCGGGTGGTGGTGAAGCTGAAGTAGGCGTCCGTCCAGTGACGGACTTCAAGCACCGTTTCGGCACCAAAAGCGGAAGACATGGGGAGGCAGTCTGATCTGTGTCGTGCGCCCAGTTTATCTCAAATGAGATAAATTCTCATTGAACCGGTTCCGTGCACCGGGCCAGCGGGGCAGAGCAGCTGCTCTACCGGTACCCGGCCGCCTGCAGCTCGAACAGTTCGGCGTAGCGGCCGCCCTGCGCCATCAGCTGCGCGTGGGTGCCACTGGCCTCCAGCCGGCCGTCGGCCAGCACCAGAATGCGGTCGGCCATGCGCACCGACGAAAACCGGTGGGAAATCAGCACGGCGGTACGGTTGTCGGACAGCTCCTTGAAGCGCTGGAACACCTCGAACTCGGCACGGGCATCCAGCGCGGCGGTCGGTTCGTCCAGGATCATCACCTGCGCGTCGCGCATGTAGGCGCGGGCGATGGCGATCTTCTGCCACTGCCCGCCGGACAGGTCCACGCCCTGTTTGAAGCGTCGCCCGATCAACTGCGCGTAGCCCAGCGGCAGCTCCTCGATGACCTCGTCGGCCATGCCGCGGCGGGCCGCGTCGCGGATGCGCGCGTCGTCGTCCATGGCCTCGACCAGGCCCACCCCGATGTTCTCGCTGGCGGTCAGGTTGTACCGCACGAAATCCTGGAAAATCACCCCCATGTTGGCGCGCAGGTCGTCCAGGTCGTAGTCGCGCAGGTCGCGGCCATCGAGCAGGATGCGGCCCTCGTCGGGGTCGTACAGGCGCGCCAGCAGCTTCACCAGGGTGGTCTTGCCAGCCCCGTTTTCGCCGACCAGGGCCAGCACTTCGCCGGCACGCAGCTCGAAATCCAGGTGCCGCACCGCCCAGTTTTCGGCGTCGGGGTAGCGGAAGCCCACGTTCTCGAACACGAAGCCACGGGCGATCGGCTGCGGCACCGGTACCGCGTCGGCACGCGAGTGGATTTCAGGTTCGATCTGGAAGAACGAGTACAGGTCGTCCAGGTAAAGTGCCTGGCTGGCGACCTGCGAGAAGCCGATCAGCAGGCCTTCCAGCAGCTGTCGCAGGCGCAGGAAGCTGCCGGCCAGGAAGGTCAGGTCGCCGATCGAGAAGTCGCCGCGCACGGTGCGCCACGCGATGTAAGCGTAGGCGGTGTAGTAGCCCAGCGTCCCCAGCGCGGCCAGCAGGGTGCCCCAGAACGCGCGCCGCCGCGCCAGCGCGCGGTTGGCCAGGAAGAACCGGTCGGCCAGCAGCCGGTAACGGTCGATCAGGAAGCGGTGCAGGTTGAAGATCTTCACCTCCTTGGCCGTTTCCACGCTGGCGCCGATCTGGCGCAGGTAGTCGAGCTGCCGGCGCTCCGGCGTCCACTGGAAGTTCAGGCTGTAACCGGCGGCATTGAAGTGCGATTCGCCGACGAAGGCCGGGACCAGCGCCACCGCCAGCAGCAGGATCAGCCACGGCGCGTAGACCAGCAGGCCGACCGCCAGGCTGGCCACGGTGATCGCATCCTGCACCTGGCCGAACAGCTGGCTCATCAGGTTCATCCGGC
>Ga0105251_10002089_pt1 | contig 16113 bp, 9 predicted proteins | sample KBSS64metaG_FD_80424 | JGI IMG/M metagenome (GOLD analysis project Ga0105251, IMG submission 80424) | Switchgrass rhizosphere microbial communities from Kellogg Biological Station, Michigan, USA - KBS S6-4 metaG | ecosystem: Host-associated > Plants > Roots > Rhizosphere > Soil | place...
AGCGAGGTCACGTTGCTGTTGGTGGTGGAGAGGCCCGTCGAAAGCGAACTTACGCCAGTGGACAGCGAGCTTGCCGTGGTCGAGGTCGAGGTCGACAACGAGGCCACATTGCTGTCCGTGGTGGAAAGCCCCGTGGACAGCGAGCTGATACCCGTCGAGGCCGACGCCGACAGCGAGGTCACATTGCTGTTCGTCGTGGACAGGCCGGTCGAGAGTGAACTCGCCGTTGTCGAGGTCGAGGTCGACAGCGACGCCACGTTGCTGTCGGTCGTGCTCAGCCCCGTGGAAAGCGAACTGACGCCAGTGGACAGGGAACCGACGCTCGTCGAGATCGAGCCGGTGACGGTCGACAGCGAGGTCACGTTGCTGTTCGTCGTGCTCAGCCCCGTAGACAGCGAACTGATGCCGGTGGAAGCGGAAGTCGACAGCGTATCGATTGCCTGGTTCGTCGCATACAGTTGCGAGCCGTTGATCGCGTCCGTGCTTGTGTCGCTGATCCGCCCCGCCGCCACGTTCGTGACCTGCCGCTCCGCGCCCGGCGCGCCGACGCTCACCACGCTCTTCGGGGTCGTGCCCGCGAAGCTGTACGTCTTGCCGCCGATCGTTGCGCCCGAGGTCGGGTTGGCCGCCGCCGTCACCGAGCCGGAACCCAGCGCCACGTCGCCAGCATTTGTCGTCGTTGCATTTGCACCGAGCGCGACAGAATTCGCGGCTGCTCCGCTTGCCGCGTCACCCAAGGCCACCGCACTTGCGCCCGCTGCCGTGGCGTTCGTGCCGATAGCAATTGCGTTCGTGCCCGTCGCGCCATCGTTCGCGTAATTTCCTTGCTGCGTGCCGTTATCGTTCACGCTCACGTAGTGTGTGCGTGTCGTGGAAACGACCGTGCTGAGCGACGACACATCGCTGTTCGTCGTGGACAGCCCCGTCGATAGGGAACCAACCCCCGTGCTCAAGGAGGCGATGCCGCTTTGAGCCGTGGACAAGCCGGTCGAAGTCGAAACGCTGAGTGACGAAATTCCCGTCGATGCCGAGGTACTGAGCGACGATACGCCCGTCGATAGCGAGCTTACGGCAGACGAGGTCGAGGTGGACAGAGAAGCGACGTTACTGACCGTGGTGGATAGTCCGGTGCTCAGACTGGAAATGCCGGTCGATGCGGAAGTCGAGAGACTCGAAACGCCGGTACTCAGCGACGAAATGCCGGTTGACGCGGAAGTCGAAAGGGCATTTACCGCAAGATTCGTTGCGTTGAGTTGCGAACCATTAATGGCATCCGTGCTTGTTGCGCTGATGCGGCCAGCGGCCACATTCGTGATCTGACGTTCCTTGCCCGCGCTACCGACGCTTACCACGCTGGTCGGCGCCGTTCCTGCGAACGCATACGTCACACCGCCGATTACCGCACTTGTTGTCGGGTTGGCGGCCGCCGTGACCGAACCGTTTCCTAGTGCGACGCTATCGGCGTTTGCGGCAGTCGCGGCGTTACCAAATGCCATCGAATTCGCGGCTGATGCAACTGCGCTCGTGCCAATTGCAACCGAATTTCCTCCCACTGCAGAAGCGGCATTGCCTAGAGCGATGTCATTGACGATCGTCGTGCTGCCGCTCACGCCGGCTACCGCACTCGATCCGCCCGCAAATGAATTTGTGCCATAGGCAGTCGAATTCAAACCGTTCGTCAGCGAACGATCACCGATCGCCTTAGAGCCGCCCCCAACCGCCGTTGCAAAATCACCGCTAGCGCTGGCACCCGTGCCGACGACCACCGCGTTCACTCCGGAAGATTGGGCAGCGTTCCCAATTGCAATCGAACTTGTGTTACTCCCAACGGCGGAACTGCCGATTGCCATTGCACCGGAGCCGGTTGCTTTCGAATACGAGCCGATAGCCGTGCCGTTTGCACCGGAGGCGAGAGCGGTGGTTCCGAAGGCAGACGAATTTTGTCCGCTGGCCGACGCCGCTGCGCCGAGTGCCATACTCGCGGTTCCACTTGCAATCGCCGTATGACCGAGCGCGATGGCATTTGTGTTCGATGCCGTCGAATCAGAGGCGAGAGCAATCGAATATCCGCCGGTTGCTGAAGCGGCATTTCCGAGCGCAACGTCATTGACGATTGTCGTGCTGCCCGCGATGCCAGCTATTGCGTTCGTGCCGCCCGCGAAAGAGTTCACGCCGTTCGAACTCGCGCCGAAACCAGCAGCCATGGAACCATTGCCAGAAGCAGTAGCTGTTTCACCCAACGCAGCCGAATCGTCACCCACGGCGTTTGCGAATTTACCTACCGCCGTGCTTTTTAATCCGTTGCCATACGCATTAGCGCCAACGGCTGTCGCATAGTCAGCGCTTGCGGACGCGCCTGCGCCGACGACCGTCGAAGCGCTCCCTGCCGCTGTCGAATAAATGCCAAAAGCAGCTCCGTTCGAGGCGGAAGATGTAGCATGCGCACCGAATGCAGCGGAACCTGACCCGCCTGACGCAACAGAGGCGATACCTATCGCTAAAGCATTACCGCCGGATGCGGTTCCGAGCATCGCAGCCGAATTGAGGCCCGATACGAGGGAGCCGTTGCCTACCGCAACGGAACCGCCGCCCGAAGCGGTTGCCTGTACTCCGAACGCGCTACTAGCAACACCGCTCGCTTGCGCGAGGTGTCCTACTGCAAGAGCATCAACATCCGTAGCAGCAGCACCGGAACCAACCGCGATTGCGCCGCTACTGTTTGCGCCCGCAGCCGCTCCGACCGCGACGGAATTCCCCCCCGTAGCGCCAGCTCTAGTCCCAACTGCAACATCGTTGACGAGTGTGGTGCTGGCAGCTGCTACGCCCGCTACGGAACTCCCACCGACTGCGACAGCGCCACTTCCCAATGCTTGTGCCCCACTGCCCGCAGAGAAAGAACCTGCTCCAGAAGCCCGCGCCCCCGCACCGAACGCGGAAGCCGCTTGCGCTGACGCTGTCGCAGATAAGCCAACTGCTGTCGCATTTACGCCTGATGCAGTGCTGTTGCCCCCCACAGCGGTTGCGCCCGAAACCGATGCTGTCACGTTACAGCCGAGCGCCACGTCCATCAGGTTCGCGCCGAAAGATGCATTCGTACACCCGGTGCCCTGATAAACGGCGTTCTGCGCATACGCCTCGTCGGGCGCACTCAACCCGGCGGCAACGGCGACTGCCGCGACGGTTATCACACGGAGTGCCGGCATGCCGTCCAAGAAGCCATCCACGATGCCGGCACCCATGGCACCGATACTTGTACCCGGTGAACTGGTGACGACACTGCCGCCACTTTTGCCGCGCGCTGAGTCTAATTCAGACACAGCGACCCACGCGCCGAGAGCATCATTCCATATGGATCGATAGTTTTTATTCATTCTCTGATTCCTGTTGACGAAAATTGCGCGCGAACAGCAATGCGCCCCGGTTCTCTCCCCTGTACCCACGTCGCGCCAGCCGCTTTCGCTGAAGCGAATTGCGATTCCGACTGCACGCCCTCAACGACAACCGTATCGGCAATCGAAGCCGCCATCGAAACAATCCGCTTCAATCTGGCCTGTGCGGAAGCGTTGCCGTCGGCGGCGGTAACAAACGAGGCGTCGATTTTGATGATGTCGGGCGAACGAATTTCCATTGCCGTATCGACGCCATATCCGGCTCCGAAATCGTCTATCGCGACAAGACAGCCCGTCGCGCGCAATCGGTCGGCGAACACCCGCGCGCGGCCGCGCGCGACGGGTTCTGTTTCGGTAATCTCAACGACAAGCCGCGCGGCGATCGAAGGCTCGAAAGCGAGGCAGAGAAGCGCCGCTTCCCATATCACGTCCAATACGGCGCTGCGGCCCGAAATGTTCACGCCCAGGCGAATAGCCGCGGTTGACCGCAGCAGACCGATCACACGCCGCACGACGTAACGGTCGTACGCACGAATCAGATCGAGCCTCTGCAATGCCGGCACAAAGGTCATGGGATCAATACGTCTACCTGTTGCATCGGTAACGTCAGTCAGGCATTCGTGGTAGAGCACCACGCTGCCGTCGACCGCGGAACAGACCGGTTCGAACCTCAATCTCACCCGGTCTTCTCGCATTGCGGCGAACACCGCTTCTGCCACTTCCGTGTCGGTCATTGCCCCCTCCGATTTATCCGACGCCACTCGTCCGCCTGCACTCACGGATGCTGTCAAAGCTCTTCTTCGGGGCGGACAAAAGGGAACCCTTGTGCCAAATTGCTAAAAAACTTGTTTCAAGACGTGAAAGCCATACTGGGCCGGGAAAGGAAGCGGTGAGAAAGGACCGGACAAAAGGGTTCCTTTTTGTCTAGTAGAATGCGACCAATCTTGCGATGTCTGACACTTTGCAATTCATGCCGCAAGCCAGAGACAGTCGACCTTCGAAACAAAAAACCGGTCGCTAGCAACCAATACAGTCGAGTTCCAGGAGCACGCTTTCCTTTTCGATAGGCGAAACGAAAACGGCTCATGGACAGCAAGCCCGAAACGCCTCCGAATGGCACGGATGCAACGCCACTCATGGTGTCGCCCACAGCACTCCCGGACTTATGCCGTACTGCATGCTTCTTTTTTTTCTTGATTGCGTAACCGCTCAACGGAACGGCAGCGGCTCACGTTCCTGCTCTGAAAGTGATTTTTTTTACTATCCGTACAATGTGCCGCCCAACACGAGGAGTCTTCTGTGAAAGTCGGATACGCGCGTGTTTCGACGGAAGAACAGAACCTGGCGCTCCAGAAAGACGCGCTAATGCGCGCCGGATGCGACAAGCTCTTCGCGGATCAGGGGATATCAGGCGCACAATTTTGCAGGCCGGGGCTGAACAAGGCACTGGCCACGATGTCTGCGGGAGATACGCTGGTGGTATGGCGGCTCGACCGTTTGGGGCGATCGCTCGGCAAGCTCATCGATCTGATTGGACAATTGGGGAAGCGAAAAATCGGCTTCATATCCCTGAACGAATCGATCGATACGACATCCGCAGGCGGAGTGCTTATGTTTCACATGATGGCCGCGCTCTCCGAATTCGAGCGGCGCCTGATCAGCGAGCGCACGCGCGCGGGAATGGAAGCAGCGCGGGCGCACGGCAAGAACTTCGGTCGCAAGCCATCGCTTACGCCGGCGCAACGTAGTCAGGCCGTGGCATTGTTCGAGACGACGCCCATTAGCGAAATCGCGCGGAAGTTCAACGTGCATCCCCGCACCGTCAAGCGAGCCATAGAAACCAGCTCGGCGAGCGCCCCGAAGTCGCAATGCAACAATTAGGCCGTGGTGAACTTTTTGAAAACGATCGACAGGCGCCGATCGCAATGAGAAGTGAGAAAGCAGATCGACCGTTTACAAGCACGAACGGTGCATGGAAGATTGATTTTTTTCTGGAGATAGGTCGATGAGCTCGTCCACGGTTTTGAGTTACTTCGTTGAGCGTTCGCCGCACAGCTACGCAAATCACCGGGAATACGCGTTAGCCAACGGATACCGCCATGAAGTCGTGGACGCCAGCGAGGGCCCCAGGGGCCCGCAAGTTCAGGCGTTGCACAAATACGAGGCATTGCTCGAAGCCTTGCTGCGTGTAGAAGATGGTCACTTCGTTTTGCTTCTCACCGAAAACGCCGCAATCGTCGACCCGGCGCCACTCGCGAATTTGATGAATGAGCGAGAGTACCTGCTTGTGAGTACATCAAGCGCATTGCCGCAGACCGACGTGCAAATCTGGCGCAGTAGTACGTGTTCGCGCGCTACGGTCCACGATCTCGTCAAGCAGTGCAAGCTTGGGGGAACGCCGTTTCCGGGGGAGGCCGAGGTGCTGGCTACCCACGCGTTCCAACCTTGGCACTCGCTCGTCAATGGAATGTGTCCGGTCATGCACACGGGTCCGAACGTCGACCCGCGCTGGAGTCTTGCCCCAACTTTTGCCATCAGCATCGACAAATCAACCCATTCGCCGGTTGAAATGGGCATCGTGCCGGACTTTCGCAATGCGCTCTTTCGGCATGTGAACCATTGCAAGCAACGTGGCGAGCGCTTTTTTTCCTTTGCCGATTCGCGTGCCGAAAGTCAGGGCACGCGGAGTTCGTTCAACCCCGGAAAGTCAATCGCGTTTGTCACCCTCTATACGCCGGAAATAGCGGCGTATGGCCGCATCGCCGAGCGCAATTTCAGGGAATATTGTGACCGGCACGACCATACGCTGTACGTGCACCGCGAGATTCCGCCAGAAGTCGGACTGCGCGGCACAGGGAACTGGCTCAAGCCGTGGCTGCTGCATGCCTATTTGAACGATCACGACTGGATCGTCTGGCTCGACGCGGACGTTCTCTTTACCGACATGGCACGCCGTATCGAGCCGCTTCTGGAGCGTCGCGACCGGCTGTTGGCACGCGACGTCGGGCAGTGGCCATTCAACTCCGGCGTCATGGGTTTTCGCAAGACAGAAGCCAACGCCTCGATGCTCTACGGTCTGATGCAACGCATTGCCGGCCTCGCCGACCGCTCAACGGTTTATGCCGGCAACGGAGACCAGTTTCATTTCATCAACGCACTCAATGAACACGGCCTGCTTGCGGAGGCGGAGATCCTCAACCCGATGATTATCAACACGCCCTGGTTTCTGCGCCGTCCAGACAGCTTTGTCGTGCATTACCTCGGCATGTGGACTGAGATGCGGGCACTCATGATGGACCGCGATGAACGGGAGCGTATCGCCGGCACCGAAAAAAGTGATGACGACCTCGCACTTTCGGTGGAGCACATCCTATAGTGCCGCCCGGCAACTGCGCGGCATGTGCCGACAGTTCAGCCAGTTGCTGCGCCAGGGTTACCCTGGCGCTCCGTCAAATACGCTCTCTCTCGAGCTTTTCCAAACGATAACCGTAGCCGTAGATGGGCATGATGCAATAGCCGTTTTCGGGCCTCAGACGAAGCTTCACTCGTACCGCGGACATGTGAGTATCTAGCGTACGAGTCGGAATGTCCGCCGAGTGTTTCCAGATCGTCTCCAGAATATGCGCGCGGGAGAGGGGTCTCGCCAGGTTACGGAACAACAGAAGCGCCAGTTGGAATTCCTTTTGCGACAATGCAATTTGCTCGTCGCTCAAAAATACCCGCCCAGCCTGCGGTTCGAAAAGATAGTCGCCAAATTGCTGGGTGGTGGCAGCCGCATCCTGCCGATAGATTCGTTGCAAAAGCCGGTTGACGCGAGCGAGCAGAATGGGTGGGGGAACAGGCTTGACCAGGTAGTCGTCCGCTCCGGCATTGAGTGCATGAACAATGTCTGATTCGCGCCCCCGACACGTCATGAATAAAACCGGCAGATTGGCGTCGTAATTTTCGCGGATCCACGCAAGCACAACGTCGCCCCGCACGTCCCCGACATTCCAGTCGAGCGACACAAGATCGAACGTCTCGCGCTGCATTTTACGAATGAGCGCACGCCCCTCCTTGAATAGATAGCACGTGTGCCCGCCCTGCGTCAAAACTGCATTAATGAACTCCGACTGCTCTGGGTCGTCCTCAAGAATGGCGATGCGCATGAAAAAATCCTGACATTGGATAATAGGAAGTCACATCTCCTATCAGGAAATGACTCCCTCTGCTCTCATATTGGAGCTACGGCGATTTAATAGACGGCCGCATTCCTCCTTGAGGAGGATCGCCAAATGTCTAAAGAGCCGGTACTTTTGCTATTGATCACATGTTTCATTCGATCAGCTTCAATCGACTAACGCATTGCAGTCATCGGATGATCTGCCGCTGCAAGCGTTCTTCCTTCCAAACTTGCCAGCATTGCCGGCCTTCCTGGGCCGCTGCGGGTTACATTTTTTAACATTCTAGCAGCACATCTTTCAACTGTCATACGATGTCACATTAATTATCATTAATCGTAATTGGGGCAGATACAAATCGTATTGCGTTGCTTCAAGGTCCGGGGCACCTAGCCTCTGAAGACAGCAACGCACTTCTTCTCGCGACAGCCGCTATCAATTCGAGTTGGGAGCACGTGCCGCGGTGAGAGCTTCGCACCGTCTCTTCCTCGGTGAACCTCTACCCGGCTTAGGTTGTTGCTAATGCGGCCCATGGATTTCGTTCGTACAGAGGTGTAATTGAAACTCAATAGCGCTCTGTCACTCGCCGTCGCGTGCTACGCGCGCGATACCAAAGTTGAGTCCGAAGCCGAAAGTGCGGCCGCGATCGCGGCATCAGCGTTAATCGAGGGTGCCCGCGCTGCCTTGTTTAGATAGCGCCGAAGCGTTCGAGGATGAACGCTGAAGCTCTTTGCGACGAACGCCTGGGAATGGTGCTTCAGCATACTGCGCGCCTGTTCGCACTGGTGAGTGCTTAACGCACCCGGTCGCCCGATACTGCTGCCCCGTTCGCGTGCCGCGGCCATTCCGGCACGCGTGCGTTCGCCAATAAGGCCACGCTCGAATTCCGCAATCGCCGCCAGCATGTGAAAAGTAAAGCGTCCGCTGGACGAGCGCGTGTCGATGTATTCAGTAAGCGAAACGACGCGCACCTTCCTTTTGTCGAGGTCACCGATAATGCTGGCGAGATGTCGCAAGGACCGCCCCAACCGGTCCAGCCGCCAGACAACCAACGTGCCGCCCTCCTGGACCGCCTCCAAGGCCTGCTTCAAACCGGGCCGGTCGAAACGCGCACCCGATAAGCCCTTGTCTGAAAGGATCTGGCTACAGCCATAACTCTCCAGCGCCTTCAACTGCATATCGAGGTGTTGCTCGTCGGTTGACACACGTGCGTACCCGACCTTGATCTTCTCGAATGGCATTTCTTTCCCCGTAAAGCCTGTTGCTATCTTTTCCGCTTGCGAAACGTTATCGACGAAGTCGTGGTGTCTGGCGACTCGCGATGTACGGATACGTGATCACGAGCAATCCTTTTCGCGGAGTCGAGGCGGTAGCGAGTACCTGTATCGCAGGCTCATTTGACGTCATGTTCATCGCGCCACCGCTGTTCCTTTCACCGAGACTGGAACGGATTGTGTGGCACCTGGAATAAAGACAATGTCAGAGAAGGTCATGATCGTACGGAATTTTTTTCGAATTTTTTGGCTAATTCGATAAATGAAACTTTCATATTTGTGCGGCTATCATCGTTTTCGATGGGGTGGACGCGGCGATAGTTGTGCATGTCGGCGAAGATGTTCGTAGATGTGGTAATCGATATCGTTTAACGCTTCGACCATTGGCCGTGTCGCCCGCTCTCACTTCCTTCCTGACAGTCCCTGACCATTGCCATTTATGAACTATCGGAAAATCCGTACCAGGTTGGGTTGCCGGCATCATCATCGCGGCAACGTTTACTGAGAACTTAAATAAGAACCATCCAGGCTAACGATTGGCATTGGATGTCGATATACGTCCCGGTCTGTCGCAGGAACCATCGCTCATGCACATCGCCATTTTTAATAATGATCCGGCCGAATTGCGTTTCGTAACCGACACGCTCATGTCAGCCGGTTATAGCTGTCAAACCTTTTCGGAAGTGGGGTTTCTGCTTCACGCTTTGCAGCGAGGAACTTTTGATCTTGCGATCTTCCGTTGGGACGCTGACATTGAAGTAGTCGCCATGCTCGCAGGCATTCGCCATCATTGCGACACTGAGCTCCCGATACTGGTTATCTCATGTCATTCGCGCGAGCGTGATGTCGTCGACGCGCTGAACGCCGGCGCCGACGACTTTCTCGTTCAACCAATCGCCGCTCCGGTTCTCCTCGCCCGAATCACCACGCTGCTACGCCGCTGCGGCCAGCGCGCATCGGCCGTCGCCAGACAGCAGCAGTTCGGCGACTATCGCTTCGATCTCCAGGAAGGCCGCGTGTCCTGGCAGGGCGAGCGCATTGCTCTCTCACAGAAGGAATTCCGGGTCGCCTTGCTGCTATTTCAGAATCTCGGCCGGCCGCTTTCTCGCGCCAGTCTCATCGAGAGCGTGTGGCGACATTCGGCAGACGTGCCCTCCCGCACGCTCGATACGCACGTTTCCTCCGTGCGGACGAAACTGCATCTGCGCGCGGAGAACGGATACGTGCTTATGTCGATCTACCGCTATGGGTATTGTCTTCAGCCGGCCGCGGAAGGTGCGCAACGATCGTCGGTTCATAGCGGCCAGTGCGGAACGCGCGCTAACGGAGAACATATTGCGGAAGTCGCCGCCGCATAACCTGGTTCTGTCGCGATGTGAGAGAACCAGGCGGACGAATCAATTGCTCGCAATGCCGTAGCGTGACCCTATACGTGAGCGTGAGCGTGAGCGTTTGGAGAGTGGGCGCGCTCTTTCGTATGACGTAAGTTAGATTGCGATTGCGCAGGAAACTGCTATTACCTCGCAATGTCGTGCAGGTCCAAATTCAGGCGTATGATACTGTATGCATATACAGTATCATACGCTCATGTCGTCCGTCACTCTCCCTACCGCCGATATCCACCTATCGCTCTGGCATGCAACCCGGCTTGCCCGCGTGAACAGCGCACTATCGGCACCGGCTCTCCACCGAAACCGCCCCGCTCAAAAAGCGCAGAGTGGGTTCCCGCACGGCCTGTCCGGATGACGCGCAATGGACACGACCTTCACCGCGCTACCGGCCTACGCCGAGCTGTTCTGCTTTTCGAACTTCACGTTCCTGCACGGCGCCTCGCATGCGGAAGAACTCGCCGCACGCGCGTCGCAACTCGGTTATGCAGGGCTCGCCGTCACCGATGAATGCTCGCTTGCGGGCGTCGTGCGCGCGCATGTCGCGGCGAAGGAAATCGGGTTGCCGCTCATCATCGGTTCGTATTTTCAACTGCGCAATGCCGACGGATCGCCGACGTTCGGCTTGATCCTGCTCGCGCAGAATCGCGAGGGCTACGGCAACCTGTCCGAATTGATCACGCTCGCGCGCACGCGCGCGCCGAAGGGCGAATATCGTCTGACGCCACACGATCTGTCGCGCCCCGATCGCGACTACGCGCATTTGCGCGGCATGCCCGATTGCCTGGCGATCCTGGTGCCCGAATTTCCGGCGAAAGAAGAAACGCTTAAGGCGCAACTCGAGTGGCTCGACGACACGTTTCCCGCCCGCGCGTGGTGCGGCCTCGTACTGCATCAGCGGGCAATGGACGACATCCATCGCGGCGCCGTCGAATACACCGCTGAGAGGCACGGCATACCGGTCGTCGCGCTCGGCCACGTGGTGATGCACGTGCGCTCGCGCAAACCGTTGCAGGACACGTTGACGGCCATTCGCGTCGGCAGGCCGGTGCATGAATGCGGCTACGAGTTGGCGCCGAACGCGGAGCAGCATCTTCGCTCGCGGCTGCGGCTCGCGAACCTCTATCCGGAATACGCGCTTCGCGAGACCACGAACATCCTCGCGCACTGCACGTTCTCGCTGGATGAACTCCGGTACGAGTATCCCGATGAACTGGTGCCGAAAGGCTTCACGCCGGCGACTTATCTGCGGCAGGAGACGTACATCGGCGCGCAGCGACGCTTCCCGTCAGGCATTCCGTGCAACGTTCAGACGCAGATCGAACACGAACTCGAACTGATTGCGGACCTGCAATACGAGCCGTACTTTCTCACCGTTTACGACATCGTGCGGTTTGCGCGCAGCCAGCACATTCTCTGTCAAGGCCGCGGCTCGGCCGCCAATTCGGCGGTCTGCTATTGCCTGGGTATTACGGAGGTCGACCCTGCGCGCGGCAACATGCTGTTCGAGCGTTTCATCTCCAGGGAGCGCGGCGAGCCGCCCGACATCGACGTCGACTTCGAACACCAGCGGCGTGAAGAGGTGATCCAGTACATCTATTGCAAATACGGCCGCGACCGTGCGGCGATTGCCGCGGCCGTCTCCACCTATCGTGCGCGCGGCGTGCTGCGCGAAACCGGCAAGGCGCTCGGTGTCGACATGCAGATAGTAGATGCGGTGGCGAAGTCGCATCACTGGTTCGATAACAGCGCGGACCTGCTCAAGCGCTTCGAGGAATCGGGGCTGAATTCGCAGACGCCCATCATCCAGGCGTGGGCGTCGCTGGCCGCGCAACTGTATGGCTTTCCACGGCACCTGTCGCAGCACTCGGGCGGCTTTGTCATCAGCAGGGGAAAACTCACGCGCCTCGTGCCTGTTGAAAACGCCGCCATGCCGGAGCGCAGCGTTATCCAGTGGGACAAGGACGACCTGGAGTCGCTGGGGCTGCTCAAGATCGACGTGCTCGCGCTCGGCATGCTGTCCGCTATCCGCCGCGCCCTGGACCTCGTGTCGGCGCAGCGCGGCGAGCGCTTCGAGATGCAGGACATTCCGGCGGAAGACGCCGCGACCTACGAGATGATTTCGCACGCGGATACCGTGGGCGTGTTCCAGATCGAATCGCGCGCGCAGATGTCGATGCTGCCACGGCTGAAACCACGCATCTTCTACGACCTCGTTATCGAGGTCGCCATCGTCCGCCCCGGACCGATTCAGGGCGGCGCCGTCCATCCGTACCTGCAACGCCGGCAGGGATTCGAACCGGAGACTTACCCCAGCGAGGCGCTGAAAGCCGCATTGGGCCGCACGCTTGGCGTGCCGATTTTCCAGGAGCAGGTCATGCAGGTCGCCATCCTGGCGGCGGGCTTCTCGGCCGGCGAAGCGGACCAGTTGCGAAGAGCAATGGCGGCATGGAAGCGCAAAGGCGGCCTTCAGAAGTACTACGACCGCATCGTCAACGGCATGCTCGAACGTGGGTACGACAGGGCATTCGCGGACGGCATCTTTCAGCAGATTCTCGGTTTCGGCGAGTATGGCTTTCCGGAAAGTCATGCGGCCAGCTTCGCGCTGCTCGTGTACACAAGCAGCTGGCTGAAGTGTCATGAGCCGGAAGCGTTTCTCGCCGCAATGCTCAACAGCCAGCCGATGGGCTTCTATTCGCCGTCGCAACTCGTTCAGGATGCGAAGCGCCACGGCGTTCAGGTGCTGCCGGTGGATGTCACGATAAGCGGCTGGGATTCGTCGCTCGAACAGGTCGACGGCGCGGCGCGGCCTGCTGTCAGACTGGGTTTGTCGCTGCTTCGGGGCATGCGCGACGGCACCGCCGAACGTATCGAGAATGCGCGAGCCGTGCGTCGATTCACGACCGTGTCCGACCTCGCGCGGCGCGCGCAACTGGACCGTCGCGACCTGCAGGTGCTGGCCGCGGCCAACGCCCTGTCCTCGCTTGCCGGCAACCGGCGCGAGGCGCTGTGGCAGTCGGTTGCGTCCATACCTGACAAGGACATGCTCTCGGTCGCGAAAGTCGAAGACGAAACGCCTGAACTGGGCGCGCCGTCCGAGGCGGACGATATCGTCGGCGACTACCGGTCGATGGGACTGACACTGGGCCGGCATCCCCTCGCGCTACTGCGCCGACATTTGCTGGCCGGCAAATGGATGCCGGCATCCACGTTGCAGACCTACCGCAACGGCCGCCTCGCGCGCGGCTGCGGCATTGTTACGGTGCGTCAACGGCCCGATACCGCGAAGGGCGTCATCTTCATCACCATCGAGGACGAGACCGGCAATGTGAACGTCATCATCTGGCCCAAGGTGCTCGAACAGCAGCGCCGGGAGGTGCTTGGCGCGTCGTTACTCGGCGTGCTCGGGGTGTGGCAGTGCGAAGGCGAAGTACGCCATCTGGTGGCGCATCGCCTTGTCGATATGTCGCATCTGCTGGGTGGGCTGGTGACGGCGAGCAGGAATTTTTGTTGAGTCATTCATGCTAAAGCGTCATGAACTGCGTCTCGCAGCGACGCGTGACGCGCCGAGGATTCCGTTTGCCTAAACGCGCAGCGGGAGGGCCGCGGCAAAAAAGTCCGTCACGCGGCGCACGCGCGCCGGTACAAACCGACGCCTTGGCCAGATGACGCTGATGTCTCTCACGTCGCCTATAAAGTCCTCGAGAACGGCGATCACGTCCGGATGCCGGAGTTCGTCGGCAAGCGACACTCTCGCAAAGAGGCCGATTCCAACGCCGTCCAGCACACCCGCCCGGATCGTTTCGACGCTGTTCGACGAAAGATTGCCGCGAACGGCCACACTGAATGGACCGTCCGGCCCGACGAACGGCCAGTTCGCCGACTCCGTCAGACCGCCATATAAAAGGCAGTTGTGGTCGACGAGCTCGGCGGGTGTCCTGGGTATGCCGTGTTGCTCGAAATAGCGACGCGATCCGACGCACACGAGCGGCGTGGTCGCCACGCGCCTGACGACCGCGTCAGGATCGTTGACGGGACCTACCCGGATCGCGAGATCGATCCGGTCTTCCACCATGTCGCGCACGAGGTCCGAAAGAACAAGATCGACCTGAAGGCCGGGATTGAGCGACAACAACTCAGGGATGAGCGGCAAGACGTGAAGGCGACCGAACGTGGACGCTACGGCGATCCTGATCAAACCGGAGACATCGAGCGTGCTGCTCGTCAGTTCGCTGTCGGCTTCATCCATCTCATCGACGAGCGGCCTGGTCCGATCGTAGTACCGCTGCCCCTGATCCGTGAGGGTCACGTTGCGCGTGCTGCGGTTGAACAACAGCACGCCAAGGCGCTTCTCCAGCGTCCCGATGGCCTTGCTGATGGCGGATTGCGATTCTCCCGTTCTACGCGCCGCAGCCGAAAAGCCACCCGCCTCGGCCACGGCGATGAAGGCGTTCAATTCGTGAAACCGGTCCATTGCCGTCGCCTCCGAGCGCTCCAGCTATTCCCCGAGAGAATAGATCTTATGAAAAATCTCCGCATTATCATTCCCGCCGGCCGCAATTACCATCGTTCTGTCATTCACGAACAGATAGAAGGTTTCGATGTCCACTCTCGCAGGCAAGACCGCCGTCATTAGCGGCGCAACGACCGGTATCGGTTTGGCGATCGCCCAACGCCTGGTGGCCGAAGGCGCGCATGTCTTTATCTTTGGTCGCCGGCAGGCGCAGCTCGACGAAGCCGCCCGACTGATCGGCCGCAACGTCACCGCTATCCAGGCTGACGCCGCGAACCTCGATGATCTCGACCGCGTCGCTGCAACAGTCAGGGAAGTAAAAGGTGTCGTCGACATCGTCGTGTCGAACGCGGGCTTTACGGAGCAGGCTTCGATCGACACCCTCACGCCCGAGCATTTCGACAAGGCCTTCAACCTCATGGCTCGCGGCCCGGTCTTCCTGGTTCAGAAGCTGTTGCCGCTGATGACAGCGGGCGGATCGATCGTTCTGGTCTCCTCGGCCATGCACGGCATGGGCATTCCCGGCCATACGGCCTACGCGGCGACCAAGGCGGCGCTACGTTCCTATGCCCGCACGTGGGCCGCGGAATTCAAGGATCGCGGCATTCGCGTCAACCTGCTCAGCCCTGGCGTCACCGATACTCCGATTCTCGATTCTCAATCGGCGACGCGCGAGGAACTGGTGAACATGTACCAGAGCATGATCCCGATCGGTCGACTCGCGCGGGCCGAGGAGATTGCCAATGCGGCGCTCTTTCTCGCGTCCGACCAGAGTTCCTATGTGACGGGGGCGGATTTGATGGCCGATGGTGGTGTCGGTCAGGTCTGAAAGGCGACGCTCGCTGACGCGATCTCCACGCATACGGGCCAACGACGCCAACGACGCCTCGGGGCGGAACGTCACCGGCACGATCGAAAGCATCGCGTTTCAGACCAATATTCTTGCGCTTGATGCTGAAGTGGAGGCGGCGCGAGCGGCAGAGGAAGGACGCGGCTTCGCCGCGGTCGCCTCTGATTCGTATGCACGCAATCAGTGATACGTCGTCGTCGACGACTTCAGCTTCGTCAGCATGCCGCGCTTGAATCGGAACCAGCCTTGCGAGCCGTGCATCACGACTTCATCGCCTTGCCAGAACACGCGCCTGACCGTCATGCGGATACCGGAGCGCTGCACAAGCGGCGGACGGCGGCGAAAGTCGTACAGCACCGGGCCGGAATCGGTCTGCACGAGCGTGCGCGTGACCGTGTCGTTTGCGTGGCCCACGTCATCGAAATGCGTGAGCGTGTTCGCGCCGAAGCGATCGAAAACCTCGTTGTCGAGCATCGCCGTCCAATCGTGGTCGGCGCGCACGAATTGCAGTTGGCCCGAGGGCGTGCCGAGCGGGCCGG
>Ga0105251_10002095_pt1 | contig 16091 bp, 17 predicted proteins | sample KBSS64metaG_FD_80424 | JGI IMG/M metagenome (GOLD analysis project Ga0105251, IMG submission 80424) | Switchgrass rhizosphere microbial communities from Kellogg Biological Station, Michigan, USA - KBS S6-4 metaG | ecosystem: Host-associated > Plants > Roots > Rhizosphere > Soil | place...
CATCAACCAAGCGGGCCGACGCACCGGCCTCAAAGCCTTCCAAGACAGCTACAACCGCCTGGGCTTCTTCCCCAAAATATTCATCGCCCCTGGTTTCAGTACCCTCAAGCCCGTCACCGCAGAACTCACCGTCGCCGCCAGCCAAGTCGGCGGCGTCGCCTATATAGATGCCCCCATCGGCGCGACCGTCCAACACGTGCTAGCCGGGCGCGGCCCGGCCGGCGACATCAACTTCAACACCAGCAGCGATCGCGTGCGCCTGTGCTACCCCCACGTGCGCGTCTACGACGCCGCCAGCAACGGCGAACGCCTGCAACCGCTGTCCATCCGCGCCGCCGGCCTGCGCGCCAAAATCGACAACGACCACGGCTACTGGTGGAGCAGCTCCAACCAACCACTGCTCGGCGTCATCGGCCTCGAACGCCCATTAACCGCACGCATCGACGATCCCCACAGCGAAGTCAACCTGCTCAGCGAAAACGGCATCACCACCGTCTTCAACGCTTACGGCACCGGCCTGCGCCTCTGGGGCAATCGCACTGCCGCATGGCCCAGCGTCACCCACATGCGCAACTTCGAAAACGTGCGCCGCACCAAAGACGTCGTCGACGAATCCATCCGCTACAGCGCCCTGCAATTCGTCGACCAGCCCATCACCACCGCGCTCATCACCAGCCTCACCGAAAGCGTCAACCTGTTCCTGCGCAAACTCATCGGCGACGGCGCCCTAGTCGGCGGCGAATGCTGGTACGACCCGGCGCGCAACCCCAGCACCGAACTCGAACAGGGCCACGCACTGTTCAACTACAAACTCACCGTGCCGCTACCGTTCGAACGCGGCACCTTCGAAACCGAAATCACCGGCGACTACCTCGTCAACCTGGGGACCGTATAAATGGCAGGCTTCAGCGCACACCGCATCTCCAACGCCAACCTCTACCTCGATGGCGCCAGCTTCTTTGGCAAGTGTGAAGAGATCGACTTGGGCACCATCAAAACCGTCATGAGCGACTTTCAAGGGCTGGGCATGGTCGGGCTGATTGAGTTGCCGGATGGCATCGACAAGCTGGAAGGGAAAATCACTTGGAACAGCTTGTATGTGGAGGCCGCCAGGAAGCTGGTGACGCCGTTCAAAAGCGTACAACTGCAATGTCGGTCGAATGTGCAGGTGTTCAACAACGGCGGGTTGGTGAACGAAGTGCCGCTGGTGACGACCATGACCATCACCGGGAAGGAGTACCAGTTGGGCACGCATAAACCGCGGGATCCGACCAAGTACGAGACGCCGTTTTCGGCGACGTATGTGCGGCAGATGATCAATGGTGAAGAGGTGGTGTTGCTGGATTATTTGGCGAATATTTTTCGGGTGGGGGGTGAGGATCAGTTGGCGAGGTACAACAGGAATCTAGGAATATCCTAATAACGAACGATCAAAAGGCCGCTAGCGATAACGGCCCTTTCATCATGAAAGGTAAATCAATATTTTAATCGTCAGGACGTTCGTATTGCTCATGACTACGTACAGTGATCACTACGGTAGAAATATACGGATCATTTCCGTCACTGAGATCGGCACTTTGAGGTGGTGTATCAGATACTCCACCACCCCAAAGACTGAAATCAAAAGGACAGTCGTAAAACAGGAACAACCTCATAAATCCTTTAGCATACTTGGAGCTCCAATCGAATTGTTTTTCTAAATCTCTCGCGTGCCGCCACTTCGCTTGACTAAACCAATGCAAAAAACTGGGGGGAACCGAAGGATCATTTTGTAGGCATGAAATGAAATTGTTATATCCTCTAGTCTTATCAAGCACTGAGTACACATAGTGTGCTGTCGATACTTTTTCAGCAGAAGTGATCACACGAGCCTGCCCTTTATAGCCATTCATCGTGATCTTCTGATATTTCCCACGCAGATCGTTCACCATTTTGGTCCAAACGCAATGTTTGGCTGACGCTCCTGTTTTTACCTCACGCCCCATTGTCGGTGCAGTTCCAGATGCCATGCTGATAACAGCATCCAAATAAGAATCGGGAGGCGTAAGCTCAGTTTTTGTCTTGCTTATAGGCCAGCCAACCTGCATTGGTCCCATGCGTGCTGTAGCCACGGGCCAAGATCCTTTCGCCATCAACAAGAAGCTAGCACAATCGCGTAAGCCGTAGGTTTTGCCAGTGGAACTGTTGCCTAGCTGATAGGCACCAATCGGGTTTACTCGCTTAACGCCGGGGTACAACGTAATGTTTTTATGCCGATTGCAGCTTTCGAACAGCAGGCGTTCTTTCCGTGTAGATTTTCCACCAGGCAGTTCGTTGTGCTTAATCGCGACTTTGGCCTGAATTAACATCGCCTGCTCGCGCTGTAACAGACCAACAGACGATTCCCAGCGCACGCAAAGCAGCAGGTCGGCCAACTCACACTGTGGTTTTTTGCCACCCGGCAGATGACCTTTAGGGCTGAATTCTGCCTGCGGTGTCCCATCGACCCAAATGGACTGAACCCGTACCTCAGCAAAACGGCCTTCGGCAGCCAGCCGTGTCTTTATCTCCAGCGCCAGTGCATCGATGTTGTCTTGCTCGTGCAGGTACATCAAAAACCAGCGTTCAAGTGCCCATTTGCCTGTGAAGCTCTTTATTCGGTCAGTCCATGCCGACCAATCGTATTGCTTCATACCTAACGTCCTGACTGTCGAGCTGAAGTTCAGATGAAATCTGTATTGGTAATAGAAATCAAGTTTCTAGCAGGTTTTTGATAGGCACGAAAGCGTCGATATGCTCGTTAGCAAAAAAAGGATTGCAATTTTGATGGCTGTGATCGTTGCCATATGGTATGAGTAAGCTCGCTGTATTTGTGTTTTCTCCACCCCATTTATTTAAATATCGCAACCCTATAGGGGCTGCTATTTTAAATAAAAACTACAACTGCTCATCGGATCACCATCAATGCAACCGGATGCAACTCAAGCAAAGCCTAAAGAAGAAAATCTTAAGACACTATATAAGTACAGAGCTGCAAGTGATAGAACAGAAGACATAATAACAAAGAAATCAATCTGGCTAGCCAAGCCAGAAACGTTGAATGACCCGCTAGAATGTCAAATAAAACCTATAACATCCCAGGAACTAAGAAAGCATGCGCAAGAAGTAAAAAATGCGCAGGCTTCGGGATTCATCATGAATATTTTCATGATGAAAAAAAGCGGGTCCTCTTTTTACGGTCGCACTGGAAAGCAACTCAAATACCTACTCAATAGAATAAAGTCAGCAAAAAACTTTGATAAAAAATATCAAATAATATGCGACTTCTATCAGGAGGTAGGTGCTACCGGATTTAGCTCGCCTGATGGATACTTTAACTCCCTATCTAAACTTCTTAATGAAGTTGGCATATTCAGCTTAACTGAAAATCCGGCCAACACACTGATGTGGTCACACTACGGAGATAGTCACCGCGGAATCGCGATTGGTTTCGATGCGGTAGATGGCTCAGATCTGGCCGATGCTGAAAAATGCCGAAACGTAATCTATTCAGATGAGCTAAGTGAGTTTTCATTTGAAAGGGGGTTTAGAGCATCTACTACGTTTTATGCTAATGACAAACCAAAATCATCTATCTCATTTAATGATGAACAGGTTCAGCGGGCTTTCTTCTCAAAAACTAACGACTGGGCTTATGAAAAAGAGTGGCGATATATAAGGAAAACAGCAGGTTCTTACGATCTTCCGGCGCCGATAAGCGAGGTGATTTTCGGAGCAAAGTGCCCAGCAGAAACCAGAGATAGATACCGTGATATTGTCTCAGTTTCGCTAGGCAAAGAGGTGAAGTTTCGAGAAGCTGTATTTTTACCCGGCACGACCGCCATAGAAGTCAGGGACTGTTGAAAACTGCCCCCCTAACTAGAAGTCTTAGGGGGGCACTCAACAGCGAAAGTCATGAACGACGCAAGTCAGGACAATAAATCATGCTTTGATAATAACTATAGATAGTGCTGCCATGCTACCAACGGCCACCACGCTCACAAAAGTGCTCAGTTTACCTCGTCCACCATATAACGCCTTCATCCCTAACTCACTATTCCTTCCCGAAAATCTAAAGCAGACACCCAAAATAAGCAACACTACGGTAGCTCCTGGCAAGTGGCGCGAAGTGTAATCGTTAATTATAATTACCAAGTCCTCATTCAGCTTCCAGTGCCATAATCCATACACAATACCTGTAAGGCACAAACTCAGCCAAAATCCAAAAGCAGCTGTTGTTACTAAGAAATACTTAAATGGCGGGTTAGCAAGTTCCGGTATCCATCTTCGGATTAAAGAGATAGCTCCTTTGTGATATGCCCAGCGGAGGAACGCTATCGCGTACAAAAATAAAACAGTAACAATGAAGCCACCCCAAAAATATCTCCCCTCGGTTTCGTGAAGTCGATACATCAGATCTGCACATGACTGCGCGGGATTTTCCTTACTCGCTTCCCGCCAAAATAACCACTGATAGATAGACTGAAACGCAGGAGCCATTACACCTGCCACCAATAAAGGAGTATGCAGCAAACCAGGAAGTTTCGCATAAGCAGGCTGAGGTTGTTTTGGCTCCTTAATAAAGGCCAGTGGGCGAATAAACATTGGCCCCAGCATTAGCAGAGCATAGGATGTTGCTTTACTTGTGCGCAGTAAACGCCAAATTTTCCGAAATGAAAACTGCATAATTTTCCAGCCTAGTTAAGATACTTGGTGCTAACTTTTATCAAATCAAGATCGCTTCCAACAACACTCACTTATAGCTATAAATTTTTTACCCCCAACGCACCACGTTCATTACGAGCTTTTGAGCCAGGCTTCATCAGTGCCAAAACTACTGCCTCACGACTGGCTTCATACATAGCGAAAGCATCGAACTCCGAATCGAGCAAAACTAGCAGCACGACATCAAAGGATTTATCCAAGTCAATACTTCCCAAGCGACGATTCAGTTTGGCTTGATTAGAGACGCATCGCCCTTTGATCTGTATCTGAAATTCGTGACCATTGCGCAAGGTAGTCGCGTCGTAACCAGCCTGTCTGGCGCTATGCAATTTCAAGCCTAGCTTCGTGGCGGCCTCGTACTCAGCCACCTCGCCAGTAATCCCAAGTGGTTTCCCGGTAAGCCGATAAAAGCGTCGAGCGAGGATTTTAGCTTCATGCAAGACCTCAAGAACTTCGGCGTCTATGTCGGCGAAGTGAGGTCGAATCTCAGCAGCACGATCACGCTCGATAATCCTCGCCGACATACCTAACTCTCCTTATTTTTTATTCAAACTGACGAGACGCGCGTAACCCTTGAGGTGCACCAACGCAGCCGACTCAACAGGCAACCCACGTAACGCAGTCGATCGCGCGTCACCGTTGGGCAAGTAGACCGTCAACGTGTCCCCGAACACGCTGTAGGTAGCAGTGTATTCAACACCTTCGTGCTCAAGCGTGATTTCCTCATCCATCTACAAAACCTCATCATTGCCCATGCTCATTGATTGCCGCCGGCCACCGCCTCAAGTGGGAGCATTCGGTCGCAGTTGGCGGCAAAGTTGCAGCCACACTAACTGCCACGTTTAAGAAGGCCAACCTTAAAAAGTTGTAGGCGGTTTCGCTTGCGAACTTGCGCTACATACCGCGTCCTTCAAATGCAGCCCTACAAGGCTACCGAATCCGGTGCAATTACCTACAAACCAAGAAAGAATCCCCCGGCAGCGCATCTGTCAGCCCACCGGTATCTTGTCTCCCGTCACCGCCCACAGTGACCAGGCAGAGCAACCAGTAGCACGCAAGTGCCTCTATGGACAGGACAGGTTGTCAACTGCCTGAGCTTTGATGACGACTGTACGCCGGCCCCTTGATCACTCCGGCATTGCAAAATCCGCGACTCAATCGCAGGTGTACAGTCGCCATCTTTTTTGCAAACCGGTCACTTTTATGGTGGCTGTGCGAGGGTGCCAAAATGGGCATTGAGTCGCTTTGTTGGCGCCTCGCACAGCTGCCTCCCTTTGCCTTAAAGGGAAGGCTCCATCCCCGACCGCAGTAATTACCTACCTACCAACAATGTATTTCGGGTGAACGCCGAACGCTTGCACCCACTCAAAAGCCTACGCTCCCGCGTACGTCATCCACTGGATTTTCAAGGCAGGGTTGGCGTCACGTAGCGGCATCCAATCAAACGCCATGCTCGCGATAAACCATCAAATGTGGGTCAGAAGATTCTAAGGATTTACCGCGTTTAAACACGGCTGATTGATAGCGTTTAAATTACACCAACTGTTACGCCATAAAGGCTACAGCACCTTGCGCCGTTGCCTACGGGTGCTTCAGAATCCGCCGGCTTACACGGCTATGGGATGGGCTATATCGTTTTCCTGTCACTGCAAAACAGTGATCGGGTTTGGTAGCCCGTTTCTTGATAGCTGTATGACGTCACCAAATGCAGTCTCTATTTTGAGGCTCAGTTTTATATGGTGGCCATGCGTGGGGCTCATTCGTGAGCGCCGGGGTTTGCTATCTTGACCGGCCTACCAACCCACGCGTGGCCGCCACCCTTCGTTTGGTAGCGAGAGTGACGGCTCTTCATTCTTTAAAGATAGAGAGTCGCTATGTTCAAGGTAACGCCAAACCCTCCGGATACTGATCCGATCCCGTACGATCCAGCGCTTGAACCTCAGAAGATAAAAGAGGCGACAGACCGCGCCATCAACTTCTACCTCAACCCTGGGGCATTGAAAATCTCGATACCTTCGCGTAAATCAAACAGGATCTTCTTGATTGATCCAACGGTGGACGAAGAAACCTTACTGGTCGAAGCCTGCGAGTCGCTTGCCGCCGCCAGTGATATGGCGCGTGATATCGGCGACGCCGTCGACCAGTCACAGCGTCGTGCCATGCTGATGCTGCATCAGGTAATCATGCTCAGTGAGCTCATCGTCAATCGAGTATTGGATAGCCGCCGTTTGCCAAACTAGAGGTCAGGCAGATAAGTGAGGGGGCATGCCCCCTCATTGAACAGAAGTCGTCAACGGCTATGGCCGTAGCACTTCACACTTTCTCAAGCGGCTCTTTTCGGGAGTTCCAGCTGATGTCCAAGAATCCACCTACGGCGCCTGTCACCGACCCGGTGTCGCCTTATGAATCACTCGATTCGAAAAAACTCCACGAAGCGGCCGAGCGTGCGCTCGACCACTACCTCGCACCCGCAAAGATAATGTCCACCCCCTATAGCCCCAGCGATATGTTCATGGTCAACCCGCAATCCGATACCGAATCGCTTCTGGCGAATGCCTGCGAATCCTTGGCGTCAGCCGCCGTCATGCTCGGAAATTTTGCGGGGATGCTGGAGGGTTCAAACCGCAATACTCTGCTGGGGATTACGCAAGTGGTTATGTTGGGGGAATTGGCGGTAAACAAAGCGTTGGATAACGTAGATCTGAAGGAGTAATGCTCAGTACGCGCAACGGTCAAACGTCCGCTGCGCGTACTCTGTTTCTGGTGCAAACGTAGTTTTTTCGTCCATAGTTAAACAGACGCAAATATGGGAGCATCAGATTTTACACATGGACAAATAGGCGCAGGATGAACTATCAACTGCTCAATGATTCCGCATGGATTGGACCGCTAATGCTGGCCTTGCAAAGGGCCATTCTGTCGGAGTTTGATCGCCAAGACTGGCGTGATATCGGTTACCTGACCGGGCACCATCAATACATTCAAAGTCATGACCGGCTGTTGCGTAGCTTAGGATTCGGCGACGATGATTATGGCGATTGCATTTATCAGGTGCTGCAGTACTTTTGCCGGTATGACGTTAAAGGCCTTGTGGCTTTAATTGAGCATGAGAAAATTCGGCCGCACTTGGAGCAATCCTTACCAGGAAAACTCAACGAGCTAGGCTATTTGAGCGGTCATGTCCCGCCCGTACAACCTTCTGCTAGCGCATCCGATGTTGTGCGTCGTGCGTTAACTGATGCTGACCAGTTGCTAGCCTCATCAGGCGCGCCTAGCGCCATTGATCGCCTTCATACCGCGATGCATGGGTATTTGAAGTCCGCTTGCCAAGATGGTGGAATTTCTATCCCAGACAACGCGACGCTGACGCAAGCGTTTAAAGCGTTGCGTGCGAATCACCCCGCGTTACAGTCGTTAGGCGGCCATGACAATGAGATCGGTAAGATCTTGACGTCATTTGCTTCCGTTCTGGATGCACTTAATCCCATCCGTAATCACGGTAGCGTGGCTCACCCCAACGACCGCTTGATTGAGTTGGCAGAAGGGACATTGGTTGTAAATGCCGTTCGGACAATTTTCCACTATTTGAACCAAAAGCTTGGCGCCTAGCAGTGCAGGTAGATAGCCTTTTCATGGTTATCAACATTGTCTCTAAAGGCGATTAAAAGGTCATGCCTGTTTCTTCCCTCAAGATAGTGGCTCATAACAAGCGAGCCTTCAGGGAGCAAAACCAATGGCAGACGCACTGACCTTCACCCTCAAATTCCCCTTCAACAGCGCCAGCGGCGAGTTGGTATCGACGCTGCCCATCAAGCGCCTCAAGCGCAAAGACATCAGCGCCGCGCAAGCCGTGACCAAAGACGAAGGCGCCATGGAAGACCAACTGGTCGCCAAGCTGCTGGGCATTACGCTGGAAGACCTGGGCGAGTTCGACATCGCCGACTCAACCCTCGCCACCGAGGTGTTGCGGGAAATGGCGGCCGGCCGAAACCTTGCTCCAGTCCTGGGACGAGGCGCTGCTGTTAGTCCTGAGATTGCCGCCGTCTGAGATCGAACGGCTCGACATGGTCGATTACTGGCGATGGGTCGAGGTGTGCCAGCGTGAAATCAACCGCCGGCTCGAACTCGCCGAGCCATCGCGTAACTGATCAGCGTCACCGCGCCCACCGCCAGCCCCGCCAGCAAGGCGCCGCCCGCCGCAACAGGGGCGGCCGCCAGGGCCAGTAACGGCAACCCCACACAGAACGCCACGATCGCCGCCCACCACGGCAAATGCATCAGGCACAGCCACGCCAGCCAGATCACACCGGCGCCGATGGCCAGTGCATAGAGTGTTTTAGCGGTGCGCAGTGCGATTTTTTCAACCATGCCGGAAGCGTAGCAACGATGGCCAACGAAGTCCTCATCGGTTTAAAAATTGGCGCCGTCGTTTCCGGTAGCCTCAACGCAGCGTTTGGTTCGGCCAAGTCCACCGTGCGCCAATTGGGCCGCGCCGTCGACGGGCTCGCGCTCAAGCAACAGCACCTCGGTAATGAGATGTCGGCGTCATTGGCCCGGGGCGGCACGGGCATCGAGCGCTTACGTCGTCAGTACGACGCGGTGGGCCACACCCTCGACCAGCTCAATGCCAAACAATTACGCCTCACGGCCAGCATGGCCCGCGGTGAAGCGCTCCGCACCCAACGCGGTGAGTTACGCGGTCAGGCCATGGAGGTCGTCGGCACCGGCGCGGCATTGGGCGCGCCCATCGTTCAATCGATGAAAACCGCCATCAACTTCCAAGACCAGACCCGCGATCTCGCCATCGGCGCAGGCTTCAACCCGGCGCAAGAACAGCGCCTCAGCATGGCCATGCGCGGCGCAGCGATCACCTGGAACCAGACCCAAACCGACGTCGCCCAAGGCACCGCCGTGTTGATCGCCGGCGGCATCGACAACCTAAAAGAGCTGACGGCCTACGCCCCGGTCATGGCCAAAACCGCGACCGCCACCCGCGCCAGCATGGACCACCTCGGTGCGGTGGCCATCGCCCTCAGTGACAACCTCAACATCGGCGCCGCTGGCTTTGGGCGCTCCATGAACATGCTGGCCTTTGCCGGCAAAAGCGGCCAGTTCGAGCTGGCCGACATGGCCAAATGGCTGCCGCAATTAACGCCCCAGTTCGCCGCCCTCGGCATCACCGGCGAGCGTGCCGTGGCGGAAATCGGCGCATCGCTGCAGATCGCCCGCCGCGGTGCCGGCAGCAATGACGAGGCCGCCAACAACTTCAAAAACTTCCTCTCCAAACTCACCGCGCCAGACACCCTCAAGGCGTTCGAAAAGGCCGGCATCGACCTAAAGGGCAGCCTCAAAAATCTGGTCGGCGAAGGGCTGTCACCGGCCCAGGCCATGCTCAGCGTCCTTACCCAACACTTGGGCCACAAAGCGCCAGCCGCTGCCGCGCAATACGGCAAGGCGCTGGACATCAAGGACCAGCACGAACAGCAAATCGCTCTGGCTCGGCTGGACGAGGCCTACAAGCTCGGCGAGCTGTTCGCCGACCAGCAGGTGTTGTCCTTCATCCGGCCGGCGCTGGCCAACCAGAAAGACTTGGCCGGCATCCAGCAAGGCAGTCAAAACGCGGCGGATCAGGGCGTACTCGATGACGACTGGATCAAGCGGATGGGCAGCACCAAAGAGCAATTGAAGTCGCTGCGCATCAATCTGGCGGACATCGGCATTTCCGTCGGCAATGCGTTGTTGCCCGCGATCATCGAGGTCACCCGCGCCGTCGTGCCGCTTATGCGTTCGTTCTCGGTTTGGGCAGGTGAAAATCCGGCGCTGATCAAAGGCGTGGTCGGGTTGGTCGGTGGTCTGTTGCTCGGCAAATTGGCGTTCATCGGTCTGGCCTACGGCGTCAATTTGATCATGGCGCCGTTTGTGGCGATGGCCACCACCGTCACGGCGCTGTCGGCGAAGTTCACCTTGCTGCGCAGTGCGTGGCAGATGGGCAGGTTCACGCCGCTGATCACCGTACTCAAGCGAGTCGGCGCGGGCCTGTTTAGGGTGGCGAAATACAGCGGACTGTTCTTGCGCGGCATGCTCCTGGCGCTGGTCAGTCCACTCAAGTTGGCCGCTCAAGGCGGGTTGTTATTGGGTAAGGTTCTGGGCGGCACGTTGTTGTTCGGGCTAAGGCTGGCAGGCCAAGCGATCCTCTGGCTGGGCAGAGCCCTGATGCTCAACCCGATCGGACTGCTGATCACCGGCATCGCGCTTGCCGCCTATTTGATCTACCGCCATTGGCAGCCGATCAAAACCTTCTTCACCGGCCTGTGGGCTGAAGTGAGGGCCGGTTTCAGCGGTGGCCTGTCGGGCATCCTCGCGGTACTGTTGAACTTCTCTCCCTTGGGTTGGCTGTACCGCGCATTCGCCGGTGTGATGCGCTACCTGGGCGTCGAACTGCCCGGCAAATTCACCGAGTTCGGCAGCATGCTCATCAGCGGCTTGGTCAACGGTATCCGTAACAGCGCCGGCCAGCTGAAAGACAGCGTCATCGGCATCGGCTCAGCCGTCAAAGGCTGGTTCACCGACAACCTCGGCATCGAGTCGCCCAGCCGCGTGTTCATCGGCTACGGCGCCAACATCAGCCAGGGCGCCGCCTTGGGAATCAGCAGCCAGGCGGCGTTGGTGCAACAGGCCGCACTGGGCATGGCCGCACAAAGCCGCGTCGACATGGCGCCCCCCAATCTGATGCAAGTCACCCAGGCCAGCAGAATGGGTGTCGGCACATCGGCATCCGGCGCCGCGCCCACCATGACCTTTCATTTCTCGCCGCAGATCAACGTGCCCATCGGCGCCGGCATGGACGCTATTCATCAAGGGCTGCAGGCCAGTTACACCGAATGGACGCGCATGATGGAACGCTACCTGCACGACACCCGCCGCCGTAGCTACGGCCCGTCAGCGCAGGGCGCTGTCTGATGTTTGCCATCCTGGGCCACATTGAGTTCACCGTTGCCGGCGGCATCAGTGCCCTTGAGCACAGCGGCGCCGCCGATTGGGCCGAGCACCCGCGCATACAGGGCAAACCCTTGTTGGAATGGGTCGGCGAAGGGCTCGACGAATGCCACCTCAGCGTCGAATTGCACCCGTTGCTGGGCGACCCGGAACAACGCTTGCGCGCACTGCGCGTGGCCAAAAGTCAGCATCAACCACTGGCCTTTGTCATGGGCAACGGCGAATACCTCGGGCCTTACGTCATCACCCACCTGAGCAACACCGTTCGCCGTGCCACCGCCATCGGCCAACTGATGGCCGCCACCGTGCAACTCAGCCTGCGCGAATACACCGGCGCCTTCGTCCGCAAACCCCATCACCCCGGATTGCTCGATCCCACCGTCGGCGACCCGACCACGGCCCTCGGCTCACCCGGCGTCATTTCCCGTCAGGCGTCAACACCCAGCACCGCCCAACGCGTGCTCAGCCACGCCCGAACCGCCGGAAACGTCTTGCGTGCAGGCAAACAACTTTACGACGCCGCGCAAAGCGGTAACCCCTCGATCATCCTCGGCCAGGTTCCGCACTTGCTCGGCGTCACGGCCCGCGCCCTCGAACCGTTGCAAGGCTTCGTCACCGTCGCCGGCCTGCTGCGTGACGGCGCCGACTTGTCCCGCTTGGGCGAGGACGTCTTGGCCAACGTCATCGGCGCCCGCGCCAGCCTCAACCCCATCGACCTGGCCAACATCATTGATCGCCTCAGCGCCTCACACGCCACCCTCGACCAGGCCATCACCGTACTCGACAGCGCCAACGAGCGCTTGGCCGGTCTGGCGGCCGACGTCCTCACCCGGAGAATCTGATGTTCATTCCGCACCACACCACCGAAGGCGAGCGCTGGGACCAATTGGCCTGGCGCTATTACGGCGACGCCCATCGCTACGGCCCCATCGCCGACGCCAACCCCAACGTGCCCCTCAATGCCACGCTGCCCTCGGGGCTGACCTTGGCCATTCCGCTACTCGCCGCACGGCCCACCGCACAGGACGTTCCGCCATGGATGCGCTAACCCAGCTACACGCCCCGCAGGCCCGCTTTGTGCTCACCTACCAACAGCGCAACATCACCCGCGACGTCAGCCAGCACCTGCTGTCACTGACCTACACCGACCACCTGACCGGCCAGGCCGACAGCCTCGAAGTCGAACTCGAAGACACCCAAGGCCACTGGCGCAGCACCTGGTACCCCGGCCACGGCGACACCCTGACCGTCGCCATCGGCTGGGAAGGCACACCGTTGCGCACCCTCGGCCGCCTCGAAATCGACGAAGTCGAACTCAACGGCCCACCCTCGACCATCACCATCCACGCCCTGGCCACCGGCATCAACAGCCCACTGCGCACCCTCGAACACCGCGCCTACGAACACCTCACCCTGGCCGCCATCGCTCAACAAATCGCTACCCGCCAAGGCCTCACATTAGTCGGCCACATCGACCCCATCCCACTCGACCGCCTGACCCAACAAGACACCGACCTGACCTTCCTGCGCGACCTCGCCAACACCTACGACTACGCCTTCAAAATCACCGGCCACCAACTCGTCTTCCACGCCATCCAACACCTGGCCAACACCACACCCGTCGCCACCCACCACCTCACAGATCTGGCCAACATCCACCTGCGCGACCAGATCAAAACCCTGCCCAAAGCCATCCAGATCCAACACAAAGACCCCGCCAAAAAACAGCTCATCACCTACACGCTCATCAACCACCAAACCGTCGCCGTCCCCAGCAGCCACAGCCAAACCACCACCAGCGCCGACACCCAAAAAAACCGCCAACGCACCACCTCCACCGCACAAACCCACGCCAAAGCCAAAGCCCAACTCGCCCAAGCCAACCGCCAACGCACTACCGGCCAATGGACCACAACAGGCCAACCCCACCTCACCAGCGGCAACACCATCACCCTCAACGCCAGCGGCCAACTCAACGGCCACTACCTCATCACCTCATCCACCCACCGCATCACCCGCCAAGGCGGCTACACCACCACCCAACACGTCTCAAAAATCCAACCCAACCCCTGATACAACACAGCCCCCTGTGTAGGAGCTGCGGCCCGCTGCGATCTTTTAATCTTGGCTTCACGCAAAACCCTGTGGGAGCGAGCCTGCTCGCGAAGAGGCCTGCCCAGACACCCAACAATTAACCAGACCAAACCGAGCCCCCCATGCCCACCCAACTCGAATACGGCGAAGTCACCGCCCTGGACCACAAAACCTGCCGCCTACGCGTCCGCCTAGACGACCGCGACGGCCTCCAGACCCACTGGCTCAACATCCCCCAACGCAACACCCAAGGCACCCAACGCCGCCCACTCATGCCCGAAATCGGCGAACAAGTGGCAGTACTGCTGGATGCGGACGGCGTGGGTGGGGTTTATTTGGGCGGGATTTATTCAACGGCAGAGCCACCACCGGTGGTGGATGAGGACACGGAGTATGTGCGGTATAGCGATGGGACGGTTGTGGCATATGACTGCGCGGCCGGGGTGATGACCTTGGAATGTGTTGGGGAGGTGACACTCAAATGCGGGGGCGATATCGCCATTAAAGCGGAGGGAATGATTGTGCTGAAAGCACATTCGGCAACATTAGAAATACCGCAGATCAACGTGAACGGTAACCTGCGGATAAGTGGTGACGTTTATGCTTCCGGTACCATTTTGGATACGGGAGGAAATTCTAATCATCACCAGCACTAGCAAATCCATGTCGTTTACGGTTGCTTGGGAGGGGGCGCTACAGGCTTGGTTACAGCTTGAGACGTAGGTCTTTGCGGGATATAGCCGTTTGTTTGTATACCGTCCTGCCCCGGAGCCGGCTTAGCGCTTTCATTCTTGTCAGTCATTTTCGGATGCCTTACTCAAGGATTCTTCGGTGGTGGAGAAACCGACTTACTTTCGCTGGTCGGTTTTGGTGAGTAACCATCACGAAACTCTTGACGACCACTGTTACCTGATCCGCTGGTACTGCCTTTGCTTTGCTTGTCTGCCATCGAATTACGCTCCGTTGTATTGATGTTTTAGAAAAGTCCTGCAAAGAATCTCAAGGATTTTTAGGGGGCGGTGCCGGTGCACGCTCGCTGGTTGGTACGGGCGCGTAACCGTTCTTGGCAGGGTTCGAATCACTTTTACTCGGCTGGTAGCCGAATTTTTCAGAAGAGTCATTTCTCTTATTCGACATTTTCACTTTCCTGTGTGTCATGGATGTGGAAGAGCTCCAGTGTAGCGATTTCTTTCGCAAGAATGATGATGCCCGCCGAACCAATTCTCTGTCGTTCAAATCCACCGCCTTCATTCAGCACCCAAGCCTCCTCAAGGTAGATTTGCTCCGAGGCAGGACTGCTCGACGCAAAAGATTTCGAGTCGTAACGACCCGCGATTTGTCGGCCATCCGTCAACGTCGCTATGACCCAATAGCGTACTCGTTGGCTGAAAACGAAATCCCAAGGTTTGCCAGTTGGGTGAGCAATTGATTTTTGTAGAAGCTGAGTCTTCCGAAGCCATAGAAAAGCCCATGCCCAAGCAATGGGAGCGACCAATACCACGAGGATATAAAACAACACGTAAAGCGTTGGGTGAGACGTTCTGAGGTCGAAGTGCTCTACGGCATAAATCGGCCCCAAAAGCAGCGCGTAGTTGATGGAGCTGTAAGCCACAGCGTCAATCAATTGTTGTGCAGAGTCTTTGACTTGCGTCGGCTGAAGAAGCGCATACATCTTCAGGCTGATGAATCCGGGAACGACGAAAGCGATGAAATAGAAAAGCTTGTTGGCTGCCCAAATATCCATATATGTCCTTCATGATTGGCTTTCGTTGCACATCGTCAGAGTAAGTCAATGCAAACTGATCAGATATTGCCCCATCAGCGTCTTGGATAGCATCATTAAATCTGATTAAAAGCCCAGCCCGCAGGCCCGGCGCAACATTGGGCCCATGACAACGCCCATTCCCCACACCAGCATCACCGCCGCCCATTGGCAACCCGCACTCGGTACCACCGGCGAGATCGTCGAGGGCCTACGCGACATCGACCAATCCCTGCGCATCATCCTCACCACCCCAAAAGCCAGCGACCCACACCGCCCGGAATTCGGCAGCAACCTGCACCTGTACCTCGACTGGCCCACCCACCGCGTCACCCCACACCTGGTGCGCGAAGCCATCGAAGCCATCCGCCACTGGGAACCCCGCGTCGCGGTCGATCAAGTCCACATCCAGATCAACACCCAACACATCATCGTCCGCGTGCAATGGCGCGTCACCGGCCAGCCCCCCCAGCGCACCGAGGTCCCCTATGCGCGA
>Ga0105251_10002102_pt1 | contig 16048 bp, 7 predicted proteins | sample KBSS64metaG_FD_80424 | JGI IMG/M metagenome (GOLD analysis project Ga0105251, IMG submission 80424) | Switchgrass rhizosphere microbial communities from Kellogg Biological Station, Michigan, USA - KBS S6-4 metaG | ecosystem: Host-associated > Plants > Roots > Rhizosphere > Soil | place...
ACGCAACCTGGCCGACGACTGGGTGACCAAAATGCTCGAATCGGCGGAAAACGATCCCGCCAACCTGATCGTGGTGATAGCCGACATGGCGCGCTCCAATCCGCCGCGCACCAGCGCCTTCGTCGCCGAGCTGGTGCGCCGCCTGCAGGGGCACGGCACCATGCTGGCGCTGCCGCTCACCTGGGTGGAACAGCGGTTGGCGGAGGTCAGCATGACTTCCGACGAACTGATCCACCGCTTTAACCAACAGTTGGCGGTCAATCAGCTGTCGGTCAGCAACAGCATCGCCGGCCTGCGCCAGCTAAGCGAAATGGACTGGGCGGAATTTGTCGAGACCATGAGCCAGGTCGATCAGACGCTGCGCGAGGATCCGGCCGGGGTCTACCCGATGATGCACTTCGACACCCGCGACAACTATCGCCACATCATAGAAATACTGGCGCGCCACAGCCCGCACAACGAAGTGCAGGTGGCCCGCCACGTGCTCAATATGGCGCGCGTGGCGGCCGAAGATCCCGCCTGCGATCCGCGCCTGCATCACGTCGGCTATTACCTGATCGACGACGGCCGACCGGATCTGGAACAGCAGCTTGAGGTGCAGCTCGGCCGCATCACCCGGCTGCGCCATGCGTTGAGCCAGGCGCCGCTGCTGTCCTGGCTCGGCAGCCTAAGCCTGATCACCACCGCCTGTTGCGCGGAACTGCTGCGCCACGCCTACGGCAGCGGCATCAGTTGGGGGTTGGCGCTGCTGTTCTTCCCGCTGGCGATCGTCGTCAGCCAGTTCGTGCTCAATCTGCTCAGTGAAGTCACTACCCGCAGCCGGGCACCGCGGCCGTTGCCGCGCCTCGATTTTTCCTGCGGCATTCCGTCTGAGTTCCGCTCGCTGGTGGTGATACCGACCCTGCTCGACGGCAAAGCCGGGATTGACAAGCTGGTCAACGCGCTTGAGGTCTGTTATCTGGGCAACGCGATGAAACACCTGCACTTTGCCCTGCTCACCGACTTCAACGACGCACCGCAGCAGCAGCAAGCCGACGATGCCGCACTGCTGGCCTATGCGACGGAAAAGATTGAAGCGCTGAATACGCGCTACCCTTGCGAAGGGCCAGGCCAGTTTTTCCTGTTCCACCGCGACCGCCAATGGAACGAAAAACAGGGAGTGTGGATGGGGCCGGAGCGCAAACGCGGCAAGCTGAATGCGCTGAACGACTGGTTGCGTAATCGCGACAACGCCTTTTGCACTCAGGTTGGCATCGGGCTGGAAGTGTTGAAAAACGTCAAATACGTCATCACCCTCGACAGCGATACCGTACTGCCGCGCGAAAGCGCCCACCAACTGATCGCCGCCATGGCGCACCCGCTTAACCGGCCGCAGTATGACGCTGACAAACAGCGGGTGGTGGAAGGCTACGCCATCCTGCAGCCACGCATGGCCGAAGAGATCCCCAGCTACGGCCAGGGCCGCTACGCCGCCCTGTGCAGCAGCACGCCGGGCAACGATCCCTACACGCTGATGGCCTCGGATATCTATCAGGATCTGTTTGGCGAAGGTTCGTTTATCGGCAAGGGCATCTACGACGTGGACGTGTTCTCACGCAGCCTGCAGGGCACCTGCCCGGAAAACCTGGTGCTGAGCCACGACCTGCTGGAAGGCTGCTACGCACGTTCCGGCCTGCTGAGCGACGTATTGTTGTATGAACAGTACCCCAGCAACTATTTGGTGGACGTAGCGCGCCGCTCGCGTTGGATCCGCGGTGACTGGCAGTTGCTCAACTGGCTGCTGCCGCGGGTAAAAAAAGCCGACGGCACCCGCTGCGCCAATCCGCTGAGCACGCTGTCGCGCTGGAAACTGTTCGATAACCTGCGCCGCAGCCTGACGACGCCCAGCCTGCTGCTGTTGCTGTTCTGCGGCTTTGTCTGGCTGCCGAACACCCGCTATTGGCTGGCGGTATTCGCCATCATTCTGCTGCTGCCGACCCTGCTGGCACTGCTGCAGGATGTGGTGCGCAAGCCGCCGCGTCGGCCGTTCCACCAGCACCTGCGGCTAGCGCTCAACGGCGCGCTGCACCGGCTGGCGCAGGTCGGCCTGCGGTTGGCGACGCTGCCGCACGAGTCGCTGTTCAGCCTGAAGGCGATAGCCGTCACCCTGTGGCGCTTGCTGATCAGCCGGCGCAACCTGCAGGAATGGACCAGCTACGATCAGACGAAAGATCGCCTGCAGGTGACGCTGGCCAACTTCTACCGCGCGATGTGGATCAACCCGGTGGCTGGCGTAGCGCTGCTGATCCTCACCTGTCTGCATAACCCGATGGCGCTGTTGATCACCCTGCCGTTTGCTACCCTGTGGATCCTGGCGCCGTTTCTGTTGTATTACCTCAGCCACGAACCGCAGCGCAGCAAAACCGCGCTTAACGATGAACAGCGCCGTTTCCTGCGCCACACCAGCCGCCAAACCTGGGACTTCTTCAACACCTTCGTCAACCAGCAGGAAAACTGGCTGCCGCCGGACAACTATCAGGAAATCCCCGAGCCGGTGGTGGCACACCGCACTTCGCCGACCAATATCGGCCTGTCGCTGCTGGCCAACCTCACCGCCTGCGATTTCGGCTACCTGACGCTGAGCGAAGCGCTGCGGCGCATTACGCTGACGCTCGATACGCTGGATAGCATGGAGCATTATCGCGGCCATCTGTACAACTGGTACGACACCCGCACGCTTGAACCGCTGAACCCGCGCTACATTTCCAGCGTCGACAGCGGCAACCTGGCCGGCCATCTGCTGACGCTGTGCGCCGGGCTGCCCGCAATGGCCTACCAACCGGTGATCGACCCGCAGCGCGTACTGGCCGGGCTCGGCGATAGCCTGGAACTGTTGGAACAGCATTGGGGCGATGCCGCGCCGAAGAATCTGCCGAAGCTGCGTACGCATTGGGAGCAGGCGCAGATTAGCCCGCCTTTCGGCCTGCTGGCCGAACTGAACGCCATGCGCAACTACAGTAACGGCCTGCAGGAGCCGGCGCTGAATCACGGTGAAGAGACCAAACGCTGGGCTGGCGCACTGCATCAGCAGCTCAACGAGCTGTGCGCGGAGTGGGCATTGTGGTTCGACTGGCTGAGCGATGCTCAACCGGCGCTGGATCGGGTGCCGAGCCTGCACTGGTTGGCCAATCCTCCGGAGAACCTGACGCTGTCCGCCGAGCAGCAAAGCCGGCTGGACGACGCCGGCGCGCTGGCGCGGGAACGCCTGGCGCTGTTGAACAGCCTGCCGCCGCGGTTGGAAAGCATGGCGCAAATGGACTTCAACTTCCTGTATGACGAGTCGACCCACCTGCTGGCCGTCGGCTTCAACTGCGACCAAAACCGTATGGACGGCAGCAAATACGATCTGCTGGCCTCGGAAATTCGCCTGACCAATTACGTCGCCATCGCCACCAATCAGGTGCCGCAGCGCAGCTGGTTTGCGCTTGGCCGCTTATTTACGGTAATCGACAACGAGCCGGCGCTGATGTCGTGGAGCGGTTCGATGTTCGAATACCTGATGCCGCAGCTGGTGATGCCCGCCTACCCCGACTCGCTGCTGGTGCAGATGTGCCGGGCGGCGGTGGAACGGCAAATTGCCTGGGGCAAAGAACGCGGCGTGCCCTGGGGCATTTCCGAATCAGGCTATTTCGGCTTCGATGCGTCGCAAAATTACCAATATCACGCCTTTGGCGTTCCGGGACTGGGCCTGCGGCGCGGGCTGGGCGACGACATGGTGATCGCCCCCTACGCCACGGTGATGGCCCTGATCGTCGATCCGCACGCCGCCTGCAGCAACCTGGTCACGCTGGAACAAAATGGCGCCAAGGGGCGCTACGGTTTCTATGAGGCGTTGGATTACACCACCGCACGCCTGAGCCGCGGCCAGCTGTACGTGATCATTCGTTCCTATATGGCCCACCATCAGGGCATGAGTTTTCTGGCCCTGTCGCACCTGCTGCTGGATGCGCCGATGGTGGAGCGCTTCGCCCATTACCCGGCGTTCCAGTCGGCGCGCCTGCTGCTGCAGGAACGGGTGCCGGATGCGGTCGAACTGTACAGCACCCGTCGACACTTCGAAAGCCATGAAGGCACCATCCAGCCGGCCAGCTTCAGCGCACGCGAATTCAGCCGCGTCGATACCCCGCTGCCGGAAGTGCAGCTGCTGTCCAACGCCAATTATCATCTGATGCTGACCCAGGCCGGCGGCAGCTACAGCCGCTGGCAGAACCTGGCCCTGACCCGCTGGCGCGAAGACGCCACCTGCGATAACTGGGGCGCTTTCTGTTACCTGCGCGATCCGCAAACCGGTGAGGTATGGAGCAATACCTGGCAACCGATCGGCGGCGGCGCCAAAGGCTACCACGCGGTATTCAACGATGCCGGCGCCGAGTTCCAGCGCCAGCAGGGCTCGCTGTCGGTCAAAACCCAGGTGGTGGTGTCGCCGGAAGATGATATCGAGCTGCGCCGCCTGACGCTGGTAAACCGCGGCAAACAGCCGCGCACCATAGAGATCACCAGCTATGCCGAGGTGGTGCTGGCGCCGGCGAGCAATGACCTGGCGCACCCGGCATTCAGCAATCTGTTCGTGCAGACCGAACTGCTGCCAAAGCAGGAGGCTATCCTGTGCCATCGTCGTCCGCGCGAACCCAAGGAGAAATGCCCGTGGCTGCTGCATATGATGACGGTACAGGGAAGCAGCAGCCAGACCTCGTTTGAAACCGATCGCGCGCAGTTTATCGGCCGCGGCCGCACCCCGGCCAATCCGCAGGCGCTGTATCAAAATGCGCCGCTGAGCAACAGCGCCGGGCCGGTGATCGATCCGATTATCGCCATTCGCCAACGGGTGGTGCTGGAGCCGAACGTGCCGCTGACCCTGGATATCTTCTACGGCGTGTGCGAAGACCGCGCCGCCAGCCTGGCGATGCTGGAAAAATACCGCGACCGCCACCTGGCGGATCGCGTATTCGAGCTGGCCTGGTCGCACAGCCAGGTGGTGCTGCGCCAATTGAACGCCAATGAAGAAGACGCCAATCTGTTTAACCGGCTGGCCGGCGCAGTGGTGTTCCCGGCGCAGGAAATGCGCGCCGCCAGCAGCGAAATCATCAGCAACCGCCGCGGCCAGTCCGGGCTGTGGGGGCACTCGATCTCCGGCGATCTGCCGATCGTGCTGCTGACGGTCAGCGACGGCGAGAACATCGCGCTGGTGCAACAGCTGATCCAGGCGCACAACTACTGGCGGCTGAAAGGGCTGCAGGTGGATCTGGTGATCCTCAACGAAGACGCCGGCGGCTACCGGCAGGAGCTGCAAAACCAGATCATGGGCCTGATCGCCGCCGGCATGGAGTCCACGCTGACCGACAAGCCGGGCGGCATCTTTGTGCGCACCAGCGAACATATGTCGCCGGAAGATCATCGTTTGCTGCTCAGCGTAGCGCGCATTTATCTCGACGACCGGCGCGGCGGGCTCACCGAACAGCTCAATCAACGGCTGCAGCTGCCGCAGACCCTGCAGCAGCCGCTGTCGCCGGTCACCGCCTCGTCGAAGCTGCCGACGGTGGACAATCTGCCGCGCAACCTGCACTCGCCGCAGTTACCCGCTATCGACGATCTGCAGTTCTATAACGGGCTGGGCGGTTTCTCCGCCGATGGGCGCGAATATGTGATTGCGATGAACGAGAGCAAGATAACCCCGGCGCCCTGGTCGAACGTCATCGCCAACCCGCTGTTCGGCACGGTGGTTTCGGAAAGCGGCCAGGCTTACACCTGGTATGAAAACGCCCACGAATACCGGCTGACGCCGTGGGAAAACGATCCTGTCTGCGATCGCAGCGGCGAGGCATTCTACCTGCGCGACGAGGAGAGCGGCCACGTCTGGTCCCCCACCCCGCTGCCGGCCCGCGGCCGCGGGCACTACCTGACGCGCCACGGCTTCGGCTACAGCCTGTTCGACCACCGCGAAGGCGGCATCGACAGCCAGCTGACCCTGCTGGTGGCGCAGGACGCGCCGGTGAAACTGTTCCTGCTGACGCTGACCAACAACTCCGGCCGCACGCGTAAGCTCTCCGCTACCGGGTATATGGAGTTCATTCTCGGTGACCTGCGCAACAAGTCGGCCATGCATATCGTCACCCAGGCCGCATCGCCGGAAGGCGGCTGCGGCATTCTGGCCACCAACCACTACGGCGGCAGCGGTTCTGAACGCACCGCCTTCTTCGGCGTTACCGGCGCGCATTGTTCGATCAGCGGTGACCGGCGCGAGTTTATCGGCCGCAACGGCTCGCTGGCCAACCCGGCGGTGCTGAAACTGCGCCGGCTGTCCGGCAAGGTAGGCGCCGGGCTGGATCCCTGCGGTGCGGTGCAGTCGGCGCTCAGCCTGATCGACGGCGATCAGCGCAGCCTGGTGTTCGCGCTGGGGCTGGGGCAGAACGCCGACGAGGCCAGGGCGCTGCTGCAACGCTATCTGGACGAAGACCGCCTGCAGGATGAACGCCGGCAGGTCGCCGCCCACTGGGACGGTATCCTGAACAAGGTGCAGATAGACACGCCGCATCCGGCGGTTAACCTGCTGGCCAACGGCTGGCTGCTGTATCAGACCCTCTCCTGCCGCATTCAGGCGCGCAGCGGCTACTATCAGTCGGGCGGCGCCTTTGGCTTTCGCGATCAGCTGCAGGACACGCTGGCGCTGACCCACGCCGCGCCGCAGAGGCTGCGCGAGCAAATCCTGCTGTGCGCCTCGCGCCAGTTCATCGAGGGCGACGTGCAGCACTGGTGGCATCCGCCTCAGGGCAACGGCGTGCGCACCCGCTGCTCAGACGACTACCTGTGGCTGCCGCTGGCGATTTGCCATTACCTGGACGCCACCGATGACGACGGCATTCTGGAAGAGGAGGTCGGCTATCTGGAGGCGCGCAAGCTGGCGCCGGGGGAAGAATCGTCCTATGAGCAGCCGGCACAGAGCGCTACCCGCGAAACGCTGTACCAACACGGCGTGCGGGCGCTGAAACACGGCCTGAGCTTTGGCGAGCACGGGTTGCCGCTGATGGGCGCCGGCGACTGGAACGACGGCATGAACATGGTCGGGCTGGAGGGGCGCGGCGAAAGCGTCTGGCTCGGCTTCTTCCTGTTCCATATCCTGCAGCGCTACGGCGCGCTGGCGGAACGCCGCAGCGACGCCGAATTGGCCGCCCAGTGCCGCGAGCAGGCCGCAGCGCTGAAGGCCAATCTGCACGATCATGCCTGGGACGGCGAGTGGTACCGTCGCGGTTATTTCGACGGTGGGGAACCGCTGGGCTCGCACCTGTCGACGGAGTGCCGCATCGACGCCATCGCGCAGAGCTGGTCCGTGCTCTCCGGCGCGGGCGACCCGACGCGCAGCCGGCAGGCGATGCAATCGCTGGATCACCATTTGGTCGATTCGCAGGCCGGGCTGATCAAACTGCTGACGCCGCCGTTCGACGGCAACGGCCCTAACCCCGGCTATATCCGCGGTTATCTGCCTGGAGTGCGGGAAAACGGCGGGCAATATACCCACGGCGCAGTGTGGGCGGTGATGGCCTTCGCCGAGATGGGAAATTACGCGCGCGCCTGGCAGTTGATGGCGTTGATTAACCCGATCAACCACAGCCTGGACAGCGCGGCCGCCGAACGCTACAAGGTGGAGCCTTATGTCGCCACCGCCGATATTTATGCGGTGGCGCCGCACACCGGCCGCGGCGGCTGGAGCTGGTATACCGGTTCCGCCGGCTGGATGTACCGGCTGATCCTGGAGTCGCTGCTGGGGCTGAAACGCCATGGCGATCGGCTCACCTTCAATACCCGCCTGCCGGACGACTGGCCGCAGGTGACGCTCAGTTACCGCGAAGGCGCCAGCGAGTATCGGCTGGTGCTGCGCCAGGGTGAGGGAGAAACGCAGATCAGCGTTGACGGTGAACGGCAGCCGCAGGCGGCGATAACGCTGGTGGACGATGGCAAAACCCATCAGGTGGAAGTGCTATTGGGGCGGGTCAACGCTTAACGACAGGGCGCGGCGCACGGCCGCGCCCTGAACGGACTATTTTCTGGCCAACAGCAGGCCGAACACCAAACCTACGGTGGCGCCGATGCCGACGCTGTGCCAGGGTTTTTCGCGCACGTAATCGTCGGTGCGGTACACCGCGTCTTTGGCGCGCGCATAGTAAGATTCGGTCTTATCCGCCAACCGCGACTTGACCTCACTCAGCGCCTGCTCGGCGTGCGCCTTGATGTCGACGTAAGCCTGATCGGCGCGATCGCCGGAGTACTGCAGCACTTCTTCCAGCGTGTCGGTCAGCATTCTCAGATCGTCATCCAGCGTGGTTTGATCCGCGTCCGTATATCTCGCCATAGTGAGTTCTCCGTGGTTGAAAAATTAAACATTCCTTAACTATAGACAAGGATCGCCGGCCGCAGCCATCAGACTTTTACCCTAAAACACCAACTGCACCTTGGCGGCCCTGCTTTTGTCGCCGGCAAACTCCAGCGCCTGCGCCAGCTGGTGGTTATCGAACTCGGCGGAGAGCAGCGGCAGCGGGTCCACCGCGCCGTTGGCCAACCAGGCTACCGCCAGTTCAAACTCCTCGACGAAGCGGAACGACCCCAACAGGTTCAGTTCCTTGGCGATCAACAGCATCAGCGGGAAATCGGGGAAACTGCCGCCCATGCCTACCTGCACCACCGTGCCTTTGGCGCGGGTGATTTCCAGGCAGCGCTGTAAAGACGACGGATGGCCGGCGGCCTCAAAGGCGATGTCAAAGTAGCCTTTGTCCTGCAAATAAGCGCTGAAATCATCGTTGGCGGCATGCAAGAGAACGCCCGCCCCCATTTCGCCGGCGATGGCCAGGCAGCGCGGGCTGAGATCGGCGCAGACGATCTCGGCGGCCCCCAGCGCTTTCAGCGCCGCTACCAGCAGGCAGCCAATCGGCCCGACGCCGGAAACGAATGCCTTCTTGCCCGCAACGTCACCCGGCTGTTTCGCGGCGTGGATCGCCACCGCCAGGGGTTCGGCGAACACCATCACCTTGTCGTCGCGATCGGCCTCGAAGGCGATGCATTGCGCGCTGTCGACAATCTTGTACTGGGTAAAGGCGCCGTCGACGTGCGGGAAATACATCGCGCTGCCGAAAAAACGCATCCCGGTGCACTGATTTTGCTGCTGCGCCAGGCAATATTTACACTCGCCGCAGGGTTTGCTGGGGTTGAGCGCGACCTTCTGCCCCGGCCTCAGCCGCGGAGAATCGCTGGCGACCACCTCGCCGATCGCTTCGTGCCCCAGCACCATCGGCTGCCGCACCTGAAAATTGCCGACCTTGCCTTCCTGATAGTAATGCAGGTCCGAGCCGCAGATGCCGCCGCGGCTGATTTTCACCAGCGTGCCCTGCCCCTGGTACTCCACCTCCTGCGCCACCACCGCCACGTCATATTTGCCGTTGATCACGCAGGACTGGGTTTGAATTTTCATCTCGGTTCTCCCAAGCGGACGCGTTATACCGCCGCAGACATGCCGCCATCGACAAACAGCAGGTGGCCGTTAACGAAATCGGAGGCTTTGGAAGACAGGAACACCGCCGCACCGATCAACTCCTGCGGATCGCCCCAGCGCGCCGCCGGGGTACGCTTGGTCAGCCAAGCGGTGAACTCCTGATTGTCGGCCAGCGCCTGGGTCATTTCCGTTTTGAAATAACCGGGCGCGATACCGTTAACCTGGATGTTATAGCGCGCCAACTCGACGCACATGCCGCGCGTCAGCATTTTCACCGCCCCCTTCGAAGCGGCGTAAGGGGTGATGGTGTCGCGCCCCAGCTCGCTTTGCATCGAACCGATATTGACTATCTTGCCGCTCTGGCGCCGAACCATATGCCGCGCTACGGCCTGCGACACCATAAATACCGCCTTCTGGTTAACGGCGATAATATCGTCCCAGTCTTTTTCCGGGAACTCGGTAAAAGGATGGCGCCGCTGAATGCCGGCATTGTTGATCAATACGTCGATCGCGCCGATCTGCTCTTCAACGCGTTCGATGGCGGCGTGGATCGCCTGCGTATCGGTCACGTCGAAGGCCGCCGCGTCGGCGTTGAACCCCTCGCTGCGCAGGCTATCGACCGCGTGCAGCGCGTTATCTTCGGTAGTGGCGTTCACCAAAATATGCGCGCCGTACTGCGCCAGACCGCGCGCCAGCAAGAAACCGATACCGCGCGAGGCGCCGGTTATCAGTATTTTTTTATTATCCAGCGAAAACAAATTGTTCATAACCTTCCCCGGCAATCTCATTCTGAATAGGATCAGCGCCTATCTCACCGGATTGTTACCGGTAAAAACGTGAGGAAGATCACTTAAAATCATGTTACTAAACCCTGTTACCCCTAACGTGAAGCCGCGCAGTCAATCCTGCCGGAAAACTCCAATACCTTATTGAATTATATGATTTTTATAGTTACCCATGGCGATTGTTATCACCAGATCGATTTGTTAACATGGCCTATTCGCCATTGCCATGCCCGTTAAGGCGCCAAATGAAAAACCAACGCGTTACGCTGCAGGATATTGCGCTGCTCGCCGGCGTAACCAAAATGACGGTCAGCCGCTATCTGCGAACGCCGGAAAAAGTGGCGGCCGAGACCGCCGCGCGCATTGCCCAGGTGATGCAAGAAGTGAACTTCACCGACGGCGATGACGCGCGCGCCAGCCAAAAACCGCGCATCGGCGTGCTGATCCCTTCCTTCAACAATCAGATTTTCGCCGATCTGCTGGCGGGCATCGAGTCCATTGCGCTGGCGCAAGGCTACCAAACGCTGGTGGTGAACTACGACTACAGCCAACAACGCGAAGAAGAACACATCGTCCAACTGTTGGCCTACCCGATCGCCGGCTTGATCCTCACCGATTCGGCGCATACTTTGCGGGCGGAAAAATTCCTCGCCGCGGCGAAGATCCCCGTAGCGCAGGTGATGGATTTGGACGGGCCGCCGGGCCGCATTGCGGTGGGCTTCGACAACTATCAGGCGGGTTACGACATGACCGAAGCGCTGCTCGCCAGCGGCAAGCGGCAGGTGGTCTACTTCGGCGCGATGTCGGACGCGCGCGACAACAAGCGCTATCAGGGCTATTGCCGGGCCATGGAGAATCAGGGGCTGACGCCGCGGCAGATTACGCCGCACCGGGTATCTTCGGTCTCGGTCGGCGCCGACATGCTGGCAATGGCGCGCCGGCTTTACCCTGAACTGGACGGCATTCTGTGCACCAATGACGATTTGGCTGTGGGGGTATTGCAGGCCTGTCTGCGATTAGGGCTGCGGGTGCCGCAGGATATCGCCCTGTCGGGCTTCCACGGCCTGGACATCGGCCAGGCCACCACGCCGGGCATCGCCAGCGTGATCACCCCGCGTTTTGATATGGGCAAGGTGGCCACCGAAATTCTGCTTAAACGCGTTAACGGCGTGCCCTGCATCGAACGCGTTGATTTGCACTACCGCATTTCACTCGGCGGCACCATTTGACCCTGCGGTTTGATTGACCGCTTCAGGCCGCCGCGCCTTCTCGCTGCGCGCCGCCAGCCACAGACCGCTGTTTTTCATCGCATAGCCGAACAGCAGCCCCACCAGCAACGACATCGTCACCAGCGGCCAGTCGCCGCCGCCGGCGAAGGTGGCGCAGGCGCCGATAAAGGTGCCGGGCACGAATCCCAACCACTGCTGCCTGGCCTGAATGCACATCAGAAAAGCCACTGCGCCGGTCAGCAGGTAACCCAGCATGTTCCATTCCGGCGCCAGTTCGCTGCCGTGAACGATCGCCATTGCCCAGAATACGCCGCTGCAGCAGGTCAGCGTGCTGATAAGCAACCCTTTCAGCCCGCCCTGCGGGCAGGCGAAATACGCGGTGCAGCCGAGAAAACCGGCCCAGCCGATCAGGCCCAGGCTGACAGCCACCCAACCCCAAACGCCGGAAAGGATCCCGGTTGTCACAGCAATGGCGAAAAGAACGTTCATAAACCGACCCGCAGCAGAGAAAGCGCGCAGTTTACCCGAAAATCGACAAAAACAAGTGATGACAATCACAAAAATAATGCAATAAGAGAAAACGAAATTACAAATACGTGTTTTAAATCACAAAATATCATCATTCAGCGAGGAAAACCGGCGCGGGTCACCATAACGCTCAACGCTATACAGACCACAGCGCTGGCCAGAAACAGCGCATCGGCCGCCAGACGCAGATCGGCGTGGTCGATCACCGCCCCCAACAGGATGGGCACCCAGTTGGCGACGTAGGCAATAACGTAAAACAAAGATATCAACCGCGCATGGCTGGCCTGGGGTGAAATCAGGTTCACCAGGGTGGCGCTGCCGACGAAAATGGCGCCATAAGCATAACCGGCAATCACCATGCCCACGGCGGCCAGCCCCGGTGAACCTAGCTGAATCGCCCCGGCGAATACCGCCACCGACAGCGCCTGCGCCAGGCAGCCAAACAGCAGCGAATGGCGGGCCTTAATGCGGCGGCTGAGGATCTGACTGATACCGGCTATCAACAGGTACACCGCAATCACGTAGCCATAGAGGCCACTGCTGCGCATCCCCAAAAGTTTTTCCGCCACGCTCGGGCCAATCGCCAGAATGCTGGCAGCCACCGCCCAACAGATGAACAACGCAGCGGCGCACAGAAAGAACTTGCCGCCGGTGGCGCGCAGGCCATCCGCCAATGCGCTTGGTTCTGCCGCTGCGCCCAAAGACGCATGCGCTACCGGCTCAGCCCGTGCCTCAGGCGGCCATTTGAGCATCACGCCCAGGGCGGCGACGGCGGCCACGCCCATGATGATAACGAACGGCATCGACGTGGTATGAAAGCCGGTCTGCAAAGCGATACCGCTAAAAATCGGCCCCAGCGCCAGACCGGTAGTGAAGGACAAGGTGGCGATCAGGGCGGCGCTTTTGCCGCCGTCCTGCGGCCCGAAACGCACCAGCGCAATGTTCGCCGCGCCGGTTAGCGCCCCGGTGCCGACCCCGGCCAGCAGCCGCGCCATCAGCATCATAAAGAAGGAATCCGCCAGCGCGAATACCCAAGCGCCGGCCAGCACCACCAGCAGCGCCGGTACGATCATGCTGCGCAGATCTTTCACCCTGCCGGCCATGTTGCCCACGCCGAACAGCGAAATCAGCACGCCGGCGGCATAGGCGCCGTAGATCATCGTCAGGCTGACGGAAGTCAGTCCCAGCTCATGTTGATAGTGCGGATAAAGCGGCGTCGGCGCGCTGCTGTTCAGCAGCGCCGACATTAACGCCAGCGCCAGGAACAGCAGGATGGCAAAATGCGACGTATTCGAATGCGTTTTATCCACGGCGGGGATATCTGACATTTTTTGCTCCCGAATGGGCCAGACGGCAACCTCGACTCAATGACCCGATCTGAAAACCTCACGGCATCGGGATACGCGTTTATCATACTGCTCGCCGCTGGCGCCCAACATAGCCAAGAATGCATCGGGGTGATTCATTAATGCATCGTCCGGCACCGGCCGGCGTTACTGTGGGTGCATTTGCCCGCAGGCTGGAACATAATAAATAACCGTCATATCGCGGCCCCCTCCAACAACAGGCCGACACAAAGGAAATGGCACCATGAATTGGGATGATGCACGCTTCTTTCTGGCCGTTGCGCGCTGCGGCACCTTAAGGAAGGCCGCCAATGAGCTGCACGTCGACCAGGCTACCGTCGGGCGGCGCATCGCCGCCTTCGAAGAGGCGCTGGGCTCGAAACTCTTTATCCGCACGCCGAAATCCTTCTGCCTCAGCCCGCTGGGCGAGGAGATGCTGGCCGACGTAATGAACATGGAAAACGCGGTGCAGGCGATTGGCCGCAAGGCCACCAGCGGCGACGACAGCCTGCGCGGCAACGTGCGCATCGCCACCACCGACACCATGGCCGAAGCTTTCATCATTCCGGCATTGAAACAGCTGCGGGAACAGTATCCGCTGATCACCGTCACGCTGCTGACGGCGATCAATATCTCCGATATATCTTATCGCGGCGCCGATCTGGCGATCCGTGGCGCACGCCCGGATTCCGATGAGCTGATCATCAAGCGCATGGCCACCATCGAAATGGGGCTGTACGCGACCCAAGGCTATCTCGACAAGCACGGCATGCCGACCCAGGGCAATCATCTACGCGGCCATGATTTGCTGATGTTCCCGCGTGAGCTGGTGCCGCGCCACTGGAACGATTTTTGCGGCGAAGCGCTTCTCGACCCCAACGTGGTGCTGCAGTGCAATTCGCAGCTGCTGCTGCGCTCGGCCACCCGCAATGGGTTAGGCATCGGCCTGCTCTCCGCCTTCCTGGCGGACAAGGATCCGGACCTGGTGCGCATCTTCCCGGAGAATAAGGACTGGGTGGATATCTGGCTGGTGCTGCACCCCGATCTGCAGCGCGCCGCCCGGGTGCGCGCGGTGGTGCAGGCGCTGGAGACTTCGTTTGAAAACCCTCAGGGCTGAACCGCCCGCCTTTCTCTGCGCATAAAAAAAGGTCGCCGAAGCGACCTTTTTACCGTCTGAACCCGTATCAGAACATCGGCTGTGCCATCTGCACCAGGGTAATCAGCGGTTGCGGATAAACCCCCAGCAGCAGCACCAGCGCCGCGGAGATCAACACCACCACGCCGCCGGCGGTCAACGCCCAGTTGTTCGGGGTATCGCGCTGCAGCGATTCCGGCGCGCTGAGGAACAGGCTGACGGTTACGCGCAGATAGTAGTACAGGCCAATCGCACTGCCCACCACGACCGCGCCGGTCAGCCACCACAGGTGCGCGCTGACGCCCATCGCAATCACGAAGAACTTGCCGATAAAGCCCAGAGTCATCGGGATACCGGCCAGCGACAGCATCATCACCGTCATCACCGCAGACAGGATTGGCTTATGCCAGAACAGGCCGCGGTAGGAGAACAGCGAATCCGCATCCGGCCCGCGGTACGGGCTGGACATCAGGCTGACCACGCCGAACGCGCCCAGGCTGCTGAACAGGTAACCGGCCAGGTAAACCCCGGCGGTTTCCAGCGACAGCTGATGCGTTTGCACCGCAATCAGCGCCACCAGCAGATAACCCAGGTGAGCGATAGACGAGTAGCCCAGCAGGCGCTTGATGTTGGTCTGGCTGATGGCCATCAGGTTGCCGAACAGGATAGAACAGAACGCGATGATCGACAGCACCAGGCGCAGCGCCTCGCTGTCGGCCGCCGGGGCGTACAGGAACAGGCGCATCACTACCGCGAAGATCGCAATCTTGCTGGCGGTGGCCAGGAAGGTCGAGACCGGCGCAGGCGCCCCCTGATACACGTCCGGCGTCCACAGTTGGAACGGCACCAGCGACAGCTTGAAGCCCAGACCGACGATCATCATGCCCATGCCGGCCAGGATCAGCGGCTGGTGCATCATGTTTTCCTGCAGGCTTTTGCCCAGGCCGGCCAGCGACAGGTCGCCGGACTCAGCGTACAGCAGCGCCATGCCGAACAGCAGGAATGACGAGGCGGCGGCGGACAGCAGCATGTACTTGATGGCGGCTTCCAGTGGACGCTTCTGGCGGTAGGCATAGCCCACCAGGCCGAACAGCGGCAGCGAGATCAGTTCGATACCGATGAACAGCGAGGCCAGATGGTTGGCGCTCGCCAGCAGAATGCCACCCATGGCGGCGATCAGCACCAGCAGGTAGAATTCTTCGCGGTTGTCCGGGTAACCGACCAGCCATGGGTAGGCGAAGGTACAGGTCGCCAGGCTCGCCAGCAGCACCAGCCCGGTATAGAACATCGAGTAACCGTCAACCCGCAGCAGCGGGGTGACGTCCATTGGGCCAGCCTGGCCGACAAAGTACAGCGAAAGCAGCGCCAGGTTGAGACCGATCACTGTCAGGGTGGCGTTGATAAAGTGGTCGCGTCGCCACGCAATGCCTAGCATCACAACCACCACCGTCAATCCGACGATCAACAGCGGCAACAGTGCGATCAGTTGTTGAGGAGTTATTGTCATG
>Ga0105251_10002103_pt1 | contig 16042 bp, 13 predicted proteins | sample KBSS64metaG_FD_80424 | JGI IMG/M metagenome (GOLD analysis project Ga0105251, IMG submission 80424) | Switchgrass rhizosphere microbial communities from Kellogg Biological Station, Michigan, USA - KBS S6-4 metaG | ecosystem: Host-associated > Plants > Roots > Rhizosphere > Soil | place...
AGGTCGAACAGGGCGCTGGAGGCGACGCCGACGACGAGTTTCTGTTCGATGGGGTAGGGCATGGCTGGCGCTTTCCATTTGTTTCAGGTCAGATCTTGTTCCGATCGAGCACCTGGTTGTCGCTGCGGGTTCAAATGATTGGCCCGCACGAATCTTCAGGCGCACGCGTTTCGGCAGTATGCCTCCGGAGCGGGCCAGGCAGCACCCGGTACTTTAGGATGTCTACGCGCCGACTGCTAGTTCACCCCTCTTTCAAAGACCAATACAAAGCACTTTTTCCATGTGGAATGGCAGTCGTCGGTCCACATGTTCGTGCTCGTCAATCGCCAGCCATCCTTGCCATTCTCATTGAGAGTCTTTTGCAAATCTTCCCCAGTCACCCAGAGGACCTGATATTCGTAATGTGCGGCGATCACGCAGTTGCTGATCAGCCATACCCCAAGTATCCAAGGAAGGCGCCATTTTACTTTGTTCATAGCCGTCTCCGATCCGCTAACTGCCGTTTTCGCCGACATCACACCCCACTCTCCGGATACGGAAACCTCACAGGCTGGTCAAGCTCCGCATCCACATAAGTGCGCAACGCCGCATCTGTAACCGCATACCCCCAATTGATCAGTCTTTCCTGCATCTCTTCATCCATTCGTTTCAGCCGCGTAGCAACAGTGGCCAATTCCTGCGTTCGCTTCGGATCGAGCCTCAGGGACGTTGCGCGTCCCGAATACTGCTGATAATCCGTGCCAATCCCCCAGTAAGCCCCGAGCCGTTTGCTCGGATCCTCTGGTTTGGCCTGATAGCTGGCAATCAGCGCGCGTTTGCGCAGGCTACGCACTTGGTTATCGATTAGATCGAGCACTCGATAGGCATGCAGAGCCCAATCCTGCTTGGGTTTTTCCTCAGGCTTGATCTTCGCGCCCGCATCGCTCACCAGCACTGTCCTGTAGCGCTTCCATACAGTCTCCAGACCGAGGTTGTCGTACACCCCGCCATCGGCTAGCACCACGTCCGAGGTAAACGGTGGCCGTTGCAGGTCTTCGCCGGAGTTGGGCTTGAACGTGCTCGGATTGAGCTTGATGGTCAGTGGTGACAGCACGGGAGGGAAGGCCGAGGAAGCCGCGACAGCCAACGCGATTGGGAGGCTTGGATTGTCTATCCGGCCAACTCGGTAGTCGCCCATGTAAGGCTTGGAGAAGCGCCACAGTGCGGCGGATTGCACGTTGGTGGCATTGATCACGAAGCGTGGAGTGTTCGGCAGGTCTTGCAACGTTGCTCCGTGGAAGAGAATCTCGTCATAGGCCTTGGCAACTTTCTCGCCAATGCTACCCGGCAGCAATAGCCCTGTGAGTACCGCTTTGACATCAACTGTATGCCGGGCCAACTCACGAATCGGCAGCACGACACGTGCTTCAAACGTATCCCGAGTACCATCGACGATTAAATGTTTCCAAGCGAGGGCGAGTACAGCGCTGGTAATCGAGCCCCCGGAAACGCTGGAGATGCGGTTTAGCGAAAAAAGCATACCGGTTTCGTGAAGGCGCCAAAGGCTGCCCAAATGGAATAGCATGGCTCTGTAGCCCCCGCCGGAAAGGCAAAGACCAGCACCTTGCTCGATTGGCCGGACAACAACTTGAGCACGCTCACTGGTAGTCACATTGACGGGTTCAATGTTGCCAGTGGCTGCTTTACCAGCATCGGCATTTTCAACTATCACTGCCATGCTCCGTCACTCCCGTCAGAGTTCAACGCCTGCGATGAAGGCACTGCGGTAATCATTCATCTTCTTTGCGAGTTGGGGGCGCAGGGCCTTCATAGCATCGGCATCGATGGACAAGCTGCCCGTGCTTTGATGCAGCGATGCGTCGATGTTCTGCACTTTGAAAAACAGGACCTGAGTCAGGACACTGTTGGCTTTGAACGAGAATGCCATCGCTCGTGCCATGAGGCCTTGCGTGGGGTCAGGGTAGACGTAGGTGAATTGAAAGCGCCCCGCGCTCCCTTGCTGGCTCTGTTGGTTGAACAACGTGATAAATGGGGCATCTTTGTTCATCTGGTGCAAGCCATTGAGTACCGCGATGACTGCCGCCGCCGCACCTGCGACCGGGCTCAGGAAGGTTGTAATGACGCCGATGATTGCTTCGTGCACATCCACATCGCGACCTGCATAGGTGTGCGCTTCGGTGTTCTTCTCTTGGATGATCCAGCCGAGTCTGTAGAGGTTGCTGAAATACGTATCGAAAAACTCCACGGGATCGCTATTACTGCCTAGTGTTTTGCTAGCGGCAAGCTGGGCAAACAGCGAAGAGTCAGCGATAGCCTGGCGAACATCGGCCTCCACACCGATCGTGAACGAAACGACATTCGAGCCGACCACCAGTGACTGCTTTTTATCTTTGTCCAGCGCAGGCATCCCCATGCCGGGGGTGACATCAATCGCCATCGGCATCGAGGGCAAGTGAGTAACTTTGACGAATTGCTTGGCAAGCTGCAGATCGAAGTCCATGGCACTTACTCCGTCGGGTTGAATACGGCGTATTCGAGATACAGATCTGTGGCAGTAAGGTTGTCCTTGAACTGCTCATAGTCGGTGTCGAGGGCGTCATCGTTGCGGAAAGTTCGTCCTTTGGTCGCGGCCAGGATCGCTTCTCTCAGATGCGGATCAGGCATCTGCCAGCCTTTGATACCTTGCTGCCTGCCGTAGGGCTCGTCAGTGGGGATTGCGGCCACCAGCTCGCTGTGCGTCATCAGGTCGAGGCCTTTTTCTTTCAGCGTCGCGTTGTGGCTACCGTGGTGCCCGACTTTGTAGAAACGTACCTGGCTCAGTATCTGTGCCGCCGACAGCTCACGATCCTGTTCCTTGTAAGGCTGGTCGTGCCAGGACAACCAGTTGCCGACTTGAGCATCGCCAGGGAACAGCATGAAGGTGCCGTCTGGCAATTCGAACGCAAGTACCAGACTGGTGTTGTTGGTGTCCGAGTCGAGCTTCAGCGCGAGCGGTCCGACTGCGCTCAGCCAGTCGGTGTCTATCATGCGACGCGACTGATCGCGCCCGTCGTTGGCAGAAAGCGCGAAGTAGTGATCGTGTAACCAGCGCAGCGTGCCAGCGTCGGTACTAGTATCGGTGCTGGCGGAGGCGTCCGATGCACGAACCTGCTCAGTGCTGATGCGGTGGAACCGGCTCGCGAAGGGTAAGTCGCGAAGAGGATCTGGTGGCTCGCCATCAGCCAGGCGAAACAGCAGGTCGGCCAGCGCGCGGTTATCGAGGTAGGTCTCCTTGTTCGGGCCGGATGAAGGCTTGTCCTTTTTCAGTCTTGAAATTTCTTTCGGAGGGCCGAGTACGAATGCTTTCAGCGCACCAGGTGCCGCGACAATCTGACCAGGCTGCAGGTACTGCCTGGCGACTGCCTCTGCCTTCAGTTTGTCCATGATGTCACGGCCCTTGAGCCTCTTGGCCCCGCCTGGCGCAGCAGCCAATGCTGTATTCGCCGACGCTACAAGCGGACCAAGGAAGGCGTCGAGCCCGGAAAAGGCAACTTGCCGATCAGCAGCAAAAGGCGTTGAAGTCGGGCTTGCCACGGCCTGCTGAATTCTTTCGGAGAGGGCGGCCATTGCTACGCTGCGCTTGTCCAGATCCTCACGCAATTGTTTGGCAACGTCATCGCTTTCGTCTTCGGTCCATGCCATCCACAGATTGTTGATGGCTAGCCCGTCGAAGATGATGTCCTGGGCCTGGGAAAATCCTGAGATATGATCCCAGTGCTCATGGGTGATGACCAATAAGTCGAGCGAGCCTCTTTTCGTCGGTTTGCCTTCTGCAGAAACACAACCCCCTGTGGTTTCTACGATGTCGGTTGCGATCTGCTTCATGCGCATTTCGGCTTGTGCGCTGCCCATGAGAATGCCAAAGTCGATCAGGATGTGTGCTGCAGATTTGTCGCCATTGAGTATGCGGATCAGAAAACAGTCACCGAGCAAGCCCGCGTACTCTTCTCCTTTAGCGCCCAGTGCGCGGTACATGCGTACAAAGACCTGGCGCTTACCTGCCTTGTTCTGACGGTTCATTCGAAACTCCTGTGGAGGAAGGCGAAGGGCTCGGGATTGACACCTGCGCGGGCGCCTGTGGCCTGCGCGGAGGTTTCACCCGTACGGAAATCGCGTTGTGCCGCCAGGCGCTTGTCGTCGCAGACGTTCTTTCTGATGATGCGCAGCAGCTTGCCGTCGCGCAGGTCGATGTGCAGGGTGGCCCCGCCGCGGAACCAGAAGTCCGGGCCGCGCGCCAGCACGGCGGCGTCACCCGCATCCGCCATCTGCTGGTCGAGCGGATCGTCGTAGCCACGTCTTTTCTGGGTCATCTGGATGATCAGGTGATGAGTTTCCTGGCCTTCCGGGCCGGCACGTCGCGAGATGCGCGCAGAGTGCACCTCGAACTTGGGCACGCGAGGTAGTTCGCCATCCTCATTTGGCTTGCCTGTCCACAATGTTGGAATGTCGGGTAAGTTCGTCTTGCGATGAGGATCATCGAAGGCCAGCAGGCGCATGCCCACCAGCCTCTCCCAACCTTCATCATAAAGGCTGTCTGCCTTGAACCATTCGTAGATGCGCCGTTGGTTACGCTGGATGACGCCAATCGCGGCATCGCGCAGGTTGCGTCTGCCGCCACCCGTCATCGCTAGCTCATTGGAGAGCTCCCATGGCTCGATTGATACAGTCAACTCCAGGGTCGACAGTAGCCAGGAAAACACGTTGCTCAGCCCTTGCTCTGGATTATTGCCTGCAGCGCCGAACTCAGGTGTCTCAGACAAGTCCGGCTCATCCCAGAGCAGGCTGTCAGGTGCCATGGAGATGCAACCGGGTACAGTGATTCCACGCTTTCTGAAGGCTTCGACGAAGGCAATGCGATAGCGCATAGGGTCGTTGGGCACCAGGTCGCTATCTGCGGTGATGATTGCTCGCAGGTATTCGCCGAAGTGCAGGTCGACAGGGGGCAGGTAGTCCAAGGCTCGCACGCACATGCGCAACACCTGGTCGGCTGCTCTGCCGGCCTCGGCCGCCAGGCGATCGATGAGCTCGGCTGGCAGAGGGTCTTGGCGAGATGCCGAGGTGGTGCGCGCGAGGCGAAAGAGATCGGCTGTCCTGTGCTCGTAGATGGTCACGAATGCATCGAAGATCGCCGCCACCAAAAAACCACCGCGCGCATGCGCTTCAAACGTATTGGCGAGAGACATGGGCTCGCCTTCACTGCCTTCGGAAGTGCCCGCAGGGGCCTTGGGGGGCTCCAGGTACTGCAAGGCATAACGCAGTGCCCCGTGACGCCCTGTGGCGTGACCGAACTGCAGGGCAAGGCCAGTGAGCAGACCGGGCTCGCGCAACGAACCTTTGCTTTGGGCTAATTGATGACGCACGACATTGGTCAGGTTGAAGTGCTGTAGTAGCGCGATGATATCGGCGAAGGCCTCGTGAAAGGCGAGCGAGTCGAAGTTCGAGGCTTCGATTGAGCGTTGCTGCATGCCGTGCAGGATTGCATGGGTTGTTTCATGAGCAATGATATCTTGTGACAGGCATGTAAACACCCACCCCGGAGAAAACGAGTCACCGGCTGGCTGTTTAAAGTAGCCAAACAGCAGTGCTCTCTTACTGGGGCTGTAGTAGGCATTTTTTTCGCGAAGCCCGTGCGGGTAGATGCGTAGCCGCCGCGTGAAATTTCGATCCGGCGATTCTTTATCGGCCTGTCTGTCGCCCGCCCAGAGAACGGCGCGGCCCAAGGCGCGTTCGAAGTTACGGATGGTACGCATGGCAACGGCGAAGACCATCTGTTGGTGAAATTGTGGGCAACCCTCAGAGGGAGGTAAACCATCTTGGGCTAGTAAAAATGGGGCGTTCAAATCTACCGGGGCGTAAAATAAGTCTGAACTTGGATCGTAATCTACCACCTCGATATAATCATTGATCGGCCCCGGTTCAAGTTGGTCTTCCCAGCGTGCTTCCCATGCCAGCTCGATGACAGTGTCATTGATTATTGCCGTCTTCAGCTCCACCGACGACTGAGGGTCGAAAGCGTATACCCGTAGCCTCCTTACAGGCGGTTTTGGAGGTTGTGGGACGAGGTTGTCAAGCGCCGTCATCGTACGTTCCTCGCTTGTGAAGAGGCTTGGTCGCTGTCTGATCTGGTTAACAGGAAACTCAACTTCTGCTTGATATTTCGACGCAGTCTAGTCGCCATGAGCCGCTTCGCTTGTATCAAAACAACGTTGAGCTTATGACGAAAGACTATTTGCTGGGCGTGGCGAATTTCTGCTACTGCCACGCCCATGCAATACGCCCCTCATGCATGTATCCAGAATGCACTTTCGGCAAACTGCTCAGCGTTCCACCAATTTTCTTTGCCAGTACCATACTGGAAGTTGCGCGCACCCGCCTGGCTCTGTAACGGTGCGATCACTTCACCGCTGGCATCTCGCCGAGCACTGTGATTGGCAACTTCCGCTACAACGGCCACGATGTGCCCTGATTTACCATCTTCCTTGCGCCGCGCCACGATCAGCGCAATGGCCCCCTGATTGGCTGCCTGTTGCAATTTGCTGAGCGTACCGGTCTGTCGCCAGCCGAATGCGTTGCCGAAATCAGCAAGCCAACGGAACAAGTCGTTTGCCCGCATCTCGGTCAGGGTGGCGCCAATCAGTGGTTCAACGGTTTTGCCTTGTGCCAGGTCGATCAGGGCCCTTGCCGTCCACCAGACGCGCGGCAGATAGACACCGGCGAGGTGGCAGTAGTCGTGGCAGTAGATATTGCAGAAGGTCAGCCCGTCATGGGGTTGATAGCGCTTGTGTGTCGGGTCTTCGACGCCCAGCCATTCGATAATGGCGGCCAATTCGTTACGCAGTGCATCCGGCGAATTGCCAAAACGGTTCGGCTGGCCTCGTTCGTTCAGTGAGTGGGCTCCGGCCGGCTCGACGCGTCCCGTCACTCGGTTTGTCCTGCGCGGCATGTGCGCCTTGATAATGCCGGTGGTCGGCGCTGTCGCATCGGCGACTGCCACAGGCACTTTTTGGATCGAAGAATCGGCAACCAGGAATTGCTGGGCAACGAAGCCGTGCAGCAAGGCACCATTGAGTGAGGTTTGAATCTCCCGGAAGCCATTCTGAGCTTTGCGGGTGACAGCACGCACGGGGTGTCCATCTGGCAGGTTGCCAATGACGTTAGCCTGGGCGGGAACACTCATGCGTGGCTCGCTACGAACCCGCAAGGGGCTCTCGCGGGTGGCCACCCGCATGTACTCGCCATCGGCCGTCAGCTCGCTCGGTGGTGAGATCAGCGCCAGGCCAGCTGCGGGTGGAGTAAGCGCGGGCGGTGCATTGTCCACGGCTACGGTATGGGCGAGTTGGATGAAGTCGAGCAAGTTCTCGCCATAGTAACGTTTGCCGTCGAAGTGACCTTGTCGCAGACCCTTTTTGGGGTTGTAGCTGCCGGTATTGTAGGCAATGCCCACCGTTGCCAATTGCTGATCGCTGAGGGAGCCGGATTTCGCCAGGCCCAGGGTGTCCAAACCGCGCTTGAGCTCGACCAGGCAGTGATCGAGGGCCACATCGAAGTCAGCATAACGCTGTTGGAGGAAGTAGTCGGGGTCCTTCTTGAAGAACTGCAGGTCACGCTGGAAGATGCCAAAGCCATGGCAGAATTTAAAGGGTTTTCTCGCCACAGGGCTGTAGCTTTTGATGTGTGTGGCCATGTCCACCAGCAGTTGATGCGACAGCTCGAACATCGCTTCACCACGTGGTGCAGTCAATAGCTCAGCCTTGTCTTTGGGAAATGCCTTGCGCCCCTTGTCGGCGTCCAGCGTATCGCCTACACATAGCCGTAGTACGTCTGCCTCGGCGAGCCCATGACGCAGGATCGGCCAGATTTCTCCGGTTTCCTGGCAGGCGATCGCTGTGAGGAAATCGACGGTCAGCGGTGTGCCGACCAGTGCGGGTTGCAGTCGGTCTTGAAACCGAGCCTTGAACCATTGGACATCATTTGCATTGGGCATGATCTGTTCCTCCGCCGGCACATTGGCTGGCGTGCGTTTTCAGTGTCCCAAGCATCCTGCCAGTCGATAACGCACCCAGTTGGGCACAGCCCGCCTGAAGTTACGTCTCCAGTGTCCCCCTTACTTGCGTGTGTGCGTTAGCCTAGAACTTCGAGTAATTCAACGCGTCGACCAGCGCCGATCCGCCGATGCCGGTCAGCGACAGCAGCAGCGCGCGTACCAATGGCTCGTCTGCATAACGGGAAAACGCTCCCGTGTTCAAGGCCACGATACGTTCGCGAATCAAACGGTATTTGGCGTAGATGGGCCCATCATCCGAGGCTTCCAGCAGGTACTGGTCGACTCTTTGCAGGCCAGTTGTCCGTGCTTTTTCTGCAGCTCGGCGCAAGGACAGGGCTGAGCCGAGCAATATCAGCCCGGTGAGTGTGTAGGTAATGATCATTCCTGGCGGCGTCGGCCAGTTGTCAAACACACTGCTGCGCGAAGCGATGAGAATGAGCAGAACAATGGTCGGGGCGTAGATCAGACGGCTGACTGCGGCCGTGCGCTTGGCGATGAGCGAAAGCCCGACCCATTCGTCAATGCAAGGGTGCGTATGGGCATATTGTCGTGCTGGCGTGTTATCCGGCTGATCGAAGATGCGTTTGTGTTCATTGCGCAACCCGCGCGGCCAGATTGAGTAATCATCACTGAGTTGACGAATGAATCGGGTCAGTAGACGGTTGGCATCGACCACCCAGAAAATCAGAAGGTTGAAGGCCAGCAGCGGCGGCAACCAACTCAGGTTGCGCAACGCCGAGTTGCCGCGCATGGGGTCGCCATCCATGGGCCAGATCACGTAGAGCATGCTGGTCAACACGAGGAATATCCAGGAGGCCAGCATTGCCCTTAGCAGTCTCGCACCAAGGCTGCCGCAGATGCAGTGCTCGCGCCAGTAACGTAGGAACAGCCCCGGCGTACGCGGATCATCAGGGGTGACGTAACGCAGGCGGTTGTCCTGGATGGCTCCGAAGTTACGTGGCGTATTGGGCGCGAGCGGAAGGAAAATGTGATAAAGCCATAGGCCCAAGGCTTCCGCCAGGCGGCTCAGCGGCCGCAATTTGCCATCGCGAGTGAGCTTGCGCAGTTGTTGCCACATACTTACTGGATAGCGTTGCATTAGACCGTGAAGGTGGTATTCGCGCTCGATGTCTTGTCGATTCAGACGTAGATTGCGCCAGCCCCATGACAGAGCGGCCAACGAGATGATCACTGCCAATAACCGCAGGGCAACAGTGGGCCAGGCGCTGATGCCTTCGAACAGGAACATGGGCTCGCCCAGGCCATTTTCGGTGAGACTGACGCGGTCCTGATATGCCCTCAGCAACGCCAGGATGAAGATGACCAGCGGAACCACAACATACCAGGCATTGGCATCGAACAGGCCACTGGGTGGAGCCGCTCCCGTTGCGGTTGCCTTCCGATACCAGGCCCGTCGGTTGATGCCTGAGCCGACCAGGCCCAGCAAGATCAGGCCAAAGGTTACCCAGAGCATCTCTACCTGCCAGGTCCGCGAGGCAACCCATGCGGTCAGCGCTGCCATGCTGAAAAGCGCAGGCGGTACCCATGAACCCAGCCCCATGCTGGCCTGGCGAGAGCGGCTGCTCCACCAGCTCAGTAGCAGGCCAAGTGCTACCAAGACCAGTGCCAGTGGGCCAGCCAGGAAAAACGATTGGATGCCATGCAGTTGCTGGCGTAGTGCCTTGGAGGTTTCAGGATAGATGCGAGGGGATGGGTCCTGCAGACAGCGCAGGGCCATGATGTCCTGTGGGCGGATGTATGTACCTTGGCCCGAACGATCGCTGGCGGGCGCGCAGTCGCTTGGACGCTTCTGGGTGGCGCGGCTGTCTAGTGGAATGAAGCCGCTGATGCCTACTTCATAGATGCTGGGCGATAGCAGGCTGGACTTGGAGTAGTCGAATTTCCAGCGCTTGGCATCGAAGGATTCTGGGGATAGGGCGATCAATACGGAAATGAACACCGCACTTTGCAGGCTATCGCGAAACGGTGGCATTTGTTGCTGCAGGGCCCGGGTCAAGGTAAGGCCGTAGGGCGAGGCCAGAACTAGATTGCGCGTTACCTGAGCTTGCCCGCGCTGCAGCATGCGTGCGTCCAAGTCGGTAGAGAAATACACTTTGTTCGGCATCCGGTTTTTCAAGGCCTGCAGAACCAGCATCTTGTCGTAGGTGTCCAGGCCCATAACGCCGATGGCGCCAATGCCGCTCTTGCCTGCACGGCGATAAGCCATGTCTTGCGCCATGATGTGGTCGGCGAGCCTGCGCAGGTAGTCCAGTTGTGAATTGCCGTCTGATTTTTCCAAGGGACTGAGGTCAATTTCGCGACTGTCTTTTTCAGCTTTCTGTTCAGTCTTGGCAATGATGTCTTCTGGCAAGCGGCCATCGAGGCCGCGCAGGTAGCTGTAACGCAGGACCCACTGATCGACTGTTGGCTGATCGAGTGGTGGAAGAAGACGCCGTTCAGCGACCTTCATGCGGAAACTTTCGATCATGGCGCGGCTGTAGAAGCTATCCCATTCGGAGATCAGCGCTATGCGGTTGGCGCTGCGCCATTCAGCATTTGAAAAGCACAACGCTTCATCGTCCGGGGTTGAGCAACTCGCGCCGGTTGCCGGGTCGACGTGACGAAGCTTCAGCTCTTCCAGCAGCAGCTTGACCAAGGTGGTGTCGTCACTGACGGTTCGTATCAATTTGAGTTTTGTAAATGACTCGGATTTCTGACGGTTTTTTACATCGAAGTCGCGCAGCAGGAGCTTTTTGTCGGCTGTGGCCAGTGGGGAATAGATTTCGACTTGCTCAGGCATTACGCGTTGGGGTTTGCCATCACTGCGCAAGTAGCGCGCATCGGCTTCCTGGTGAAAAAACTCGCCTAGCATCATCGAGTCGACAGGGCCGATAACTTTTAGGGTATGTTTTTCATTTTTACCCTGGTCTGTCAGGAGTACGCGTAGCGCCTCCAATTTACTCAGCGGGTCCTCTTTAAGTGCATCCTGTTTGAGCCAGAGCACGCGTGTCCGCTTCTCGGGTGGGGGATCTTCGTCATTGTCTGAAGCGGGAACCAGAGGATCGGCAACAAAATCTTCGTAAGGCACTTCTATCGGGCCTCCGGCGATGCTCGAACTGAGGTTGGAGTCCATGGACAAACAGCGAATATGTTGCTCATCATCGGGTACTTGGCGTGCACTTTTCAGCCCGGCCAGAATTGCGTAGCGCATGCGCCTACGGAGCTCAACCGCTTCGGCGTAGGCACCGTCCTCAACCAATGCCACGATGAGCTGAGCATTACCCTCAACTATCTCCGGCGTACAGGGTGGGGTTACGGGAGGCGGTCGCATATCTTTGAGACGCTTACGATAACGCTCAAGCGCGTCGAAGGGGTCCTGCCACAGGCGCGCTTCGATGGCAGTTTGCGGTTGAAATTGCGCGCCGACCGGGCGAGTTTCCATGAACGGATCGCGAGTCAGTGCAAAAGTAGAAACTACCAGACTGAGAATCAGCGCACTGCCAGGCAGCCATAAAGAGTAGTTGCCAGTCGAATCCTTATTGGTATCCATTGTGCTGTACCCGGATCAGGTCGCTCTTGCGCAGGAGCGGGACCGGATCCAGAGGCCGCAGAATGCGGCCTGCACTACGTCGATGAGGTCGAAGGTGCGGGAGCGGCGAACATGTGTCTGGCCAATTAAAAGCTGGCACGCTTGATTTTAGTGTAAGCGCGCTTTTCAGCAAGTTGCCGAATGTCGCTTTCCCACTCCGTCATCTGTCGGCGGGCCAGCCACAGCAACGGCGGCAGCAGGACAAGCAGGGCCAGGCCATCGATGAGCAGGTGCGACCACATCCCGGCCTGCAGCGACACCAGCATGTCCTGCGGTGCCCACAGTGCAATGCCGAGCGCCAGCCAGGCCCAGGCGCTGTGGCTGCGCAGGCGGTCGCCCAGCTGGATCAGACCGAGCATGTACAGTGAGTAGCTTTGCAAGGTGGCGCCGAACAGCGCGAGCCACCAGACCTGTTGCTCGCGTGCAGGCGCTGGCGCTGCTTGGCCCCAGAAGGCCTGCTCGATGCTCAGTTGGTAGTTGCCCAGCAGTGGGCTATGGCCGGCCCAGGTCAGGCCCAGGCCAATCAGCAGATGCATCAGCGCCGCGGCTTGCAGCCAGCGCACCAATGCACGGCGCACAGCGGGTTGCGCTGTAGAAGAGAAGAGCATTCCTTGTCCAGTCGGCTTCCATGACGGCCGGCAGTTTACCTTGATTTGCCGAGGCTGCGGCGCAAGGGGCGGGTTACAACGTTTGTGCCTCATGAATATCAGCAAGGTGATGTCGGCCAGCGGCTTGGCCAGTGCCCACCCGTCCCGGTGACTTTTTACTGAGCCTAAGTGGCCTTGTTCGTTGAACAGGGCCACAACCGGGTTGGCGTCAGTCGGGCATCAATGCTCCGGCCCTAGAAGCGCTTTGCGAAATCACAGCTTTGTGCTGAGAACTGTTGTCCAGGTGGTTTTCCAGGGAAGTAGGCTAATACCCTGTCGCCGCCTAGAAATAATACGGACTGCGACTGTTTGGCCCAGTCGTCACTGCAGGGGTGGGCTGAATTGAAATCAGCCCAAAGTGCAAATTCTTTGATGAACATGTCCTTGTTGTGAATCAGCCCCGCAATGATGCCTACAAAGAATGAGCTAATGAAGACGGTTGCGAACGTAATGCCGATAAACTTTGCAAGCTTTCGGAGTGTGATGGGGAGTAGTAATAATAAAGGGAAAATACCGGCAATCACGACGGCGATCACAATGATCGCGACCCAGGCGCTCGACAAGATATCACTTTGGTATAGTATGCCAAACGGTGTGAACAGGGCCGCCAGTAGTGTGTATGTGATGCCCAGGTTGTTGGCGTCAACATGAAAGATTTCGTTCAAAAGAGCGGCGGCCCACTTTTTGGCATAAATTGAATATGCAAACAAGAACCAGGCGGACAAGATGCCAATGTGCCAATTCTTAAAGTAATTTCGAATATTCGTGCCCGTGGTGGATTTTGCCAGCCAAAGCAATGCGGCCACAAATGGCAGGAAGCCTGTGTAAAAAATGGTCAGCCCAGCCAATAGGCTGCTTTCAGTAAAGCGCGCGGTAATGGATAAGATGATCCAAAGACCAAAAATTATAAGGTAAGATTTCTTGAGTTGAGCCACTAGATAAACTTCCTTGTGTTTTAAAATGAATATGCGATTTTCTGTTTTGATTGTGAGTGTAGTTTCAAGCAAATCACTGCGGCGTTCATGGCCGACGCAGTTATCATGGTGCTGTGAGGTAATAAAATCATGAAGTGCAAAGCAGGTAATGTCAATGTGCTACTGTTTTCCCTTACTGTCGAGTGCCCCTCATCGACCCTATCTATCAACCCATCCATCCTATCGATTTGACTGCGACATTCTGCCTCAGTAACGTGCGCGGCTCTTCGTTGCAGCCCCAGAGACCACCCGTTTTGCCTTCCCCCTGAAGCCCCCTCTGCCGTACCCCTGCAATCCGTAAATTCCCGACCTCCGGCATGCTTTTGAGCATGGCCGTCGTCCCTGCGTTCGAGTTACTGAAATGTCTGTCAATGCCCCCTCCCGGATCACCGAACTCGTCATCGAAGCCGGTACCAAGAAAGCCCAGTTGCCCACCCGCGCGCTGCTCATCCTCGGTTTCCTCGCCGGTGGTTTCATCTCGATGGGCTTCATCCTGGCCATCCATGTCAGCGCCATGATCCCCGGGCAGTGGGCTTCGCTGGGCAATTTGCTGGGCGCCGCGGTGTTTCCCATCGGCCTGATCCTGGTGATCCTGGCGGGCGGCGAGTTGCTCACCGGCAACATGATGAGCCTGCCGTTGGCCATGTTCGCCGGGCGCATCCGCCTGGCGGCCGTGGCGCGCAACTGGCTGCTGGTGACCTTGGCCAACCTGCTGGGCGCGCTGTTCGTGGCGTATTTCTTCGGCCACCTGCTCGGCCTGACCGAGGGCACCTACCTGGACAAGACCGTGGCTGCCGCCACCAGCAAGGCCAGTGCTGACTTCGTCCATGCCTTCGTCTCCGGCATCGGCTGCAACTGGCTAGTGTGCCTGGCGGTGTGGCTGGCCTACGCCAGCCGTGAAATGAGCGGCAAGATCCTTGGCATCTGGTTCCCGATCATGGCCTTTGTCGCCATCGGCTTCCAGCACGTGGTGGCCAACATGTTCCTGATCCCGGCCGCGATCTTTGCCGGTTACCTGAGCTGGGGCGCGCTGGTTCACAACCTGGTCGCGGTGTTCCTGGGCAATGCGGTGGGCGGGGCGATCTTCGTCGGCCTGGCGTACTACGTGTCGTTCGGTGCCGCCGCTCAGGAGCAGGCGCCAGCGCAGTAACCCGCTTTACCGGCAAGGCCAGGCGCATCGATAATCCTGCATCGGACCAACCAGGAAGCGTTCATGATCATTCGCCAAGCCATCGCTGCCGACCACCCAATGCTGATCGACATCTGGCTGCGCGCCGTGCGCGCGACGCATCACTTCCTGCAGGCATCCGACATCGACGCGCTGCTGCCGCAACTGCGCGATGTCTACCTGCCTGCCGTCGAGCTATGGGTGGCGGTCGACCCCGACGACAAGCCGCTGGGCTTTATCGGGCTCAATGAAAACCATGTGGAAATGCTCTTCATCGACCCCGACCGGCGCGGTCAGGGCATTGGTCGTGCGTTGCTGGATTTCTGCCGTAACACGCGCGATACCCTGAGTGTGGACGTGAACGAGCAGAATCCGCAGGCAGTGGGCTTTTACCGCCATTACGGCTTTGCGCAGACCGGGCGTTCGCCACTGGATGGCGAAGGCCGGCCGTTCCCCTTGTTGCACATGGCGTTGCCCGGCAACGTCTAGGGCTGGCGAGGATTGGCCACGTTCTTCGGCACCCCCTCGAAAAATGCCAGCACATTGTCGAAGGCATCGCCGAAGTACAGCTCGTAACCGTTCTTCTCCACGTAACCCAGATGAGGGGTGCACAGTACTTGCGGATGCGTGAGCAGGGGATGATTCGGGTCGAGCACGGGCTCTTGCTCGAAGACATCCACTGCCGCGTAGCCCGGCCTGCCGCTTTCCAGCGCCTGGAGCAATGCCCCTGGCGCAATCAGTTCGGCGCGGCTGACATTCACCAGCAGGGCATCGGGCTTCATCTGCGACAGGTCGTTGAAGGTCACTCCATGGCGGGTAGTATCTGACAGCCGCAGGTTCAGGCTGACGATATCGGCCTCGGCAAAGAACGCCTCGCGCGATAGCGCCGCCCGGTGCCCATCCGCTTCGGCGGCCGCGCGGCTGCTTTCGCTGCCCCATACCAGCACCGGCATGTCGAACGCCTGGGCATAGCGCGCCAGGCGCTGGCCGATCTTGCCGTAGCCCCAGATCCCCAGTACCTGGCCGGCCACTGCCTGGCCCAGGTTGACCTGCCACTGGCCTTGCTTGAACGCTTCGATCGCCGGTACCAGCTGGCGCCGGGCGTTAAGGATCAGCGTCCAGGCAAGTTCCGCCGGTGCCACCGGCGAGCCGCGGCCCTCGGTGACGACGATGCCGCGGGCCGTGCAGGCCTCGAGGTCGAGATGGCCGGCGACCTTGCCGGTCTGGCTGATCAGTTTGAGGTTGGGCAGCCGGTCGAGCAGGGCGGCATCGATGCGCGTGCGCTCGCGGGTGAGTACCAGCGCGTCGGCGTCGGCGAAGCGTGTGGCCAGCTCGTCCAGCGAGGCGGGCTGCTTGTCGTGAAACACGCTGACTTCATGCCCGGCCAGGCGCTTGAAGCAATCGAGTGAGCGAATGACGTCCTGGTAGTCGTCGGGGATGGCGATGCGCATGGTGGTCGGCCCTGGAGGTGAGTGTGTCGAGTTGCGACGGTTCCCCAAGCATAACGCGGTCTCTGTAGGAGCGGCCTTGCGTCGCGAAAGGGCTGCACAGCAGCCCCAGGATATTGGCGATCAAGCGGAT
>Ga0105251_10002105_pt1 | contig 16029 bp, 13 predicted proteins | sample KBSS64metaG_FD_80424 | JGI IMG/M metagenome (GOLD analysis project Ga0105251, IMG submission 80424) | Switchgrass rhizosphere microbial communities from Kellogg Biological Station, Michigan, USA - KBS S6-4 metaG | ecosystem: Host-associated > Plants > Roots > Rhizosphere > Soil | place...
CGCTCGCCGGGCTCCTCGCCCCGGTGCGCACCGACGCCGACCTGGCCCGCGCCCGCAGCGAGGAAGCCACCGCCACCGCCCAGCTGCAGCTGCGCCGCAACGAGGTGACCCAGCTCGAACGCCAGCTCGCCGACGGGGAGGGCCGCCGATGAAGACCACCGCACTGCGCTTTTCGCCCCTGCTGCTGGCCGCCAGCCTGGCCCTTTCCCCGCTCGCCTTCGCCGCCGAAGACCCGGCCGTGGCCCAGCTGACCCAGCGCCTCATGGCCATCCAGGCCAACCCGGACGCCGCCGAGCTGGCCGCCTATGAACGCCTGCAGGCCCAGCAGGCGATCGCCACGCTGGCCAATGCCAAGCGCCGCGACCAGGACCAGGCCCGCTACCTGGCCGACCGTCGGGTCGAGATCGCCGAAACCAGCGTGCGCGCCGCGCTGGCCCAGCGCGAAGTGACCCAGCTCGAGCGCACCCGCAGCGACCTGCTGATCGAAGCCAGCCGCCGCGACGCCCAGCGCGCCCGGCAGGAAGCCGAGCGCCTGCGCGTGCAGGCGCAGATCCAGGCCGAAGAGTCCGAACGCCTGCGCCTGGCCGCCGAGTCCGAAGCGCTCGCCCGCCAGGACGCCGAAACCGCACTGACCACCGTGGCCGGCAAGCAGACCGCCCGCCTGAGCGCGGCGCAGCAGAACGCGGCCAAGCTGGCCCGTGAAGAAGCCGAACTGGTCTCGGGCAACAAGCTGCCGGGCTCGAAGTTCGACAACCGCGGCGAGGTCTTCACCTTCCCGGGCGACGCCTTCGCCAGCGGCAAGGGCGCGCTCTCGGGCGGCGCCAAGGGCCAGGCCAAGGCACTGGCCGAATACCTGAACATCGGCAAGAAGGGTCGGGTCCGGATCGAGGCCTACGACGCGGCTGCCGGAGTAGGGCAGCAGCGTGCCGAAGCCCTGCGCGACGCGCTGGTCGGGGCGGGCGTCAGCGCCAGCCGCATCCAGGTCTCGGGCAAGAAGGCGGCCGCCACCAAGGCCCGTTCTGCCGAGGTGATCATCGCGCCGTGATCGAAGGTGTCTTGACCGATGGCCATGACCTACCCGGTTACGTTTATCGGTAGGTCACGACCGTTGGTCGTGACCGCGTCCGAATGACGCAACCTCCTGTTTTTGTTTAAATTTCGTTGAAATGCGTGTTCAGGCTGAACCTCCACTGGCGCGCACCGGCGATTTCAAACGAAACCCTTGAACCGGCCCTTGGGCAGGCGTAGGGTCGATTGTCCGGGTAGCCTTCCGCGACCCGGACGATTGGAGGGCCGGGCCGATGTACCGAGGGCACGAACCAGCGCAGTCCGCAGTCCGGAACGTCCGGGCTGGGCGCATGGGTTCGCCTGCGGTCGCGGTTGATGCCGGTGCTCCTCCCGAAGCAACGCCCCGTGCCTTACCGGCCGGGGCGTTCTTGTTTGTGCTGTAGACGCGATAGGAGGTTCATCATGTTTGAAGGTCAGCCCCAGAGTGAGATCGACGCCCGCCGCCAGCGGGATCCGGAATTCAAGGCGCTTTACGAACGGCACCAGAAGTTGAACAAGAAATGTATGGATGCCGAGCTGGGCGTACTTCCGATAGACAGTTCCACCCTGGGACAGATGAAGCGTGAGAAGCTGCTTGCCAAGCGGAAGTTGGAACAGCTGTACTCCTCCCCCCTGAACTAAGCCTCACGCGTGCCGGCCTGCGGGTCGGCCGCTGACACCCACCGCCGCGGGCGGTGTCCGTCTCCTCGTCGACGGGCGCCGTCCGCGTCGCTCTTTTGGGGGGTTTGTGTGCTGGACACGCATGGCGTGTCTGTACCTTCTGTCGGATAATCAGGGGTCCGGCCGCCGTGCGGCGCGAATCGATGTGAACCGATGGCAATCCACTCCTCCGTGCTCGAACTCATTGGCAAGACCCCGATCGTCAAGGCCCAGCGCCTGGATACCGGTGTCTGCGAGCTGTACCTGAAGCTCGAAAGCGCCAATCCCGGGGGATCCATCAAGGACCGCATCGGCCTGTCGATGATCGAGGCCGCTGAAAAGCGCGGCGATCTCAAGCCCGGCGCCACCCTGGTCGAGGGCACCGCCGGCAACACCGGCCTGGGCCTGGCCCTGGTCGCCCAGCAGAAGGGCTACAAGCTCATCCTGGTGGTGCCGGACAAGATGAGCCGCGAGAAGATCTTCAATCTCAAGGCGATGGGCGCCGAAGTGCGCCTGACCCGTTCGGACGTGGCCAAAGGCCACCCCGAGTACTACCAGGACATGGCCAAGCGCGTAGCCGAGGAAACCCCTGGCGCCTACTTCATCAACCAGTTCGGCAACCCGGACAACCCGGCCGCGCACGAGTTCGGCACCGGCCCGGAGATCCTCGAGCAGATGGGCGGCGAGCTGGACGCCATCGTGTTCGGCTGCGGCAGCTCCGGCACCATGACCGGCCTGTCGCGCGCCTTCGCCACGCTGTCGCCGAAGACCGAGCTGGTGCTGGCCGACCCGGTCGGCTCGATCCTGGCCGAGTACATCAACGACGGCGTGCTCAACGACAAGTCCGGCAGCTGGCTGGTGGAAGGCATCGGCGAGGACTTCCTGCCCTCGATCTCGGACTTCAGCCGGGTCAAGAAGGCCTATGCCATCACCGACGCCGAAAGCTTCCACACCGCCCGAGAGCTGCTGGGCAAGGAAGGCGTGCTCGGCGGTTCCTCCACCGGCACCCTGCTGGCGGCCGCGCTGAAGTACTGCAAAGAGCAGACCACCCCGAAAAAGGTGCTGGTGCTGGTCTGCGACACCGGCAACAAGTACCTGTCCAAGATGTACAACGACTACTGGATGCTGGACAACGGCTTCCTGGAGCGCCCGCAGACCGGCGACCTGCGCGACCTGATCCTGCGCCCGTACGGCCAGCGCGACACCGTGGTGATCGGCCCCAACGACCTGCTGACCACCGCCTACCAGCGCATGAAGCTGTACGACGTCTCGCAGCTGCCGGTGATGGACGGCGACCAGCTGGTCGGCATCGTCGACGAAAGCGACGTGCTGCTGCACGTGTACGGGGACGAATCGCGCTTCCGCGACAAGGTCGCAACCGCCATGGTCAGCAAACTGGACCGGCTGGACGTCAAGTCCCCGATCGAGGCCCTGCTGCCGGTATTCGACCGGGGCCAGGTGGCGATCATCATGGACGGGGGGAGCTTCCTGGGCTTGATTACCCGGATCGATCTGCTTAACTACCTGCGCCGCAGGGTCCAATAACGACACGTTGCCCGGCGTTCGCCATCGAATCAGGGTTTATCCGCGTCAACGGGCGATTAAGCCGGCGCTGATAGACTTCCGCTCCATTTAAAGGGGTCCTCGATAGAGGGCCCCAATTGTTGGGAAAACCCTATGTCCAGCTCCGCTACTTCCGGGCACCCCGATCGCGCACTCGCCCTGGCCACCCTGGCCATCCATGGCGGGCAGTCGCCGGACCCGAGCACCGGCGCGGTGATGCCGCCGATCTACGCGACCTCCACCTACGCCCAGTCCAGCCCCGGCGAACACCAGGGCTTCGAGTATTCGCGCACCCACAACCCGACCCGTTTCGCCTACGAGCGCTGCGTGGCCTCGCTGGAAGGTGGCACCCGCGGTTACGCGTTCGCCTCGGGCATGGCCGCCACCTCCACGGTGATGGAACTGCTGGACGCGGGCAGCCACGTAGTGGCGATGGACGACATCTATGGCGGCACCTTCCGCCTGTTCGAGCGCGTGCGCAAGCGCACCGCGGGCCTGCAGTTCGGCTTTGTCGACCTGACCGACCTGGCCGCGTTCGAAGCGGCGATCACGCCGCAGACGAAGATGGTCTGGATCGAGACCCCGACCAACCCGATGCTGAAGATCGTGGACATCGCCGCGGTGGCCGCCATCGCCAAGCGCCATGGCCTGATCGTGGTGGTGGACAACACCTTCGCCTCGCCGATGCTGCAGCGCCCGCTGGAACTCGGCGCGGACCTGGTGCTGCACTCGGCCACCAAGTACCTCAATGGCCATTCGGACATGGTCGGCGGCATGGTGGTGGTCGGCGACAACGCCGAGCTCGCCGAGCAGATGGCCTTCCTGCAGAACTCCATCGGCGGCGTGCAGGGCCCGTTCGACAGCTTCCTGGCCCTGCGTGGCCTGAAGACCCTGCCGCTGCGCATGAAGGCGCACTGCGCCAACGCGCTGGCCCTTGCCCAGTGGCTGGACAAGCACCCGGCCATTGAAAAGGTGATCTACCCCGGTCTGACCTCGCACCCGCAGCATGAGCTCGCCACGCGCCAGATGAACGGCTACGGCGGCATCGTCTCGATCGTGCTCAAGGGCGGCTTCGAAGCGGCCAAGCGGTTCTGCGAGAAGACCGAGCTGTTCACCCTGGCCGAGTCGCTCGGTGGGGTCGAAAGCCTGGTCAACCATCCTGCGGTGATGACGCACGCCTCCATTCCGGTGGAGCGCCGGGCGCAGCTGGGCATCAGCGATGCGCTGGTGCGGCTGAGTGTGGGCGTGGAGGATCTGGGGGATCTGCAGGTGGATCTGGAACGTGCCCTCGGGGATCTGGTCTGATCGTGATGAACCCTGGGCATTCCGAGAAAGCCGCCGGGACCGCGGCGCGGAGCTCTGCTGCACTGAACTTCCTCACCTGGGTACGTCGGCAGACGTGGCTGCAGCCGGTTTATCGCATCGCGCCTGAATCACTGCGCGTGCGTTTCGCCGACCTACTGAAAGCCCGCTCGCGGGCGCGTCTCCGCTTCCCCCGTACCGCAGCCTGGTCGCGTTCTGTTCCGGTACCGCAGCCAACTGGGTTCCCAGTTCCGGGTGCGAAGTCAGACGGGATTGGTCTGGACATCTACGGTTTCATCCGTGGGGAATTCGGCTTGGGCGAGAGTGTGCGCCTGTATTCGCGAGCGCTGCTTTCCGCCGGCTGCAACGTAGTCCTGCACGATGTCGACCTCGGTCTGCCGCACGGCTGGAACGATCGCAGCCTTGATGCCTACATGCGCGACGCCTCAGTGCATCCGGTCAGCATCATCTTCATCAATCCGGACTGTTTCGAAGCAGCGATTGAAGCGATTGGCCGGCACCGCCTGGCCGGAAAGTTCGTCGTGGCCTGCTGGTTCTGGGAGCTTGAACGCATCCCCGATGCATGGCTGGGTGCGCTGGCGGATGTCGATGCAATCATGGTTGCATCGTCCTTCATCGAAGGGGCGTTCCGCAGCGTGACCGACAAGCCGATCTTCCGGGTGCCGATTCCACTGTCCGATGTGCCTGACAGCGGGTTGCAACGCACGGACTTTGGCCTCGAAGAAGGATGCTTTACCTTCCTTACGTCGTTCGACTTCAATTCCTCGACGGCAAGGAAGAACCCGCTGGCGACCATCGCTGCATTCCGTGCCGCCTTCCCCGCCGAACGCAGCGACGTGAGGCTGGTGGTCAAGTCGAGCAATGGCCATCGATACGATGAAGGCATTCGGAGCCTGGTCGCTGCAGCGCAGGGCGATTCCCGGATCCTCATCCGCGACGAGGTGATCGATCGCGCTCACGTTCGCGCCCTGCAGCGCTGCTGCGATGCGTACGTATCCCTGCACCGTGCCGAAGGCTTCGGCCTTGGGCTTGCCGAATGCATGGAAATGGGCAAGCCGGTCATCGCGACGCGGTGGTCCGGAAACATGGAATTCATGGACGAAGACAACGCCTGCCTGGTCGATTACATCCTCGTGCCGGTCCAGCGGGGCGAATACCTGGATGCCCCAGGAGCGCGCTGGGCAGAGGCCGATATCAGTGCCGCCGCTGCCGCGATGGTGGCGCTGGCCGACGCTCCAGAGGTTGCCCGGCGCATTGGCCTCAAAGGCCAGCAGGACGTGCGCCGCATGCTGGCTCCTGCGACTGCTGCAGACGCCTTGATCCGCCAGCTCGCGAGGCGCGATGCCGCACCCAGCGCCCCCATCAGCCGCCCGGAGGGGCAATAGACCATGGATATTCTGAAGGCGGTATGGGCTTACAGAGGCTTCATCCTGTCGGCCATCCGCAACGACTTCAAGACGCGTTTCGCACAGAGCAAGCTTGGCGTGCTGTGGTTGATCATCCACCCGCTGATGCAGGTGTTGATCTTCGCCACCATTCTGTCCGAAGTGCTGTCGGCCAAGCTGCCCGGTATCGACAACAAGTATGGCTACGCCCTCTACCTGATGGCCGGCACCCTGTTCTGGACCCTGTTCGCCGAATCGGTGTCGCGCAGCGTCAACTTGTTCATCGAGAACGGCAACCTGATGAAGAAGGTCGCATTCCCGCGCATCTGCCTGCCCTTCATCGCGGCCGGTTCGCTGGCCATCAACAACCTGCTGCTGCTTGCCGCAATCTTCCTTGTGTTCGCCGTGCTGGGCCACTACCCGAGCGTGGCGGTGGCCTGGTTGCCTGTACTGATGCTGCTGACACTCGGCCTGTCGATGTCGATCGGCCTGTTGCTGGGAGTCTTCAATGTCTTCATGCGCGATATTGGCCAGGTGGTGCCGGTGATCCTGCAGGCGCTGTTCTGGCTTACCCCGATCGTCTACAGCGTTGAGATCCTGCCGGCCGATGTGCGCGCGCTGTTCAAGTTGAATCCGCTGTTCCCCCTGGTCACCGCATATCACGATGTCCTGCTCTACGGGCGGTCGCCGGACTGGATTTCGCTGCTTCCGCTGATCATTGCAACACTGGTGCTGGGCGTCATGTCGCTGGTCGTGTTCCGCCGGGCCAGCCAGGAAATGGTGGATGCCCTATGAGTACAGCAATGCGCATTGAGAATGTCGGCAAGTCCTATCGCGTCTGGGGCAGCGAGTGGCTGCGCGTGGCCAGCTGGTTCGGGTTGCCGGTGAAGCCCAAGGAAGAGCACTGGGTGCTGCGCGACGTGTCTTTCACCATCGAGCCCGGCGAGTCGGTGGGTATCGTTGGCAAGAACGGCGCGGGCAAGAGCACGCTGCTGAAAATGATCACCGGCACCACCCAGCCCACGGAAGGGCGTATTACCCGTGGTGGGCGCATTTCCGCGATTCTCGAGCTCGGGATGGGGTTCAATGTCGAGCTGACCGGGCGCCAGAACGCATTCCACTCCGCCGGGCTGCTCGGCTATTCGCAGCAGGAAATCGAGTCGGCCATGCAGGCGATCGAAGAGTTCGCCGAGGTCGGCGAGTACTTCGACGAGCCGGTACGCACTTACTCCAGCGGCATGCAGGTGCGGGTGGCGTTCGCGGTTGCGACTGCATTCCGCCCTGACATCCTCATCGTCGACGAAGCGCTCTCCGTGGGTGACGCCTACTTCCAGGCCAAGTGTTACAAGCGCGTGCAGGAATTCACTGCGCTGGGTACCACCCTGATTCTGGTGAGCCACGCGATCGGCGACATCGTCAAGCACTGCGACCGGGTGATCTTCATCAAAGATGGCGGCGTTTTCGCCGATGGGTCGTCCCAGGAGATTTCCAACCTCTACCTGGACGAGCTGTTCGGCAAGAAGCCAGCTGCGCTGCAGGAGACGCTGGACGAGGCATCCGAAGGCATGGGCGGGGGCAGTGAAGACGTATTCCACACGCGCCCGTACTACAATTCCGGTGAGCATCGCTGGGGGCAGGGCGGGGCCCGGATCGTGGATTACCTGGTGTCGAGCGAGGGGCAGGAATTCCCGGCCCGGCTGGACAGCGGCGCGCGAACGTCGTTCTACGTGAAGATCGCCTTCGACCGTGATTTCGAAAGCGTCGTCCCCGGGTTTCTCGTGAAAACGCTTGAAGGACTGTTTCTGTACGGCACCAACTCCTTCCTGGCAAGTGAGGGAAGGGCGGGGCTTGCGGTAAAGGCCGGGGAGGTGATCGTGTGCAAATTCACACTGCCCCTGGACCTGAACGAGGCAAGCTACCTGGTGTCGTTGGGGGTTTCCAGTGGTGACCCGCTGGCAGAGTTGACGCCGCTCGACAGGCGTTACGATTCCATTATGTTGGATGTCGCGCGAGGCATGCAATTCTGGGGGATGATGGACCTTAAGGCCGATTTTGAGATCGTTGGAGCGTCACTTTAATGCGCTCGGGATCCCATTCAAACTCAGAGAGTGAAGCGTCATGAGCGAGTCGTGGAGCGTAGGCGCGTTGGTCGCAGCCCTGCCGGAGAAGTACCAGCCAATCTTCGCGCACCCGGAGCTGTCTGACGGCAGTTCGCGTGATTGCCAGGACAGGTTCGTGCTTATCCGCGAATGTGCGCGTCTCCTTCAAGCAGAAGTTGCTCGTCCGCTGCGGGTACTGGACCTCGGTTGCGCCCAGGGATACTTCTCCCTCAGCCTTGCCGCAGATGGGCATAGCGTGCATGGCGTGGATTTCCTTGACCTCAACGTGCACGTCTGCGAGGCGCTTGCCAAGGAGAACCCTGGATTCCAAGCGACGTTCGAGCACGGCACGGTCGAGCATGTCATCGAGCGCCTGGAGCCGGGTGAGTACGATCTCGTCCTGGGCCTGAGCGTGTTCCACCACCTGGTGCATGCACGCGGCATCCTGGCGGTCGCCGACCTGTGCCGTAAGCTCTCCGAGGCCGTCGGAGCGGGCATCTTCGAACTGGCGCTGCGCGAGGAGCCGCTTTACTGGGCCCCGTCGTTGCCCCAGGAGCCGGCTGAGCTGTTGGCCAGCTATGCCTTTACCCGCCTGCTTTCCCGGCAAGCTACCCACCTGTCGACGGTATCCAGGCCGCTGATCTTCGCCAGCAGCCGGTACTGGTACGCGGGCGATGTCGTCGGTGAGTTCAGCTCATGGTCGGGAGAGTCGCATGCCCATGGCCGCGGGACCCACCAGCAGAGCAGGCGTTATTACTTCGGCGAACGCACGTTCGTGAAGAAGATGACGCTCGGGATGGGCGGGCGCGCCGAAATAAACCTGCAGGAGTTCCGCAATGAATCGGAGTTTCTTCGCAATCCGCCTGCTTCGTATCCGGCACCGCGCCTGATCCTTGCATTGAACGATGCATCGGATCTGTATCTTGCGCGCGAGCGGATGGATGGTCGGCTTCTGTCGGAGTTGATCGACGAGGGCGCGCCCTATGATTCGGACCAGGTCATCTCCGACCTCCTGAGCCAACTGGTGCTGCTTGAACGGGCAGGGCTCTATCACAACGACGTTCGTTGCTGGAACGTGCTCATGTCTCCGGACGGCAACGCGACGCTGATCGACTACGGCGCCATTTCCCCCGACGCCAACGACTGTTCCTGGTTGGGAGACCTGTTGCTGTCGTTCCTGATCACCACGCGCGAGATCATCGAGCGTCGCATCGTTCCGTCCAATCCGGGGCGTGAGCCGGCGTTGAGCTTCAACACGCTGCCGCCGCGCTACCGCAATGCGTTCATTGCGTTGTTCAGCCAGGAGCAGTCGCGTTGGACGTTTGCCGACCTGAGCGCTTACCTGGCGCGAGCGGATGATGTCGCAGCGTCCACCCCGGAATGGACGGCCATCTACCAGCACCTGCAGGCTGCCCTGACCAGCTATAACACTCGACTGTCGGCGCTTTACGCCCAGACCGAGCATGACCGTGTGGAGCTCGCAGCACGCGGGGCCACGCTCGAGCGGCTTCGCGAGACCGCCGCACAGGCCCAGGAAGACCTGGTCGCGTTAAAGATTGACAAGGAATCGGCCGATAACCATGTGAAGGACCTCGAAGGAAGGAGCGAAAAATTGGTGGAGTGGGCAAAGGACCTCGAAGCCCGTGCCATCAAGGCAGATGCGGACAATCAGCGGTTTGCCGTGGTGGTGGCCGAGCTTGAGGCGGTTGGGGCGGCCTCTACAGCGCGGATAGCGGAATTGGCGGCTGGCGAGGTGGTTTCCGCAGCGCGTATCGCCGAGCTGGAGGAGGAGCTGAAGAAGCGCCATCTGGTCCAGGAAATGGCAGAGGCGCTGGCTTCGGATCTTGATCGGGTAATCGATGAGCGCGACGTATTGCAGCTTAAACTGTCGCAACATGCGCAGCGCATCGATAAGCTTGATGAAGCGAGGACGCAGGACCGGGCCCGGATCAAAGAGCTGCAGGCAGAGTTGTCGCAGGGCGCCGAAACAATGGGCACCTCGCGTGCCCGCATCCAGGAGCTGGAGATGGTGGTGGCAGGGCTGGAAACGCAGCTTGCATCCATTTACCGAAGCCGATCCTGGCGCCTGACGGCTCCGGTGCGATGGCTCACCGCAAGGGTTTTAAAGCCGGGTGGTAGCCTCAGGCGCTTGTTGGGGTCAGCCCGCAGGCGCGCAACTGCGCCGGCTCGCGATGAAGGGCAGGTCAGCGCTGCCGACGCTGCGGTGGAGAAGCGCCTGGCAGCGTTGGACCAGCTCGGTAGCCGGATCCGAAAGTCAAAACAGTGATTCATGGAAAGACATTCACAGTGGTAGGGACATCTTTGAAGAGGTTGTGGCCGTGAAAAGAGTGGTAGTACTTGGCGCGCAGGTGCCGTTTGTCCGGGGCGGTGCCGAGCTCCTGAATGAAGAGCTGGTCCGCCAGATCAACCTCTGGGGAAAGGAACGCCAGGTCGTTGCGGAGCTGGTGCAGCTTCCTTACAGGTGGTATCCGGAAACCGAGATACTGTCCTCGCTGCTGGCGTGGCGGCTGCTGGATCTGAACGAGAGCAACGGTCAGAAGGTGGACCTGTGCATCTGCACGAAGTATCCGACCTACGCCGCGAATCATGCGAACAAGGTGTTGTGGCTTGTGCACCAGCACCGGGTTCTGTACGACCTGCAGGGCACCCAGTTCGATCAGCCGAACCTCACGGCTCGCGATCACGCTACACGCGATGCGCTGCGTGCGTCTGACCGTGAACTGCTGTCCGAAATCGAGCCGCGGTTTACCATTTCGCAGACGGTAACCGACCGACTGCAGCACTTCTCCGGCTTGTCATCGGAAGTGTTGTATCCGCCGTCAAAGCTCGCTCCCTTCATCCGGTCGGGCGAGTACGGCGATTACATACTGTGCATTGGCCGGCTTGAATCGATGAAGCGTCCGGACCTTTTGATCCGGGCGGCCGAGCGTGTCCCTCATGCCAAGGTGGTCATCGCCGGAACCGGCGCGAGCGAGTATGCGCGTTCTCTGACACCGCTTGTACGCAAGCTGGGCCTGGAGAACCGGGTGGAACTTGCCGGTTTTGTCGAGGATGAGAAGCTGCTTGACTTGATCGCCAATTGCCGCGCGGTCTTCTACTCTCCCGTTGACGAAGACTACGGCTTCGCAACGCTGGAAAGCTTCGCCGCGCACAAGCCGGTCATCACGGTTGATGACAGTGGTGAAGTCGGCCGTATCGTTCAGTCCACGGGCAGTGGTTGGGTGACCGCCCCGACACCCGAGGCGATCGCCGAAAGCCTTGTCGACTGCTACAGGAAGGATGCGTCGCAACTGCGCGCGCTCGCCGAGGAAGGTTACCGTCTCAGTGAAACCATCACTTGGGAGCGGGTGATCAGCAAGCTGGTGGAGAACCGGCTGTGACTGCCCCTTTCCGCATCGCAATGGTGGGACCACAACCACCCGAGCATTCTGGAATCGCAGAATACGCGGCCGGACTGGTGGCGATGCTGCGAAAGGCCGGACTTGCAGTCGATACCGTGACACTTGCCGACGTCAAGCGCCACGGAATGAAGCGCGTGCTCGGCAAGTTGCGGGAGGCGGACGCAGTCGTGTATCAGGTGGGGAACCACCCCGCTTTCCACGGCTGGATGCTGCCCTTGATGTCTGCAGTGCCCGGCATCGTGCATTTGCATGACCTTGTCCTGCACCACATGGCTGCCGGCGTGCTCAATGGCGAGCAACGCCTGGCGGGCAGCGACTATCCGGCATTGCTTGAGAAATGGCATTCCGGTTCAGACGTGAAGCGGGCTGCCTTGGCCCTGCGCAGTGGCGCTCCCATATGGAATCTCGACGAAGTCGTGGACTACCCGCTGCATCAGGTGGCGACCAAGTTTGCGACGGAAGTTGTAGTGCATTCCAAGTACTCGGCCAACCGCATTTCCGAGGCCTTTCCATGGCTTCCGATTACCGTCATTCCGCAGTTGTATCCGGCGGCAGCGCCGCACCGCGCCCGCAAGCGCCTGGACACGATTGCGATCCTTGGCGGCGGCCAGATGAATCGACGCTTTGACTGGATAGTGCAGGCGCTGGCCGCGATTGATGCTGATCTCGACCATGCATTGACGCTGGAGATTGCTGGCGAGGCGGAACCGGCAGTGCAGGTCCTTTTGGACAGCATTGCAGCACTTGCCAACATCAGGGTGGTGAACCACGGTCGGGTCAACGACGAAACGTTCCAAAGCGTGTTCGAGCGCGCTGATCTCATGATCGCGCTGCGCCAGCCAACCATGGGGGAAGCCTCAGCAGTGGTGTCCAAGGCGCTGCAGGCCGGTCTCCCTACCATCGTGTCCGACCATGGCTGGTACGCGGAGCTTCCCGCTTGCGTACGCAAAATTGCCCCAACCCACAGATGCCCGGCGGAGCTGGCCGACTTGCTGCGTCAGCTGGCTGGCAACCCATCGGCGCTGGCGCACTGGGCCGAAGAATGTGCCGAGCAGGCCGGTTCAGAAGAATTCGATCCCGCGGCTGCTACCGAGCGGTATGCAGGCCTCTTGCGGACCTCCAGCGTCCTGTCAGGTTTTCGGGACCGCGTTGCGGATGCAATAGTCAGCCTCAGGGTGGACATTGACTCGCCGCTGTCGAGCGAGCTGCATCGGATCGACGTACGCTCGACCCTGAAAGCAGATCGCTGGGTGAGTGCGGCACTGGCGGCCCTGGATGACCAGGAGCTGGATTCCCATGCACGTATTCTTGGCGGGACGGTCGGTCCCTATCCGTATAGTGAGCCACTGCCCGAACATGGGTTCCGCGGCCAGGCATCCGTGCTCGCGCATAGCGCCACTGCGGTGGCACCGTCCAGCATGGTGACGGTTCAGGTGGAACTGATCAACGACGGCGAACTTCCGTGGATCAGCCCGCTTGGGAACACCATTAGACCATTTGGCATTTACCTGGGCCACTACTGGTCCACCGCAGACTCGACACAGCTGCCGGCAGAACAGCCACGCACCTGGATTGAGGAGGCGGTTGATGGGTCATCCTCCGGCGTTCACGTCATGACGGTGCGAGCTCCAGAGGTTCCCGGTGATTATTGCCTGGAGATCGATCTTGTCCAGGAATCCGTTTGTTGGTTCAAAGGGCGGGGCTTCATTCCAGCCCGGCTCCAAGTACATGTAGAGGCCGCCCAGCCATGAAGGGCATATCCATCCATCTCAGGTTTCCACGCATGAACAAGATTTCGAATATCCAGTTTTCCCTCTGCGCTGCGGCCTTGATCGCTGCACTCGGCGTCGCAGGCTGCTCCAAGGCGCCGGAAGCAGGCTCGGCTGAACAGGCAGCGCCGTCGGCGACACCGGCTGCTGCGCCTGTGGCCGACGCCACTGGCATGGCCGAACCGCTGACGCAAGACCAGGCCGGTGCTGAGTACCGAGTCGCCGCCGAACCCGTGCTGGTGCAGAATGGTGAGGTCGTCCGCACTACCGTGGCTGTGACGAACACCGGCAAGGTGGCGATCAATTCCCAAGGCAAGCTCCCGGTCAACCTGGCAATCTCCCTTGTCGACGATGCGGGAAACATGGTGAATCGAGAGTTCGTCCGAGTTCCGTTGCCGGCCGGAGGCATTGCCGTAGGAGCCACCGTTGACATAGCCGCCGACGCACTTGCGAAGGATGTGGCCGGCAAAAGCCTGCGCTTTGGTCTTGTCCAGGAAGGCGTTGCGTGGTTCAGCGACCTCAACGTCGCTACGTTGGACTACGGCCCCCTGACGAGCTGTGAGGACCAGGGTAAGCAGACGATCTGTGGCAAGGATGGCAAGCCTCTCGCGACCGTAACGTCGCAGTGATCGATTGAAATGGACCGGGCCCGCAGGCCCATGATCGGATCAAATCCGTAAAACAAAGAGAATGTGTTGATGAAAACTGCGTTGATTACCGGGATCTCCGGCCAAGATGGGGCATACCTCGCGGAACTGCTGCTCGAGAAGGGTTACCGTGTTTACGGCACCTATCGCCGCACCAGCTCGGTGAATTTCTGGCGCATCGAAGAGCTGGGAATTGCCGCGCACCCCAACCTTCATTTGATCGAATACGATCTGACCGACCTTGGTTCGAGCATCCGCATGCTTGAGAGCACCGGGGCGACCGAGGTATACAACTTGGCAGCGCAGAGCTTCGTCGGCGTTTCCTTCGATCAGCCTACCACCACCGCGCAGATCACCGGCATCGGCCCGGTCCATCTGCTTGAGGCGATTCGCGTGGTGAATCGGAGCATCCGCTTCTACCAGGCATCCACCTCGGAGATGTTCGGCAAGGTCCAAGCGGTCCCCCAGATGGAAAGCACGCCGTTCTATCCGCGCAGCCCGTATGGCGTGGCCAAGCTGTATGCGCACTGGATGACGGTGAACTACCGCGAGAGCTACGACATCTTTGGTTCCAGTGGCATCCTCTTCAACCACGAGAGCCCGCTGCGCGGCCGCGAGTTCGTAACCCGCAAGATCACCGACTCCGTCGCGAAGATCAAACTGGGTATGCTCGATTGCCTGGAGCTGGGTAATCTGGATGCAAAGCGCGACTGGGGTTTCGCCAGGGAGTACGTCGAAGGGATGTGGCGCATGCTTCAGGCTGATGAGCCTGACACCTTCGTGCTGGCAACCAACCGCACCGAGACGGTCCGTGATTTCGTGAACATGGCCTTCAAGGGCGCCGGGATCAACGTCGAGTTCCGCAACAGCGACCAGGACGAGATTGCTGTAGATACCGCGACCGGCAAGACCGTAATGAAGATCAATCCGAAGTTCCATCGTCCGGCCGAAGTCGACTTGCTGATTGGCAACCCCGAGAAGGCCGAGCGCGTCCTGGGCTGGCGCCCTAAAACCACGTTGGAGGAGCTGTGCCAGATGATGGTGGACGCCGATCTGCGGAGGAATGAACGTGGTGCTTCCTTCTGATCTGCATCGGAAGCGGGTGTTGGTCACGGGTGCGTCCGGTTTTACCGGGCGCTACGTGACCGATGAGCTGAAACGGCATGGTTGCGAGGTCATCGGGATGGGTGGGGCGGATCATTCCGTACCCGCCTGGGCTATGCCGCTGCTGCCGGCCGACACCTACCGCCGGGCTGACCTTGGCGATCCGGAAAGTTTGCGGGAGCTCCTGAAGACGAGCCGCCCTGACGTGATCATTCACCTGGCGGCTTTGGCCTTTGTGGCGCATGGGCGGGCGGATGACTTCTACCAGGTGAACCTGATTGGAACCCGAAACCTGCTCCAGGCAATCGACGAGGCGTCGCTTGTTCCCGAGCGATTGCTGATTGCAAGCAGTGCTAACATCTACGGCAATTCGTCCGAGGGGCGCCTTGACGAATCGGTCGCTCCTGCACCAGCCAATGATTACGCGGTCAGTAAACTCGGCATGGAGTACGTTGTCCGCCTATGGCAGGGCCGTGTGCCGATCACTGTCGTAAGGCCTTTCAATTACACAGGACGGGGGCAGGCGGAGAACTTCCTGATTCCCAAGATTGTCGCGCACTTTATCAAGCGCGCTCCGAACATCGAACTCGGGAATCTTGACGTGGCTCGAGACTTTGGCGACGTAAGGGCGGTGGCAGCTGCCTACCGTAGTCTCCTGCAGTCCAGTGCCGCTGATGGTCGTACGGTGAACGTCTGCTCAGGTACGGCCTACTCGCTTCGGGAAGTCATCGACCTGTGCACGGAGATTACCGGGCATTCGCTTACGGTCTCTGTCAATCCAGCCTTCGTGCGGGCCAATGAAGTGAAGACGCTTTCGGGCGACAACACACTGCTTCGTAAGTTGAGTGCGGAGTGGTCCTGTCCTCCGCTGCGCAATACGCTGGAGTGGATGCTCGCGACGTCGACCACCTGATTCCCGGCGTTTGAGTCAAGATCGGGCGGCGTAACTACGCCGCCCTTCTTTTTGGGTCGATCAGACCAAAAGGTCAGTGTGAATCCCGAACTTCAGA